>Ga0335085_10000738_pt1 | contig 84207 bp, 85 predicted proteins | sample Lox_Sample_45_FD_206712 | JGI IMG/M metagenome (GOLD analysis project Ga0335085, IMG submission 206712) | Soil microbial communities from Loxahatchee National Wildlife Refuge, Florida, United States - Lox_Sample_4.5 | ecosystem: Environmental > Terrestrial > Soil > Wetlands | place: USA... | reverse complement strand
TCGTTGTAGGTGTGGAACGGTGGCGGCGAGGGCAGGGTCCATTCGAGCGTGGTGGCGCCGACACCCCACGGATTGTCGCCGGCGCGGCGCTTTCTGAGCAGCGCTTCCGCCATCGTGATGAGGAACACGCCCAGGCCGACAAACGCGATCAGCGCGCCGATCGACGAGACATAGTTCCATCCCGCATAAGCCGGGTTGTAGTCGGCAATGCGGCGCGGCATGCCGGCCAGCCCGAGGAAGTGCTGCGGGAAGAACGCGAGGTTCACGCCGATGAACGTGATCCAGAAATGGGCTTTCGCCAGCGTCTCATTGTAGGTGTAGCCGGTGATCTTGGGGAACCAGAAGTACCAGCCGGCGAAGATCGTGAACACGGCGCCGAGGCTGAGCACATAGTGGAAGTGTGCCACCACGTAATAGGTGTCCTGCAAGGATACGTCGACGCCGGCATTGGCGAGCACGACGCCGGTGACGCCGCCGACCGTGAACAGGAAGATGAAGCCCATCGCCCACAGCATCGGTGTCTTGAACTCCAGGCTGCCGCCCCACATCGTCGCGATCCACGAGAAGATCTTGATGCCCGTGGGCACCGCGATGACCATGGTGGCGAAGACGAAATAGGCCTTGGTATCGACCGTCAGGCCCACCGTGTACATGTGGTGCGCCCACACCATGAAGCCGATGAAGCCGATCGCCACCATCGCGTAGGCCATGCCGAGATAGCCGAACACGGGCTTCTTCGAGAAGGTCGAGATGACGTGGCTGACCATGCCGAAACCCGGCAGGATCAGGATGTACACTTCCGGGTGTCCGAAGAACCAGAACAGGTGCTGGTAGAGGATCGGATCGCCGCCGCCGGCCGGATTGAAGAACGCCGTGCCGAAATGGCGGTCGGCCAGCAGCATGGTGATCGCGCCGGCGAGCACCGGCAGCGACAGGAGTAGCAGGAATGCCGTCACCAGGATCGACCATACGAACAGCGGCATCTTGTGCAACGTCATGCCCGGCGCACGCATGTTGAAAATGGTGGTGATGAAGTTGATCGCCGAGAGGATCGACGAGGCACCCGCGATGTGCAGCGAGAAGATGGCGAAATCCATCGCCGGTCCGGGCGAGCCGTAGGTCGAGAGCGGCGCGTACAAGGTCCAGCCGCCGCCGACACCGGTCCCGCCGCTGTCGCCTTCAACGAACATCGAGGAAATGAGGAAGATGGCCGAGAACGGCAGCAGCCAGAACGAGATGTTGTTCAGGCGCGGGAACGCCATGTCCGGGGCGCCAATCATCAGCGGCACCAGCCAATTGCCGAAGCCGCCGATCATCGCCGGCATGATCATGAAGAACACCATGATCAGGCCGTGGCCGGTGACCAGCACGTTGAAAGTGTGCGGATCCTTGAAGTACTGCAGGCCGGGATGCATCAGTTCGAGGCGCATCAGCACCGACAGCGACGCGCCCACGATCCCCATGCAGATCGCGAAGATAAGGTACATCGTGCCGATGTCCTTATGGTTCGTCGAATAGACGTAGCGGCGCCAGCCGTGCGGATGATCGTCATGAGCGTCGTGGGCGTGGGCGATATCGGCCATGGGTGCGTGTCCTATTTCGAAAGCGCTGCGACGCGCATGGAATCGTCGGCTTTGGCGAACTTCTTCTTGGCGCCTGCAATCCAGGCATCGTAGTCGGCCTGGCTCACCACATGAACTTCAATCGGCATGTAAGCGTGGCGCGCGCCGCAGAGTTCCGAGCATTGGCCGTAATAGGTGCCGATCTTGGTCGCCTTGAACCAGGTGGAATTGATGCGGCCCGGCACAGCGTCCATCTTTACGCCGAACTGCGGGACGGCCCAGGAGTGAATGACGTCGGCGCCGGTCGTTAGTACCTGCACCACCTTGTTCACCGGCACCACGATCGGGTTGTCGACGGCGAAGAGACGGAGGTTCGGTTCGCCTCGCTTGTCGACTTCGGCATCGGAAAGGCCAAGCGAGTCGAACTGGAAGTTGCCTGCCTTGGGATACTGATAGGTCCAGAACCACTGCTTGCCGATGGCCTCGATGGTGACATCCGGCTTCGGCATCTCGGCTTCGAAATAGAGCAGCTTGAACGAGGGGATGGCGATAACGACGAGGATGACCACCGGCACGACCGTCCAAACCACTTCGAGGAGCGTGTTGTGCGCCGTCTTGCTGGGCACCGGGTTGGCCCGCTTGTTGTAGCGCACCATGATCCACAGCAGCAGCGCGAGCACGAACAGCGAAATGGCCGTGATGAGCCAGAGCAGGAGGTTGTGGAACTCCTCGATGCGCTCCATCACGGGAGTGACGGCAGGCTGGAAGTTCAGCTGCCAGTCGTAGGGCAGTGCGAACGCGCTTCCGGCCCACAGGGTCGCGGCCGCGAACGCGCCGGCTGCCAAAGTCCTCGCTCGAAAAATGGCCGATCGCATCGGGCGTCCTCGCAAATGATCGGCGGGCGAGAGAATCGCCCGCTTTCCCCAGAATCCGGCCGCGATTTAGGGCGGTTAAGCCCCTTAAGTCATTGCGACCTTATGGCACGGGGGATTCGGGAGTTCCGGAAGACCCAAGCCTCGGACGATTCAGGGCGAAATGGATTTTGGACGCCGCCCGCCCATATGTGTTGTGTGTTATCTGTTTCACGAGCAGGCGATCAGGAGTTTGGCTGCCATGTCATCTGACATTTTCTTCGGCGAAGAGGGGATGGACCGGGACCGGGTGCAGAGCCTGGTCGACGACTCGCTCAAGGGCGCCGATGACGGCGAGTTGTTCCTCGAGCATCGCACCAGCGAGATGTTCGCCTTCGATGACGGCCGCCTGAAGGCTGCGACGTTCGACACGACGCAAGGCTTCGGCCTGCGCGCCGTCTCCGGCGAAGCGACCGGCTATGCGCACGCTACCGAACTCTCCGAAGACGCCATCCGCCGCGCGGGACAAACCGTGCAGGCCGTGACACGCGGACATTCCGGAACCGTCGCGCTGCCGCCAGCCCGTACCAACCGCAAGCTCTATTCTGACCTCGATCCGCTCGGCTCGGCCAATTTCGAGAAGAAGGTGAAACTGCTGGGCGAAGTGAACGCCTACGCTCGCAGCAAGGATCCGCGCGTGAAGCAAGTGTCGTGTTCCATCGCCGGCGAATGGCAGAATGTGGAGATCATGCGTTCGGGCGGCGAAGTGTATCGCGACACCCGGCCGCTGGTGCGCCTGAATGTTTCCGTTGTGGTCGAAGAGAACGGACGCCAGGAAGCCGGGTATCACGGCGGCGGCGGCCGCGAGAGTTACGAGTCTTATCTCGATGCGAAATTCTGGCGCGGCGCTGTGGACGAAGCGCTGCGCCAGGCGCTGGTGAATCTGGAATCGGTTCCGGCGCCAGCCGGCGAGATGCCGGTGGTGCTCGGTCCCGGCTGGCCCGGTGTGCTGCTGCATGAAGCCATCGGCCACGGTCTCGAAGGCGATTTCAACCGCAAGAAGACGAGCGCCTTCGCCGGCCTGCTCGGCGAGCGCGTGGCCGCACCCGGCGTGACCGTGGTGGACGACGGCACCATCGCCAACCGCCGCGGCTCCCTTACAATCGACGACGAAGGCACGCCGACCGGGCGCACCGTCCTGATCGAGGATGGTATCCTCAAAGGCTACATGCAGGATCGCCAGAACGCGCGGCTGATGGGCATGAAGCCGACCGGCAATGGCAGGCGGCAATCCTTCTCCTGCTCGGTGATGCCGCGCATGACGAACACTTTCATGCTGGGCGGATCGACGCCGCCAGAGGAAATTCTCTCAAGCGTGGATCGCGGCATCTACGCCGTGCAATTCGGCGGCGGCGAAGTGGACATCACCAACGGAAAGTTCGTGTTCTCCTGCACCGAGGCTTATCTGATCGAGAACGGCAGGGTTGGTCCGGCGATCAAGGGCGCAACCTTGATCGGCGACGGACCGGTGGCGCTGAAACACGTGAAGATGATCGGCAACGACATGAAGCTCGATTCCGGCATCGGCATCTGTGGCAAGAGCGGACAATCCGTGCCGGTCGGCGTCGGCCAGCCCACCTTGCGGATCGACGGACTGACGGTCGGCGGCACTGCGGCCTAACGCCGGCCGATTGTCACTGCTTTGGAGCCGTCGCGGGTGAACCTTGGGCACCGGAATCGCCTGCAGCGGGGGCGGTCGCAACCGCGCTCGTCTCCTCGCTGTCGGCCTTTACACCGGGGATGTAGTTGATCGTCATGTCGGTGAGGCCGAGGCGAAGCATCATTTCCGGCACGCTGTCGTCCAAATAAGAGGTGAGGATGGCACGCAGCTTATCGTTCTGTTCCGGTGAAAGCTCTGGAGTTTTGGGCCACAACGCGCCGTCAACCGGCTGCATCGGCACGACCACCGGCCATTTCGGGCTCAGTGTTCCAAAAGCCGCGAAGACCGGCTTCAGAGTGCGACCATCGACGAGAACGAAATCGTAGCAGGCGTACGCCGTGGCATTGCTGCTGAACAAGCCCTTTGAGCCATAGACACCCAGCCCCATGCAACGCGGACTGTTGTAGGGCGCTGCGTGCTTCAAGGCGACCAGGTACATGTCGATGTCTTTGGAGACTTGCAGTCCCGGCAGCGGTCCATTGTCCGCACCGGCCGTGAAATTGATGCGGGCCTGAGACAGCTGCGCACGATCGGCGGCCGCGTCCTTGACGACAAAACGCTTGCTCAGCGCGGCGCGCATGGCGCCTTCGACACGGGAGTCGATTTGCCAGTCGGCGACCGGAACGAAATTCTCATGGGCAATGGCGCCCCACGGGTCCATCTCGATAACGCCGAACGAATCGCCGATGGCCGAGACGACCGCGACAGTCTTCACCTTCGGCAACACCGCTTTCCCGGCCGGCGTGGGTGCGATGATCCGCCCGCCGACATCCGGAAGCGGTACGCCCAGATTGAGCGAACGGATGGTTTCGAGAAGCGACAGCGCCATCAGCTTGGTGAATTCCGTCTTCATCTTGGCGCGCTGCGCGTCGGTCGGCACGCTCTTGGCATCCAGGCTCGCGACTTCAACGGGCGCATTGAGTGCGGCAAAGGAGGCGCCGGTCCCCCCGCGAAGCTGGATGCGCGAGAAGGCATGGCTGATGACCTTGAAGGTATGCGCGTCCACCATGTCGAATTCGTAGTTGGCGACCTCGGCCGGGTGGACGAAGAATCCGCCGCCGGAATCGACGGATAGTCCGCCGGTCGGCGGTGCTTCGCCTTCCGAGTCCGCCCGGATGACCACGAACGCGTCAACACCCTGTGACGGAAGCGCGGCAAGGTAGTCCTGCACCGACTTTGCCGAATCGGTGTCGAAATGGTTGTTGGAAATGGCCGCCAATGCCGCAGGATCGTGCGGCACATTCTTGATCGTGAATTTGGACGAAAGATATTGCGCAACCGTGGACTCGATCGTGTCATCCAGCTTCCAGTCGGAGACGTCGATGTCCTTGTGCAATGCGAACAGGGCGGTCACGCCCAGCGTCACCTTCTCGCCGACCGATGAGATGATGGCGACCGTCTTGATGCCTGAGGTGTCGCCGACCCTGGCGGCCGGAACGACAGCCGGCGCTGTGCCGCCGTAGATGGGAACGTAATAGTAGCCGCCGCCATGTCCGCCACCACCGTGGCCGCCGCCGCCCCCACCGCCGCCGCCATGCGCAATCGCATGGGTTGAGACGAACATGATCGCCAGCGCTGCTGTCAGCGCACCGAATTTCCGCAACATGGATGCCCCTCCAGACGCCGCTGCCCCCAGCGGCCAATCAGGATGAACGGCAATTTTTGCGCAGGCAAGCGGACTGCGCGACGCATAATGGCGACGTGCCGACGGGCTGATCACGTGGTCATGCTGGATTGCACGTCAGACAGAGCCGGAGCGATTGCGGAGGCCACAGAGTCCCGCGGGCGCATGACGCGAAATTCGGGGCCGTCCTCGATGATGCCGAACAGTGCGCGGATCGGTTGATATCGGATGCGGCGATAATCGTGCATCGCGACGATGGTGCGCTCGTGACACAAGAGCATCGCAACAAACGCACATTCCACGCGCCGCCGCCCGTCGATGAAGATGAAATCGAACTTGCGATTCAGACCAAGCGGGTAGGTCGAATAGGGCAGCTCCGGCGCCATCGATTGCGGCCCCGTGAGGTCCAGTGCGACCTCGCGAAGGAAAGCGGGCCTCTCCCGTTCGGCAAAGATCGCGCGCTGGTAATCCGGCTTCGCATCGATCGTCAGGAACAGTTCAGCCCCCGGAATTCGTCCGGCGTGCGCTGCGATCATCTGCGTCGTGAGTCCGCTGCCCCATTCAAGGAACGTTGTGGCGTTAGGCGCATAGGTCTGCAAAACATGCTGAAATTCAGAGATATATTCCGGGCGAAATTTGTCGGGCGAAACGCGTTCGCCGCGGAACGTGAAGCCGAATTCTTCCGGCATTTAGTGCAGTCCGCGACGTCCGGTAATGGCGTGCCAGATCACCAGCACGATCACCGCGCCAATTACCGAGATCAGCAGGGACGTGAAGCTGAATTCCATCGGGCTGTGATGTCCCAGGAGCGAGAACAATCCGCCGCCCACCACAGCGCCCAGCAGGCCCAGCGCGATGTCCGGAAGGCAGCCCGAACCTTGACCACTGACCGCCTTGCTGGCGATGAACCCGCTCAACAATCCCAGAAATATCCAGCCGAGAACCGACATGCATCGTTCCTTTCACGTTCGTTGCAGGGTAGGTACTGGAGCGGTGACGAACAAGCGGTCGCGGGGCATGAAAACAGGATTGCGGCAGCTCTGGAAGGCGCTCGGGCCGGGCCTCGTAACGGGCGCCGCGGATGACGATCCCTCCGGCATCGCGACTTACAGCCAGGCCGGTGCGCAGTTCGGCTACGCCCTCACTTGGACGATGCTGCTGACACTGCCGTTCATGGCCGCGATCCAGATCATCAGCGCCGTCATCGGTTGGGAGACAGGGGCCGGTCTGACGCGCAACATCGCGAAGCAACTGCCGCGATCCATCGTGCTTGGGCTCGTGGCACTACTGGTGATTGCCAACACCATCAACATCGCAGCCGATCTGGCCGCCATGGGTGAGGGGTTGCGGCTGGTCATTGGAGGTCCTGCGGTCGCGTATGCCGTCGCGTTCGGATTGGTTAGTCTGATCGCGGAGGTCTTCATCCCCTATCACCGCTACGCCGGTTATCTGAAATTCCTGACAATTGTGTTGTTCGCCTATGTCGCAACGGCATTTTCGATTCACGTGCCGTGGCTCGCGGTGGTGGCGGGCACAGTGTTTCCAAACCTTCAGCTGTCCAAGGACATGCTGCTCATGATCGTCGCCGTGTTCGGCACGACGATCAGCCCCTATCTCTTCTTCTGGCAGGCATCCCAGGAGGCCGAGGAATCGAACCTCAGCCATCGAAGACGAGGCGGTTCGCAGCCATTGAGCGCGGCCGCTTTTCGTCATGTTTCGTTCGACACCTGGACAGGTATGGTCGTATCGAACCTGATTTCGTTCTTCATCATCGTTACGACCGCGGCGACGCTGCACACACACGGGTTGACGCATATCCAGACTGCCAGCCAGGCAGCGGAGGCGCTGAGGCCGATTGCCGGGGACTTTACCTTTGCGCTGTTCGCGGGTGGCATTGTCGGCACCGGATTGTTGGCGGTGCCGGTGCTTGCCGGGTCGGCGGCTTATGCTGTGGCGGAAGGCTTCCGTATGCGTGGGAGTCTGGAGCTGCCGGCAAATCGCGCGATCGGGTTCTATTCCATCGTCAGTGCCGCGACGTTGGCCGGCGCAGGATTGACTCTCACCAACCTCGATCCGATCGCAATGCTGTTCTGGACCGCAGTGATCAACGGGTTTGTCGCCGTGCCTGTCATGATCGCCATGATGCTGGTCGTGTCAGGCAGGGGCGAGAACAAGCTGAGCGTCCCGGCGTGGCTGAAGCTTCTCGGATGGCTGGCCGCGCTGCTGATGACGGTCACGGTAGGCCTGCTTGTCTGGTCGGAGTTCGGCTGACTATTTCACGATGTTCGCGTTTGCGAGCGCGTGGTGGACAGTTGTCGCGATCAATCGTTTGGCCGCATTCCTGACAGTCAACTGCTGCTCGGCTGAGAGCTGAGGCGGAGAATCGGGCCAGATAGAATCAGGCACGCGTTCGATCGGGTTAAAGTGTTCGCCAAAGGCGTGTTCGTCATCCAGCCTTGCGGTGCCGTAATCGATGATCGTCCCAGTCTTGGCATCGACCACAGCGATGGCATAAATCGCGTAGACCGAATCTATCTCTCCCACCCCAAGAAACCCCGGATGGTGGTAAAGCCCGATGCCGCGAATGTCCGAGCGGCCACCGAGAGGATCGGCAGCGACGGCCTTGAACGCGATGATGTATGCATCCACATCGCCCCCGCGCGGCATCACGGTCTCGCACTGCTGGCGACCGTTACACGAATACAATGGTGCAAGATTGACCTGAACTGGCTGCACCACAAATCGGTTCCCGAGTGCATTTGCGATTTGCTGTACGGTCCATTGATCAATATTCCACGCGCCAATATCTGCAGCAGCAGGCCCGTCGCCGCCCGTCCACGAAAAGCCCGTGTCCGCGAATTCCAGTCTATCGCCGATAGCCGACACGATGCCTACCGTGTGAATGCCGGCATAGGGATCTTGGGCAAGAGCCGCAGCCGGAAACAAAACGAACAGAAGCAGTGTCAGAAACGAATTCGGCGCGCTCATGGATTACCTGCCCTAGCCCATCGTCACCACGACTTTGCCCTGCGCCTTGCGGTCCATCAGCATGCGAATCGCTTCGCCGGCGCGTTCGAGAGGAAACCGTGCCGAGATGTGCGGCTTCAGCTTGCCGTCAGCGATCATCGCCAGCAGCTTCTCGAGGCTTTCGCGCGCATGTTTCGGATCGCGCATGGTGGAAGCGCCCCAGAACACGCCGACGATCTGACTGCCTTTGAGCAGCGTGAGATTCAGCGGCACGCGCGGGATGTTTCCGGCGGCAAATCCGATGACGAGATAGCGGCCGTTCCAGTTCATGGCTCGCAGCGCTGGCTCGGCGTAGTCGTCGCCGACCGGATCGTAGAGCACATCGGCGCCTTGTCCGCCGGTCAGCCGCTTGATGTCTTCCGACATCGCCTTCTGCTGATCGCGCGACAGCGGCGTGCGCGGATAGACGAAGCCGTCGTCGGCGCCGTGCGCCTTCGCGAGGTCGACCTTCTCCTGGGAAGACGCACCCGCAATCACGCGCGCGCCGAGCGCCTTGCCGATTTCGACGGCCGACAATCCGACGCCGCCGGCCGCACCCAGCACCACAAGAGTTTCGCCCGGCTTCAGGTTCGCGCGGTCCACCAGTGCATGCCACGACGTTCCATAAGTCACGATGAAACTGGAGGCTGTCTCGAAATCGACATTGCCGGGAACGTGAAGACACCGCCGCGCATCGGCCGCAACTTCCTCGACGAAGCCGCCGCTGCCGATGGAAGCCGCCACCCGGTCGCCGATCTTGAATCCCGTCACACCTTCGCCGATCGCCTTCACCGTGCCGGCGATCTCTCCCCCAGGCGCGAAGGGCAGGGCGGGCTTGAACTGGTATTTGTCCTGCACCAGCAGCACGTCCGGGAAGTTCACCCCGCACGCCCGGACCGCAATCACGACCTGGCCCTTATCCGGTTTGGGAGCCGGAACGTGTTTGATCTCAAGCTCTTCAGGCGGGCCGTAGTGGGTGCAAAGCGCGGCTTTCATGACAGTTCTCCAATGGCCCTTCGGACCGATCACGCGAAAATGGTGAACTACCTGCCGAGGGATGGGCTATACTGTCAATTGGAGGGTGCCTCTCCAGAAGGATCGGTGCCATGAAGACGACCCTATTTGTAGCTGCCGGCATTGCCGCACTCATTTCGACGTCTGCAATTGCCCAGCCGGGGCCACCCCGTGCGGCGTTCGGAACGCGGGCCTGCCTGCGCTTCGGCCAAATCTATAATTGGAAAGCGCTCGACAATAAGACACTCATTGTCGAGGACAATTGGCACAGGAAGTTCCGTGTCGGCCTTATGGGATATTGCGAAGGCCTGCAGTTCAAGGAACGTGTCGGTTTCAAGTCGCGAGGATCGACCAGCTTGAGCTGCATGGATCCTGGCGACGATGTCCTTATCAACCAGACCGGCACAGGACCGCAGCGTTGCCCGATCGCCACCATCACGAACTATACGCCGGACATGGAGAAGGCGGACGCGGCTGCCAAGGCGGCTTCTCACTAGGATCGGAGCGTATCATGGTAGGTAGACTCGCAGTCGCTGCGGCTGCGTTGTCGATGACGCTTGGCAGCGCACAGGCCCAGCCATCATCGCAACCGGCGCGGGCCTGTCTGATGATGGCCCGGATCTATAACTGGAGCGTGCTTCCCGACAAGCGCACGCTGATCGTTGAAGATCTCACGCATCGCAAGTTTCGTGTGACATTGATGGGACCGTGTCCCGGCCTCAATTTCAATGTCGGGCTGGGCTTCCAGTCACGCGGCGGCACGCAACTTGGCTGCCTGAGCCGGGGCGATGTCGTGGTCCATCGCGGCTTCGGCGCCGGCAATCGATGCACGATCAGGTCGGTGGAAGCCTACACGCCGGCGATGGAGAAGGCCGATGAGGCGGCAGCGGCTGCATCGCACTAGCGCAAGCGTGTCGCTGCGTCCCTGAGCAAGGCCGAAGGCCTGCGCTCGCCGACGGTCGCGCCGCGTGTGTTGGTGATCGGCGCAACAAGGAGATGTTGCGCTCGCGCGTCGTCTTCCAGCAGGCCAAGTGCATCCAGCACTGCGGCAATGGCTGTCTCGGACGCGCGACCCGCGCCGTCCTCGATTTTCAGGGCAATGCCGAGCCCGCGCTCCGGAACGATGGCCGCGTAGTACCCTTCGGCACCGGCTTTGGTTGCGGCACGGCCCTGCGCCGCGCGCATCAGGATGGTGTCGCTGCGGTCCGTTCCGGCAACGAGCTCGGGATGTGCCGTCATTGCCGAGACGATGCGCCGGACGGTGGCGCCACGTGCCGCGGACAGAGATCGCGGATCGGCAAACTCCGCCAGCGCGCGCGCGAAGTCCGTCAGTGGCACAGCGAAGTTCGGCGCTGCGCAGCCGTCAATGCCCCACGGAATTCCCCCGGACAGGCGGGTGAGTTCGGCGAGCGCTTTTGCCACGGCTTGCTGCACGGGATGATCATGCCGCTCATAGCCTTTGGTCGCGATATCCCAGTGCCGCGCCACGGTCAGGAACCCTGTATGCTTTCCGGAGCAGTTGTTATGGATGCGCGTCGGCTTTTCGCCGTTGCGGATCATCTGGTGCCAGACCGGCTCGTAGCGCACATCGTGCGGTCCGCAGGCGAGATCGTTTTCCGAGAGTCCAATTCGCTTGAGCCAGGCGGCGACCCGTGTCGTGTGCATCGGCTCGCCCGAATGCGACGCACAAGCCAGTGCAATCTCCTCGCTGCTCAGCCCGAACGCATCGGCCGCTCCGGATTCGATGAGCGGCAGCGCCTGGATGGGTTTGAGCGAGGAGCGCGGATAGACGGGTGTTTCCACGTCGCCCAGTGACAACAGCAAGGTGCCGTCGGCCCGGGCAACGGCAACAGAACCGCGGTGGACACTTTCGACGAGGTCGCCGCGCGTCAATTCGACAAGGATCGGATTTTCCATGGCCGTGCCTTATAGCGGAGGGGCGAATTTGTCGCTTCTGTTTTTCGATTTCACCCCTATATTCCGCCGCACATGACGCCCGCCGTTTTGATTTCCGATCTCTGCAAGACCTATCGCGGCGGCACCGTCGCCGTGAAGGACCTGTCCATGCGGATCGAGCCGGGCGACTTTTTCGGATTCCTGGGCCCCAACGGCGCCGGCAAGTCCACGACCATTCACTGCATGACCGGCATCGCCGAGCCGACCTCCGGGAAGATCGAGATCTTCGGCATCGATGCGGTGAAGGACTATCGCGAAGCGCGGCGGCTGGTGGGTCTATCGCCGCAGGAATTCAACGTAGATGTGTTCGCGACAACCACCCAGATCATCGACTGGATGGGCGGCTATTTCGGCATGGATTCGGCTCTGCGAAAGCGCCGGGTCGACGAGCTGATCGAGCGGTTTGAACTCGGTCCGCATGCCAACAAACGTTTCCGTGAGCTGTCCGGAGGCTTGAAGCGGCGCGTCATCCTGGCCCGCGCCCTGGTGCACGATCCCGAACTGTTGATCCTGGATGAGCCGACCGCCGGCGTGGATGTCGAATTGCGGCGCGACCTGTGGCGCTACCTTCAGGAACTGAACCGCGACGGCAAGACGATCCTGCTCACCTCGCACTATCTCGAGGAAGTCGAGCGCCTTTGCCGCACCATCGCCATCATCGATGGCGGCAAGATCGTGCGTGAGGGGCCGAAGGAGGACTTCCTGCGCGGCGATGGGCTGGAAGCTGCCTACCTGGCGGCAACCGGAGCCGAGCCGGATCACATCGCCGCCGGAGCAGCCGCATGACCGACATCGCAGCGCACCTTCCCGCCAAGCGCATGGGCATCAACTGGATCGGGCTGTGGACGATCATCCGGCGCGAAATGTCCCGCCTGATGCGCGTGCCGACGCAGGCCTTCATCGCACCGTGGATCTCGGCGCTCATGTTCATCTTCGTGTTCGGCTATGTGGTCGGCACCCGCATTTCGACCATCGGCGGGCATCGATACATCCAGTTCGTGCTGCCCGGCATCCTGATGCTGAACATCATCAATGCCTCCTTCCTGCAGGCGTCCTCGCAAATCTACTTCCAGCGCTTCATGCGCTACATCGAGGAAGCCCTCGTCGCTCCGCTCTCCTATGTGGAAATGATCGTCGGGCTGCTGGCGATGACCGTGGTGCGTTCCGTCGTCACCGGGATCGGCATTCTCCTGATCGGGATGGCCTTCGGCGCGACTGCGCTCTCCAACTTCGCCGAATTCCTGTTCTGGATCGTCGCGGTTTCCGTGATCTTCGGCCTGCTCGGCATCATCATCGGGCTGTGGGCGAAGAATTTCGAGCAGCTGACGATGCTCAACATCTTCTTCATCACGCCGCTGTCGTTCGTCGGCGGCGTCTTCAACACCGTGAAGATGCTTCCGCCCATGGTGCGGTGGATTGCCTGGGGCAATCCGTTCTTCTATTTCATCAACGGGATTCGCCATTCGATGATCGGCTTCACCGAAGCGCCGGAACTGCTGGGGGCTGGCCTTACGATTCTGATGGGTGTGATCCTGTCCTTGCTCGTGTGGCGCCTGTTCGCGATCGGCTACGGCTTGAGGGAATAGGATGAAGCGGAACGCCACCTGTGCGGTGATCGGCGCCGGCGATTTCATCGGCGCCGCGATCGCCAAGCGTTTCGCGGCCGAAGGCTATACGATCTTTGCGGGCCGGCGGACCGCGGAGAAGCTGCAACATCTGAAGCAGGAGATCGAGGCGGCCGGCGGCGAATGCATCGCGCGTGGCCTCGATGCCCGCAAGGAAGAGGGCGTCACCGCATTCCTCGCCGAGGCCGATGCCCATGCCCATGCTCCGCTCGAAGTCTGCATCTTCAATCCCGGCGCCAATGTGAATTTCCCGATTCTGGAAACCACCGAGCGTGTGTTTCGCAAGGTGTGGGAAATGGCCTGCTATGGCGGCTTCCTGACCGGCCGTGAGGCTGCCCGCCGCATGCTGCCGCACGGCAAGGGCACCATCCTGTTCACGGGCGCAACGGCCAGTTTGCGCGGCGGCATCGGCTACGCCGCCTTTGCCAGCGCGAAATTCGGCCTGCGCGCCGTGGCTCAAAGCATGGCGCGCGAGCTGGGACCAAAGAACATCCATGTTGCGCATCTCATCATCGATGCCGGTGTCGACACGGCGTTCGTTCGCGAGCGCATCCGCCAGCGTGGCGGCGAAGAGGCGGTGGCGAAGCTCGAGCCCGATCAGCTGATGAATCCGCAATCCGTGGCCGAGGCGTATTGGTATCTTCACACACAGGAGCGCGATGCGTGGACCTTCGAGCTCGACCTGCGGCCCTATCGGGAGCCCTGGTGATGCGCGTCGAATTCCTGTTCGATTTCGGCAGCCCGAACGCTTACTTCGCCCACAGGGTCATTCCAGACATTGAGAAACGCACCGGCGCAAAGTTCACATATACGCCCGTGCTGCTCGGCGGGATCTTCAAGCTGACCAACAACAAGGCGCCGATGATCGCGTTCGCCGGCATCCGGAACAAGATGGACTACGAGATGCTGGAGACGCGCCGCTTCATCGCGCGGCACGGACTCACGCAGTTCCAGTTCAATCCGCACTTCCCGGTGAATTCGCTGACGCTCATGCGAATGGCGGTGGTAGCGGACATGGACGGCGTGCTCGCCCCGTACACCGAAGCGGCCTTCCATCACATGTGGGAAGCACCCAGGAAGATGGATGAGGCCTCCATCATTCGCGATGCCCTCACGGAGGCCGGCCTCGATGCGGATCGCCTTCTGGCGCGTGCGCAGGAGCCGGACGTAAAGACCAGGCTGATGGAAAACACCGAATCCGCGGTCGCGCGCGGCGCATTCGGGATTCCGACCTTCTTTGTCGAAAACGAGATCTATTTCGGCAAGGATCGGTTGCGCGATGTCGAAGAGGCCATCACGCGAGAAGGCGTCGCCTAGACGTCCGATCCGTCGCCGCAAATGGGCAGCAGTGCGATCGCCAATGTCACAAGAACCATCAATCGGCTGAACATGTCGGCTCTCCGTCAGAGAGCCCCCTCTGCATTTGATAACGCCTTGGCCGCCTTGCGGTTTCCAACAAAGTTCCGCCTTAATCGGCCATGGACAAGGCCGCCGCGTCCCGTCTATTTTTCCGGCGGTGTCAAAATTAGCCGGGATTTTCTGTTGAACTCCCGCGTCCCCCGAACAAGGCCATGAGCACATGATCCGTCTTTTCCCGCGCCTGCTGCTTGCCTCTCTGCTCCTGTTTCCAGCGATGGCCGTGGCAAGGACGAAGCACAGCCATGCCGCTGCCGCTCCGGCGCGGGCGGCTCCATCGGATGGCGGACCTTCCGTGCTTGGCGTCTTCAAGGACTGGGGCGCGTATACGCGAGGGCTTGGCGACAACAAGGTCTGCTACGCCCTGTCGGCGCCGAAATCGAAAGACCCGGCATCGGTCAAGCGCGATCCCGTCTACTTCCTGGTGAACGACTGGCCCGGCCACAAGGCAAAGGGGGAGCCGGAAGTCGTGCCCGGCTATCAGTACAAGGATGGCAGCCCGGTGACGGTCCAGGTCGGCGCCGACCGCTTCACCTTCTTCACGAAGAACCAGGACAATGCCGGCGGGGCCTGGGCGCTCAATGCCGCCGATGAGGCCAAGCTGCTGGCCGAGATGCGCAGCGGCGGTGTCGCGCTTGTCACGGGCACCTCCAAACGCGGCACGGTGACAAAGGACAGCTACTCGCTGGCCGGCGTGGGCGATGCCATCGATCGGGCCCATCAGGCCTGCGGAATGTAAAGATAAGCGAATAGCGAATAGGGAATGGCGAATAGGGTGCATCCATTCGCTATTCGCCACTCGCTATTCGCGAGATAGAATGCCCTGATGACTGAAACGAAATCGCTGATTGGTCTCTCCTTTGACGGGATGAAGGCGGCGCTTGCGGAGGCGGGCGTGCCGGAGAACGCCGTCGGCATGCGCGCGCGCCAGCTGTGGAACTGGATCTATGTTCACGGCGCGCGCGACTTCACGGTCATGACCAGCCTGGCGAAGGATTTCCGCGCGCTGCTGGCCGAACAGTTCACGTTGGCGCGCCCGGAGATCGTGACTCAGCAGATCTCGGAAGACGGCACGCGCAAGTGGCTGTTGAGAGGCGAGGGCGGGGCGGAGTTCGAGACCGTGTTCATCCCCGAGCCTGGCCGCGGCACTTTGTGTGTCTCGAGCCAGGTCGGCTGCACGCTCAACTGCCGCTTCTGCCACACCGGCACGCAGAAGCTGGTGCGCAACCTCACGCCGATGGAAATCGTGGGCCAGGTGATGATCGCCCGCGATGCGCTTTCCGACTGGCCGTCCACCGGCGCCGATCGCCGCCTCACCAATGTGGTGATGATGGGCATGGGCGAGCCGCTCTACAATTTCGACAATGTGAAGGCCGCGCTCGCCATCGTGGCGGACGGCGACGGGCTGGCGCTCTCCAAGCGCCGCATCACGCTGTCGACCGCCGGCGTGGTGCCAATGATCAAACGCGCCGGCGAAGAGATCGGCTCATCGCTCGCCATCTCGCTGCACTCCGCGCGCGACGAGGTGCGCGACGTCATCGTGCCGCTGAACAAGAAGTACAAGATTGCGGAGCTGCTGCAGGCCTGCCGCGACTATCCCGGCGTGTCGAACGCGCGCCGCATCACCTTCGAATATGTGATGCTGAAGGGTGTGAACGACTTCCTCGCCGATGCACGAGAACTGGTGAAGGCGATCCGGGGCATTCCGGCCAAGATCAACCTGATCCCGTTCAATCCGTGGCCCGGCGCGCCGTACGAATGCTCGGACTGGGAGCAGATCGAGAAGTTTGCCGAGATCGTCAATCGCGCCGGCTATGCCTCGCCCGTCCGCACGCCGCGGGGACGCGACATCATGGCGGCCTGCGGCCAGCTCAAGAGCGAAAGCGTCAAACTGCGCGCCAGCGAGCGCATGGCCCAGCTCCGCTCGCAGGAACTGGTCCGGATGCCGTCGTAAGTCTTGGCAGTCGCGCCGCGTTCGTATATCGCGGCTGGCAGACGGAGGCGGAATTGGCCAAGGATCGCGTCAAGAAAGTCGTCCTCGCCTATTCGGGTGGGCTGGATACGTCGGTCATCCTGAAGTGGCTGCAGTCGGCCTATGGCGCCGAGGTGGTGACGTTCACCGCCGATCTCGGGCAGGGCGAGGAGCTGGAGCCCGCGCGCAAGAAGGCCGAGCTGCTCGGCATCAAGCCGGCCAACATCTTCGTCGAGGATCTGCGCGAGGAATTCGTCCGCGACTACGTCTTCCCCATGTTCCGCGCCAATGCTCTGTATGAAGGCGTCTATCTGCTCGGCACGTCCATCGCGCGGCCGCTGATCGCGAAGAAGCAGATCGAGATTGCCGAGAAGGTCGGCGCCGATGCCGTGTGTCACGGCGCCACCGGCAAGGGCAACGATCAGGTGCGCTTCGAACTCGCCTATTACGCGCTGAAGCCCGACATCCGCGTGATCGCGCCGTGGCGCGAATGGGACCTGACCAGCCGCACCAAGCTGATCGAATTCGCCGAGGCGCACCAGATTCCCATTCCGCGCGACAAGCGTGGCGAGGCGCCGTTCTCGGTGGATGCCAACCTGTTGCACTCGTCCTCCGAAGGGAAGGTGCTGGAAGACCCCGCGGTTGAACCGGAAAGCATCGTCTATCAGCGCACGCTCTCGCCGGAGGAGGCGCCGGACAAGGCGACGACGATCGAGATCGGCTTCGAGCGCGGCGATGCGGTTTCGGTGGACGGCGCGAAGCTTTCGCCGGCCGCCCTGCTGACGAAGCTGAACGAGCTCGGCAAGGCGAACGGCATCGGCCGCGTCGATCTGGTCGAGAACCGGTTCGTCGGCATGAAGTCGCGCGGCGTGTACGAGACGCCCGGGGGCACCATCCTGCTGGCGGCGCACCGTGGCATCGAGTCCATCACGCTGGACCGCGGCGCGGCACATCTCAAGGACGAGATGATGCCGCGCTACGCCGAACTGATTTACAACGGCTTCTGGTTCGCACCGGAACGCGAGATGCTTCAGGCCGCCATCGACAAATCGCAGGAATTCGTGTCCGGCACCGTGCGGCTCAAACTCTACAAGGGCAATGTGATCGTCATCGGCCGTTCCTCGCCGCACTCGCTCTATTCGCAGGACCTCGTGACCTTTGAGGATGATCGCGGCGCCTACGACCAGAAGGATGCGCAGGGCTTCATCAAGTTGAACGCACTTCGCCTTCGCACCCTGGCGATGCGCAAGCGGAGGGCTCCGTGAGGGCTGTGCTCTTCGTCTTTCTTCTCGCCACGCCTGCACTGGCCGCCGGCAACGCGGCAGAGAAGCCCGCGCTTGCCTGCCTCGAGGCGGCTGAGGACAGCGGCAGCGATGCCGAGCGTTGCGTCGAATTGATCGCAGGGCCTTGCAAGAAGTCCGGCGGCAACGATTCCGATTGCGCGGGCAGGGAGCTTGCCTTCTGGCAGGCCCAACTCGATGCGGCGTGGAAAAAGGCGAAGCCGCTGCTCGCCGGTTATCCTGATCTCGCGCGCGATCAGACGGCGGCCCAGGCATTGTGGCTTCAGTATCGCGACAAGTCGTGCATCATCGCGGACAAGGTCGATCCCGGCACCATGCCGGGCGGTTCCGCTGCGTGCCGGATGCGCGAAACGGCGGCGCGCACAATCGCGGTCCGGGCGATCGTCGATTCCTTGTCGGAGCACTGAGCATGGGCAACGACGCGCAGCCGCTGAGGGTGTTCGCAGCATCGGCCTTCGTGATCGCGGCGACGGCGGCCTTGGCAGGTGGATCGATGTCACTCGATCAGCTGAGCGGCGTCTACAAGCACAGCTTCGCCAACGGAAATGTCGACGGACAGAAATATCAGTCGGAGGACGTTGTCGAGATCGTAAAGGTCTCCGACACGGACGCCTATGTTCGTGTGCATCTGGAGTTCTACAACGGTCACACGTGCTCGATTCATGGTATCGCAAGGCGGGAGGGCGATTCGCTGGTCTATCGGCCGCACCAGGACTACGGCGAGCAATGCGCGCTCACCTTGCGCGCGGTGAACGGCAAGCTCGTCTTCTCCGATCCCGATGGCAATTGCAGAGTGCAGTATTGCGGCGCGCGGGGAAGCTTCGAGGGCACTGCTTTTCCGCTGACAAGCCGGCGCACTATCCGCTACATGAAGGTGCTTCTGAATTCGCGCGAGTACCACGAAGCGCTCGCTGAGGCCAAAAAGCGATGAGCAATCCCAACGCGCAGCAGATCGAATACTGGAACGGGCCGGCGGGCCAGCGCTGGGCCAAGGCGCAGGACCGCATCGATCATCATCTGGGGCTCATCACCGACGCGCTGATGGCGTTCGCGGCACCGAAGGAAGGCGAGCGCGTGCTCGACATCGGCTGCGGCGGCGGCACCACGGCGCTGATGCTGCGCGAACGCGTGGGCGCGAACGGCGCCGTCACCGGTATCGACATCTCGGAGCCGATCCTGGCCGTCGCCAGAGCGCGCGCGCATGCCGGCATGGCCGATCTCGCGCTGGTGCAGGCCGATGCATCGACCTATGACTTCCAGCCGGTGTTCGATCTCGCCTTCTCGCGCTTCGGCGTGATGTTCTTCGACGATCCCGTTGCGGCGCTCGCCAACATCCGCAAGGCGCTGGTGAAGACTGGCCGCCTCGCCTTCGCCTGCTGGCGCGTCTTCAAGGAAAACGATTGGTCGTTCGTGCCCTGGCAGGCCGCGCTCCATCTGCTGCCGCCGCAGGAACCGGGCGATCCGCGCGCGCCGGGACCCTTCGCCTTCGCGGACGGCGAGCGGGTTCGGACGCTGCTCGCCAAAGCCGGCTATCGCGACATCACAGTGAAGCCGCACGACACGACGGTTCATCTCGGCGCAACCTTGGACGAAGCCGTGACCGAAGCCCTCACCATCGGTCCGCTCGCCCGCGCGGCCTCAGAACTGGACGAGCCGACCCGCGACAAGATCCGCGCCGCCGTTCGCGCAGAACTGGCGAAGCACGAAACCACCTACGGCATCATCCTTCCCGCCGCCGTGTGGCTGGTGCGCGCGTCCGCCTAGACGTCCAGCGAGGCGTAGAGCGCGTTTTCCTGGATGAACTCGCGGCGTGGCTCGACCACTTCGCCCATCAGCTTGGTGAACAGGTCTTCCGCATCGTCGGCGTGCTCCACCTTCACGCGCAGAAGCGTGCGCGCGTTCTCGTCCAGGGTCGTCTCCCAAAGTTGCTCGGGGTTCATTTCGCCCAGCCCCTTGTAGCGCTGCAGAGAAAGGCCCTTGCGGCCCCACTCGAAGATCGTGTCAAGGAGTTGCGAGGGTGAGCGGACTTCGCGTGTGTCGTCCTTGCGACGCAAGGTGCCCGCATGCAGATAAACCGCCTGCAGTTCCGCCGCCATCTTGTCCAGCTTGCGGGCATCGGCGCTGCCGATGACGGCACCGTCGATCGCCACGGTTTCGCGAAGGCCCCGCACCTCGCGCCAGAATTTCAGTCCGCCATCCGGCGTGGGCTCGCCGTGCCAGCCGCGCTCCACTTCGTCCGACAGCAGATCGAGGCGCTTGGCGATGTAGTCCGCCGCCGAAGCCGCCTTCTCGCGATCGTTCAGCACATCGGGATTGAGCGCGCCGGCAATCGCGACCTGTTCGATGACGAAACGCGGATATTGCTGCGGGAATCCCTTGAGCGCCGCGGCAACCGCGCGGGCCTTGTCGATCACGCCTTGCAGATCGGCGCCGGTGATCGTCTCGCCGCCCTGCAAGGTGAGGCTCGTACCTTCCGAACCTTCGGAGACGAGGTACTCCTCGAACTCCTTCTCGTCCTTCAGATAGCGCTCGGACTTGCCGCGCGCCGCCTTGTAGAGCGGCGGCTGCGCGATGAAGACGTGGCCGCGTTCGATCAGCTCCGCCATCTGCCGATAAAAGAACGTGAGCAAAAGCGTACGGATATGCGCGCCGTCCACGTCGGCATCGGTCATGATGATGATCTTGTGGTAGCGCAGCTTGTCCGGATTGAACTCCTCGCTGCCGATGCCCGTGCCGAGTGCGGTGATCAAGGTGGCGATGGCTTCGCTCGACAGCATCTTGTCGAAGCGCGCCCGCTCCACGTTGAGGATCTTGCCGCGCAACGGCAGGACCGCCTGGTTGTTGCGGTTGCGCGCCTGCTTGGCGCTGCCGCCGGCCGAGTCACCCTCGACGATGAAGATCTCGCACTTGGAGGGATCGCGTTCCTGGCAATCGGCGAGCTTGCCGGGCAGCGACGCGCCGTCGAGCGCGCCCTTGCGCCGGGTGAGTTCGCGGGCCTTGCGGGCGGCTTCTCGGGCGGCGGCGGCTTCCACCACTTTGCCGACGACCATCTTGGCTTCGGGGGGATGCTCCTCGAACCAGCGGCCGAGCTGCTCCAGCACCACGCCTTCCACGATCGGGCGCACTTCGGAAGAGACCAGCTTGTCTTTCGTCTGCGACGAGAACTTCGGGTCGGGAACCTTCACCGACAGCACGCAGGTGAGCCCTTCGCGGCAGTCATCGCCAGTCAGCGCGATCTTCTCCTTCTTCTGCAGGCCGGACTCATCGGCATACTTCGTCACCACGCGGGTGAGCGCGGCCCGGAAGCCGGCCAGATGTGTGCCGCCGTCACGCTGCGGAATGTTGTTGGTGAAGCACAGCATGCTCTCGTGGTAGCTGTCATTCCAGGTGAGCGCGGCTTCCACCGTGACGCCTTCGCGCTCGCTTTCGATCATGACCGGCTGAGGGATGAGAGAGGCCTTTGCCCGGTCAAGATAGCGGACGAATTCTGCCAGGCCGCCTTCGTAGTGCAGCTTGACCTCCTTCTTCTCGACGCCGCGCTTGTCGGCGAGAAGGATTGTCACGCCGGAATTGAGGAATGCGAGCTCACGCAGGCGATGTTCGAGGGTGGCGAAGTCGAATTCGGTCTTGGTGAAGGTCACCGGCGAAGGGAGGAACGTCACTTCGGTGCCGCGCTTGTCCTTGACGTCCCCGACAACCTTCAGCGGCGCTTCGGCATCCCCGTTGCGGAAGCGCATGTAATGCTCTTTGCCGTCGCGCCAGATGCGCAGATCGAGATGTTCGCTGAGCGCATTCACCACTGACACGCCGACGCCGTGCAGACCGCCGGAGACCTTGTAGGCGTTCTGCTCGAACTTCCCGCCGGCGTGCAGCTGGGTCATGATCACTTCGGCGGCGGAGACACCTTCGCCTTCGTGGATGCCGGTCGGAATGCCGCGGCCATTGTCGAACACGGTGCACGATCCGTCGGCGTTCAAGGTCACGTTCACTTCGGTCGCGAAGCCGGCCAGCGCCTCGTCGATGGCATTGTCCACCACCTCGTAGACCATGTGGTGCAGACCGGAACCGTCGTCGGTGTCGCCGATATACATGCCGGGCCGCTTGCGCACGGCATCCAGCCCCTTCAGCACCTTGATGCTGTCGGCGCCGTAATCGCTGGGTTCGGGCATTGCGGATGAAGAAGCCATGTCTCTCACTCTGAAATCGGATTGAGCCGCGAAGCCGCGACATCGAAATGGTCGGCGCGTGTCTTCAGCGGCGAAAACATCTGGGCATCGGTGCCGGTCATCCAGGCCTGTGCGCCGAGGGCAGTGATCTCGTCGAACAAGGCGGCCCGGCGTTTGGCATCGAGATGTGCCACGATTTCGTCGAGCAGGAGGATGGGCGTGAACCCATCTCCTATATGGGAAAGCTCGGCTGCCTGCGCAAGGACGATGGAGATGAGCAGCGCCTTCTGCTCGCCGGTGGAGCAGTCGTGCGCCTCGGCCCCTTTCCCGGTGTGGCGTACCGCGAGATCGCTGACATGCGGCCCGAAATTGGTGCGGCCGGACTCGGCATCGCGGATGCGGGATGCGGCAAGGCGTTCGCGGAAGAGGGAGGCGGATCGCTCGCCGTTCTCCCGGATCATGTCGTCGGCTTCGCCCTGCATGGCGAGGTCCGCTGCCGGAAACGCGCCGGCTTCGCGGCGCGCCTGTAGCGATGCGTTCAGGCGCGCGACGGCGGCCGCACGCGCGGCGGCAAGGGCTACGCCGTGCTCGGCCATTTGGGCCTCGAGGCCATCGAGCCAGGACGGTTCGCGCGGACCGTATTTCAGGAGCCGCGCTCGCTCGCGCATGGCCTGCTCGTAGCGCAGCGCGCATCTGCCGTGACTTGGCGTGAAGCCCAGCGTGAGGCGGTCGAGGAAACGGCGACGTCCGCTGGCGCTCTCGATGAACAGGCGGTCCATCGCCGGCGTGAGCCACGCCATCCGCACCAGTTCGCCGAGTTCCGCCGAGCTTTCCGCCGGCGCACCATTGAGCCGGACCTGTCGCGTGGTACCGCTCGCCCCAGCCGACAATCCGGTGCCGATTTCGTAACTCTCGCCACCACGGGTAATGGTCGCGGCAACCGCCCACAGCGTTCCGGCATCGGGCGCAGGTCCTCTGCGCGTGTGTTCGGCCAGGGTCGCGCCGCGCAATCCCTTGCCGGGCGCCAGCATCGACAAGGCGTCGAGGATGTTCGTCTTGCCGGCGCCGTTCGCGCCGGTGAGGACCACGGGCCGTCCGCTGACCGCGAATTCGCACGCCGCATAGGAACGGAAGTTGGTCAGCGACAGGTGCGTGACGGCCAACGCGTGCTTCGTGGCTCGGCTGTCGCCTCGCACCTCAGCATGACGAACTTCTGCGTCATCCTGAGGTGCGCCGCGCAGCGGCGCCTCGAAGGATGAATGAGCACGATCAACCAAACTCACACCCTCATGGGCATCAGCACATAGAGCGTGCGGTTGTCGTCGGTGTCCTCGATCAGCGTCGGAGAGCCCGCATCGTGCAGCAGGAAGCGGACTTCCTTGCCTTCGATCTGGCTCGTGACGTCGAGGAGGTAGCGCGCGTTGAAGCCGATCTCGAGGCCGGCCGCGTTGTAGGTCGCACCCAGCTCTTCCGTCGCCGTGCCCGAATCCGGATTGACCACCGAAAGCGTGAGCTTGTCTTTGCCGACGTTCAGCTTCACCGCCCGCGTCTTGTCTGCGGAAATCGTGGAGACGCGGTCGACGCTCTGCGAGAACTCCTTGGCATCCAGCGACAGCGCCTTGTCATTGTTCGACGGGATCACGCGCTGGTAATCCGGGAACGTGCCGTCGATCAGTTTCGACGTCAGTTCGATGCCGCCGGTGACAAACTGGATTTTCGTGTCGGACAGCGAAATGTCGATGGCGTCTTCCGTATCGTCCAGCAGGCGGCGCAGTTCGGCGACGGTCTTGCGCGGAACGATGACGCCCGGAATGTCGGACGCACCATCCGGCAGGTCGAGCTCGAAGCGGGCGAGGCGGTGGCCGTCCGTCGCCACTGCGCGGAGCGTCCTCGCCTTTCCTTCCTTCGCCGCGTGGACATAGATTCCGTTCAGATAGAACCGCGTTTCTTCGGTCGAAATCGCAAAGCGCGTCTTGTCGATCAGCCGCTTCAGGTCATCCGCAGGGAGCCGGAATTTGTGCGGCAATGCACCGGCCGCCATCTGCGGGAAGTCCTCCTTGGGCAGACACGCCAGCTCAAACCGCACGCTGCCGGACGAAACCGCCAGCCGCCCGCCTTCGGACGACAACAACTCTGCCTGCACCTGCGCGCCTTCGGGCAGCTTGCGCACGATGTCGTAGAGCATGTGCGCCGGCGCGGTTGCCGCACCGTTGCGCAGAACATCGGCCGTCAAGGATTCCACGATCTCAATATCGAGATCGGTCGCCGTCAGCTTCAATTGCCCTTTCGACGCTTCGATCATGACATTCGACAGAATGGGGATTGTGTTGCGGCGCTCGACCACGCTTTGCACGTGAGAAAGAGCCTTGAGAAAGGCGCCCCGTTCGACAGTAATTTTCATCGGCTTTTGCCCGGCTTGGATTGCATTGAACCTGACGCCGCCCGCGCCCCTCGACGGACGGCTAAAACCCTGTGGCGCTTGAGCTTTTATAGGGGGTGAGACTCAAGCCCCGCAGTATATCAGGCAGCCTCTCCCGTGAACAGGAAAAGCGGCCCGAAAAGGCGGGCATTTCGCCCCGGAATCGGCTCCAATCCGGTCGTCATTAAGGGCAAAAAAAGTCCCGCCACCGGGTTGCGATGGCGGGACGGGGAAGTACCCCGAATATTAGCGGGTGGGGCCGCTAATCCCGGCGCTTCGACAGCAGCTGCTTCAGGAATTCGACTTCCTGTTTGAGCAGCGTGTCGCTCTCGCAAAGCTTGGTGATCTGCCGGCAGGCATGAAGGATGGTGGTGTGGTCGCGGCCGCCGAAGCGCCGGCCGATCTCGGGCAGGGAGCGCATCGTCAGCTCGCGCGAAAGGTACATCGCCACCTGCCTCGGACGGGCCACCCGGCGGGTGCGCTCCTTCGAATGCATGTCGCGCACGTCGAGCTTGTAGAACTCGGCCGTCTTGCGCTGGATGTCCTCGATGGCGACTTTCTTTCCCGGCGCCGTGCGCTGGCTGATGTTCTCGTCGGCAACCTCCAGCGTCACCGGCTTGTGGGTGAGGCTGGCCCAAGTCGCGATCTTGTTGAACACGCCGAGCAGTTCGCGTGGGCTTGCGCCTTCCATATCGGCGACGCGCTCCAGCACCTCGTCCGGAATGACGACATGCGGGCATTCGCGCATCAGCTCGCCGGCGCGGAATTTCAGCATGGCAAGCCGGGTTGCCCGGTCCGGCAGTCCGACCGGAATCACAAGCCCGCCGGCAAGCCGCGAGCGGATGTTCTCGCCCAGTGCCTCGAAACCTTCCGGCGCGCGGTCGGCGGCGATCACGATGGAACGTCGCGAATCCGCGAACGCGTTGATGGTGTGCAGGAATTCGGCGATGGTGGCATTGCTCGCGCAGATGTGCTGCAGGTCGTCGATCAGCAGCAATTCGGCCGCGCGCAGCTCATCCTTGAAGGCCAGCGCTTCCTTGCGATGCAGGGCACCCAGGAACTGGCGCATGAATTCTTCGGCGCCGAGGCACAGCGCGCGGCGTCCGCGCTTGCGGGCTTCCAGAGCCGTTGCGTTCAACAAGTGGCTCTTGCCGTGTCCGAAGCCGCCATGGAGATAGAGCAGGGACGCTTCGTTGCGCTCGTTCTCGGCGAAGGAGCGCGCGGCCTTGGCGGCAAACTCGTTCGTCGGGCCCATCACGAAGGTGTCGAACGACTGCGTGGGATGCAGCACACGGTTCCACAGATTGCCGGCGCCGGCCATGATCGGCTTCGGTGCAATCGGGAACGCTGTGACCATGGCGGCAGGAGCGGGCCGTGTCTCGCGCTCGGCCTGAAGACCTCCGCCGACACGCGGCGGAGCCAGCACGATCGAGATGGAGCGGGGCGAGCCGCCTTCGGCTTTCAGCGCGCGCTCGATGCGGGTGGCGTAGTGGTTGGCGACCCAGCTTCTGACCAGCGGCTTCGGCGCGCCGATCTTCACCTCGCCATGATCCATGCTGATCAGCTCAAGGCTGCCGATCCAGGCATCGAAGACCGGATCCCCCAATTCCTTGCGCAGCCGCTCTCGCACTGCGCTCCACACATCGCCATCCCCTCTGGTGGTGCTGCTCATGTTCTGTGCCATTTCCCTAGCCTTGTTGTTATTTGCCGGCGTTGCCGGTGCCCCATTCTTGTTTCGAGAAAGCCCGTCGAATGATCGCTTGCTGGTTCTCACACCCCCGTCGTTGGATTGATCAGCTTTGGCGCCATGGAAGGCCCGACGCCTTCCAGCCATTGGTGCGGCCCCGGTGCCGCTCGGGATCGAGGTCGCCCTCGAAGCCGCCCGCCAGGTTGAAGGCCTTGGCGCAGCCGGCCTCAGTCATCGCCATGGCGGCCGACCGCGACCGCGCACCCGACCGGCACAGAAAGATGATGGGCGCTTCGGGCGTGACCCCGATCTTCGCCATGGCCTGGCCGACCTCAGCCGTGAAGTTCGGGTTCACGGTCATCTCCGGGTAGTGCTGCCACGCGATCCGGTGGACGTCGCGTCCGAGGGACGAGAGGTCCGGCAGGCCGACAAAGCTCCATTCCGGCGCCGTGCGGACATCGACCAGCTGGGCGTCCGGCCGCGCCTTCAGAAGGTCCCAGGCCTCTGTCGCCTGAAGATCGCCGGCATAACCGGCGGCCGATGGGTCGTCCCGTGTCATATCCGAACCGAATGGTATCGTTGGCGCGCAATGTTACTCGCGCACTATTGGGCGTCTTTACTGTCTGTGTACTGAGGTTGAAGCTCTAGGACTTACAAAGAAATATTCTGTCCTGATGCCGACTGGTTCGACTACTGTTCATTGTCTTCCCCTCGCCCGGCTTCAACCCGCTAACCATAGCAGGGTGATTCGGCCCTTCAATCGAGAACGTTTCGGGAAACTCAGCCAGTCCGCCAGCTAAATCTTTGTCCGTAAACGGATATTCTTCGTCATGTTTGCGCCACGAACGATTACGAATCAAAGACTTAATCGTGACATGGGCTTTGTCATGCGATGGTTTGGTGACGGAACCATAACACTCAGTGCACTGACAAAGAAAATAATATGACAATCGGACGAAAACGCTTGCAAATCGAGAAAGTCCCGGAATCAACCGGTTAACCCTGTTGTTCCCGGAGAACCGGGCTTCAGCCCGCGAGTTTGGCGACCCGCTTGGCCAGCCGCGACACTTTCCTGGAACCGGCATTCTTGTGCGTCACGCCCTTGGACACGCCGCGCATGATCTCGGGCTCGGCCGCCTTCAGCGCTGCGCTTGCCGCTTTCTTGTCGCCGGAGGCGATCGCTTCCTCGACCTTCCGCGTGTAGGTGCGGATGCGGTTCTTGCGGGCATGGTTGATGGCCGTGCGCTTCTTGATGGTGCGGACGCGTTTCTTGGCCGAGGCGATATTGGGCATGGGTCGTCAGTGTCCTTCGAAAGAGGCGTATAGCCCGCGTGGCGTTGGGGGTCAATTCGGCCCGGTGAGGCGCCCGTGTGCTCTTCAAGCCATCGCCGGGACGCCAAGGATCTCTCGTAGATCCGCGCGAAAACCCAGCCGGCGATTGCGCCCGCGAGAACTGCCGCCGATGCAACGACATACCAAGGTATGGCTGATCCAAGTAGTAGAAAGCCCATCGCCCAACCGAACCAAACCACAAAGTCGGTCAGGCCGAATAGCGTCGGCACCACATTCCAATAGGCAAGACCGACAATGGAATGCAGAGCGCCAGCTGCGGCGCCGGTGACAATGAAAGCAATCTTCGTCGGCCACCGGGCGGTCGCAAGCAACATTGCGGGCGCCAGAAAAAGGAATGCTCCTGTGAAACCAAAGACGACGGCATACAGCGGCGCCAGCAGCACCTGAAAAATCGCCCCAGGCAACTCGCAAGCGGGCGAGCCGAGCAGAAAGGTCGCCGCAAGCGTCAGAACTATTGTCAGCGCGGGCGCGATCACCGACACAATCGCGACCGCCATCAGCTGTCGCTTTATTGGCATTTCACGTCACTCATCCCTGAAATTCGGCTTTCGCTTTTCGCCGAACGCAGCCATGCCTTCCTTCTGGTCTTCGGTGGCGAACATCGCGTGGAACACGCGCCGCTCGAAGCGGATGCCTTCGGCGAGTGTCGTTTCGTAGGCGACGTTGATCGCTTCCTTCGTCATCATCACGATCGGCACGGATTTCGCCGCGATGGTCTCGGCCGCCTTCATGGCTTCGGCCATCAATTCGGCCGCCGGCACCACGCGCGACACCAGGCCTGAGCGTTCCGCTTCCGCCGCATCCATCTGCCGGCCGGTCAAACACATCTCCATCGCCTTCGATTTGCCGACCAGGCGCGTCAGCCGCTGCGTGCCGCCGATGCCCGGCATGACGCCCAGATTGATTTCCGGCTGGCCGAACTTCGCCGTGTCGGCGGCGATGATGAAGTCGCACAGCATGGCGAGCTCGCAGCCGCCCCCCAGCGCGAAGCCCGCGACGGCCGCGATGATGGGCTTGCGGATGGCGGCGATGCGCACAGCCGGCTCGGCGAAGAAATTCGCCTTGTACATCTGCATGTAGGATTGCGGCTGCATCTCCTTGATGTCAGCGCCGGCGGCAAACGCCCGCTCCGATCCGGTGAGGACAATGGCGCGGACTTCGTCGCCGCCATCCCAGGCTTCCAGCACCTCGCACAGCTCGCGCAGGAGCTCGACGTTCAGCGCGTTGAGCGCCTTCGGCCGGTTGAGCGTGACGACGCCGACCGGGCCTTCAACCGTGGCGATGATGTTTGCGTATTCCATGGGATGTTCCTTCGGTTTCGCTCAACGCTTCGTGGCGCGAGGCGAGGGCGATTGCAAATCCAATCTCACGCGGAGGCCCGGAGGCTTCTTTCTTTGTGTCCTTGGTGGTCTTTGTGGTGATGTTTACCACCAAGGACACAAAGAGCACCAAGTCTGAAATTGCACGCGGAGACGCGGAGGCGCGGAGGAGAAAATGTTCTGGCCGCCTTCGGCGGCCAAACAGAATTCCAAAGATGGCGCGCCTCTGTCAGTTCTGGTCTCCGCGTTCTCCGCGGCTCCGCGTGACTCACTCTTCTATTCGCTTCCCGCGCATGGCTTTCAATCGCCCGCGGGTCTTCTTCTGCTCGAGGCGCCGTTCTTTCGAAGCCCGCGTGGGCTTTGTGGCTTTCCGCTTTTTCGGAACGACCGAAGCCGCGCGGATCAAATCGGCCAATCGCTCGCGCGCATCGTCGCGATTGCGCGCCTGGTCGCGGAAACGGCCGGCGTGGATCACCAGCACGCCCGATTTGGTGACGCGCGATCCGCCGATGCGGAAAAGGCGCGCGCGCACGTCCGATGGCAGCGAGGAATGCAACAGATCGAAGCGCAACTCCACCGCGCTCGCCACCTTGTTCACATTCTGCCCGCCGGGCCCGGAGGAGAGCACGAAGTGCTCCTCGAGTTCCCGGTCCGATATCGAAATGGAAGGCGTGATCTGAAGACGCGCCATGCGATTCCCTCTTGACCCGGCTTGTCTCCATTTTTGCCGCCAGGATCAATGTCTCGCGCACCGTTCGTTTGAGTGCGGCGAGTTTCCGTCGCCTAGCGAGATTGTTACGGGCATATTTCCCAGTCTTGAAGGCATTGCGATTGCCGACTGGCGCTCCGCGCCGCCTCGTCACCACATCTTGGGGGTCGCGTGCCATCGAGTCATTTGAATTCACGATCTGCCGCTTCTTTGTGGCGCGGGCAGGCGCGGTCTTCCGTTCTGCACAAGATCCATCGTGTCGGCGATCACGGACGAGGACGTCACCACGTGTTGAAAGGCCTCGACGATCTGCGGCAACTCACTTGTGGTGAACGGTTTGACGACCACGTCGTCGGCCAATGTTCTTGCGATGCGCGTGCATTCGGCGAGCTGGATGCCGAGCAGGTCAAAAATGGCCATGCTTGGGATGGGGAATTCGTAACGCCGATCGTCCGGCGGCGTGATCGACGAGGGCAGGGCGTCGACCGGCGGTTTCGCCTCGGGCCCGGTCTTCGGGTCCTGCGCCGCGTGTCTGTCCTCGTCGCCGAACCATTTTTCCGTTCGCGCCTCGGCAGCCTTCTGCCGAAGCGGTTTCTCGTCGTCTTTCATGGGCTTCTCCATCTCAATTCCACCCCCTTTTTGTTCTAATATCAGGCACAAAATACCTAATGTCAACCTCTATAGAGATGTTATGAACGAATATTAGGCAGTCATTCCTTGAACTTGTTGCTTGACATGCAACCAGAAAGTTGCATATTAGAACCCATGAGTATGGATGCGGTGTTCAAGGCGCTGGCCGATCCCTCAAGGCGGCAGCTGCTGGACCGGCTCCGGGACAAGAACGGCCAGACCCTGAACGAGCTGGCGAATGGGTGGGACATGACGCGGCAGGCGGTGACCAAGCACCTCGCCATTCTGGAAGCGGCGAACCTCGTCGCCACGCAATGGCGCGGGCGCGAGAAGCTGCACTACCTCAATCCGGTTCCCATCCACGACATCGCCGATCGCTGGATTGCCAATTTCGACCGCGCGCCACTCGCCGCACTGGCCGATCTCAAGCGTGACCTCGAATCCGAAAACGGAGACGGGAAATGAGTGCCTCGGAGCAGCGGGAATCGTCACTTGGTGTCCTTCGTGATCTTCGTGGTGAATTCACCACAAAGGTCACCAAGAGCACCAAGCCAGAAGCGGTTCTCCGCGGCCTCCGCGTGAGTCTCAACCACAACAAGGGAAGCAAACGATGAGCAGTGATTTTGTCTACGTGACCTACATCTACACGACGCCGCAGAAGGTTTGGGACGCGATCACCAAGCCTGAATTTGCGCATCGCTACTGGATGCACACCAACGTGTCGGACTGGAAGACAGGCTCGCGCTGGGAACATCAGCATGGCGATGGTTCCGGCAAGGTGCTGATCGACGGCGAAGTGCTCGAGTCCCATCCGCCGCGCCGGCTGGTGATTTCGTGGTCGCGGCCGGATCATTCGAAAGAACCGTCGCGTGTCACCTTCGAGATCGCGGACTACGCGCCGGGGCTCATCTGCCTCACGGTCACGCACGACGGGCTCGCGAACGATCCGGACATGGCAACAAGCGTTGCTGGTGGCTGGCCGAAGGTTCTCTCCAATCTCAAATCGCTGCTGGAAACCGGCAAGACCGAGAACATCTGGCTCACCAAGGGCAAGGCGGGGTAGTCCATCGCTGGCTGCAAACGACCTCCCCGTCAAAGGGAAAGGCATGAATGTCACGCGGAGACCGCGGAGGACGCGGAGGTCAAGCCTCTCTGTGGTGGCCGCTTGCTGTGGGATTCTTTGGCGCGCGAAGCGCGCCGGTCCTTCCCTTCCCTCCGCGATCTCTGCGTCCTCCGCGTGAGTCATTCTTCAGCCGCGGCTCCCACACGGGGGAGATGACCCAGCCCGATTTCCCCTTTGTCCAATACGGAAAGCGGAAATTGAAGGCGTACCCCTTCGGCGCGGGGAGTGCGACAGCTGGAGAAGAACATGACGCCCCTCAGAAAAATCGCCCTCGGTGCCCTGGTGGCCGCCGGATTTGCGTCCGCAGCCACGCTTCCGGCCGAAGCGAGACGTTCCTGCCAGTGGTACTTCGACCGTGGCCGTTCCATGCCCGCCCGCTGCTTCTCGCCGATCGGAATGAGCTATGTGGCCCGGCCCGGCTGGCACCGGGTCTGGTGGGGCAATCGCTGGGCATGGGGCAGGCCGGGCATGCGCCGGCATTGGCGGGGCGGACGCTGGCGTTGGGGATGAGCGGAACGCCGGGTCGAACGCATAGGGCGTGGCTCACGCAGGGTCCGCTTTGCGTGGATGACGCTTGACCCGCATCGCAACTCTGCTCGAATGGATCGCGGCGGAGGTGGGCGATGGCAAAGATCACGGGCATTGGCGGGGTGTTCTTCAAAGCGCGCGATCCGAAAGGATTGAGCGCGTGGTATCGCGACGTGTTGGGGCTTTCGGTCGAGAGCTGGGGCGGCGTGATGTTCCCGTCCGGCGGTCCGCCGATGACCCTGTGGATGCCGTTTGAGTCTTCCACTACCCACTTCGCGCCGTCGACGCGCGAATTCATGATCAACTTCACGGTCGAGGATCTCGATGGATTGCTCGCGGCGCTGAAAGCGAAGGGCATCGAGCCGCTGAAGCGCGAGGCCGACGACAATGGCCGCTTCGCCTGGATCATGGATCCCGAAGGCACCAAGGTCGAACTGTGGGAACCGAAGAGCGAGTGAGAGAGAAATACCTTCCCCTTGTGGGGAGGTCGGCGAACGCAGTGAGCCGGGTGGGGGGTAAGTCTGCACTGAATTTGCCAAATTTGCCCCCCGCCCGAAATGCTTTCGCTGCGCTCAAGCATTTCGACCTCCCCACAAGGGGGAGGTAGATTCTATTTCTGGCACTTCGGGCAGTAGAAGGTGGAGCGGCCGGATTGCACGATGCGCTTGATTGTTCCTCCACACTTGCCCGGGCAGGGTTTTCCTTCGCGGTCGTACACCGCGAAATGGTGCTGGAATTCGCCCAGCTCGCCGTCCACCCGCTTGTGATCGCGCAAGCTTGAGCCGCCGGCCTTCACCGCCTCGCGCAGTACCGACTTGATCGCGGCCACCAGCGGCGCCATCGAATCCTTGCGCACATTCGTCGCCAGTCGCTTCGGTGAAATGCGCGCGCGGAACAGCGCCTCGCAGGCATAGATGTTGCCGATGCCGGCGATGACGCGCTGATCGAGCAGGGCGGATTTGATCGGTGTCTTCTTGCCCTTCAGGGCGGGCGCCAGGAACGCCGCATCGAAATCGTCGGACAACGGCTCGACACCGAGGCCATGAAACAGCGGATGCTCGTCGAGTGTGTCGGTGTCGATCAGCAGCATGAGTCCGAAGCGCCGCGGATCCGTGAACACGATGCGCGCCGGCGCATCGGTTTCGATCACCACATGATCGTGTTTGCCGTGACCGGCTTCGGCGGGTGCGGCGTCATACACATATTGCCCGAGTTTCTTCGCACGCCCTTCCGCATACACGCTCATTCGCCCGCTCATGCCGAGATGGATGACGAGCGTTTCGTTCTTGTCCAATTCCGCCAGCAGATACTTGGCGCGGCGCTTGAGACTCGCCACGCGGCGGCCCTTCAGGCGTTTCGCGAAATCCTTGGGGAACGGCACGCGTAAGTCCCCGCGCCGCGTTTCGGCCTGCGTGATTCGGTGCTTCTCCAGCACCGGCGCGAGCCCTAAGCGAACCGTCTCGACTTCGGGAAGTTCAGGCATGCCGGAGGACTAGCAGCTATCGGATTGGTCAGCCATTCGTCCTCGCCATGCAGGGTAATGGGTTCACGCGGAGGACGCGGAGTTCGCGGAGGAAATAGGCGATCCAGGGTGGACTTGACGAAGCTATGGTCGGCCGCCTTCGGCGGCCAGAAGACTTCATACCAACCGGACAGCCTGAATGTCTTTGTGCACCTCCGCGTCCTCCGCGTGCCAAATGCCCTTTCTGCGTACAGACAAAGGGCGACTCGGCAGATAATCGAACGATATTCGCCCAACCCGATCTGGAGGCCATCATGTGCGAACATCACAGCATCAGCCGGCGCGGATTCGGATCGCTGGCGCTCAGTGCCGCGAGCCTCAGCCTGTTGCCGATGGCGGCAGTCCGCGCGGCGGGCGCGCCGATCAAGGCCTTCGCGCTCACGTGCATCGACTACCGCTTCCTCAACAGGGACGCGGCGTTCATCGCCAACGACCTCGACCTGTTCAGGAATGCCGACATCGTGGCGCTGGCGGGCGCGTCGCTGGCCGCCATTTCGACCAAGCTGCCGGAATCGGCAAAGGCGTTTTGGGAACAGCTCGCTATCGCCAAGCAGCTGCACGGCTTCCACCACGTCGTGATGATCGACCACATGGATTGCGGCGCCTACAAGGCCGAGTTCGCCCCGCTCGATCCGGCCAAGGAGCACGAAAAGCACGTTCAGGTGCTCACCACCGTGTCGCAACGCCTCAAGGGAATGGGCTATACCGTCGACGGCTATCTGATGCCGAAGGAGATCGACGGTTGCGCCGAGCACATCATCAAGGCGGCTTAGACGAAGGCGACGTTCCGTTCGGCTATCGCGACGTCCCCGCCCCCGACAAGGCGGGAATGGTGCGCGAAGTGTTTTCGTCGGTCGCCGTGCGCTACGATCTGATGAACGACCTCATGTCGGGCGGCGTCCACCGGCTGTGGAAGGACACCATGGTCGAGTGGTTGAACCCGCAGCCCGGCTGGCGCGTGCTCGACGTGGCGGGCGGCACGGGCGACATCGCCTTCCGCATTGCCGAGGCCGTACGGCGCCGCGGCGGTGAGGCCGGAATCACGGTTTGCGACATCAATGCCGAAATGGTGGGCGAGGGCGTCGCGCGCGCTCGCGACAAAGGCGAGGGCGCCATCGCATGGATCGTCGGCGACGCGGAAGCCTTGCCCGTTCCGGACGCCAGCGTCGACGCCTACACCATCGCTTTCGGAATCCGCAACGTGACGCACATCGATCGCGCGCTCTCCGAAGCCGCACGCGTGCTGAAACCGGGCGGGCGGTTCCTGTGTCTCGAATTTTCCCGTGTCGAGGCGCCGGGGCTGGATGCGCTGTACGACCGCTTCTCGTTCGCCGTGCTGCCGCGGCTGGGCGAAATGGTGGCGAAAGATTCGGACGCCTATCGCTATCTCGCCGAAAGCATCCGCCGCTTCCCGCCGCAGAACGCGTTCGCCAAGATGATCGGCAAGGCCGGACTCTCGCGCGTGAAGGTGCGCAACATGGCCGGCGGCATCGCCGCGCTCCATTCGGCGTGGAAGATCTGATGTTCGGCGCGTGGGGGAACATCAGAAGGCTGCTCCATGCCGCGCGCGTGCTGGCGCGGCACGATGCGCTGGTGCCGCACGAAGTCGCCGCGATGATGCCGTTCCCCGTGCGCATGGCGCGGCGTGTGCTCGGTACGCGCGAAGCCAACCCGGAAAACCTGTCGGCCGGCGTGCGGCTGGCGCGGGCGCTGGAGAGCCTGGGGCCGGCCTACATCAAGCTCGGCCAGGTGCTGGCGACACGCCCCGACATCATCGGCGACGACACGGCACTGGCACTCGAAACCTTGCAGGACAGTCTGCCGCCATTCCCGACCTCGTATGCACGCGCCGAGATCGAACGCTCTCTTGGCCGCCCGACCGAGGAATTGTTCTCTAGCTTCAGCGATGCGGTGGCCGCCGCGTCCATCGCGCAGGTGCATGAGGCGGAGACGACCGGCGATGACCCGCAACGCGTTGCAGTAAAGGTTCTGCGGCCGGGAATCGAGAAGCAGTTCGCGGAAGACATTTCCGCTTTCGCCTTCGCCGCGAAAATCGCCGAGCGTTATTCCAATGAAGCACGCCGCCTGCGTCTCACCGCCGTGGTCGACACGCTGGCGACATCGGTCGCACTCGAGCTGGATCTGCGCATGGAGGCGGCGGCCGCCTCCGAGCTCGGCGAACGCACCAAGGCCGATTCCGATTTCCGCGTGCCGCGCGTCGACTGGGACCGCACGTCCGACCGCGTGATGACGGCGGAATGGATCGACGGCACGCCGGTGCGCGATGTAGCCGCGTTGCAGGCGGCGGGTCACGATCCCAACCGCATCGCAACGATCGTGATCCAGAGCTTCCTCACCCAGGCGTTGCGCGACGGCTTCTTCCATGCCGACATGCATCCGGGAAATCTGTTCGTGGACGCGGAAGGCCGTCTGGTCGCCGTCGATTTCGGCATCATGGGCAGGCTTAGTCCGGACATGCGCCGCTTCCTTGCCGAAACGCTGGGCGGATTCCTCAACCGCGACTATCTGCGTGTGGCGCAGGTGCATTACGACGCCGGCTTCGTGCCGGAGACTCACCCCATCGCCACGTTTGCGCAGGCGCTGCGCGCCATCGGCGAGCCGATCTTCGGCCGCACGGCGCGCGACGTGTCGATGGCGAAATTGCTGCAGCAATTGTTCGACACCACGCGACGCTTCGACATGGAGCTGCAGCCCGATCTCGTTCTGCTGCAGAAGACGATGGTGGTGGTGGAAGGCGTGGCGCGCGCACTCGATCCCGAATTCGATATCTGGGAAGCGTCACGTCCTGTCGTCGAGAAGTGGATGCTGGAAACGGTCGGGCCGGAAGCCCGCCTGCGCGATATGGGGGAAAGCCTCAATGCGCTGTCCAGGGTGGCGCAGCATCTGCCGCGGCTCATCCGCGATGCGGAGAACATCTCCGAAATGCTGTCCGAAGGCGGCGTGAAGCTGCATCCGGATTCGCTGCGCCACTTCGCCGACGTGCAGGAGCGGCGCATGCGCCATGTCCGCATCGCCATCTGGATCACCGCCGCGGCGCTGGTGATGCTCGCCGTGGCATTGCTGGTGCGATAACCCTCCTTCGTCATCGCCCGCTTTATCCACCTTCGCCAAAGCTTCGGCGGACTCAGGTGCAACCTCTCGCCCGCCGTAACCTTGGCGCAGGCGGGTGCGGGCGAACCAATTCCTTCTTTTTTGAAAATGGGTCGCCCGGATCGCGCTGTTTCGCGCGACCGGGCGATGACGATTTGTTTGGTGAAGTCGTTACATTATGATGGCCGTGAGTTGGAGCCATCGTCGTGAAGAAAAAACCGCGGAAACAGAGGCAGAGCGAATCGGAGGCGCTACGAACCGATGCGCTGGACGAGGCCTTTGGTCTTTGGCGGAACGTGAAGATGGACGGTCTGGAATATCAAAGAAAGTTCCGCGCCGAATGGGAGCCGGATTCGCAGCCGGCAGATTTGCATACCAGCAGCGTTAAGAAAAGAGGAGAATAGCAGGCTCTAATGCGCGGCGACTATAGTCATCCCTTTCGAGCATATACGCGCTTGCGGCGCTGGTACTGGGCGCTGCCGCGCGACAGACGCGCCGAGTACAACAAGCAAAAGGTCACCGCCGATGTCACCACGGTTTTGCTCATCGTAATGTCAGGAATAGCGGGTTGGGCTATCGAATCTCCGATCCCGTTTTTGGGCGTTTTCTTCGCCGTCGTGATTTCAATAGTTTGGATCAGACGAATTCGCACTCGGTTCGGATTTCCCGGCTAGCCGACACAATCACGAACCGACAAAGCCCCGGCAATGCCCTCGCGCTGCCTTGTTTGCGTCGCGATTGACGCCGAGCGTCTCCTCTCACGTCGAATCCTTGGAGGGGAAGCGTGTCGGACATCGTTGCGCCCGCGGGCGAAAAGCGGGCGAACTCGCCCGGGCTGAAGCTGCTTGCCGTCATCCTGCTCACCGTCCTGATGATCGTGCCGCTGTTCGCGATCAATCTGGCACTGTCCGATCGTGAAGGCCGCGCCGCCGAAGCAGCCGGCGACATCGCGTCGGGTTGGGGCGCCACGCAGACCATCGCCGGGCCGGTGATCTTCATCCCCTACGATGTCGATGTGCAGTCGGTGGTGGACGGCAAATCCGTGGTGACCACCAACCACGACGAGGCGGTCGTCCTGCCATCGCAGCTGTCGGTGAAGGCGAAGGTCGACACCACGAAACGGGCGCGGGGCATCTTCGAGGTGCCGGTCTACACCTCCAACATCGATATCGGCGCGAGCTTCGGTCCCGCCGCGTTTGCCGGCCTGTTTCCGGATAACGCCAGGGTCGATTGGAAGAACGCCTACACGGTCGTGCTGGTGAACGATCCGCGCGGTCTTTCCGGTAACGTCGCGTTGCGGGTGAACAATCGCGATGTGCCGTTCCAGCCCGGCATCGGCACCATGTCCAAGAACGCGAACGGCATGCATGCGCCTTTGGGATTGTCGGCGGCACCGAATGGCCTGACGCTCTCCGCGCATATCGGCCTGCGCGGCTCGCAGGAATTGAGCGTGGCGCCGCTCGGCCAGCAAACCACCGCCGCGATTCACTCCGGCTGGCCCGATCCCAGTTTCTTCGGCAATTTCCTGCCGGCGGACCGGCGCGTGTCGCCTAAGGGATTCGATGCGACCTGGAGCGTGCCGTATCTGGCGCGCGGCTATGCGCAAAGCTTCCGTTCCGCCGCCGATGCCATGCCGCTGCTGACCTCATCGCTGTTCGGCGTGAAATTCTACCAGCCGGTCGGCTTCTATCAGCTGGTCGAGCGTTCGCTGAAATACGCCATCCTGTTCGTCGGCCTGTCCCTCTTGGTGTTCTTCGTGACGGAACTCATGTCGGCGCAGCGCCTGCATGTCGTGCAGTACACGCTGATCGCAGCGGCACAGGTGCTGTTCTACCTGCTGCTGCTGTCGTTCGCGGAGCATATCGGCTTCGGCTACTCGTACCTGGCGGCGGCTGCAGCAACGGTGCTGCTCACCGCGGCTTACGCCTTGAGCGTGTTCGCGAGCCGAAAGGTGGCGGCCGTTCTCTGTGTTCTGCTCGGCACATTATACGGATTGCTCTACGTCATCCTCAGGCAGGAAGACGACGCGCTGCTGATCGGTGCCGTGCTGCTGTTTGCCGCGCTGGCCGCCACAATGTACGCCACGCGCCGGATGGACTGGTCGCGCGTCGCGGCACTGCCGCAGGTGTAGCGATCGGTTGAGCTTCTAGGAATGGCGGATGGGTAACGAGGTATCGCGCCGGAAATCCGGAATACCGTGCGACACGACCTTGACATGTCCGCCATCGCAGCCTGCGTGCGAACTGTCGTTCACCACATAGACGTTGAGGTTGACGGTGTGGTCGGCCAGATCGGGAACATCGGGAATGCGAACCTTGACGCCGTACTTGCCGATCTCTTCATCGGTGGCAAGCACCTTCTTGTATCCGGGCGTGGTCTGATCGGGGAGCGCGGAAATGGTCAGCACGACGCGAACATCGGAGTCCGCGGCACGATGCTCGACAGCATCGCATGCGATCATGATCTCATCGCCGGGCGCGACGTCGGGCACGACCTCGGCTTTGCTGTCGGGCGCAACCACGATTGCCGCATCGGCAAAGGCGGAACCATTCGCGAGAACGAACGCCATCACCAGGGCCGGAGCATAAAGCTGTCTCACGGGTCTCCTCCTCCCAAAAGGATGTAACCCAAAAGCGAGTCCAGTCTATCCTTTGTTGGCTGCAACCCCAAGTGCTGTGGGGGCTTTGTCACAGCGGCAAAGCTTCACGCCATCGTGATCCCACGCTGCACGGACGGTGCAGCGCCCGTTCGCTCGCGACAGGTTGCGACAAAAGGTTGGTTCGCGACTAACTTGCAAACACGCGCTAATCCTGTGACATTGTTGTCTAATCCGTTACCGAAGGGGTAATCATGCGCGTACACTATTTTGCCTTTGCGGCAGCGCTTTTCCTTGGCTCCGCAGTCCTTCCCGCCGTTGCCGACGACGCCACGGCGCCGGCCCCCGCAACCACAGCTGCCCCGGCGGCCACACCGGCCCCGGCCGCCGCACCAGCCGCTGCCGCTTCCACGTCCGCTCCGGCCGTGACTGTCGCGAAAGAGGATCCGGTGGTTTGCAAATCCCAGCCGATTACCGGCTCACGCCTCGGCGTGCAGCGCATTTGCGCCAAGCAGTCCGAGTGGGATCGCCGTTCGGCGCAGGACCGCACGCGCATGGAGAATCTCGAGCGCGGCGGCTTCACCTCCGGCGGCTGATTCGACCAGGTTTTCGCTCACTTTGAGAGACGGCCCGGGCCCAAAAAGCCCGGGCCGTTTTCTTTGTGACCGGCGCTGCGATTGCAACCGGAGTTGGACAGGGACAATCTGGCCTTGCATCGAGAGACAGGGGACTCGAATGGCAACCAGATTGACGATTGCAATAGCCGCGCTCTGCCTTGCCGGAACGTCGTCATTGTCCTTCGCGGATCAGACCCCGGCGCCGGCCAACGCCGGAACGGCCACGCCCACGACCACCCCGGCAGCAGCCGAACCGGTCAAGGACCCGGTTATCTGCAAAATGGAGGGCACGACCGGCTCCCGTCTCGGCAGCACGCGGGTCTGCGCCACAAAATCGGAATGGGATCGCCGCACGCGGGAAGATCGCACCCATATGGAGAATCTGGAGCGGGGCGGGTTCACCGGTGGCGGATAGCGTTGCCCGCGCCGGCGATACGGCGCGCCTCGCGAAAAGTTGCGCGGCGCGCCGTCCGAAGCCTGCTAGTCTTCCAGCATCGTAATCACCTAGGGGACCACGATGCGCCTACTGATCATCGCTTCCACCGCTGCTGTCCTGCTGTCCGCCGGATCGGCGCTGGCGGATTCGCAAGCTAACACCGGGGCAAGTGCGACGCAGGTCTCTGCGCCGGCCGAGCCGATGAAAAACCCGGTCGTCTGCCGGCAGCAGACGAAGATGAACACCCGCACCACCCAGATCATTGTTTGTGCCAAGCAATCCGAATGGGATCGCCGCACACGCGAGGACCGCGAGCGGCTGGAGCGGATCGAAGGCGTCAACCTCAATCCGGGCTGACCGCGGGCCGCAGTGCCGGCTTCGCATGTGTCTGTGAGATCCTGTCATAGGGAGGCTACGATGCGCGCACCATTGATCGCTTTCGGCATTGCCATGCTGACAGCCGCATTTGGCGGCTCGGCGATGGCAGACTCGCAAACCAATATGGCGGCGGGTCTAACGGAGATTTCTGCGCCGGCACAACCGCTCAAGGATCCCGTGACGTGCCGCATGCAGCAGGCGCCCAAGAGCAAGATGAGCATGATCCTTTGCGCGCGCAGATCGGAATGGGCGCGCCGTACGGAAGAGGATCGCGAGATGCTCGAACGCCTCGAGGCCCGCAACTCCCGCTGACCTTGCGCCGGATGGGCTAGCGGTTCCGGCTCAAATACCAGAACCGCGGCCACGCTTCGTCACGGCGTTCCGAGGATCGCAGCTGCCAGTTCTTCGGCGCTCAGCATCGAAAAGAAATTGTGCTGGGCCGTCGCAACGGGATACAAGCTGACCCCGGGTGCTTCCTGCATCCGCAGCGCATGGCGTGCATCCTGGGGGTTCATTGCCGGATAGTGGATGTGGAGTTCGGGGTGCGGTCCGGGCCGCATCCAGATTTCGAGATTGTCGCTGCCGATCTCGATACCGGTCGAACGAACCTTGTGCAGAAAGGCGCGGGCGCGCCGCTCCAGCCGATCGTCATCCGGCGGAAAGAACGTTCCCGTCGAGAAGACCACGACCCGATCCGCGCCGATGGCATCGCCGTAAATCGCCGCCGGCATTCCGCCGCCCGAGGTGCCGGCGCAGATCACGCGCCGGTAGCCGCGTTCGGCGACGAGCCGTTTCAGCGCCGCAAAGGATTGTTCGCGCTCCGTCGTGAACGGTCCCACGCCGGACAAGAGCACGTCGCGGCGCATGTCGAAGAGTCGCACGACATCGGCGCCGCGCGCCAGCGGCCCGAGCACGAGCTTCTGCTGCAGGGCTTCCGGAATATTGTAGAGACCGGCGAACAGGATCACGACGTCCGTTCCGCCGGTGTCGAACACCGCCGTGCCGAGTTCCGCGTCCGCGAAAACCCGTATGGAGTTCACAGGCCCGATCTTCGCTCCCCCACCACCAGCGGCGCTCTGCTCGCGTTCGACCGCGCTGCGGAAGCGATCTTGCAGCGTGGCCATGGCCTCCAGATCGTTCGCCCATGCGGCCAGCGAAATTGCTTCGATGACGTCCTTCACCCGCTCGAGTTTCGGTGTCATCGCGTGCACCCGCCGCCGCAGGCCATCGTGGTCCTCGACAACGCCGCAAGCGACTGCGGCCGTGACCTGCTGATCGATCGTCAGCGCCGCAGCCTGGGCGTTCAATCGCGCAAGGATTCGTTGCAGCAACGGCACCCCGATGTCGGCCCGCAGCAAACGCGTTCCGGGTATCAGGTCGATCAGGGCCTGGGTCGTTGCGCGGTTGGGATTCGCCGCTTCAAGTTTTGACAGAATACGCGCGATGAGATCCGCAGCCCCCTGCGCATCGCCGAAAATGAAGTAGGACGTGACGAGGGTGCCGAGACTCTTCGGGTTCTTGACGACGACGTTCTCGATCGTCGTGCCGACGGCACGCGCTTCGTCGATGCGTTCCTGGGCCGTCAGGCATTTGGACAGTTGCGACAGCAGCGGCACATCGTCGGGAAAGGCCACGAGTCCCTGACGGAGCGCAGCCTCGACGGCGGGCAGATCGCCAAGCGTCTCGAGTGCCTGGGCGCGCGCGGAGAACCAGCTCGTTGCATGCGGTTCGGGAACGCGGTCCAGCAATGCAAGCGCGCCTTTCGCATCCCCCATCATCCAGCGTGCGGACGCCAGGCCCTGAAGAAGCGTCGCGTTGGCAGGAAATCGCTCGACGGCGCGTTCCAATGTGGCCAGCGCGCCTGCGGGATCGCCGCCGGTCAGGCGCGCCTTGGACAACAGCAGCAATTGGGGGGCGGGCGCCGTGTCCTCGACCTGCGAAAGCAATTCGACCGCATCGCGCGATCGTCCCGTCGCCAGATACAGTTCCGCGAGTTGTCCCACGAGAAGCGTTTCCTCCGGGAAACGCTCGAGCGCGCGGTTGACGACGGACTCTGCCGGTGCCAAGTCCCCCGTCTCAGACATCGCGCGCGCCAACACAACAACCCCCGCCGGCAGCAACACATCCGTCAGCGGTGTCAGGAGCGCGACGGCGCCGTTGGCATCGCCGGCCTCCATCAGATACGTCGCGCATTGCCGCGCAAGGTCGGGGTTTCCGGCGTGACGCTCCAGCGCGCGCCGGAGGGTGTCGGCGGCCGCCTGCGCGCCATTCTTTTGCGCCCGCGCGCGGGCGAGCAAAAGTGCCATGTTCGGCTTTGCATCGGCCTCGAGCGGTGCAAGCAAGGCGAGCACGCCTGCCGCATCGCCCAGTTTGAGCTTGAATCGCGCGCATTGTTCGACGAGCGTCAGGTCGCCGGGATGTTGCGCCATGGATTCGGTGAGCGTTGCGACGGCCCCGCGCACATCGCCGAGCTCCGATTTCGCCCTCGCGATCCGCCGCGCGATTTCCGGGATCGCCCGGTCGTGCCGCGCTTCGAGTGTCGCGAGCAGTTCGCGCGTGCCGGCGGTGGCAGCATCCTGGACGTCTGACACCAATCCGATCCCCGACAGGCGCACGCTCGCGTTGAAATCGCGCTGTCCGCCCGAAGCCCCGTCACATCATACGGACGGGGCCCACCCTGTCGAGTGCCGGCAGGGTGGGCCAATCGGTTCTTCGCAGGCACGGTTAAATTGGTTGAGACCTCGCTAGGCCCTGCGGCTGAGATACCAGAACCGCCAGCACATCAGCATTGCCGCTGCGAACAACGCGACGGCGAGACCGATCCACACGCCCACGCCCTGCATGTGCAGTCCCTTGCCGAGCCACAGGCAGGTGGGGAACCCGATCAGCCAATAGCTCGCGCCAGCCAGCCACATCGGCATGCGCGCATCCTTCAGTCCGCGCAAGCTGAGCGCCGCCACCACCTGCAATCCGTCGAACACCTGGAACGCCGCCGCCCAGTAGAGATACGACACGGCGAGCAGCAGCACGGGAATGTTCGCCGGAATCGCCGGCAGGTAGAGCGAGGCGATGTCGAACGGGAAGGCGAAGATGAGAATGGTGCACACGCTCATGAACGCCGTCGCCACGATCAGCGCGGAGTAGCCCGCGCGCCGCACCGCTTCGCCGTCGCGCGCACCGGCCGCAAGACCCACGCGCACCGTCGCCGCCATGCCGACACCGAGCGGCACCATGAAGGTGACCGACGGCACGCTCATGGCGATGGCATGTGCTGCCACCGCGGCAACCCCGAACGTTCCCATGATGAAGTTCGCCGAGAAGAACAGGGTCGCCTCGAACAGCATGGTAACGCCGATGGGCATGCCGAGCCGGTAGATTTCGGCCAGGCGCGACCAGTCCGGCTGCCAGGCTTTGCGGAACACGTGATAGCGCGCCAAGGTCGGCTTCGAACGCACCACGATGGTCAACAGCACAAAGCTGAACAGGAGCGAGCAGGCGCTGGCGAGCCCCGATCCCATCAGGCCAAGGCGCGGCGCGCCGAAATGGCCGAAGATGAGGATGTAGTCGCCGATCGCGTTGAACACGATGGTGACGAGCATGACCACCAGCGGCGCAGTCGGCCGCGACAGCGCGGTCGCGTAACTGCGCAGCACCTGAAAGCACAGCGAGAAGGGCAGGCCGAGCGATAGCGGCACGACGAATTTGCTCGCCGCGTCCGCCAGCACCGGATCCTGACCGAGCGCGAGCAATATGGATTTCGCGAACATCAGGAACACGACCAGCGGCACGGAGAGGATGAGCACCGCCCAGAATCCCATCCGTGTGACCAGCCGCACATTGCGGTAATCGTTGGGATCGGCGCCGAGCGCATGCGCGATGAGCGGTGCGACAGCGGCCGTGGGGCCTGAAGCGAAGATCCAGGTGAAGTAGAACAGCGTGTTGCCGAGCACCGCGCCGGCCAGCGCCTCCTTCGAGTAGCGGCCGAGCATCAGCGTATCGGTCACGTTGATCGCCATCTGCGCCAATTGGGTGAGCGCAAGCGGGCCCGCGAGCTTCAGCAGCTCGCGTGCTTCGGCGATCCACGCATCCAGGCCATGGCCGCTGACGCGCGCGCCGGCGTGGGCGATGTCGAATTCGGAAAGATCTGCAATCTCAGACATGACACGGGCTTTTCTTCAGTAGCCCGAACCCGGGAAGTGTCGCGAAGGCATGGGTACAAAAAAACCCTCGGGAGCTTTCCGGGCTCGGGAGGGTGAAACCTCTGAACGGATTAGACGAATCTAACGCGCGTTCTCCTCGCGAGCCGCAATGGCGCACACGGCATCCGGAAACCCGGAGGGCGGGGCCCAAAGGATGGTGGCTGTGCAATCCATCATTCCGACTCGTGCGAAGTTGACGACGGTTGGGTGCTACGCTCCGGATTGGCCCAAGTCAACGGGACGTGCGATCAATCCTGCCATTCTCGAATAGCGTGGCCATGCGGCAACATTCGCAAACGCGAAGTGCCGGTGGATTTTGATCCACCGGCACCTTTTTCTGTTGGCCTACCGCTTCACTACTTGAGGCCGAGTCACCCCTTCACGCACACGACCTGGCGAAGTGTGTGGACCACTTCGACAAGATCGGCTTGCGCGGCCATCACGGCGTCGATGTCCTTGTAAGCCATCGGCGTCTCGTCGATCACACCGGCATCCTTCCGGCATTCGATGCCTTCGGTCGCCTTGACATGATCTTCGAGCGTGAAGCGCCGCTTGGCTTCGGTGCGCGACATCGCGCGTCCCGCTCCGTGGCTGCAGGTGTGGAACGAGTCCGGGTTGCCGAGCCCCTTCACGATGAACGAGCGCGCACCCATCGATCCCGGAATGATGCCGAGCTCGCCGTTACGTGCGCTCACCGCACCCTTGCGCGTCACCCATACATCGGCGCCGAAGTGATGTTCCTTCGAGGCGTAGTTGTGGTGGCAGTTCACGGCGGTCTTGTCCATCGTGAAGCTGCCGAGTGCGTCGCGCAATGTGCGCAAGACCCGCTCCATCATTGCGGTGCGATTCTCCATCGCGAAGTCCTGCGCCCACAACATCGCCTCGATGTAATCCTCGAACTCGGATTCCCCTTCGGCGAGCCAGGCGAGGTCCTTGTCCGGTACGTGCACGCCGCGCCGGACGAGCATCTCGCGCGCCTTTTCGATGAAGAAGCGGCCGATCGCGTTGCCGATGCCGCGCGAGCCCGAGTGCAGCATTGCCCACACGCGATCCTCTTCGTCGAGGCACACTTCGATGAAGTGATTGCCGCTGCCGAGCGAGCCCAAATGGATGAGCGCGTTCTCCTTCTCAAGATGCGGGTGCTTCTCGCAGATCGCCTTGAAACGATCGTCGAGCTTCTCCCAGCGCGTCATGATGGACGCCGGGATGCCGCCCTTCTTGCCGGCCCATCCGCCGCCCGGACCGTGACCACCATGCGGCACCGTACGCTCGATTTCGAACCGCACGCCGCCAAGCGAATCCGGCAAGGCGTTGGCCGTGAGCGAGGTGCGCACCGCCATCATGCCGCAACCGATGTCGACGCCGACTGCCGCGGGTACGATCGCACCCTTCGTCGGGATGACCGAACCCACGGTCGCGCCGCGGCCGTAATGCACGTCCGGCATCACCGCGACGTGGCCGTGAATGAAGGGCAGGGTCGCGACATTGATCAGCTGCTGCCGCGCCGCCTGTTCCATCGGCACGCCTTCGATCCACGCATGGATCGGCGCACCGTGGCTTTCTATGATTTCTACCATGACACGTTCTCTCTTCTTCAGTGTTGATGTGTGTTTTCGATTTGGAAAGCCCTGAGCTCGGCTTTGGAGAGCTGGCGCTTGGAGATCGCGACACGTTCACCGGCCCGGACAAGCGTGCGAGACACAATGTCGTAGACCAGCGCGTAGGGGTCTGGTGCTGGCTGGTAGCCAATCTCGTACCAGATGCCGTTAATCCGGCGATGTTCGCGTGCGTTGTCGAGGCTTCGGACGTTCGGATCAACGCGTTTCTTGTTTCGGCGGAGTCGACGTGACGCATAGCCGCGCTTTTTCCAAAGCGTCTCGCTGTCCTTGAGCAACCCGTCGGTCGGATCGACGTAATAGGGTTCATGCCAGGGTACAGTCCGGACGAACCCGCGAGACGTCGTTGCAAGCTCACCTTTGGCATCGACGAAAAGGTCGCGCGCGACGAAGCCGTCGACATGGAGCAACACATGCTGCTGAACCGGATCGCGCCTTTTCAAGGTTGCGGTGATCTCCGAACGTACGGTGTCCCACGGTCGGCCGACCTGTTTGGCAAGATACCGCTTCAACGGCGCCAGGTTTTCGCTCAGCGACTTCAATCTGACTTGCGTGACCGCGACGTGCCGGTTTACGCCGATCTTCGTCGGCAAGTCGCCGTCGCGATTGAGCCGCCTGCGCGAGCGCGTTGCCCAGCCTTTGCCCCGGCGGGGGCGTTCGACGATGATTTTGAACATGTCCTCCCGCATTGGGGGTTTCTCCTGAAAAAGAGGGCCGGCAGCTTTCGCCACCGGCCCAGTTGGTTGGGTTGTTGATACTACTTCAGTGCAGTTCGCTCTCCTGCGCGGCGATCCAGTTGATCACCGCCTCGGAGAAGCCGTTCACGCGCTGCCAGTCGCCGCTGCCGACACCATGCTGGTACGAAGCCACGTTGATCATGTAGCCGCGGCCCTTGGGTGACGGCACCGTGTCGTGCGCCTGCTCGTCCGTGAAGACGATCAGCCGATCGCCCTTGCGGTCGATCTCGCTCACTGCCGCGCCGAGCATGGTGTTGCCGTGCGGCTGAGAGTTGATGATCGCATCCCGGAGCGCAAAGCCGCGCCGCGGAGGCACCTTCACGGTCTTCGAGGAGAACGTGAAGATCTCCACCTCGTCGCAGATTTCGCGCGCGAGGATCGCGAGGCCGCACGCCGCTTCCGCCCGGGTCATCTCGGACTGGGCAGAAAGGGGCGCGAACATCGAGCCCGACACGTCGATGAGCAGGCGCGTGCGGCCGGCAAGCCGGACGTGACCCGTCAGCGACTTCAGCATCGCGGATTCGAGCTCGGGCTCGAAATCCGGCGCATAGCGCGCCGCCGTGATGAAGCGGTACGGAAGGATGCGGTCGGTCCGCATCGCCTCGATCGCCTTGGCAATCGTGGCGCGCGGCACGCCTTCCTTCTGCATGAGGCGGAGGTTGCGCAGAAGCGCAAGTCCACCCAGCTTCTTCTCGGCGAGCAGACGCTCGAAGCTCTCGCGCTTGTCCTTGCCGGACGAGAGCGAAACCTCCCAGGTATCGGGTGACGTCAGCGTGCCGTCGACAAGCTGCTTCCACACCTTCTCCTGATCGGCGTCCTTCGGCTTGGCGTGAACGAGGAACAGCACGTCGCGGATGCGCACCGGACCGTCGCGGTCGTACTTCGCGAGCTGGTACGCATCGAACTTCGTGAGCGCGCGCGCCAGGCCCTTCTTGATCTGCGCCGAGACGGGCTGACGCTTGCGCTGCTGCATCGGACCAAGCGCATCCGCCCAGTAGATGGCAAGCAGCTCCGTCATCTCGTCCGGACGCTGGATCACGCGGGCAAGCGCATCCGCCACGAAGGCGCGGTGCTTCTCGTGCCGCGCCATCTCGCGCACCACGAGCAGCGGCGCGTGCCGCAGCTTCATCGCCTCGCGCGCCTCGATGGCGAGCGCCGCGACGCGTGCAGGCTCGACGGCCGGCACGAGCTTGGCGATGCGCTCGGCGATCGCGACACCGTCCTCGTAGAACTGGTCCTCCCACAGGAGGCAGTTCATGAGCGCGCGCTTCAGTTCCTGCTCGGGCGTGAAGCGCTTGGCGCGCGCACCCTCATGGGTGAACGCGCGCACGAACTTGTTGAGCTTGGCCATGCTGGCCTCCTCTCTTGGTTGATTGTTGATGGAAAAGGGATCGTCTGGGAACAGGCGAGGTTTGAGGGACCATCCTTGCGGACTGTTCTGCTCTACCCGGACTTCGCTCGCGAACGAGCGATGTCCGCCACGCCGAAGCCCAACGGGCGAAGGCGGGCTGCCTGCCGCGAGCGACGCCCGGCAAGCCACTGAGCTACAGGCGTTTGGCCTGGCGGGAGTCGAACCCGCGACACGAAGTAACAAAACTCTTCACCACAGACGAAAGGAAACGGCGGGGATGGACAAATCCCCGCGCAGCCCACACGGAAGCGAACAGGTCTTCCGTGTGGGCCGGACACCAGTGCAGCCGGCGAGCCGGCCGATAAGACGCACGCTCCGGGAACAGGCGATTGCTGAGACGCCCATCCATGCTTCACCGCATGGGCAGGCAGTGCTCTACCACTGAGCTACGGATGCGTGGAAAGTGGAGCATCCGGCGGGATTCGAACCCGCGACCTCTCGCTTGGAACGAAGTAACAGCGATCTTCACCACGGATCGTGGAAAATGGGGCGCCGGGGAACGGGCGAGACTGAACTGCTTCTTGCGAAGCCTGCCATATGCTCTATCCAGGCTGAGCTACGGACTTTCATCCGGTGGGATTCGAACCCACCACCTATGGTCCCGAAGTATCAGTACTCTTCACCACCGGCAGAAATTGAGAATGGCAGGGAACGGGCGATGCTGTAGCTGCCCATTTGGGCGACTGAGCTACGGCATTTCAGCCGATGGGATTTGCACCCACGTCCTCCGCTCGCGCGGCGCTCTACGAAGTAACAAACATCTTCACCACTGCCATCACGCTGGGGAACAGGCGAAACCAGTTTTCAGTGACAACAACGCAAGCTCTTCTTGCGAAGAACCGGAACCCGCGACACGACGGCCCTCGCGAGGCCGCCTCCACGGTACGTGCTGCCAAAGGCGAGAATCGAACCCGCTTTCTCCAATGGTACGAAGTACCCGATCTCTTCACCACCAGCGCTTTCGGGGGAACGTGCGATTGCGGATTGGCCTTTCGGCCGTCGTTTCAAGCGATGCATCCGCCGTCTTCACCACCCAAATGAAATTGCAAAACGAATTTGTCGCGGCGCTCTCGACCATGGCGCGCCGCCGAAGCGAACCCATTTGGTTCGCCCTGCCATCGGTGGACCGCGATTGCTCGCGCCGTTCCCTCCGGCAGGCCCCGCGCTTCGGAGCGCGCACGTTTCCGCACGAGCTCCCGGGATCCGGGTCTCCCGTTTCGGCTTTCGCCGAAATCACATCCGAACGAGCCATGACGCGGAGAACAAAAACCCTCCGGAGCCTGGCTCGGGAGGGTCCATCTACGGACTTGTCGATCGCGCTTATGCGAGATCGCTCCCACGTGCCGGGCGTGCGCCATCGAATGGCCGATTGCCATTCGGTCGTTTGCGCAGGATTTCATATCCGCGTTGCATGCTCGACTCGTGTTCCGTCTTCGCGAACCATTTCGCGAAGGGCGCGGTTGGTACGCCCGGCCGATTTGCAAGTCAACAAGCTTGTTTCACATGATTGCGGTGTGTGGCGCGGATGCGACAGCGGCGGGCGGGTGAAATTACGGGCGTTGCTTCGCGCTCACGATGTCGCTGTCAAAGACGTCGAGCAGTCTTTGCAGCTCCTTCGTGCTCAGCGACGTGAAGCCGCCGAACTTTTCCTCCGGCCACAACTCGACGGCGGTCGCGTGGTAGCGGCGCGCGCGCCGGATGGTCGGCTTCCATTTGAAGCCCATTTTCGCGGGACCTTCCGTCTGGTAGTGGATCGGTGCGCCGCGATCGCCGATCGCGGCGACCACGACCAAATTGTCGGGCGTCATGTCGTTCGACAGCGCGTGGTTGCCGAGCTCGCAGCGCGCACCCAATTGGCGCCGGCACTCGTTCATCACCTTGATCGAGAATGTGACATCGGCAGGGCCGCCGCGCTGGATTTTCACGAACGGATTGATCGTGTAGTCGATCACGGTGCGCTTCCACGCGGAATAGTCGTCCACCGCGCCGCGCAGACATTCCCTGCCAGCTTTGTCGGTGTAGCCATCGGGAACCGGCTGATCCACCGGCATCACGAACGGCTCGTCGGTTTCCATGGCGCAGGACGTGATGGCCACGGAGCGGATCACCGGAACTGAATCGTAGCGTGCGGCGAGCAGCGCCTGGAACGCACGCCACGCGGCGATGTAGACGGGATCCCAGACCTTCCCGATGGTGATCTCGCAATTGCCGGTGTGACAGCCCTGCTCGTTGCGCAGGATCGTGATCGGGCCGCCGTCGAGCGCCTTGGCCCAGGGCGGCGCCTGATTGCCGGAATAGACGCGCAGCTTCACGCCGAGCGGCGCGTCGGGATGGGCGAGATTGTACTTGCGCACCTTGCGTAGGGCCTTGTCGAGGCGATCGGTCACGAGTGGCCCGCCTTCGTCCGGCTGCATCTCGTTCCACGTGCCGTTGAAGACGATGCCGCCGAACATGCCGGGCGGAAATTTTTCGATATTGTGAAGCATGAACTTTGGCTGGCCGTCGTCCGTGTTGTGCCAGGCGATATCCTGCATATCGATGAAGCCGGCGATGACGGGCTTGGTCGCCACGGCGCGGTGGAGGTCGGCGTGAGCGCGCGGCGGCGCCGCAAGCGCGGACAAAACCATCACGAGAGCGAAGAGCGGTCCGGTGCTTGTTTTCGCGAGCGACATGTCCGTCACCGCATAGGGCACAAGCCCAGACTACGCGAGTCCGGCCAAAGTCCAAGCACTGGCGGGCGTCGTGGTAAGCAAACTCGAAATGCGCGCTGCGACCGGGTGGAGGCAACTAGTGCGATGCGCCCGGAAGCCATTCGAGCACAGGACTTCCGATCTTGTCCGGATCCGGGAGCTCGCTCTTCATTGTCGTGATCGCGTCATCCCGCAGCTTGGCAACGGGCAAGTCGCGTTCGCTCTGGTTGGAGAGTTGGAACTTTGCCCCGGCCGGCACCGGCATGCCAAGGCCATTGGTCGCGGCAGTCTGCATCGCGAGGAATTCGCCAAGATAGATTGTCTCTCCCGCGTGGACCGTAAACGGTATGCTGAGCGGTTGCTGCAGACTGATTACGCCCATTTGGTCCGTCATGGTCCATCCGGTTGGAACTTTTGGTTCATTCCATAAACTCACGAGTGCTCCACCGCTCGTCGCAAATTCAAGTTCGAAATTGTAGATCTCGTAATCGCCGGGCTTGAGAGCATAAGTCCAGACCTGTCCTCGTTCGTACTGGTCGTTGAAATTCGTCGGCCATTTGATGTCGTAGGTTATCCGCCCCGTTTGCGTCTGGCCGCGCGGCCGAAAAAGGATCGAATAGCGAATGAAGTCGGCGCCCTTGTAGGCCCCGAGCGAAAGCACGATGCGTCCGGCATCCGCTCCGTGGTACGGCTTGAGCGCATCTTCGTCGGAGCCAAAGGGGCCCCAGGCCGGAAGCAGCAGGACTGAAATGAACGCCGCGAAAACGACCGGCAACCGCATCATCAATGCTCCACTTGCATCGGCGCACTATAGGCGTGCACCCCGCTCGGCTGCATAATAGGCGGGGAAGAGCGGTATCTCCCACAAATTTTGGCGGGTGATGAGGTCGCATGTGGAACATCGCGCATCGGGGCGGAGCGGGCTTGCGGCCGGAAAATTCGCTGGCCGCCTTCCGCGATGCGGTGGCGCGCGGTTGCGACGGCGCCGAGCTCGACGTGCAGCTGTCGCGTGACGGCGAAGTCATCGTGTTCCACGACTATCGCCTGAAGCCGGAGATTTGCCGCGACGCGTCGGGCGCGTGGCTCAAGCCGCCCACGCCCCGCATCAAGGATTTGCCGCTTGTGGAGATGCGGGTCTTCGATATCGGCCGCGCCGATCCGTCGACCGAGTACGCGCGCGCCCATCCCGCGTTGCGCGCAACGGATGGCGAACGCATCCCGACCCTGGCGCAGGTGATCGAGATTGCCTCGAAGGCCGCGAAGCCGTTCCGCCTGTTCGTCGAACTGAAGACGTCGTTCGCCGATCGCGCACAGTCAGCCGATCCGATCGTGCTTGCCGAAGCCACGTTGCGCGTGTTGCGCGACGGAAATTATCTCGATCGCACGATCCTGGTCGGCTTCGATTGGCCGGGGCTTCTGCACGCCAAGTCGCTCGAGCCGGGCGTGCCATGCTGGTTCACGAGCCTGCCGCAAAGCTGGTTTCGCGATGCAGTGCCACCGGCCGAAGACGATCCGCCGTCCGGGCCCGCGCTGCAGATGCTGCGGCATTGGGCGAAGACGGGAACATCGCCATGGGCAGCCGGATACGATGCCGCAAATTACGGCGGCTCCATCCTGCGCGCGATTCATGCCGCCGGCGGGGAAGGGTGGTTTCCGTATTTCCGCGACCTCGATCCGTCGTCTGTCGCGCAAGCGCGCGCGCTTGGATTGAAGCTTGGGGGATGGACGCCGAATGACCCGGCCGATCTGCAGCGCATGATCGATCTCGGCATCGATGCCATCTGCACCGACCGGCCGGATGTGCTATCGAAGATCAGGGGGGCTTCATGACCATTCACCGTTGGACGGGCGTTGCGTTCGCATTTCTGTTGCTGTCCGCGCCCGCGCTATCCGCCGTCACCACGATCGCAATCCCTGCGAATGACGATGCGATCATCCTGCCGGAAGGCAGTCCGCTGCATTTCCGCAAGTTCGGGCCGGAGCATGCGGTCGAATTCGATGGCGCGATCGAACTCTCCGGCACGTGGTATTACGGCGACAACCAGATCAACGATACGGACGCCGCCGATCCCACGGTCTATTTCGTGCCGGACAAGGCGTCGTTCGCGCGGCTGCCGCGATTCAAGCTGCGCGGCCAGCCGGGCTCGATCTACCTCACCAACGAGAACGACCTGCTGAAGGCGGTTGCCTCGAAGGAGCTGCGGGCCAAAGCGGAGAAGAAGGGCGGGAAATACCTGTCCGGCCATATCGACATCTGGGTGGACAAATTCGAAGCGGGAATCGAGTGCGACGCGCCGTTCTTCAATGCGCATTTCCTGCGCGTCGCGCATCCGCCTCAGCGCGTGGCGCTGGGCGGAATGCCGGAAGAGGGTTGCTGATCAACCTTCTGGCACGCCGGGGATGCGGCTGATGTCCTGTCCCCATGGCAGCGCCGAACCGCACCAGATTTGCCGCTGCGGCGGCAGTTGGGCGCGTTGCGCCACCGCACCGAGGCGAAGATTGTAGATTCTCGGTTCGTCCGGCGAGGTCGCGTAGATGGGCGTTCCGCAATCGCCGCAAAATCCCTGCACGCGCTTCGTCCCGCTGGCGGCCGTCTTCACGTATTCCTTCGGTTTGCCGTGCAGCAGATGGAAGTGTTCGCCAGCGGCCGGAACGCTGGCGCGCCATGGCGAGCCGGAGAACGTCTGGCAGTCGGTGCAATTGCAGATTGCCGATCGGGAGGGATCGACACGCGCCTCGTAGGCGATCTTGCCGCAGTGGCACCGTCCATCGATTTTCATGTCGTCTCCTCCGCTGATCGCACAGTATAAGCGGACAAAGCCATTGGATGAGTCCTATGTCGCAACTTTTCTCCGAATTCCGCCTCAAGGACGTCACGCTCAGGAATCGCATCGCCGTTTCGCCGATGTGCCAATATTCGGCCCGCGATGGTGTGCCGGAGGATTGGCATCTCGTGCATCTGGGTGCGCTTGCCGTGGGCGGCGCCGGCCTTGTCATTGCCGAAGCCACGGGTGTTTCGCCGGAAGGCCGCATTACGCCGGGCTGCACCGGCATCTGGAACGATGTGCAAGGCCAAGCGTGGTCGCGCATTGCCGCGTATGTGAAGCGCTACACGGTTCCGGGAATCCAGATCGCCCATGCCGGCCGCAAGGCGAGCGCCAATCGCCCGTGGGAAGGCGACGATCACATGAAGCCGGACGATCCGCGTGCGTGGACTCCCATCGGGCCGTCGGCGAACGCGTTCGGCGCCAATCTGCCGATCGCGCCGCATGCGATGACCAAAGACGAGATTGCGCGCGTGCAAGGCGATTTCGTGGCCGCTGCGAAGCGCGCACTGGCCGCCGGGTTCGAATGGCTGGAACTGCATTTCGCGCACGGCTATCTGGCGCAGAGCTTCTTCTCGCCCATCGCCAACAAGCGCACGGACGAATACGGCGGCAGCTTCGAGAACCGCGCGCGGTTCCTGCTCGAAACCCTATCCGCGGTTCGAAAAGTGTGGCCGGAGAAATACCCGCTGACGGCGCGGCTGGGTGTTTCCGACTTCAACGACGAGAGCCAGCCGCTGGAGGAATCCATCGAGCTGATCCGGCAGTTCAAGGCGCGCGGGCTCGACCTCATCGACGTCAGCATCGGCTTCAACACGCCGGACATCCGCGGCGTGCCGTGGGGCCCCGGTTTCATGGTGCCGATCGCCGAACGTGTCCGCCGCGAGGTGGACATCCCCACCGCCGTCGGCTGGTTCATTTCGGAGCCCGCGCAGGCCGAAGCCATCGTGCGCGACGGCCAGGCCGATCTCATCATGCTGGCGCGCGCCGAACTCGACGATCCGCACTGGCCGTATCACGCGGCGAAGGCGCTGGGCGTATCGAAACCGCAGGATGTTCTGCCGGTGCAATATGCGCACTGGCTGAAGGGCCGCTAGATCGGTCCTGAGCGGGAGTTCGGTCAGGGAGTGCTGAGCGCGACGGCCGACGGCATTGCCGCAGAGGCATCTCCAATGAAGTGTCTCCCGCGGAAATAGAAGACCGAACTCGTGTCGCCGTTGAGGTTGATCGCGGTGCGCAGGCCGAGACCCGTGTTGCTCGCCAGTCCGCTCGGCGTCCTGGCATTGCGGATGAGCGCGGTGCCGGGCTTGCCGGGCCGCCCCAATAGGAATTCCGCGGCAACGAGCAGGTGCACTTTTTGCGTGAAGACGATGAGATAGGGCACGCCTTGCGCATCGAATCCGAGAATGGTGCGGAAAGCCGGCGGCCTCTTCTTGGCGATCTCCGTTTGCCGGATGGCGCTTTGCCCGTTCTCGACGATGAACGGTCCGGCCTGGAACGCCGAGCTGCATTGCGTCTTGATGCTCGACGTGCGGTTATCGAACGCGGCCGTGTGAAGAGGCAGCAGGCGACCGGCCGGATCGATGCAAACGATCGCGCTCAGCCCGTAATCCTGCCCATTCGGTTTCTCGAACGACATCGGATGGGCGACGCGCCCCTGAACCAAGAGCAATCCGGATGGAACGTAGAAGCCATCGTCCGAATAGCCCCCATTGAAGACGGCAGCTTGCTGCTCGCGCGCCAGGACGTCGTGGAAGCTCGCGACGATTGGAAGGGTGCTTTGCGAGGAACGGTACGGTCCGATGGCGTAGATGGTCGCGCTGTATCGGGCGCCGGGCGAATAGACCCAGACTTTGGCATTGTAGTGGAGGGTCGCGCCAGCGATGTGCGCATCGACGGCAACAGTCCAGGCGACAGGATCGGCCGCGGCCGGAAGCATCCTCGCCATGAGCATCAGCAGCGCAAGCAGCCATCGCATCAGGGCACCTGCGGCTTGCTGTAGGTCATCACGACAAAGACCCCATATTGCGAACAGGACGACTTCGGATTGCTGGCTGTACCGAGCGCATCGTCTGGCTTGAAACTCACCAGCATGTCGATGACCGCCGGCAGCTTCCCATCCGGCTCGACCTGCGCGGCCTTGGCGGTCAGCTGATCCCAGTGGGCCTTGTCGAGCCCGAAGAAGTACGTGAGCTGGCGATGGGAGAACTCGACCGGCGCCGACATCGTGTAGTTGAGTCCGAGAAAGCTGATGTTCAGCGTTCCGACAGTGCCGCCGCCGACCGCTGTTTCCAGATCCTGCAGCTCACATGTTGTCGACAGCGTGTCTTGTCCCGGTCGCGAGTAATTCTGCGAGTTCTGATAACTTGAGAAGCTCACCAGCTGATTGGCCGTGATCCTTTCGATATAGCTTTCGGTGCCCCAATTGTCGGGCGACACGGTAAACTGGAGCAGTGAAACGCCATCGATCACGTGGTTTGTGTTGTTGATGTCGTCCCGTTCGGTAGCGCGGGTGGCGATCTCCAGGGCGGAATTGGCCTTGCCTTGCACCCAGTGCCGCGGCCCGTCCGGCATCAGGTGGACGAGATACATTGCAATGACAAACGCCAAGACGGGATAGACCGCGAAGACAAGGACAAGCCAAACGAGCGTGCGCTTGAGCCAGCCCGGAGCGCGGAGAAACGTCGCCAGCGGCTTGCCGACAAATGGCGTGTCCTCGACGACCGCGGCAATGGCCTCGATGCGCCCGCCCTTCTTGGCGCTGTCGCCAACCTCCGACATCCCGCGCCCCCGACCACTCAACCAGTAGTATTGGTCAGCGCGGTGCCCGAAGTAAAGCCTATGGTTAACTCACGGACCGGGGCGGGATTTTGTGACCGGGCTCGCTACTAGGCAGCGAGCGGCAGGCCTTCTTCCTTGAACGCGCGCTTCACGGAATCGCGCTCGGCCACCCGGCGGAAGAACGCGGATAGATTTGCCAAACGCTTCAGGTCGAATTTCTGTTTCTTCGCCCAGGTCAGCATGACGAAGAGGTACGCGTCCGCAACCGTCATGCGGTCGCCCATCAGGAAGTGTTTGCCGGCGAGTTGCTTGTCGACATAGGCGAGGTGTTCGGAGATGCGCTTCTTGGCGTTCATCTTCTCGATATCGCTGCCGTTGTGGAAAAACGGCCCGAAGGATTTGTGCAGCTCGGTCGTGATGAAGCCGAGCCATTCTTCGAGTCTGTAGTGCTCCATCGATCCGGCCTCCGGCGAATACAGCGTCTTGCCGGTGTGATCGGCGAGGTAGTTCAGCACCGCGATGTTCTCCGTCAGCATGCTGCCGTCATCGAGCTGGATCGCCGGCACGTAACCTTTGGGATTCACCTTGTAGTAATCCTGGCCGTTCTCCGTCCTGTGCGATTTGAGATCGACCTTTTCCAGTTGCAGCCGCAAATTCGCCTCGTCGGCGACGATGTGCGCGGCCAGCGAGCAGGCTCCGGGCGAGTAGAACAGCTTCATGGCGCTCTCCCTGTCACAGGACAATAACGCGCCATGCCCCCGGCAAGGTCCCGCGCCTAAGGGGAACACCTCGCCGGCTCTCATGGTGTCAGGAGGAAATCCTATTGCCGCGAAAGCCATATCTGGGCCGCGCAAGGGTTCGCGGCCGCGATCATCGAGAGGTACGTCGCAATTCCATTTGCGACCTTTCCATAAGTGACCTGATAGACGGTATCCCCCAGCGTGACTGTCGTCGCGGAGTTCGAATAGGACAAAGTCTGCGTGAGGGTGTCCAGTGTGACCGGATTGCCGGTGGCGATGTAACCCTTCAGCTTGAGCTTTCCGGTTGTCGTATCGAAGGTTGCGAGAGCCGTGATCTGGGACGAGTTGCCGGAATTGCACATCTGGACATCGGTGAGCGCGTAACCTCCCTTTAGCATTGGGACGGCTGGAGGCCCGGCCCTGGACGATTGCGCCATCGCGGACGCGCCGGAAAAGGAAACAGCAAACGCCGCGAACGCCAGCGCCATTGTGATGCGCAAGGTTGAATTTCGCAATCGGAATCGATGGTGCATGACGTCCTCTCCGTCGACCGTGCGCGAAACATTCATTGCAGGGTTAGCGACACCTGCAGGGCACATCCGTCCCCCACCACGCCGATGAAAGAAAACGACGTGGCGACGCCCTTCGCCAGTTTTCCGTAGAATGCCTGGAACGTTGTCGAGTCGAGTGTGAAGGTGCTTGCAGAGTTGGAAAAGATGTCCGTCCCCTTGCCCTTCTGAAGCGTGAGAGGATTTCCACTTGTGATGTATTCGAAGAGCTTCATCTTCCCGGTACTCGGGTCGAACGTCATGGTGCCTGTGAGACTCTCAAGATCACCCGTCGACGGCAGACAATTCTGGGTGGCATTGAAGACATATGTGCCGCTCAGCTGCGGTACGTCCTGGTTCTCTGCGTGCACCGGAGCCGCGCCCGCGATCGCGAAGGCAATCGTGCCGGCCAGTGTGACGTACGTGAAACGCTTGTGAGTGCGGTCGAACATTATTTTCTCCTTCTCGAAATCTCGCCGCCGGCGTTGTCCTGTCAGGTCAGGGCTTGAGCTTGAACACCGTGCCGTAATTGCCATTCGCGCCGCCCTGGAAGGTCGTGCCGTAGAGGTTGCCGTCTCCGTCCATGATCACCGGCCCGGCGGGGTCAGCGCCGTGAGGGTTAAAGGTAAAGGCCGAGAAGGTATGGAGAGTCGTTTCGTTCCATTGTTGCGTGGTGGTGTCGTAGCTGAGCTTGAACACCGTGCCACCGCCGAGATCAAAGCCTTTCGTGCCGCCCTCGTAAGTCGTGCCATAGAGATTGCCGCTGGCGTCGAGGATCGGACCGGCCGTGGGGAGGATTCCGTCTTTGGGTTCCTGGCCGAAGACATGAATCACGCTGTAGCCGCCGCCGGCCTTGCGCTTAAAAAGTACGCCGCAATCATCGTCGCACCCGCCGCGCTCGGTCACTCCGAAGACATCACCGGCCGCATCTACCGCCAGCCTCCCGGCCGGATAGTCGCCATCGGTGCAGTTGGTCTGGGCGCAGAAATTGTGGAACGTCGTTTCTTTCCACGTTCCCGCCGCCAGCCTGTACAGGATGCCGTGACCATATTTGCCGCCGCCCTCAGTCATGCCGAGGAGATTTCCGGCAAAGTCCATGATGATCGCGAGAGGCGCCAGTGCCGAGTCGAAATCGTGGACGATCGACTCCTGCCACTCGCCGCCATTGTTGATGAGTTTGAAGGCGACGCCGCGGCCATGCTGGCCGCCCTCCAAGGCCGTGCCGAACAGGGGAGATGATTCATCCCACTGTTCTCCGGCAGCCTGGCCCGCATAGGTGAGTCCTGCGACGGGGTACTTACCGTCGGCACACTTCGCTCCCAGATTTGTGCTGCAGAAATTGTGCAGCACCGCGAAGCTCCAGCCGCTGCCATTGTGGGTCAGTTTGAAGATCACGCCTGCATCGTCGTCGGCCCCGCCATTCTCGGTCGTTCCATAGAGATTGCCGTCCACATCCATGATGAGTTCGGCCTCAGGGCTCGATCCGTCCGCGCAATTCGCCTTTATGCAGAAGTTGCGCAGGACGTATTCCTTGTATTTGCCTGTCTGGGGATTGGGCACCAGTTCGAACACGACGCCCATGCCGTTCGCCCCGCCGGACGGAGTCGTGCCATACAGATTGCCCGATGCATCCCGCAGAAGACCGGCTTTGGGCTCGGCGCCATCGCCGCAGTTGGACCAGGCGCAGAACGAATGCGGCGTCGTCACAGTGTACGCAGATGCGCTGTCGGGCGGTAAGAATGCGCACAAGGCCGCGGCGGCCGAAATCGTCAGTACACGGTGCGAGGCCCGCGTGGCGTCCTCACCGTTGGATTGGTGCATGAGTCCTCTGGCTGTCACGGTGCCAGCCTGTAGGCCGTGCCGCCGCTGCCGTTGGCGCCATCCTCCGCCGTGGTGCCGTAGACATTTCCGGTATCATCCATGATCACCGGCGCAGCCGGACCCGCGCCGTCGGTGCAGTTCGTCTGGCTGCAGAAAGCGTACAGCACCGACTCGGGCCAGCCTCCGCCGCTGCCCAGCAGGAAGACGACCCCGAGGTTTCCTTTGCCGCCGATATGCGTGACGCCATAGAGATTGCCGGACGCATCCATGGTGAGGCCCGCGGATGGTTCGAGGCCGTCCTTGCAGTTCGTTTTGGAGCAGAAATCGTAGATCACCTTGTAGTGGCCGCTCGCCGTGCGCTCGAACGCGACGCCGCAACCGTTGGACTCCGGGCAATGGGAGCCGGAGCCGCCTGCGAGTGTGACGCCGAAAATGTTGCCGTTCGCATCGATCGCCAACCGGCCGAGTCCATTGGCCCCGTCGCTGCAACTCGCGTCAGCGCAGAAATTGTGCAGCGTATCTTCGGTCCACGATCCGGATGCGAGGCGGTAGAGCGCGCCGGCGCCGTTCGCGGCGCCATAATACGTCACGCCGACGACGTCGCCGGAGGCATCCACGACAAGCGGGCCGGGGTATACCGAATCCGGATTCCCGGATGGGTTGAAAACATGCAGAACCTGGTAGCTCCAGCCGGACACGCCGGGGGTGAGGCTGTACACGGTTCCCTTGTCGGGCCCTCCGCCGAGGCTGGTCGTCCCGAAGAGTGACGAGGTTTCGTTCCACGGCGCGCCGGTGGTCTGCCCGGCATAGGCGAGCCCGCCATAAGGAGTGTCGCCATCAGAGCAGCCTGGCGGATGAGCGCAGAACGAATGGATGACGGCGAAGGTCCAGCCATTCGTTACAGGCTTCATCCGGAAGACTTCGCCACCGCCGTGTTTGCCGCCGACTTCCGTCGTGCCGTAGATGTTTCCGTCCATGTCCATGATCAGCTCGCTGTCCGGATACGCACCATCGGTGCAGCCCGGCTTGGCGCAGAAACTCTTCAGGATGTGTTCGGTGTACTTTGTGTGTCCCGCGTTCGGGATCAGTTTGTAGACCAGGCCCTCGTTGTGTTTGCCGCCGAATTCCGTGGTGCCGTAGAGGTTTCCGGCCGCATCCATCACCAGGCCGTTGCGCGGCGTGTCGCCGTCGCCGCAATTGTTCTCGTTGCAGAACGAATGCAGCGTCTTCTCCGTGCCGGCGGACACCCCGGCGATCGTGACGAATGTGAAGGCAATTGCCGGTAGTGCAATCGTCAGCGCGTTGCACGCGAGTGCATGGACATTGCGGTTTGGTTTGCGCATTGGATCTTCCTTTTGCCGATCTGCTGCCGCTACGGTTTCAGACGGAACACGGTGCCGAAGTCGCCATTCGCCCCCCCGGCCGCATCCGTTCCGTAAAGATTGCCGCCGCTGTCGACGATGACCGGCGCAACAGGGCCGGCTCCATCGGTGCAATTCAGCTGGCTGCAAAAGTTGTAGAGCACGGTCTCCATCCACGTCGTGCCGTGGTGGAGAGAGAAGACGGATCCGCCCGGTCCCGTCCCGCCTTCATAGGTGGTGCCGACAAGGTCACCGATGGCATCCATGATCATGCCGGCTGACGGAACCTCGCCGTCCTTGCACGACGCGCGCGAGCAGAAATTGTAGATGACCTTATATTTGCCCGCAGAGGTGAACTCGTAGGCGACGCCGCATCCGCTGACCGACACGCAATGCGCGCCGGCACCTCCGACCGATGCGGTGCCGAACAGGTTGCCCTTGTCGTCCATCAGAAGGCGCCCGATCGGTTGTGCTCCGTCGGCGCAGTTCGCCTTTGCGCAAAAATTGTAGAGCGTGGCCTCGGTTCCGGTGCTGGGCGCAAGCGAGAAAAGCTCCCCACCGCTGTTCGCGCCGCCGAGAAGCGTGGTTCCGATCAGATTGCCGGCGGGATCCACGAACAACTCGCCGCCATGGAAGCCCGAACTGAAGGAATGGATCACGTGGAACGTCCAACCCGATCCGTTTGGCGTGAGCTTGTAGACTTCTCCGCGATTGCTGGAACCGCCGAGGAAAGTCGCGCCAAACAGCGGCGAAGTTCCATCATAAGGCTGGCCGGAAGCCTGGCCGGAATATGTGAGCTCGGTCTCCGGTGAGCTGCCGTCCGAGCAGCTTGCATCGTGGCAGAAGGAGTGGATGACGCCGTAGGCCCACCCATTCGTCACCGGGTGCATCTTGAAGACCGCTCCGGCGCCGAATTTCCCGCCGCCGCCGGTCGCTCCATACAGCGCGCCATTTGAATCGATGATGAGACCGGCTTCCGGAAAGCTGCCGTCGGTGCAACTCGGCTTTGCGCAGAAATTCTTGAGGATGTGCTCGGTGTACTTCGTCTTGTTCGCGTTCGGGATCAGCTTGAACACGAGTCCGCTGTTGAACTTTCCGCCTTGTTCGGTGGTTCCGTAAAGGTTTCCTGACGCGTCCATGACAAGGCCCGCAAGGGGGTTGTTGCCATCGGTGCAGTTCGAGGTGTTGCAGAAGGAATGCAGCGTCTTCAGCCCAGCCCATGCGTTGCCGGCCACGAATCCAGAGGCAGCGGTCAGTGTCACAAATAGAATTCGAAACAAAATCTGGCGGCGCATAGTGCCTCCCCGAGGGTTGGCCCAAGCCCAGCGACAGACGAACGTTACAAAAAGGTTCCCGTGAAATTCTTGGACGATCGCGAAAAGGACATGGGACAGGCGCGAAAATAGTCTGATACGATGTTTCCACTGCCGGGTCGAAGAGATGGCAAGCATCATAGACCGCGCAAGTGCGCCGGAGGCTCCCTTTCCATGGGCGCCAAAGCCGCCGGATTTCCGGTTCTCGACGGATGATTTTCCCGAGGCCGATCGCGTCGCGATCTTCCGTGAGGTCGTGGGCCGGCAGATGCTGCGGCAGGAGATTGAGCCGCTTGCGGATCATCCCTTCCAGGTTCACGGAACGGCGCGGCCGCTGCCGGGCGGCCTCTTCGCCGTCTGGTCAACCTGTACGCCGCACAATCTCCAACGGACACGCCGCTTGCTCTCGGATGGCGACGACAGTCTTCTCTTCCAATGGACCACGACGGCGAGGCTTGCCGAGCATCTCGGACGCGAGATGATTCTCGAGCCGGGCGACGCGGTCCTCTTTTCCTGCGCCGAACCGCGCAGGGCCGCCATGCGGTCTTCATTCAAGACGATTACCATCAAGGCGCCGCGCAATATGCTCGGTCCGCTTCTGCTGGCGCCGGACAGTTGCATCGGGCGGCCGGTGCCGGCGAGTTCGGATGCGCTGAGACTGCTGCTGCGATATCTGGAAGTCCTGCGCGAAGAATCGGCGACAATGTCTCGGGCAGTTCAGGATCTTGCCGTTGCCCATGTCTGCGACCTGTTGGCCGTTGCCTTCGGTGCGACGCGGGACGCGGCGGACTCTGCCGGGCGCCGCGGGGTGCGCGCGGCGCGGTTGCTGACGATCAAGCGAGACATCGAGGCAAGTCTCGCTGATACGGAGCTTTCGGTTGCCGACGTCGCCGCGCGGCACTGCATGACGCCGCGCTCGCTGCAAATGCTGTTCGAGGAATCCGGTACGACGTTCACGCAATTCCTTCGCGAGCAGCGGCTGGCGCGCGCGCACCGCATGCTGAGGAGCCGGCGCTTCGATGCCGAACGCATCATTGACATCGCCCTGGCCGTCGGTTTCGCGGACATCTCGTATTTCAATCGCGCCTTTCGCGCGCGCTACGGCGCGACGCCATCGGACGTTCGCGTCTCGAACGTTTAGCCGATGCCCTCGAACAGTGCCGTCGACAAATAGCGTTCGGCGAAGGACGGGATGATGACGACGATCGTCTTCCCGGCCATGTCGGGGCGCGCGGCCACTTCCAGCGCGCCGGCAACGGCGGCGCCGGAAGAAATCCCGACGGGAATGCCTTCCAGCCGGGCGATCTTGCGCGCCGTATCGAACGCCGTTTCGTTGCCGATGGTGATGACTTCATCGATCACCTTGCGGTCGAGGATGGCGGGCACGAATCCCGCGCCGATGCCCTGAATGGGATGCGGACCGGGCTGCCCACCAGACAGCACGGGGGAATCCTCCGGCTCGAGCGCGATCATCTTCACGCTGGGTTTGCGCTCTTTCAGCACCTGGCCGACGCCGGTGATCGTGCCGCCCGTGCCGACGCCCGAGATGACGACATCCACCTTGCCGCCGGTATCGCGCCAGATTTCCTCCGCCGTGGTGCGGCGATGGATGTCCGGGTTCGCCGGATTCTCGAATTGCTGCGGCATGATCGCGTTCGGCGTGGCCGCGATGATCTCCTGCGCCTTGGCGATGGCCGCCTTCATGCCCTTGGCCGCTTCGGTGAGCACCAGTTCCGCCCCCATCAGTGCCAGCATCTTGCGGCGCTCAAGGGAAACCGATTCCGGCATCACCACGATGAGGCGATAGCCCTTCGCCGCCGCCACGAAGGCGAGCGCGATGCCCGTGTTGCCGCTGGTCGGTTCCACCAGCACGCTCTTGCCCGGCGTGATGAGGCCGCGCTTCTCCATCGCCTCGATCATGGAGACGCCGATGCGGTCCTTCACGCTTGCGATGGGATTGAAGAATTCGAGCTTGAGCAGGATGTCCGCCTTCGCACCGGCATCCTTCGCCATGCGGTTGAGGCGGACGAGCGGGGTGTCGCCGATGGTTTCAGTGATGTCGTTGTAGACGCGGCCGCGGCCGGGGTTGTGCATTTTGTCTCCTTTACCTCCGCCTCTGTGGGGAGGTTGGTCAAATCGTGAAATCGGCGGCGACCGTGCCGCCTTCGACACCTTCGGTCCGTGCACGCCGGCACAGATCCTCGATGGTGATGGCATCCAGCCGTTGCATCACCTCGTTCTGCAGCGAATGGATCAGCGGCGTGACGATGCGCGCGCCCAGCTCGGAGCGGGGCTTGCCGTCGTCGCCGTTCTCGTCCTCCACCGTTTCGGCAACGCGCACGATGTCGCCGACGGAAATGCGTCGCCGTTCGCGGGCGAGGCGATAGCCGCCGCGCGGCCCGCGCACGCCCTTGAGGATTCCGGCCCGCACCAATTGCTGCATCACCTGCTCGAGATAGCGCTGCGGCACGCCCTGGCGCGCGGTGATCTCCTTGGCCTGCACTGGCTCGGGCCGCGCGTTGAACGCGATGTCGATCACCGCTTCGAGCGCCAGCAGGGTTTTGCGCGACAGCTTCAGCATGGGGTCACGCTTTCACCGTGTGGCCGGTCGAGCCGAAGCCGCCCGCCGCCCGCGCGGTTTGCGAAAGCTCCGCTGCTTCTTCGAAGGCCACCTGCGTCACCGGCGCGATCACCATCTGCGCGATCTTCATGCCGCGCGACACGTGGAACGATGTCTCGCCGTGATTGATCAGGATGGCCTTGATCTCGCCGCGATAGTCGCTGTCGATCGTGCCGGGCGCGTTGAGCAGCGTGACGCCGTGGTTGAGCGCCAGCCCCGAGCGCGGCCGCACCTGCGCCTCGTATCCTTCCGGAAGCGCGATGGCGATGCCGCAGGGAATTGCCGCGCGCGCGCCGGGCTTGATCTCGATGTCTTCGTGAATGGCGGCGAGCAGATCGAGGCCAGCCGAGCCCGATGTCGCATAAGCGGGCAGGGGCAAATCCTGCCCGTGCGGGAGGCGCTGGATCGTCACGCGGACGGTCACGCCGCTTTTCCCAATGCTTCTGCGATGCGTGAGGCAAGCCTTCGTCCGACGTCCGCCTTGCTCATCTCCGGCCAATCTTCCACGCCGGCCGCGGTGACGAGATGCACCGTGTTGTTGTCGCCGCCCATGATGCCGGTGGTAGGTGAGACGTCGTTCGCCACGATCCAGTCGCAGCCCTTCTTCGCGCGCTTGTCCTTGGCGTGCGCGACGATGTCGTCGGTTTCCGCGGCAAACCCGATCACCAGCCGCGGCCGCCTCGCCGAATGCGAAACGGTGGAAAGAATGTCAGGGTTTTCCGCGAGCTTGATGGCCGGAGGCGCGCCGCTCTTCTTCATCTTGCTGTTGGCGGCGATTTCCGGCCGCCAGTCCGACACGGCTGCGGTGAACACCGCGACATCGACCGGCAGAACAGATTCGCACACGGCCATCATTTCGCGCGCCGTCTGCACCTTGAACAGTTTCACATTCGCGGGCGCTGCGATGTCCACGGGGCCGGACACGAGCGTCGTCTTTGCACCGGCTTGCGCCAGAGCGTCCGCAATCGCGTAGCCCTGCTTGCCGGACGAACGATTGGCGAGGAAGCGCACCGGATCGAGCGGCTCCTGCGTCGGGCCGGCTGTCACCAGCGCACTCACGCCTGCGAGCGGGCCTTGCACATCCGCAGCCAGCGCGCGCGCAATCGCATCGACAATCTCGTCGGGCTCGGCCATGCGGCCGGGACCGAATTCGCCGCACGCCATTTCGCCGTCGTTCGGCCCGACGAAGATCACGCCGTCGCGCTTGAGCGTTTCGAAATTTCGCTGCGTCGCAGGATGGTTCCACATCCGCACGTTCATGGCCGGCGCCATCAGCACGCGCTTGTCGGTGGCGATGAGCGCCGTGGAGGCCAGATCGTTGGCGTGGCCGCCCGCGAGCTTGGCCATCAGATCGGCGGTCGTCGGTGCAACCACAATCAGGTCGGCCGAGCGCGACAACTGGATGTGCCCCATCTCCGCTTCGTCGGTGAGGTTGAACAGGTGCGAATAGGTCTTGTCGCCGGTCAGCGCGGAGACCGACAGCGGCGTGATGAACTCCGCGCCTGCGGCGGTCAGGATGGCGCGCACCGTCAGCCCGCGCTCGCGGGCGCGGCGGATCAGCTCAAGAGACTTGTAAGCGGCGATGCCGCCGCCGATGATGAGAAGGATGCTTTTTCCGTGCACGGCGCTTTCCCTGCCGGCAATATCCAGCGCCGGCTGCGGAGATATACAAAATAACGAGCGCGAAGTGTAGTTCTTCGCGTCGGGGAGTGATGGCCATGAATTTGCAGGTGAATTTGAAGCAACCGCCGTTCAAGCCGCTGGCCCAGCGCCCGCCCGCCGTGGAGATCACGCGCAAGGGCGGCACGATCTACCTGCATTCGAAATATCCGCTGGGCTCCATGCACCGCTCCATCGCCCATCTGCTGGAGCAGCGGGCAGGCGAACATCCCGACCGCAGTTTCATCGCCGAGCGCACACCGCTTGGCGACGGCAAGCTCGGCGAGTGGCGGTTCATCACCTACGGCGACATGAACCGGCGCGCCGATGCCATCGCGCAGGCCCTGCTCGACCGCGGCCTTGGGCCGGATGCGCCGCTGATGATCCTGTCCGGCAATTCCATCGCGCATGCCAGCATGATGCTGGGTGCGATGAAGGCACGCGTGCCGGTGGCGCCCGTCTCCATCGCCTATTCGCTGATGAGCGCCGACCACGGCAAGCTGAAGCATGTCTTCGCCACGGCGAAGCCGAAAATGATCTTCGCCGAGCAGGGACCGTATTATTCGCGCGCAATCGCCGGGCTGCCGCTGGATGGCGCGGAAGTCGTGACGGTTCTGCCGATCAGCGATCGCGCCACGACCAGCTTCGCCGACCTCATCGCAACCAGGCCGACAGGCGATGTTTCGGCGTCCATGGAAAAGATCGGTCACGGCACGGTGGCCAAGTATCTGTTCACCTCCGGCTCGACCGGGATGCCCAAGGGCGTGATCCAGACGCACGGCATGATGTGCGCCGTGGTGGCCGCGACCGAAGCGCTGCGCACGGAAGACGCGAGCGAGGTTCCGCAGAGTCTGGAATGGATGCCGTGGAACCACATCTCCGCCGGCAATATCGGCTTCAATTCGAACCTGCATGCCGGCGGCACGGTTTTTCTGGATGCCGGCAAGCCGCTGCCGGGCATGTTCGACGAGACGATCCGCAATCTGCGCGAGATCTCGCCGCTGGTGTTCGGCTCGGCGCCGATCGCGTTCGGCTGGCTGTGCGATGCCATGGAGCGCGATGCCGAATTGCGCGACAAATTCTTCGCCAAGCTGCGCTACGCGGGTTATGGCGGCGCCACCCTCAGCCAGGACATCCACGAGCGCTTTCAGGCGCTGGCCATCGCCGCGACGGGCTATCGCGTACCGTTCACGACGATGTACGGCGCCACGGAGACGCAAGGCATCACGGTCGTGCACTGGATCACCGAGCGGGTCGGACTGATAGGCCTGCCGCTCCCCGGCATCACGCTGAAGCTTGTGCCGAACGGATTGAAGCTGGAAGTCCGCGTGAAGGGACCGACGGTGACGCCCGGCTATCTCAACCGGCCCGATCTCACCAAGGCGGCGTTCGATGAGGAGGATTTCTACAGCCTCGGCGACGCCGCCAAATTCCTCGACGAGAACGATCCCGCACAGGGCCTCGTCTTCGACGGCCGCGTGACGGAGGACTTCAAGCTCACCTCGGGCACCTGGGTGTCGGTTGGAACCCTGCGCGCGCAGGCGATCGCAGCGGCATCGCCCCTGATCCAGGATTGTGTGATTGCCGGGCACGACAAGGCCCATGTCGGCGTGCTGGCATGGCCGAACATCGCGGTGGCGAAGGAGATTTGCGCCGACACGTCGCGCACGACAGCGGAGGAGATCGTCAACAGCCCGAAGGTGCGGGCGTTCGTGCGCGAGAGGATCGCGGCGCACAATGCGCAGTTCCCCGGCTCGTCCACCCGCATCGGCCGCGTGATGCTGATGACGGAGCCGCCCTCCATCGACGGCCACGAGATCACCGACAAGGGCTACGTGAACCAGCGCGCGACCCTGGATCGGCGCCACAAGCTGGTCGATCTGCTGTATGCTGCGCACCCACCATCCGATGTGATCGAAATCGCATGAGCGGAAACCTCGTTGGAATTGCGCGGGCGCCGGAACTCGGCGCCCCGCTGGAAGAACTGGCCGGCGTGTCGATCTCGCTCGAAGCGGGATTGGACGGCGATGCCCGCGGCAGCAAGCACTTGCGGCAAGTCACCGTGTTGTTCCGCGAAGGGTGGGAGGACGCCTGCCGCGATCTCGGCGACGAGCTTCCATGGGTGACGCGCCGCGCCAATCTTTATGTCGCCAATGTCGATCGGCCGCGCGAAGCCGGCGGCGTGTTGCGCATCGGCGATGTCGAGCTCGAGGTCACCAAGGAAACGGCACCCTGCCACCTCATGGAGCGCGCGCGCGAAGGCCTGCGGCTTGCGCTGACGCCCGATTGGCGCGGCGGCGTGTGCTGCCGCGTTCTGAAAGGCGGCGCCATCAAGCTCGGCGATCCGGTTGCATACGAGCGGCGATGACGCCTGCGGACATTATCGACTTCTGGAATGACAAGGTTGGCGAGGCGCGTTGGTTCAACAGCGATGCCGCGCTCGATGCGGAGGTCGCGGCACGCTTCGGCGAGGCCTATCGCGCCGCCCGCGACGGAAAGCTGACCGCTTGCACGGAGACTGCGGAAGGCTCCCTCGCGCTGCTGCTTCTGCTCGATCAATTTCCCCGCAACATGTTCCGTGGCCGGGCCGAAGCCTTCGCAACCGATGCTCTCGCACGCCGGATTGCACGGCAGGCCATCGCGCGCGGATTGGATCTGCACATCTCACCGCCGCTGCGTGCTTTTTTCTATCTGCCGCTGTCGCACTCCGAACAGATGGCGGACCAGAACCGGTGCGTTGCGCTGATTGCCGGACGGCTTGGCAAGGAGACCGAGCAATATCGCTTTGCGCTGCTGCATCGGGAGGCGATCGAGAAATTCGGGCGCTTTCCCGGCCGCAACGCGGCACTGGGCCGGACCACCACCGCGGACGAGCAAGCCTACCTGGCGAGCGATCCCGGGTTTTAACCTGATCCTTACCATGTTGAGCGATGATCGCCTCCATGCGAACGGGCGATCTTTGCGAACTTGCGGCCGATCTGGCGTCCGAACACGGCGCCTATGCGGTCGACTTCGCGCGCCGCGCCGTGGTGTCGCTGGAAGACGAAGGCAATTCCGACCGCGCCAGCTTCTGGCATGCGCTGTCGGTTCTCCTCGACGACATCCTCGCCCAGCGCCTGGATCCGGAACGGCCGATCGTCATTCACTGATCGGCTTGCGTGGCGGTTACGGCCGTGCACACTCGTGCCACCGCCATTCCAGGATGCACCATGCCGCTCGATCCACTTCTGAAGTCGTTTCTCGACCAGGTGGCCGCCCAGCCGGCGCCCAAGATGTGGGAGATGGATCCGCCCACCGCGCGCGAGGCGCTGGCCCAGCTCATGGCCTTCGCCGGGCCGAAGGACGTTCCCATCGGCAAGGTGAGCAACATCGCCATCCCCGGTCCGGCCGGCGAGATTCCGGCGCGCGTCTACACGCCGGTGGCGGCCGGCGGCGAGCCGCTTCCGGCGCTGATCTTCTTCCATGGCGGCGGATTCGTGATCGGCAGCGTCGACACCCATGACGGCCTCACCCGCATGCTGGCGAACGGATCGGGCTGCCGCGTGATCTCGGTCGAGTACCGCCTGTCGCCGGAGCATCGCTTTCCGGCGGCGGTGGAAGATGCGTTCGCCGCCACAAGCTGGATCGAGAAGAACGCCGCCCAGCTCGGCATCGATGCCAACCGCCTCGCCATCGGCGGCGACTCCGCGGGCGGCAATCTGTCGGCTGTCGTCACGCACATGGCGCGCGATGCCGGGGCGCCGAAGCTCGCCTTCCAGATGCTGCTGTTTCCGGCCACGCATTTCGGCGCCGAAACCGTCTCGAAACGCGAATTCGCCGAAGGCTATTTCCTGGAAGCCAAGGGCATGGAGTGGTTCGGTGGCCATTATCTTGGCGAGCAGCCCGATCTCCATCATCCGCGCGTGTCGCCCTTGCTGCACGACAAGTTCAACGGATTGCCGCCGGCCTATGTGATGGTCGCCGGATTCGATCCCCTGCACGACGAAGGCATCGAATACGCCGAGAAGCTGCGCAAGGCGGGCATCGCCGTCACCATCGACGACTACCCGGACCTGGTGCACGACTTTATCTATCTGGTGGGTGTGCTGCCGCAGGCCAGCGAAGCCATGAACAAGGCGGCGAAGGCACTCAAGGAAGCGCTGGCGGGATAAGCTTTCCCGGATTGAGGATGCCCTTGGGATCGAGCGCGCTTTTCACCGCGCGCAGCACATCGAGCCCCAGCGCGCCCTTCTCTTGCGCGATCCACGGCAGGTGATCTTCGCCCACGCCATGATGGTGGCTGATCGTCCCGCCATGGGCGACGATCGCGTCCGACGCCGCCTTCTTGATCGCCTGCCATTGCGGAATGTCGCCGCCGTTAAGGGCGCGCGGGAAAATGTACGTGAAGTAGAGGCTCGCGCCATCGGCATAGGAATGGCTGATGTGGCACATGACGATGCCGCGCGCACCGGGGCGCGGCACGCTGGCGGCGATGGAATCCGTCAGCGCCTTTTTTACCGCCTCATACAGGGCCGGCAACTTCGCCCAGCTCGTCGCGGTTTCCAGCGTGTCGACGCCGAGGCCGCGATCCATCATGGGATCGCGCATGTAGGGCGCCTGGAAGCGCCGCTCGCGCCAGCGATCGCCGGGTCCGCCGCCGAGCGCCATGGCGCCCAGCGACTTGGCGATCCGGTCGAAGCGCTTGCGGGCGAAGTCGACCGTGTCGACATCGCCTTCGAACGCCGCGATCAGGATGCAGGCCTCGGCGCCGAACTTCCGCGACGACAGCACCATGTCGGCGACGCTGTCCTTGATGGTGCGCGATTTTCCGATCTCGCCGAAGGCGCGATAGAAGCGCGTCTCCTCCGCGTCGGAAAGGCGCAGCATGGCGATGGGGATTTCGGCGTGCGCGGCTTCGCGAATGGCGTTTGTGCCGGCGGCGAAGTCGTGGAACAGATAGGCCCGCGACGCGATCCGTTCCGGAACGGGACGGATGCGCACCGTCGCCCGTGTGATGATGCCGAAGATGCCTTCCGATCCGGCAACGAGGTTGGCGATGCTTGGGCCCGCAGCGGATGCGGGAAAATCGCCGTTGCGCAGCATGCCGCGCGGCGTGGCGAGCTCAGCGGAGAGAAGCCAATCCTCGGCGCGCCCATAACGGTCGGACGTTTGCCCGGCGCCGCGATGAGCGATCCATCCGCCAAGGGTCGAGAACTCGAACGATTGCGGATAGTGGCCGAGCGTGAAGCCCTTCGCTTCCAGCGCCTTCTCCAGAGCGGGACCATAGATGCCGGCTTCGGCTGTTGCCGTTTGCGAGTCCGCATCGATGCCGATCACATTGTTCAATGCCGTGACGTCCACGCTCAGCGCGGCGTTGAACGGACCCGAGATCGCGCTCACGCCGCCCACCACGCTGGTGCCGCCGCCGAAAGGAATGACAGCCACCATGGCCTCGGATGCGAACGCGAGAACCTTGAGCACCTCCGAGGCGGAGCGCGGATAGACGACCGCATCCGGCGCCGCCGCGATCTTTCCGTCACGCAGCCGCAACAGATCGTAATAGCTGCGGCCGTAAGCGTGGAACACGCGCTCATAGGCACTGTCGCGCACGCGGTCGGCGCCGAGGATGGCATTGAGGATGTTGCGCTCGCTTCCAGTGAGGCGCGGTGCCGGGAGCGCGATTTCCTCGAACGGGCGGGCGGGCGTTGCCAGCAGGCTCGGCATGCCGAGTTCGGACGCCAGCCAGCCCCAGACTTCGGCGCGACTGCCGATGCCATCCTCGTGGGCGGCCCAACCCCAGCCGTTCCAGCGAAGCTTGCTGCGTTCGATCATGCCCCGACCATAGCCTTCGGATGTTTCAGCATCGCAAATTCAGGGCGCGCGGCAAAATCTCGAACGTGGCAGGGAGCTGGCCCGCCGATTCACCATCCATTTCGAGGAGAACCGGGCGCCCTTTCGTTTCGGCAACCGGAACGGCGATGACCTTGGCGCCGCGAACCACCCGTACGTGCGGCAGGTTCACGTGCTCGCCTGTGTAGATCAGCTTCATGTCGGCGAGCGCTTCGGCACGCGTCGCACCACCCATGATGATGACGTCGAATACGCCGTCGTCGGGTCTGGCGTCTGGCGCAACGCGCATGCCGCCGCCGAAATGCTGTCCGTTGGCGATGGCAACGGTGGAGATGCGCGCCGTTTCGTCGAAGACGTTGTCGACGCGGATGCGGACCGTGCGTTCCTTGTAAGTGAGCAAATCCAGCGCGCTGTGAAAGCCGAAGGCGAACCGGCCGCCGAACAGTTTGGCGATGCGCGAGCGGTTCACTGAGTCCACGACGGCGCCCGACAGTCCGAACGAAGCGATGTTGATGAAATGGCGGACCGTCGGCGTGCCGCGCGCGGACAGGCAGGAGACGCGGCCGACATCAACCGGCATGGGCTCGGCGTCCTTCAATCGTGCGATGGCGGCGGCTGCACCCGGGGCGATGCCGAAGGATTTGCGGAAGTCGCCGCCCGTGCCGCTGGTGACGAAACTGAAGATGGCATCCGGCGCGATCGAGCCTTCCCCGTCGAAGAACCCGTTGACGGCTTCGTTGATGGTTCCATCGCCGCCGACGGCGATGATTTCGTCGACGCCCTCCTGCAGCGCGTTGCGGACGATGCCGGTTGCCTGTCCGCGCTTCTTCGTCATCGCGACGGAGAGTTGCGGATAGATTGCGCGCAAGGCCCGCTCCATCGCCGGCCATTCGCGCCCCGTGCGTCCGTTGGCGGAGCGCGGGTTGACGACAGCCAGCACGGTCATGCGGCTGCCTTCGTACGGAAATTCGCCTGCACGGCTTCGATCTGCGCGCGTTTGCGCGCGTTGTCCCAGCCCAGTTCCGTGGCCATTGTGCTTGCCATGTCTTCGAGCGCTTGCTGTCCCGGATCGCCAAGCACCCCGATGCCGGAGCGCCGCATCACGACGTCCTCCAGCGTCATCGCCATTTCATCGCGGATGAAGCCAAGGATGTCTTCCCCCCTCCCCTTGAGGGAGGGGGCAAATTCGAACGCGCCAGCGTGAGAATTTGGGGGAGGGGGTGTTGAAAGGTTGCTTAATCCCTCCCCCGCGTCGCTTCGCTCCGCGCCCCCTCCCGCAAGGGGAGGGGGGACGATTGCCGTTGACGTGATGCACTTGCGAACGTTCTTGCCGAGGCGCGCGACGATGGCATCCACGGTTTCCTCTGCCAAAGCCCGCGAGGTGGTCCATTTGCCGCCGATGACGGAGTATAGGCCGGCCACGCCGTCGTCCTTGCCGTGGTCGATCAGTTCGGAGCGGCGCGAGGCGTCGTAGGTGTCGCCGCTGCCGTCATCCACCAGCGGCCGCAACCCGGCATAGAAATATTGCACGTCGGACCGTTTCAGACGCGCCGACGGCAGGTGCGCATTGATGAAGGCAAGGAAGTCTTCGATGTCCCGTTCGGTGACTCCGACCTTATCTGGCGCGCCGCTGTACGCCGTGTCGGTGGTGCCGAGCAGCGAGCGGCCGCGCCAAGGCAGCACGAAGAAATGCCCGCCGTTCGCCGCAACCGTCAGCGCGCAATCGCGTGTCATGGCCGGCACGACGAGATGAATTCCCTTCGATCGCAGCAGTTTGTGCGAGGCGGCGTGCCCCAGGGCCTTCGCAAGAAACAGATCGGACCATGGTCCCGTCGCCACCAGCGTGACATCCGCGCGAATGTCGAACCGCGCATCCGAGAATTGATCGGCGACGCTGGCGCCTTCGACGCGTCCGTTCCGGACGAGCAGGCTGTCGGCAGCGATGTGGTTTGCGACGATGGCGCCCTGAGCAGCCGCATCCTGCACGATTTCCAATGCGAGGCGTTCCGGCGAATTCATCTGCGCATCGTAATATTCGAAGGCGCCGTCGAAGCCCGGACCGTCCACCGACGGTTCGCGTTCCAACGCACGCCTCTTATCCAGCCAGCGATGGCCCGGAAGCCGTTGCGCCGGATCGGGCAGCCAGCCGCGATCGAACGACAGCACATCATATAAGGTGAGTCCGGCCGCCAACTGCGCCCGCGCCTTCCATCCGGCGCCGTAGAGCGGGACGAGAAAGGGCAGGGGGTGGACCATCTGCGGCGCCACGCGCTGCCAGATGCGGCGTTCGCGCAGGCTCTCGCGGACGAGGCCCAGTTCGAAATTGCGCAGGTAGCGCAAGCCCCCGTGGATCAACCGCGAATTGTGCGCGCTGGTGGCGCAGGCGAAATCGTTCTTCTCAATGAGCGCAACCGAAAGACCGCGCAGGGTCGCGTCGCGCGCCACGCACGCCCCGGTGATCCCGCCGCCGATCACGAGCAGGTCGAAGCGTTCGTTGGAGAGCCGTTTGAGGTCGCGTTTCATTCGGAGGAGGCCGATCTTGTCAGGCCGGAGTGCGGAGGTGCTAAGCTTGGCCCCGATCGAAACCAAATCTCAAGGGGTGGGCCCATGCCGCAGATTCGAGCCAACGGCATCGACATTGAATACGAAACCTTCGGCCGCAAGTCCGATCCGGCGCTGCTGCTGATCATGGGTTTTTCGGCGCAGTTGACCATGTGGCCGGTTGCCCTGTGCGAAGGACTCGCAGCGCGCGGGTTCTATGTCATCCGCTTCGACAATCGCGATATCGGCAAGTCCACGCATCTCGCCCATCTCGGCGTGCCGAATGCGCAGGAGGCGATGATGAAGGCGATGTCCGGCCAGAAGGTGGACGCGCCGTACCAGCTCGAGGACATGGCGAAAGACTCCGTCGCACTGCTCGACGCGCTCGGGATCAAGCGCGCCCACATCGTCGGCGCGTCGATGGGCGGCTTCATCGCGCAGATCATTGCGGCGAAGCATCCCGAGCACACCAGGAGCATGGTTTCGATCATGTCGTCGACCGCACGCCGCGACCTGCCGCCGGCGAAGCCCGAAGCCATGGCTGCCATCACGACGCCACCGGCCAACGACAGCCGCGAGGCGCGGATCGAGGCCGGCATGAAGGTGTGGAGTGTGATCGGCAGTCCCGGCTTTCGCGACCCCGAACCTGTGCTGCGCAAACGGGTGGAGGAGCTGGTGGACCGCACGCCATACGATCCGGCGGGAATCGCGCGCCAGCTTGTGGCGATCGTCGCCGCGCAGCCGCGCAACGAAATCCTGAAATCGGTTCGCGCGCCGGCGCTGGTGATCCACGGTGCGGATGATCCGCTGGTGCCGGTAGACGGCGGCAAGGATACGGCGGCGAGCGTTCCCGGCTGCGAACTGATCATCGTGCCGGGCATGGCGCACGATTTCGCCGACGCACTGGTGCCAGTCTATCTGGAGCACATCGGGAAGTTTGTCAGTGGGGTGGAGCGAAAGGCTGCCGCTTAATAGCGAATAGCGAATAGCGAATGACTTTGAGGTGGTAGCGCGATTCGGCGGACGAGCGGCTCTACTCGCTATTCGCTACTCGCTACTCGCGCTATTTTATCTTGCCTTCCTTGAACTCCACATGCTTGCGCAGCACGGGGTCGTACTTCTTGATCGTGAACTTCTCGGTCATGGTGCGGGTATTCTTCTTCGTCACATAGAAGAAGCCCGTGTCGCCGGAGCTGTTGAGCCTGATCTTGGCCGTGGTCGGCTTCGCCATGTCGAAAAGTCCTTGGAATTCCAGAAGGGCCGGTAACCTAGTCAGGCAGCCTCGGAAGTCAAGCGGCGGCGTCCCGCCAGCAGGAATCCCATATAAATGGCGCAAATCAGGCCCATCGCGGCCATCAACCCGTGCGGATTCCAGGCGTCCAGCGCGATGCCCTGCGCCGCAGGGCCTGCGATCATCCCGAGGCAATAGGCGATGATGAATCCGGCATTGGCTGTGACCAGCTCCGCACCCTTGAAGCGCTGGCCCAGCAGCGTGAGGCCGACGCTGTAGATGCCGAGGATCATTCCGCCCCAGACAAACAGGACCAAGTAAGCCAGCAGCGGCGTCGCCATCGTGAAGGGAAGGACGATCGCGCCGGCAACCCCGCTCGCGGCGCAGATGACCATGAGTGTGCGGCGATGCATGCGATCAGCCAGCATTCCGAGGGGATACTGGAACACGATGCTGCCTGCCGCCACCGCCGTCACGCACAGCGCGGCATGCGCTTCGCTGAAGCCGAGGCGCACGGCGTACACCGGAACAAGGCCGACGATTCCGGAATCGATGGCGCCGAAGACGCACGAAGCCGCAAACACCATCGGCGCGCTGCGCAAAGTCGCCCAAACCGAGCTGGTCGCCCTCTCCTCGATGAGAGGCGCGCTGCGGCGCACGAGCAGAACCGGAATGATCGCGAGCGACAGCAGCGCCGCGCCAAGGCCGAACGGCGCAAAGCCGCGCGTGCCAATCACCTGCAGGATGGCCGGCCCGATGCCGAAGCTTCCGGCCATGCAGATCGTGTAGAGCGCGACGTAGCGGCCGCGGTTGCGTTCGTCGGCCAGCCGGTTGATCCAGAATTCCGTCACCACGAACAGCGCATTGAGCGCGCTGCCGAGAACAAATCGCGCCGGAAAAAACAGCCACAGGCTGGGCACGTGGTAGATCGTGACGAGCGCCGCCGCGGCGACGGCCAGGGCGGCGACAAGCAGCTGCGCAGTCCCGATCTTGTGGATCCAGCCGGGGACGTAAGGCGTGATCACGAGAGCCGAGAGCCCGGCGGTCGCCAGGTTCAATCCGTTGAGGCTTCCCGGCACGCCCATGCGCTCCAGGATGAGCGACAGCAGTGGCAGCGTGAGGCCCATGCCCGTGCCGTAGGCAATGCAGGCCGAGAGGATCGCGATCAGGGCCAGTCGGTTTGGGGAAATGCCGGTCATCGGAATCGATCGAATATCGCCGCGTGTTCTACGCGATAAGGCGTGGGGACGTCAGAGGTATTCCAGCACCGGCTTGCGATGGCGCGAGCGATAGAACGGAACAGGTCGCGAGGCATCCGGTCCCTCGGCGAGCCGCGCTTCGGCTTCTTCGAGGACAAGCCGTGTGATCGTGGGAATGTCGAGCGCGCGTGCCTCGGCGAAGGTCAGCCAGCAGGGCGTCAGCAATTCCTCGGAGTGTGCGGCATCCAGCGCGTGCGCGATGGCGCCGGCATCGGCCATGAAGAAGCGTGCGTCGAAGCGGCGGGGACGATTGGGCGGCGTGATGGCGCGCGCGATGAACTCCAGCTGATCGAGCCTCGGTGCAATGCCATGCGCAAAGAACCGCGACCACGCGCTCTTCGTGCGCGGAATATCGGTTGCACGCTCGCCCACCAGCACACCGGTCTCTTCGAATGTCTCGCGGATGGCGGCAAGCCCGAGTGCTCGTGAGAGTCTTCCGGCGTGCGCCAATCGCGCTGCGACATGCGGCCTGTAATCTCCGCCGATTTTCAAACGCTGGTCGCAGGAATCGACCCGTCCGCCAGGAAACACGGTCTTGTTCGCCATGAAGGCCATGTTGCCGTGGCGGCGGCCCATCAGGACGCGCAAGCCGTCCGCATCGCGGCGCACAAGGACAAGCGTGGCGGCATCCTTCGGGCGCAGCCGGTTTTTCACCACCACTTCATCGCGATCGAACATCCGGCAAGCTTAAACAGTTCGAATGTGGAGGCGAGGGGCCTGCTTCGGGACATCACCACAAAAAGAGACCGCCCCCCGGAGAAATCCGGGAGGCGGTTCTATCCGCTATGCCCGACACTCAGTCGAACACATCGTAGACGACCTGAATGATCTCGCCTGTGTCTGTGTCGACGAGGATCGCGTCGTCGCCATACCGGACCCACACCGCGCCATCGTAGGGTGGATCCTCGAGATCGAAGTCCCAGTAGCTGTCGATCCAGTAGTCTTCCGCCCAGAAGATTTCCGGCAGGAATTCGCCATAGACCCAGCGGCGGTAGTACCAGCCGTGCGGCCGGACATAGGGACGCCAGTGGAAGCGATGCGTCGCCCAGAACGAGCGGTTGTAGGCATGGCGATTGTAGTAGTGCGCACGGCGCTCACCAAAATGCACGCCAATGCGACCATGCGGCGGGCTGATGTGGATGCCGCGATGCTGCTTGACGAAGCCGCCCTTGCCGAAACCGCCATGGTCCTTGTTGCCCGCACCAGACCCGCCTTGACCCGATCCGCCTTGGCCAAAACCTTGGCCATGCCCCTTGTGATGGCCTTGGCCCGATCCGCCTTGACCAGACCCGCCTTGGCCCTGAGATCCATGCTTGTGATGATGATCCTGGTCGCCACCGCCACCGCCATGATCGCCCGGTGTCAACTGGTTCTCCTGGCCGGGCGGCTGAGACGTGACGCTTGCCGCAGTTGCAGGTGCAACAGCGAGCAGGCTGGCCACCGCCGCTGCTGCTAGTAACACTTTCATCGAAAAATCTCCTTCGACATTTCATGCGGCAGCAGAGTCAGTCCGCCAACCGCGGCGCCGAAACTGCAATCTTGGGAGCCCACGGTCTTTGATCGTGGTCAACAAACCCTGCTTCGGGTCTGTTTATCGACGGCCGCGCCTGTTTCGATTCGATGCCGTGACGCGAGGGCGTTGATTGGCTGCGGGACGATGGGGCGTTGCCGCTTCGGCAAGTTCGAACCGCAACCCGCCCGTCAGCGGAGCGGCTTCCATCAGGCGCACCTTCAGTCTGTCGCCCATGGAATACATCGTGCCGGAGCGGTCGCCGATCAGCGCGTGCTTCTTCTCGTCGTGCCGGAAGTACTCGAAACCCAGCGTGCGCGCCGGGATCAATCCTTCCGCACCGCTTTCCGGCAGCCGCACGAACAACCCGAAGCGCGTAACGCCAGTGACGCGCGCCTCGAAGGTCGCGCCGACGCGGTCTTCCATGTAGGCCGCGACGTAGCGGTCGTTGGAGTCGCGTTCGGCCGCCATGGCCCGGCGTTCCGTCATCGAGATGTGGTCGGAGATGTCGCCGAGCTTTCCCGTTTCGCGGTCGGACAAGCCGCCTTCGCCCAGCTTCAGGCCCGCAATCAGCGCGCGATGCACGACCAGATCGGCATAACGGCGGATCGGCGACGTGAAATGCGCATAGCGATGCAGGTTCAATCCGAAATGGCCGATGTTTTCCGGCGCATAGATGGCCTGCGCCTGCGTTCGCAGAACCACATCGTTCATCACGGCTTCGTTTGCGCCGTTCTTCGCCTGCGCCAGGATGCGGTTGAAGGTGGTGGGCTTCACCGCCTGTCCCTTGGCGAAACTCATGCCGATCGAGCGCAGATAGTCGGAGAAGGCATAGAGCTTCTCCTTCGAGGGCTGTTCGTGAATGCGGTAGATGAGGGGCGAGCGCGCCTTCTCCAGGGATTCTGCCGCGGCGACATTCGCCATGATCATCATCTCTTCGATGAGGCGCATGGATTCCAGCCGCTCGCGGAAGGCGATGGATTTCACCTTGCCGTCGTCGCCGATGACGATGCGCCGTTCCGGCAGATCGAGCGACAGCGGATCGCGCCGGTCGCGCGCCCTGGCCATCGCCTGATAGGCGTTCCACAACGGCGCCAGCACGTCGCGCGCCAGCGGGCTCTTGTCCTTGCCGTCAAAGGCGTGTTGCGCCTGTTGGTAGGTCAGCGAAGCGGTCGAGCGCATGATGCCGCGGATGAATTTGTGTCCACGCTTGTTGCCGTCGCGGTCAAAGATCATGCGCACGGCGAGGCAAGGCCGGTCGACATTGTCCATCAGGGAGCAGAGATCGGCCGACAGCTTCTCGGGCAGCATCGGCACGACGCGATCCGGAAAGTAACAGGAGTTGCCGCGCTTCAGAGCTTCGCGGTCCAGCGCCGAGCCCGGCGTCACGTAGTGCGCGACATCGGCGATGGCGACGATGACGACATGGCCGCCCTTGTTCTTCGGATCGTCGTCCGAGCCCGCCCACACCGCATCGTCGTGATCGCGCGCATCTTCCGGATCGATGGTGACGAGCGGAACTTTTCGCAGATCCTCGCGTCCGCGTGCGTCTATCGGCTTTGCGCGTTCGGCCTCGTTCAGGACATCGCTGGGAAAATCCGTGGGAATGCCGTGCGCATGGATAGCGATCAGGCTGACGGCCTTGGGTTCGTTCATCGAGCCGAGCCGTTCGATCACGCGCGCACGCGGCAGTCCTGATGCGCGTCCCGGCAGCGGTTCGCACAGCACGAGCTCATTCGGCTGCGCACCGCCCCGGTCGCGCTGCTCGACGATGAATTCGGACTTGCTCTTGCGGTCGATGGGCGAGACACGTCCGCCCCGTTCGCCCAGGCGGAACACGCCCAGCACCTTGTGCACGCTCGCGCCCAGCCGCTTGATGACACGCGCTTCGTAGCCGTCGCGGGTTTGCGTCAGGCGCGCGAGAATGCGCTCGCCGACGCCGAGCGCGGGCCCGTGGCTTTCGTCCTCGCGGCCGGGGATGACGATGATCTGCGGCGGCTGCTCGTCATGCTCCCAGCGTTGGGGACGCGCGAGCAACTCGCCATCCGGGTCCTGACCGGTGATTTCGAGCACGGTGACTTCGGGCAGCGCGCCCGGCCGCTCGTAGCTGCGTTTGCGGCCGCGGGCGATGGCGCCATCCGATTCCAGTTCCTTCAGGATACGCTTGAGCACGATGCGCTCATTGCCGCTGACGTGCAGGGCGTGGGCGAGATCGCGTTTGGTTGCTTTCGGATTTTCAGCCAGCGCCTCGAGAACGCGCGCCTTGTCGAGTTGGGGTTTGTCTTTTTTGGTATGCTTCTTCTTCAAATCAGTTTTCTGCTTCTTCCATTGCGGCCTTCGGCTTCGCCTTCTTCGGCTTGGCCGTGGCCTTCGATTTTGGTTTGGATTTCGGCGCGGCCTTCTCCTTGGGAGCGGCCTTCGCCCTCTTTTTCTTCTTGCCGCCGCCGCGTGCTTCGCGTTCGGCGATCAGCGTTTGCGCCTGTTCGAGCGTCACGCTCAACGGATCGGTGCCGTTGGGGATGGTGGCGTTGGTCGAACCGTCGGTGACGTACGGACCATAGCGGCCGCGCATCAGTTTGATCATGTCGCCGGCAGCACTCGGTCCGAGTTCCTTCAACGGCTCTGGCCCGCGGCGGCCGCGCGGGTTGGCTTTCTTCTCCGCCAGCAACGTCACCGCACGGTTGAGGCCGACGGTGAACACGTCTTCCGGCGTTTCCAGCGATGCATAGGTCTTGCCGTGCGCGATGTAGGGCCCAAAGCGCCCGAAATTGGCTTTGATCGGTTCGCCGTCTTCCGGATGCTTGCCCACCTCACGTGGCAGGGACAGCAGCTTCAGCGCATATTCGAGATCGACCAGCGACAGGTCCATGCCCTTCGGGATGCTGCCGCGTGCCGGCTTCTCGCCATTGCCCCGCTGCACGTAGGGACCGAAGCGTCCGCTGCGCAAGGTGACTTGTTCTCCGGTCGCCGGATCGAGCCCAAGTTCGCGCGGCTGTTCGCTGCTGGCTTCCTCCGCGCTCTGGCCCAGCCTGCGCGTGTAGCGGCATTCGGGATAATTCGAGCAGCCGACAAAGGCGCCGAACCGCCCCAGCTTGAGCGACAGCTTGCCGTTGCCGCAATTGGGACAGACGCGCGGATCGGAGCCGTCGGCATTCGGCACGAAGATGTGCGGTCCGAGCACTTCGTCCAGCGCGGTGATGACATCGGCGACGCGCAATTCCTTCGTGTCGCCGATGGCGGCGGAGAAATCGCGCCAGAAATCGCGCAGCAATTGTTTCCAGTCGAGTTCGCCCGCCGAAACCTCATCCAGCTTCTCTTCGAGATCGGCGGTGAAGCCGTATTCGACATAGCGGCGGAAGAAATTGGTGAGGAAGGTGGTGACGATGCGGCCCTTGTCGTCCGGAATGAAGCGGCCGCGGTCCATCCGCACATAGGAACGGTCACGAAGGGTGGACAGGATGCTCGCATAGGTCGAAGGCCGGCCGATGCCGAGCTCCTCCAGCTTGCGCACGAGGCTCGCTTCGGAATAGCGCGGCGGCGGTTCGGTGAAATGCTGCTCCGGCTTGACCTGTTTGACCGTTGCGCTCTCGCCTTCCTTGACCTTCGGCAGGCGCGCGCCATCTTCATCCTGCTCGTCATCCTTGCCTTCCTGATAGACGGCGAGGAATCCGTCGAACAGCGTCACCGAACCGGTGGCGCGCAAGGTGATCTGCCTGTCGGCGGAAACGACATCGACGGTGGTGCGCTCGAGCTCGGCGCTTTCCATCTGGCTGGCGATGGCCCGCTTCCAGATGAGGTCGTAGAGCTTTCTCTGATCCTCATCCAGGTGCCGCGCGATCTTCTCCGGCGTGCGGTTGAAGCTGGTCGGCCGGATGGCTTCGTGCGCTTCCTGCGCGTTCTTCGCCTTGCTGGTGTAGGCGCGCGGCACATTCGGCACGTACTTGCTGCCGTACTTGTCGCCAATCACATGGCGCGCTTCGGCGATGCCTTCGCCGGCCATGCTGACGCCGTCCGTTCGCATGTAGGTGATGAGACCCACCTGATCGCCGCCGATGTCGACGCCTTCGTACAAACCCTGCGCGATGCGCATCGTGTGCTTGGCGTTGAAGCCGAGCTTGCGCGAGGCCTCCATCTGCAGGCTCGACGTGATGAACGGCGGAGCAGGGTGGCGCTTGACCGGCTTGCTTTCGACCGAGCCGATCGCGAACCGTTGCGCGTTGATGAGGTCGACAGCGCGTTTCGCCGCCGCTTCGTTTTCGAGGCCAAGCTTGTCGAGCTTTTTGCCGTCGAGATGCGTCAGGTGCGCACCGAACGTCCCGGAAGGTGCCGAAACATCGGCATCGATGGTCCAGTATTCCTGGGGCCGGAAGGCTTCGATCTCCGCCTCGCGTTCGACGATCAGGCGCAGCGCGACCGACTGCACGCGGCCGGCCGAACGGGCGCCGGGCAGCTTCCGCCAGAGCACAGGAGATAAGGTGAAGCCGACCAGGTAATCGAGGGCGCGGCGGGCGAGGTAGGCGTCCACCAGCTCCTCGTTGATCTCGCGCGGGTTGGCGATGGCCTCCTGAACGGCGGACTTGGTGATGGCGTTGAAGGCCACCCGCTCGATCTTCAGGTCCTTCTTCAGGGCCTTTTTCTGCTTGAGGACCTCCAGCACATGCCAGGAAATGGCCTCGCCCTCGCGGTCCGGGTCGGTCGCCAGGATCAGCTTGTCGGCGGTTTTCACCGCATCGACGATGTCCTTGATCCGCTTCTGGGCCTTGGGGTCGACCTCCCAGATCATGGAGAAGTCTTCGTCCGGCTTGACCGAGCCCTCCTTGGCGGGGAGGTCGCGGATATGGCCGAAGCTCGCCAGCACCTTGTAGCCGGAGCCAA
>Ga0335085_10000737_pt1 | contig 84314 bp, 85 predicted proteins | sample Lox_Sample_45_FD_206712 | JGI IMG/M metagenome (GOLD analysis project Ga0335085, IMG submission 206712) | Soil microbial communities from Loxahatchee National Wildlife Refuge, Florida, United States - Lox_Sample_4.5 | ecosystem: Environmental > Terrestrial > Soil > Wetlands | place: USA... | reverse complement strand
AGGACGTCATCAAAGGTGAGAGCCTTCTGAACCAGACGCATGTCCACACCCAAAAGGCGGATTATACGCGGGTCGCAACTCCCGGTAAATCCTGCACTTTTCGCTCCACCGCTCGATTGACTGGTGCATTGAAACTCGCTATGGTGCGCTTCACCCTGGAGCAGAATTCCTCATGATTCGCTTCGCACTTTTCGCGCTCTCGCTCTTCGCCGCCGCCGCGGCGCAAGCGCAAGTCTACAAGTGCCTCGATGCCAATGGCCGGACCGTATACAGGCAGGACCCCTGTCCGCCGAGCATGAAACGCGAGGCGATGACCAAGCCCGTCATTCCTCCGGACACGCCTGCGGCTGCCAGTTCCGCGTCGGGCGCGAAGAGCGACGCCAAGGGCGGACCGAAAACGCCGGCCGACCAGGAGCAAGCCTTTCGCAAGCGCCAGCAGGACGCGGCGAAGTCGGCCAAGGAGGCCGACCAGAAGAACGAGCAGACCCAGATCAAGGAAGCGAACTGCAGCAACGCCAGGCAGCGCCTAGCGCAGTACGAGATCGGCGGGCGGATCTCCACAGTCGACGCCCAGGGCGAGCGCTACTACATGGAAGACGCCCAGATCGAGTCTGCGAAGAACCAGGCGCGCGCGGACGTCTCCAAGTTCTGCAACTGAGGGTCAGCGTCCCCCGCGGCGCTTCGCCGCCCGCGCGCGCCTGAGTTCCTTCGGATCGGCGCGCAGCGGCCGGTAGATCTCCACCCGGTCGCCGTCTCGCAGGACCACTCCGGCCGGCACGACCCTTCCGTAGATCCCGACCCGCCCGGACGCCGCCTCTCCGAGGCCGCTCGCGGCAAGCGCATCCCCTACCGTGCTGCCCGCAGGCAACCGCACGCTGCGCATCGTCTGGCGCTCCGGCAGGGCGAGGACCACGTCGACACTGATCGTCGAAGGCTTCAAGATGTCCCGAATCGCCTGTCCGCCTGGCGGGCGAACGCGTCCACCAGACTGTTGGCGATCTCGTCGAAGACGGCCCCGACGACCTTCCTGAGGATGACGTTGGCGAACTCGTAGCGCAGATTCAGCTCGACCTTGCACGCTTCCGCCGAGACCGGGGTGAAGATCCACGCGCCCTCTAGCCTTCGGAACGGGCCGGACACCAGCCTCATCTCGATGCGCTCGTTCGGACGGTCCAGGTTTTCCGTGGTGAAGTCCTCCTTGAGCCCACGAAAATTGATCCGCAGCGTCGCGACGGTGCGCCCCGGGCTGCGCTCGGCGACGCTCGCGCGGTCGCACCAGGGAAGGAACTCCGGGTAGGACTCGATTTCCGAGACCAGCGCGAACATCTGCTGCGCGCTGTGGCTTACCAGGGCCGAGCGGCCAACGCTGCTCATGGTTGTAAAATCGAAAATTCTATCGGAAGCGCACCGCCGTGACGATCGTCGAGAACCGCAAGGCGCAGCATGACTACTTCATCGAGGAACGCTTCGAGGCCGGGCTCGCCCTGCAGGGATGGGAGGTCAAGGCCATCCGCGCCGGCCGGGCCCAGCTGAAGGAGGCATACGTCGTCGTCGCGGGCGAGGAGCTCTTCCTCATCGGGGCGCACATGAGCCCGCTCCCCGCCGCGTCGACCCACGTGCAGGCCGACCCGGTGCGCACCCGGAAGCTGCTGCTGCACGCCGAGGAGATCCGCCGCCTCATCGGCAAGGTCGACCGCGCGGGGTATACCCTGGTGCCGCTCGACCTGCACTACGTCCGCGGAAGAGTCAAGCTCAACATCGGGCTCGCGAAGGGCAAGAAGCAGCACGACAAGCGCGCGGCGGAGCGGGAGAAGGAGTGGAAACGCGAGCAGCAGCGGCTGCTGCGCGCTCGGTGAGCTAGCTCGCCGCGACCTTCGTCTTGCCGGAGGTTTCGTGCGCGAGCTGCAGCCAGGTGTCGACCACCGTGTCCGGATTGAGCGACAGGCTCTCGATGCCCTCCTGCACGAGCCACTTCGCGAAGTCGAGGTGGTCGGAGGGTCCCTGTCCACAGATGCCCACGTACTTCCCCGCCTTGCGGCACGCCTGGATCGCCTGGCGCAGCATCGCCTTCACCGCGGGGTCGCGCTCGTCGAAGCCGTCGGCGACCAGACCCGAGTCGCGGTCCAGGCCGAGCGTGAGCTGGGTGAGGTCATTCGATCCGATCGAAAACCCGTCGAAGTGCTCGAGGAACTGCTCGGCGAGCACGGCGTTGGAGGGCACCTCGCACATCATGATGAGGCGCAGGCCGTTCTGCGCGCGCTTGAGGCCGTTCTGGGCGAGCAGGTCGATGACCTCGCGGCATTCCTTCAGGGTGCGCACGAAAGGCACCATGATCTCGACGTTGCTCAGGCCGATGTCGTTGCGCACCCTGCGCATTGCCTCGCATTCCATGTGGAAGCAGTCCCGGAAAGTCTTGCCGATGTAGCGCGAGACCCCCCGGAAGCCGAGCATCGGATTCTCCTCGTCGGGCTCGTAGCGCGAGCCCCCGATCAGCTTCTTGTACTCGTTCGACTTGAAATCCGAAAGGCGCACGATCACTGGCTTGGGCCAGAACGCCGCGGCGATGGTCGCGACCCCCTCGGTCAGCTTCTCGACGAAAAAGGCTCGCGGGCTTGCGTACCCGCGCGCGGCGCGCTCCACCTCGCCCTTCAGCGGCATCGGCAGGTCCGGATAGTCGAGCACCGCCTTGGGATGCACGCCTATCATGTTGTTGATGACGAATTCCAGCCGCGCGAGCCCCACGCCCGCGTTCGGCAAGGCCTGGAAATCGAAAGCAAGCTGCGGGTTGCCGATGTTCATGGTGATCTTCACCGGGCAGTCGGGCATCTCGCCGTAATCGCGCGAGGTTACCTCGAAGTCGAGCTTCCCCCGGTAGATGTGGCCGGTGTCGCCCTCCGCGCAGGACACGGTGCAGAGCTCCCCGTCCTTCAGCTTCGCGGTGGCGTCCCCGCAGCCGACGACCGCCGGAATGCCGAGCTCGCGCGCGATGATCGCCGCGTGACAGGTGCGGCCGCCCCGGTTGGTGACGATCGCCGCCGCGCGCTTCATGACCGGCTCCCAGTTCGGATCGGTCATGTCCGTCACGATAACGTCTCCCGGCTTGATCCTGCCCATCTCCGATGCGTCCTTGACCACGCGTGCGGTGCCGGCGCCGATCCGGTGCCCGATGGCGCGTCCCGAGGCCAGCACCTCGGATTTCTGCCTTAGGAGGAAGCGCTCCTGGCCTTCCGCGGCCTTGCGCGATTTCACGGTCTCCGGCCGCGCCTGCAGGATGTACAGCCTGCCGTCGGAGCCGTCCTTGGCCCATTCGACGTCCATCGGGCGGCCGTAGTGTTCCTCGATCTTCAGAGCGAAGCGCGCGAGCTCTATCACGTCCTCGTCGGCGAGGCAGAAGCGCCCGCGGTCGGCGTCCGGAACCTCCACGGTCCTGACCGAGCGGCCGGCCGTGGCCTGGTCGCCGAAGATCATCTTCTGCGCCTTGGAGCCCAGGCTCCGGCGGATGATGGGGAATTTTCCGGCGCCGAGCATCGGCTTGTGGACGTAGAACTCGTCGGGGTTGACCGCACCCTGCACCACCATCTCGCCCAGCCCCCAAGACGCGGTGATGAACACCACGTCGCGAAAGCCCGATTCGGTGTCCATGGTGAACAGCACCCCGCTTGCGCCCAGGTCGCTGCGCGCCATGCGTTGCACCCCTGCCGAGAGCGCCACCGCGGAGTGCTGGTACCCCCTATGGACGCGGTAGGAGATCGCGCGGTCGTTGTACAGGGACGCGAATACGTGCTTGAGTGCGACCATCACGTTCGGCAGCCCGCGGATGTTGAGGAAGGTCTCCTGCTGGCCGGCGAAGGAAGCGTCTGGCAGGTCCTCGGCGGTCGCGCTCGAGCGCACCGCGACCGATACGCTGTCGTCGCCGTCCGTAAGTTCCCGGTACGAATGGGCGATCGCCGCCTGCAGAGCCTCGGGAAACTCGGCCGCCTCGATCCAGCCGCGGATCTCCTCCCCGCAGCGGCCGAGCGCCGCGACGTCCTCCGGGTCGAGACCCTTGAGGCGCGCCTCGATGCGGGCGGCAAGCCCGTCCTGCGCGAGGAACTCGCGAAAGCCGTCAGCGGTGGTGGCGAAGCCTCCGGGCACGCGGATTCCGGCCTGGGAAAGCTGCGAGATCATCTCGCCCAGCGAGGCGTTCTTGCCGCCGACCCGCTCGACGTCGGCCATGCCCAGCCGTTCGAAATTCACTACATACGTGACGCCAGCCATGACCGTCCTTCGTCCCGGTTGAAGGATCTTGTTGAAACGGCTATTTTACATTTCATGCCCGATCGCCGCCGAACCGTGTTCTTCGTTTCGGACGGCACCGGCATCACGGTGGAGATGCTCGGGCACAGTCTGCTCACCCAGTTCGACGGCATCGAGTCCACCCACGAGACCATCCCTTTCGTCGACTCGGTCGAGAAGGCCGGGGCCTGCGTGGAACGGATCAACCGCGCTCTCCGCCCGGCCGGCTTCCGCCCGGTCGTCTTCACCACCCTGGTGAACGCGGACATACGCGAGACGGTGAGCAAGGCCGACGCGTTCGTTCTCGACCTGTTCCAGAGCTTTCTCGTGCCTTTGGAGGCCGAGCTCGGCGCCCAGTCGACGCACACCGTCGGGCGCTCCCACAGCGCCCGCGACGCCAAGGGCTATACCCATCGGATCGACGCCATCAATTTCGCGCTTGCCCACGACGACGGCGCTTCCTCGCGCGACCTCGACAAGGCGGACGTCATCCTGGTCGGGGTGTCGCGCAGCGGCAAGACCCCGACCAGCCTGTACCTGTCTCTCCAGTTCGGCATCCGCGCGGCCAATTGCCCGCTCATCCCCGAGGATTTCGACCGCATGAGCCTGCCCAAGGCGCTGGACGGATACCGCCACAAGCTCTTCGGCCTGTCGATCGCGCCGGAGCGCCTTCGCGAGATCCGCAACGAGCGCCGCCCCAACAGCAAGTACTCCGAGCTCGAAAACTGCCGCTACGAGGTGCAGCAGGCCGAGAAGCTCATGCAGCGCGAAGGGATCCGGTGGGCGAACTCGACCGCCAAGTCGATCGAGGAGATCGCCACCACGATCATGCAGGAGTTCAAGCTGGAGCGGCGCGTCTATTAGCGGCCGGCTTGTTGCCGGATCTGTTCGAACAGGCAGATCGCGGCGGCCGCCGCGACGTTGAGCGACTCGGCCTGCCCCGGCATGGGAATGCGTACCTGGGTTGCGGCGACTCCTCTCGCCTGCGCCGACAGGCCCGCTCCCTCGTTGCCGAAGAGCCAAGCCACGTTTCCCTTCAGGTCCACGTCGTATAGCGAGGTCGCCGCGCGCGGCGCCGTGGCGACGATCCGCCCGCCGAACAAGCGCGCCACCTCGCCGAGGTCGACTCCTTCGAAAATCGACAGGAAGAAGTGCGCGCCCATCCCGGCCCGGATCACCTTGGGCGCCCAGGCGAATACCGAGTTGCGCGAGAGGTAAATCTGGCGGCTGCCCGCCGCGACAGCCGTTCTCAGGATCGACCCCAGGTTGCCCGGATCCTGGATGTTCTCCAGCAGCAGGCATCCGGGCAGGGGCTTCGTCATGGGCCCGGGCTCGGGCGTCCTGATGACGGCCGCCACGCCGGCCGCGCTCGCAAGCTGCGAGACGGAAGCGAAGATCCCGTCGGCGAGCGCGAGGCGGGCGGCCGCGGGGAAATGCTCGACGAAGGCGCGGGTGCCCGGGTCGGCCAGCGCGGATTCGCTCGCGAGTACCGCCTCCGCCCGGCGCCCGCTTTCCCCGTAGGCCCGCACCAGCCGCTCGCCTTCGAGCAGCGTGCTCCCGGTCCTGCGGCGCTCGCGCGAGGACCCTGCGAGCTTGACCAGGGCCTTGACCGCCGGGTTGCCTCTCGAGCGGATGAATTTCACGGAGCCGCGGTCCGGAAGCCTGCGAAGACGTCGCCGCGATCCGGCAGGTAGAAATTGCGCCAGCTGCTGGCGACGAGGCGCGCCGGAGTGCTGAAGCTGCCGCCGCGCGGGACCTTGTGCGTTCCGAACCAGGGCTCGGAGTACTTGCGATAGGGATCGGCTACGAACCCCGGGTAGGGCTCAAAGGCGCTCGAGGTCCATTCCCAGACACTGCCGATCATCTGGCGGCAGCCGAGCACGCCGTCCCCGGCGGCGAAGCGATCGACCGGCACCCGGCCCGAGCCGCCCAGGTCGGCGCGGCCGGCCTCGCTCTTGTCCCCCCAGGGATCGAGCCACTCCCCATCGCGCGGCCTGAGGCAACAGCGCTCCTGGAACCAGGCGACGCGCCCCAGCTCCCACAGCACGGGATTGACGATTGCGAGCCTGGGGCCGAACAATTGCTGGCCACGAGGTCCTGCGTGAGCGCGCGCGTGCGCCGCCTTGCATCCCGCAACCGGTCTGAGAGCATCGTGCGAACATAGCATGAAAATCGCGCTCATCACCCCTGCCGGGCCCCGCTCGCGAAGCGGGAATCTCCACACGGCCGCACGCTAGGCCGGAATGCTGCGATCGCTCGGCCACTCGGTTCGTGTCTCCAGCGCCTGGAACGGCCGACCCGCCGAAGCGATGATCGCACTGCACGCGCGCCGCAGCCACGCTTCCATCCGCGCTTTCAGCGAGCGGCATCCCGGCGCGCCGCTGGTGGTGGTGCTGACGGGAACGGATCTGTATCGCGATATCCGCATCGAGCCGGATGCGCGCGCCTCGCTCGAGCTCGCCGATCGCCTGGTCGTGCTGCAGGAGATGGGAAAGGATGAGATCCCCTTGCGGCTGCAGCGCAAGACACGCGTGATCTACCAGTCAGCCGTATCCCCGGGTGCGCCCCGCACCGCGGGCTTCCGCGTCGCAGTGCTGGGCCACCTGCGCGAGGAAAAGGATCCGTTCAGAACCGCCCTCGCCCTCGCGCACCTCGAAGACCTGCCCGATCTCGAGGTCGTCCATCTGGGCGAGGCCCTTTCGCCCGCCATGGCGCGCGAGGCGCGGCGCCTGATGCGCCTGGACGCGCGCTACCGCTGGCTCGGGGACGTTCCTCACGCTGCCGCGCTGCGGTGGCTGGCTGGAAGCCGGCTCCTCGTTCTGAGCTCCAGGATGGAAGGAGGCGCCAACGTCATCTGCGAAGCCGCGGCGGCAGGCGTTCCGGTGATCGCCTCGCGGGTGTCGGGCAATATCGGCATGCTGGGCCGCGGCTACCCGGGGTACTACCAGCTCGGGAACGAACGCGCGCTCGCGCGCCAGCTCCGGCGCGCCGCATGCGACCCCGCGTACTATGCCCGTCTCGCCCGTTTGACCGGCGCAAGGCGGCCGCTCTTCCTTCCTGCGGCCGAGCGCGACGGGCTGCGCAGGCTCCTCGCGGAACGCGCGCGGTCTCAGCCGCGCTCGAGGAGTTCGCGCACCGGGGCGAAGGTGCGGCGGTAGGCCTCGCAGACTCCGTGGCGCCGCAATGCCTCGAGGTGCCGCGGCGTCGGGTAGCCTTTGTGCTCGTCGAAGCCGTACTGTGGAAAGCGCTCGTGGAGGCGGCGCATCTCGGCGTCGCGCGCCGTCTTGGCGAGGATCGACGCCGCGGAGATCACCTTCACCTTTGCGTCTCCGTCGATCACTCCGCGCGCCGGAATGCCGAGCTCGGGACAATGCGGCCCGTCCAGGAGGACCTCGTCGGGAACGACGGCTAGCGAATCCACGGCTCGCTTCATGGCGAGCAAGCTCGCCCGAAGAATGTTGAGGGCATCGATCTCCTCGACGCTCGCCCAGGCGATGGCCCAGCCGAACGACCTGTCCTTGATCACGCGGGCGAGCCGCTCGCGCCGCAGCGGGCTCAGCAGCTTGGAATCGGCGATTCCCCTCGGCGCGCGGCGCCCCTGAGGAAAAACCACGGCCGCAGCGAAGACAGGACCGGCCAGCGGGCCGCGCCCCGCTTCGTCGACACCGCAGATCAGGCGGGCCGCAGCCACGGGAGCAGCGCCTCGCTCGCGCGCGCCGCCGCGTTCATTCGCAGCAGCAAACGCATGCGGTTCAGGCGCTCGGGGAGCTTGCGGCCCACGACCGGGTCGTTGAGCGAGTTCAGCACGGCCTGTGCGAGGTTCTCGGGCGTGGCCTCGCCCTGCAGGATCTCCGGAACGACGAATTCCCCGGCGATGATGTTCGGCAGCCCGGCGTAGGGCACGGTGGCCATCCTCGCCATCAGCCACGCGGTAAGTCTCGCCATCTTGTAGGTGATGACCATGGGCTTGCGGGCGAGCGCCGTCTCGAGCGTGGCGGTGCCGCTCGCGACCAGGGCCACGTCGCACGCCGCGAGCGCCTCGCGGGCGTGCCCGAACAGGACCGTAATCGGCAGATCCAGCGCGCCGGCCGCGTACACCGCTTCCTTGAAGATCGCGCGGGTTTCACGGCTGATGAGGGGCACGAGGAAATTCAGCGCCTGCTGCCGCGCAGCGATCAGCTTCGCGGTCTCGACGAAGCAGCGCGCCATATACGCGAGCTCCGATTGCCGGCTGCCTGGAAGCAGCGCAATGATCTTGTGCCCCGCGGGCAGCTTCAGCTGCTCGCGCGCGGCCGCGGTTTCGTCGTCGTCTGAGGTCTGGTCGGCGAGCGGGTGCCCGACGTAGGCGACGGAAACCCCGGCGTCGCGGTACAGCGCCTCTTCGAAGGGGAACAGCACCAGCATCTTGTCGACCGAGGCGGCGATCGAGGACATGCGGCCGCCGCGCCAGCCCCACAGCGAGGGACTCACGTAGTGCACCGCTGGAATGCCCGCGCGCTTCAGCCTGCGCTCCAGGCCGAGGTTGAAGTCCGGAGCGTCGACCCCGATGAAGAGCCTCGGCCGCGCCTTGATCAGCCGCCGCTCGAGCTTGCGCCGGATCGAGAGGATCTCAGGGAAATGCCGCAGCACCTCGACGTAACCCCGGACCGCGAGCTTCTCCATGGAGAACCAGGACTCCAGGCCCTGCCCCTCCATTCTCGGACCGCCGATGCCGACTAAGCGCAGGCCGGGCACCCGCTCGCGCAGGGCGGCGATCAGATGCGCGCCGAGGAAGTCCCCCGAAGCCTCCCCCGCTACCATGCCAACGAGGATGGGATCGCCGGCCACCTAGCGCACGATGCCTCGCGTGGAGCGGCCGAGGAAATCGGCGAGCACCTTCAGCGCGGGCGATTTACCCGCCTGCGCCGCGATGGCTGCTTTCGCCTCTTCCAAAGTGAGACCGGAGCGGTAGAGAGTCTTGTAGGCGCGCCGGATCTCCTTGATCTGGTCCTCGTCGAACCCGCGCCGCTTCAGCCCCTCGGCGTTGATCCCGAACGGCTTGGCCGCGTTGCCGGCCGCCATGACGTACGGAGGCAGGTCCTGCAGAAGCAGCGTGGCCCCGGCGGTCATGGAGTGCGCTCCGATCAGCACGAACTGGTGAACCCCGGTGAATCCGCCGAGCACGGCGTAGTCGCCCACGTGGACATGGCCGGCGATCGAGGCGGCATTGGCAAAGACCGTATGGTTGCCCACCTGGCAGTCGTGCGCGACATGCACGTACGCCATGATCCAGTTGTCGCTTCCGATTCGCGTCGTACGCGCGTCCTGCACGGTGCCGCAGTTGAAAGTGCAGAACTCGCGGATGGTGTTGCGGTCGCCGATCTCCAGGCCGGTCGCCTCGCCCGCGTACTTCTTGTCCTGGGGCTTCCCCCCGATCGCGCTGTGCGAGGAGATGCGATTGTGCGCCCCTACGCGCGTCCATCCCTCGACCACGACGTGCGACCCTATCGCGGTGCCCTCGCCTATCTCGACGTGCTCGCCGATGATCGAGTACGGTCCGACCGACACGCCGGCGCCGAGCTTCGCTCCGGGGTGAACGATCGCGCTCGGGTGAATCATGCCGGCCGCAGCGTGCACAGCAGCGTGGCCTCGGCCGCGAGCGCATCGCCTACGCGGGCCTCGGCGCTGAACTTCATCAGCTCCCGCCCGATGCGGTCGGCCGTGACGTGGAGCATTAGCTGGTCCCCGGGAACGACCGGCCGCTTGAACCGCGCTCCGTCTATGCCCACGAGGTAGTAGATCGACTTGTTGTCGGATTTCTTCTCGGCGGTGCGGAAGGCCAGCACGGCGGCCGCCTGTGCGAGAGCCTCCACGACGAGCACCCCCGGCATGACCGGGAGGCGCGGGAAATGCCCGTTGAAGAACGGTTCGTTGATCGTGACGTTCTTCAGCGCGAGGATGCGCTTGCCCGGCTCGCACTCGATCACGCGATCGACCAGGAGCATGGGATATCGGTGCGGCAGGGTTTCCAGGATCGCGCGAATGTCCATCGTGTTACCTCTTCCTCTTTTTTCCTTTCGCAGGCTTCGCGCGCGTCTCCAGCTCGCGCACCCGCTCGGACAGCCGTGCGAGACTCCGCAGGTGCGCGATGGTTCTCGCCCATTCGCGGCCCGGCTCCGCGGGCAGCACCGCAGTATACGTGCCGGCCCTCCGTATCGACTTCGTGACGAAGGACGTGGCGGTGACCGTGACACCGTCTGCGATCTCGATGTGGCCCATGATGCGCGCCGCCCCTCCGATCGCGCAATGCTTGCCGATGCGCGTGCTGCCGGCGACCCCGGCGCAGGCGGCCATGGCGGTGTGCGCTCCGATGCGCACGTTGTGCCCGATCTGGATCTGATTGTCGAGCTTGACCCCGTCCTCGATGACCGTATCGTCCAGCGCGCCGCGGTCTATCGTGGTGTTCGCGCCGACCTCCACGTCGTCGCCCATGACGACGCGTCCGGTCTGCGGGATCTTGATCCAGCGCCCCGCCTGCGGCGCGAGGCCGAAGCCGTCCGCGCCGATGACGGCCCCCGCGTGGATCAGGGCGCGCTTGCCGATCACGCAATGCGGGTAGACCGTGACCGACGGCCCGAGACGCCCGTCCTCCCCAATCTGCGCCTCTTCTCCGACCGAGCAACCCGGTCCGAGCACGACGCGCTCGCCCAGCCGGGCGCCGCGGCCGACATGGCAGAAAGGACCGACCGTCGCTGAGGCCGGGACCTCGGCTCCCGGATCGATCACAGCCTTTGCATGAACTCCCGGAGCCGGCCGGCCGTCCGGCGCGAGCAACCGGGCGGCGCGCGCATAGTAGAGATAGGGATCGTCGCAGAGTATCCTCGGCAGCTTCGTGGCTCCTCCGTGCGCCTTCGCCAGGATCACCGCCGATGCGCGCGTACTCGCGAGCTGCCCCAGGTATTTCGCGCCCGTGACGAAGGCGAGATCGCCCGGACCGGCGCTCTCCAGAGTGGCCATGCGGCGAACCTCGGTGTCCGGAGGCCCGACCAGCTCCCCGCCCAGCTTCGCCACGATATCGGCGAGCCGGTGGGTGCGGGAGGAGGATCGCGTCACGGCGCTTCGGCCACCGCCCGCGGACTACTTTGCGCCGGGGCGCGGCTCGCTGAGCGCCTTGATGACCTTGTCGGTGATGTCGATGCGCGTGCTCGCCCAGACGACCTGCTCGTTCTGAAACACCACGTCGAGCTTCTCGGCCTCGGCGATCTGCCTCACCGCACGGTTGGCCCGCTCGATGACGCGCTCGAACTCCTCCTTGCGCTTCTGTGCCAGGTCTTCGTTGAACTCCCTCTGCCTGCGCTGGAACTCCCGGTTGGCGTCGCCGAACTCGCGGTCGCGCTTCTGGCGCTCGGACTCCGACATCGTCACCGCGTTCTTCTCCAGGTTCTCCTGCATCTTCTTGAGCTGGTCGGCCTGCCGCTGGAGATCCTGCGCACGCCCCGAAAATTCCTGCTCCAGCTTCTTCTGCGCCTGCTGGGCGGGAGGCGCCTCGCGCAGGATGCGATCCAGGCTCACGAAGCCGATGCTCGTCTGGCAGGCCGCTGGGCCGGCGACCAGCAAAAGCACCGGGAAGATGCAGCCGGCGACCGCAAGCCGCGTTGTTTTCGAGCCTCGCATGGATCCGGAATTATACCGGGGCGTCAGAATACGGTGCCAAGGGTGAACTGGAACGCCTGCAGCGCGTCGCCCGGCCTTTCGTTGAACGGACGCGCGATGCTGAACTTCAACGGACCGATGGGCGAGTTCCATGCGAAGCTCACCCCCCAGGCCGCGCGCAGGGCGGAGAGCTCGACAGGCTCGCCCGCGGCGTAGACCTGGCCAGCGTCGATGAACGCTCCCAGGCGCATGGACCGGTCGTTCGTGTTCCCGGGCACGGGAAAGAGCAGCTCGGTCGACCCGTTGAGCTTGCGGTTTCCGCCCAGGAAAGTTCCGTCGATGTCGCGCGGTCCGAGTGAGGCCGTGCGGAATCCACGCACGCTGCCGATCCCGCCCGAGTAGTAGTTCTTGAAGAAAGGCAGCGCGCTGCTCCCGAAGCCGTCCGCGGCGTCGACCTCCCCGCTCAGGACCAGAGTGATGTTCTTCGAGGCCGGGTAGAAGTACTGATGCGTGTACGTCGCCTTCCAGTACTGCAGATCCATTGGCGGCAGGCCCAGTTCCAGGTTCGCGCGCTGCAGATGGCCGCGCGTCGGCCAGATCACGCTGTCCCGGGTATCGCGCACCCAGCCCGAGTTGTCGATCAGCGTCGTGTACCGGCTTCCAAACTGGTTTTCGAAAACCAGGTAGCGCTGCGGGCTGGCGTCGTCGAGGCGCAGGTTCACGTATTCCAGTCCCAGCCCAAAGAACAGCGTCTCGTATTCGGTGAAGGGCACCCCGAACCGCACGGCAGCTCCCACGGTGTTGGTCCGGTAGTTCCCGACTCCGAGGGTAGTGGCGTTTACGTCGCGGCGATACAGGTCGAACCCGCGGCTCACGCCGTCCACCGTGTAGTAGGGATCGGTAAAGGACAGCGAGGCGACCTTGTTGACCGTTCCGGCCGCGACCTGGAAGGCGACCGTGTTGCCCGTGCCGAAGAAGTTGGCCTGCTGCACCGAGGCCTGGAGGATCAGCCGGTCCACGCTGGAGAAGCCAAGTCCGACAAGGAACGCGCCAGTCGGCTTCTCCTTGACGCGGACGTTCACATCGACCTGATCGGTCGTGCCGGTGACGGGCGGTGTCTCGACTTCCACCTCGCTGAAGTATCCCGTCTTGTCGATGCGCTGCTTGGAGAGCTGAAGCTTCTGGCTGTCGAAGAACGCGCCTTCCAGCTGGCGCATCTCCCGTCGCACGACTTCGTCGCGCGTGCGCGTGTTGCCCGAGATGTTGATCCGCCGGACGTAAACACGCCGTCCCGGGTCGATGAGAAAAGTGAACTTGACCGTCCGCTTCTCCTTGTCGATGTCCGGGTTCGCGTTGACGTTCGCGAAAGCATAGCCGTCCCTGCCCAGCCGTTCGGTGATCGCCTTGCTCGAATCGGTGAGCTTCTCCCTGGAGAACGTCTCTCCGACCTTGACGGTGACCAGGGACCGCAGCTCGGCTTCCGGAATGAGGAGATCCCCGCTGAACTTCACGTCGGTCACCGTGTACTTCTCTCCTTCTGTGATGTTGATCGTGATGTAGATATCGCGCCGGTCGGGAGTGATCGAGACCTGCGTGGAGTCGATGCTGAACTCCATGTAGCCGTTGTTCAGGTAGAACGAGCGCAGCGACTCCAGGTCCCCCTGCAGCTTCTGGCGCGAGTATTGGTCGTTCTTGGAGAACGTCGTGAACACGCCCGGCGTGCGCAGCTGCATCACCCCGAGGAGCTCGTCCTCGGAAAACGCCTTGTTGCCCACGATGTTGATGCGCTTGATCTTGGCGGCCTCCCCTTCGATGATGTTGAAGTTGATCGCCACGCGGTTGCGCTCGAGCGGCGTGACCGTGGTCGTCACCTCGACGGCGTACAGGGCGCGGGTCAGATACTGGCGCTTGAGCTCCTGCTCCGCCTGATCGAGAAGCGCGCGGTCGAAGATCCGGCCCTCCTGGAAACCGACGTCGCGCAGGCTCTGCTTCACCTTGTCCTTCTCGAATTCCTTCATTCCGGAGAATTCGATGGAAGCGATCGCCGGCCGCTCCTCGAGGCCCACGATCAGGACGTTCCCCTGCGCTTCGAGGCGGACATCGCGGAAGAATCCGGTCGCGAACAAAGCGCGTATCGCCGCCGCGGCCTTCTCGTCGGTCATCCGGTCGCCGACTTTCACCGGAAGATAGTTGAACACCGTCCCGGCCTCAATGCGCTGTATCCCCTCCACCCGGATGTCCTTGACCACGAAGGGCTCGAACGCCCACGCCGGCCCGGCGAGCATGAGCACGAGAATCGCCGCCCGCAACGCGTTTCTCACGTAGGGAGGACTAGCCCGTCAACAGGCGGTTGAAGTCGTTGTAGATCGCAAACGCCATCAGGAACAGAAGAACGGTCAGCCCCAGGCGCTGGCCCAGCTCCATGACGCGCTCGGAAACTGGGCTGCCCTTGAAAATCTCGACGACATAATACAGTAAGTGTCCGCCGTCCAATAACGGGATCGGCAGCAGATTGAGCACGCCGAGGCTGATGCTGATCAGCGCGAGAAACGCCACGTAGGCGCCGACGCCCAGCTGCGCCGACTGGCCCGCGTAGTCGGCGATGGTGACGGGCCCGCTCAGGTTTCTCCAAGACACCTCGCCGACCACCATCTTGCCGAGCATCTTCAGGCTGAAGACCGAGGTCTCCCAGGTCCTCTCGAGCGCCATGCCGAGTGCGGCGGCCGGCCCGTAGCGCACCAGGGTCACCAGGCTCTTCATCGCTTCGGGATCGATGCGCGGCGCCGCGCCGATGCGGCCGATCGTGCGGCCGTTCTCCCGGATCGCCTCGGGCCGCAGGCTGATCTCGACGGATTGCCCGTCGCGACGGAGACCGAGTCGGACGGTTTCTCCAGCGCGCCGCCGCACCGCGGTGACGACCTCCTCCCACACGCGCACCTCGCTTCCGTCGATGGAGACAATGCGGTCCCCCGGGCGGAGGCCCCCGCGCTCTGCAACGCTCCCTGAAATGAGCTTGCCGACGACGGGCGCCACGTCGGGGCGATCGAGCCTCAGGCCGAGCCGTGCGAGCGGGTCGCTGTCGAACCCTTCGAGGTCGAACGTCGACAGGTCCAGGGTGCGCGTCGCCAAGTGCTGCTTCGCGTCGATCACCTCGAGTCTCGCAGTCTGCTTCTCGACCGCGAGCTGCAGGAACCGCCAGCGGACCTGCTGCCAGCTTGCCATCGGCTCGCCGTTGATCTTGAGTATCGTCTCGCCGCGGACGAGCCCCGCCGCTGCCGCCGCAGTCCCGGCCTCCGGCGCGCCGACGATGGGCTTGGCCTCCTGCACGCCGCCGACGAACAGCGCCCAGTACAGCACAACGGCGAGCAGGAAGTTCGCCACCGGGCCGGCGGCGACGATCGCCGTCCGTCGCCAAACGGTCTGGCGGTTGAACGCCCGGTAGGCTTCCTCAGGCGCAACCGGCCCCTCGTGCTCGTCAAGCATCTTCACGTAGCCGCCGAGCGGGAGCGCGGCTATCACCCACTCGGTCTGGTCGCGTCCCTGCCGGATCCGCCACAGCGCCCGGCCGAAACCGATCGAGAATCTGAGCACCTTGACCCCGAAAAGGCGTGCGACGAAGTAATGGCCGAGCTCGTGGAAAACGATGAGCACGCCCAGCGCGACGACGAATGCAGCGATGGTGACGGGTATGTTCATGCGGCGTTGGAGTTGAAACGCGAGACGACCTGGCTCGCACGGGTCCGCCCCCTGGCGTCCGCGGCCAGCACCTCGTCCAGCGAGCGCAAGGGGCCCGCGCCGAGCGCGTCGAGCGTCTCCTCGATCACGGTCGTGATCTGCAGGAACGGCAGCCTGCCCTCGAGAAACGCGGCGACCGCCACCTCGTTGGCGGCGTTGAGCGTCGCGGGGGCGGAACCTCCGCTCCTCAGCGCTGCGTACGCCAGTCCGAGCGCCGGGAAGCGCTCGAAATCCGGCCGCTCGAAGCCGAGCGAGCCGATGCGGAACAGGTCGAGGGACGGCACTCCGGCGTCGATGCGCTCCGGGTACGCGAGCGCCTGCGCGATCGGCGTGCGCATGTCGGGATGGCCCAGCTGCGCGATGACCGACCCGTCCGCGTACTCGACCATCGAGTGCACCACGCTCTGAGGATGGACCACGACCTGTATCTGGTCCGGCCTCGCACCGAACAGCCAATGGGCTTCGATGATCTCCAGTCCCTTGTTCATCATCGTGGCCGAATCCACCGAGATCTTGCGGCCCATGACCCAGTTCGGGTGGGCGCAGGCTTCCTCCGGAGTCACGCGGTGCAGGTCGTGACGTGCGCGGGCGCGGAACGGCCCGCCCGACCCAGTGAGAAGAATCCGGCGTACCCCCTTGGCCGCAAGCTCGCCCGCGGCGAAGGGCGGCAGGCACTGGAAAATCGCGTTGTGCTCGCTGTCGATCGGCAGGAGTGTCGCGCCGCCGGCGCGCACCGTCTCCATGAACACCGGGCCCGCTACGACCAGCGCCTCCTTGTTCGCGAGGAGCAGCTTCTTACCGGCCTTCGCGGCCGCGAGCGTGGCGCGCAGCCCCGCCGCTCCCACGATGGCCGCCATCACGCAGTCGATGTCGGGCGAGGAGGCCGTCTCGACCAGCCCCTCCTCTCCAGTGAGAATCCGGCAGTCGACGCCGACCAAGCGCTCGCGCAGCCGCGGCACCTGGGACGCATCGGCGAGGCAGACGGTATCGGGACGGTGAAGGCGGCACAGCTCCGCCAACTCGTCGGCCTGCCGGTTGGCGGTCAGCGCGGCCACCCGGAAGCGCGACGGATGGCGCGCGATCACATCCAGAGTGCTCGCTCCGATCGACCCGGTCGCGCCGAGAATCGCGATGTTCAGCATCTTGCTCATCTCATGAACGCAAGCACGGCCAATGGCAGCACGGCCACCGGGGCATCGATACGGTCAAGTATTCCGCCGTGCCCGGGCAGAAGCGTGCCGCTGTCTTTCACTCCCGCCTGGCGTTTTAGCAGAGATTCGAACAGATCGCCAATGATTCCCACGACGGCGAGCCCGAGCAGCGTGGCGAGCAGACCCGCCGCCGAGCGCGACCCGTCCATCCAGGGGTTCTCGGGGGCTTGGACCCCCGCCCATGCGAGCGCATAGACCCCGACCGCAAGCAGGGCACCGCCCACCCCTTCCCAGGTCTTACCCGGACTGATAAGGGGAGCAAGCTTGCGCCTGCCGAAGCGGCGGCCGATAAAATATGCAGCGGAATCCGAGATCCATACGGTACCGAGCACGGCAAGCAGCAGGGCTGGGTGACCGCCGCGCAGGTCGACCAGCGCCGCGCAGGCCGCCAGCAGGACCAGAACTCCGACCGCGAGCAGCAGCGCCCGGCTTCCCGACCGCGGACTGCGCCAGATCCACAGCGGCGCCGCGAGCACCCAGAAGAGCGCGGCAGTAGCATAGACCCATACCGGCGCGTAGGCGCCGCTCTCCCGGAAGAATGGCGGCAGCCCGAACAGCAGGACCAGCAGCCCTGCGTAGATTGCCCGGCCCGGTGGAGCGAGCGACGCCAGCGTGCCCCATTCCCACGCCGCGAGCCCGAGCAGCACTGCGCAGAAGACGATCCAGCCCGCTCGCGGAAGGAAGAACAGCGCCGCGCCGAACCCCGCGAGCAGCACGATTGCGGTCAGCGTGCGCGTCTTGAGCATGGCCGCGCGCGCTCCCGCGCCTTCAGCCGGGAGCGCTACGCGATCCTCCGCCGGCCGGCACTTTCCCGCTTGGATTTGTCGACCTGCTCGCTGGTGCGCCCGAAGCGCCGCTCACGCTGCTGATACCAGGCGATAGCCTCGTCGAGCTCCGCACCGTCGAAATCCGGCCAAAGGGTAGGCGTGAAATACAGCTCGGTATAGGCGAGCTGCCACAGCAGGAAGTTGCTGATCCGCTGCTCGCCCCCCGTGCGGATGAAGAGGTCGGGCTCCGGAGCGTAGTTCATCGCGAGGTGCGGGGCGAGCTGCTCCTCGGTGTAGCCCTCCGCTGGGATCGGCTGCGTCCGCGCGAGCTTGGCCAGTGCCTGCATCAGGTCCCAGCGGCCTCCGTAATTGGCGGCGATGGTCAGCGTGAGACCATCGTTCTGCGCGGTAAGATCCTCCGCGCGTCGGGCGAGCTCGGTCACTCGCGGACCGAATGGGGCAATATCGCCGATGACCTTGAGCCGGACCCGGTTGCGGTGAAGGCGCTCGGCTTCCTGCTCGAGGGCCACCATGAACAGCTGGCGCAAGGTCGATACCTCCTCGGCCGGCCTGCGCCAGTTCTCGGAGCTGAACGCAAACAGGGTGAGGTATTCGATGCCGCGCTCGGCGCAGCACTGGGTGACCCGGCGCACGGTTTCGACGCCCTGCTTGTGGCCCGCCACACGTGGGAGATAGCGCTTCTTCGCCCAGCGCCCGTTGCCGTCCATGATGACGGCGATGTGCCTGGGCATGCTGCCGGAAGAGGGAATTTCGCGGGTCGAGCTTGAAAAAGGTTTCATGTCCTCGCGTGCTCTCTTTGAATCAGACCGCAATCAGCTCGGCCTCTTTCGCCGCGATCATCTTGTCGATGTCGGCGATGTGCTTGTCCGTCAGCTTCTGGACCTCGTCCTGGGCACGCCGCTCCTGGTCCTCTGAGACGGCCTTGCTCTTGAGCAGTTCCTTGAGCGCCTGGTTGGCGTCCCGCCGCAGGTTGCGCACCGCGACCTTCGCGTTCTCCCCCTCGTGCTTGATCACCTTGACCAGGTCGCGGCGGCGCTCCTCGGTGAGAGCCGGCATGGGGACCCGAACCATGTCGCCGTGAGAAGCAGGATTCAGGCCAAGATCGGACTCGCGGATCGCCTTCTCGATCGCTCCGAGCATTTTCTTCTCCCAGGGAGAAACCCCGAGGGTGCGGGCATCGAGCAGACTGACGTTCGCCACCTTGGGAATCGGGGTCTGGGATCCGTAGTAGTCCACCATCACGTGGTCGAGCAGTCCGGCGTGCGCGCGCCCGGTGCGGACCTTGCCCAGGTCCGCCTTCAGTGCGTCGAGCGATTTGTGCATTCGCTGCTCGGCGTTCTTCTTGACCTCAGACAGCTTGTCCATGGACTCCTCCGGTCCCTGAGTTTCAGCCGTCGACGTAGACCAGCGTGCCCTCGGGCTCACCAGTCACGACCCGCTTCATGGCTCCGGGCTTCAGGATACTGAAGACCGTGATGGGAAGCTTCTGGTCGCGGCACAGGGCGAACGCCGTTGCATCCATCACTTTGAGATTCCTGCCAATGGCTTCGTCGAAGCTGACCTTGTCGTAGCGCTTCGCGTCCGGGCGCAGCTTGGGGTCGGCGGTGTAGACCCCGTCGACCTTGGTCGCCTTCAGCACCATCTCCGCGCCGATCTCGGTGCCGCGCAGCGCGGCGGCCGTGTCGGTCGTGAAGAAAGGATTGCCGGTGCCGGCAGCGAAGATCACGATCTTGCCCTCTTCCAGGTAGCGGATCGCCTTGTTGCGGATGTAGGGCTCGACGACCTGCTCCAGGTTGAGCGCCGACTGGACGCGCGCGTTCAGTCCCGCGCGGTTCATTGCATCCTGGAGGGCCAGCGCGTTCATGATGGTCGCCATCATTCCCATGTAATCTGCCGTGGCCCGGTCCATCCCCGCGGCGCCCGGCGCGACACCGCGGAAGATGTTGCCGCCGCCGATGACCACGGCAATCTCCAGCCCCAGGGCAGCCACCTGCGCGATCTCGCCGACGATGCGCCCGAGCGTCGCCCTATTGATGCCGAACGGGTCGTCGCCCATGAGGGCTTCGCCGCTGAGCTTCAGCAGCACGCGCTTGAACTTCAGCGCGCTCGCCAGCTCAGGTTGTCTTTTCGGGCTGGTCTTCATCCTTGGCCTTGCTCACCTGCGCCATGACTTCGGCCGCAAAATCTCCCGATTTCTTCTCGATGCCCTCGCCGACCACGTAGAGCACGAACGCGGCCACCGAGGCGCCTTTCGACTTCAGCAACATATCGACGGTTTGCTTTCCGCTCGGATCCCTCACGAAAGGCTGCCCGAGCAGCGTCACTTCCTTGAGGAATTTCTGCACGCTTCCCTCGACCATCTTGGACACGATCTCGGCGGGTTTGCCGGACTCGGCCGCCTTCGCCGCGGCAATGCTGCGCTCCTTCTCCACTAGATCCGGAGGCACGTCTTCCTTGGATAGACCCTTAGGCTTGGACGCGGCGATGTGCATCGCGAGGTCGCGACCGAGCTGCTCGTCGCCGCCAACGAGGTCGACCAGCACGCCTATCTTGCGGTTGTGAACGTATTGCCACACCCGGCCCTTCGCGTCGATCCTGGCGAAACGCCGGATCGACATGTTCTCGCCGATCTTCCCGACGAGCGCGGTTCGCGCCTGTTCGACGGTTGAACCGACGAGCGGCAGAGCCGCCAGCGCTGCAATGTCCACAGGACTCCGCGCTGCGACCAGCTCCGCGAGCGCATCCGCGAACTTGAGGAAGTCCTCGTTCTTGGCGACGAAATCGGTCTCGCAGTTCACTTCCACGATTGCGCCGCCGCGGCCGTCCTTCGCGACATAAATCGCGACCACGCCTTCCGCAGCCGTTCGGCTCGAGGCCTTCGACGCCTTGTTTCCAAGCCGGATGCGCAGCAACTCCTCAGCCTTCGCCAGGTCTCCATTCGCCTCGACAAGCGCCTTCTTGCACTCCATCATCGGAGCGTCGGTTCGGTCGCGCAACGCCTTGACCGCACTTGCCGTGATTTCCGCCATTTTCCTTAACGCCTCGTTCCGCAGGGTTTAAAAAAAGGGGCTACCAAGCCCCTTTTTCGCTCGGCAGCGCCGCTCATTCCTCTTTGCCGCCCGGCTCGTCAACCTCGACGAACTCGTCCGAGGACGCGCCGATGATCTCCTGCACCGACTGGCTGCGGCCCTCCAGGATAGCGTCGGCAATGCCGCGCGCGTACAGGCGGATTGCCCGGCTGGAATCGTCGTTGCCCGGGATCACGTAGGCGATCCCGTCGGGGGAATGGTTCGTGTCGACCACGCCGATTACCGGGATGCCGAGCTTCTTCGCTTCCGCGACCGCACCCTTTTGATAGCCGACGTCGATGACGAACAGCGCGTCGGGCCGGTTGTCCAGTGTCTTGATGCCGCCGAGGCTGCGCTGCAGCTTGGCGAGCTCGCGCTGGAAATGCAGTCCTTCCTTCTTCGGCATCTTCTCGACGCTGCCGTCCTCGATCGCCGTGTCCATATCCTTCAGCCGCTTGATCGACTGCCGCACGGTCTTGAAGTTGGTGAGCATTCCGCCCAGCCACCGATGGTCGACGTAAGGCGAGGCGCAGCGTTCCGCTTCCTCGCGCACGATCTCGCGCGCCTGGCGCTTCGTTCCGACGAACAGGATCGTGCCCTTGTTCGACGAGAGCTGGCGCACGAACTTCATCGCCTCGAGGTACATGATCATCGTTTTCTCGAGGTTGATGATGTGGATCTTGTTGCGATGCCCGAAAATGAAAGGCGCCATCTTCGGGTTCCAGTAGCGGGTCTGGTGGCCGAAATGCACGCCCGCTTCGAGCATCTGGCGCATCGTGGTCGACATGAATCACTCCGGTTAGGGTTTTCAGGCCGCTCCCTGCCCATGACCCGCCGGAGTTCGGCGGGCACCCTAACGGAGGAAGCGGAAAATTTTAGCCGAATCAATGCTCGGCTAGACTTAAAATACTAGCACGTGGGTCATGAGGGACGCAAGCTTTTTTCCTGTGCAAACAGAGTATTACCCTAGCCGCGCCGAACTGCGGTTTGCCCCGCCGCCGTCGATGACTTATCCTTCGCACTTTTTTTGTCGCGCATGACGATCCATCTGAAGACGGCCGAGGAGGTCAAGCACATGCGCGTCGCAGGCCAGCTTGCTGCCGAGGTGCTCGACTTCGTCGCGCCGCGCGTCAAGCCCGGCGTCACCACCGGCGAGCTCGACCGGCTGTGCCACGACCTCATCGTCGATGAGCAGAAGGCCATCCCAGCGCCCCTGGACTACGCTCCTCCCGGCTACAAGCCGTTTCCCAAGTCGATCTGCACCTCGGTCAACCACCAGGTCTGCCACGGCATACCGGGCGAGCGGGTGCTGAAGGCGGGCGACATCCTCAATATCGACGTGACCGTGATCAAGGACGGTTTCCACGGCGATTCCAGCCGCATGTTCTATGTCGGCGAGCCGTCGATCCAGGCCCGGCGACTATGCGATACGACCTACGAATGCATGTGGCTCGGGATCCGGGCAGTGCGGCCGGGGGCCTTTCTAGGGGATATCGGCTCCGCCATCCAGCAGCACGCAGAGAGCCACGGCTACAGCGTGGTACGGGAATTCTGCGGTCACGGCATCGGCAAGAGGTTCCACGAGGAGCCCCAGGTGCTGCACTATGGGCGCGCGGGGACCGGCATCCGCCTTCAGGCCGGCATGACCTTCACGATCGAGCCTATGATCAACGCCGGCAAGCCGGCGGTCAGGGAGCTTGCCGACGGCTGGACGATCGTCACCAAGGACCACAGCCTGTCGGCGCAATGGGAGCACACGGTGCTGGTGACCGAGCGCGGCTACGAGGTGCTGACGACGTCCGCCGGCACCCCGCCTCCGCCGGAAACCTGATGCTGTCCCCGGCGGGGACGCCTGCGGACCCGGGCACCGCCCTCGCCCGCCTGAAGGCGAGCGTGCAGGCCGAGCGTGCGGCCCTGCAGGCCAAGTTCCGGCAGCGCGCCGACGGCTCTGCGATCCTTCGCGAGCATTGCCGGCTGATCGACCGGACGCTGAAGCACCTCTGGCATCAGTTGCAGCTGCCGGCGACTCTCGCCCTTGTCGCGGTGGGCGGCTACGGACGCGGGGAGCTCTACCCTCACTCCGACATCGACGTCCTCATCCTCCTGAGCGATCCCGCCTCGAGCGAGCTTGCCGCGAAAATCGAGAGCCTGGTCGGGCGCCTGTGGGACATGGGCCTCGAGCTCGGGCACAGCGTTCGCACCATCCCGGAGTGCGTCGAAGAGGCGGCCAAGGACGTCACCGTCATGACCAGCCTGCTCGAAGCGAGGCCGCTTTCCGGCAGCCGGGAACTGTTCGCGCGCTTCGAGCGCGCCCGCACCGAATGTATGGATCCCCGGGCGTTCTTCAAGGCGAAGCGGTTCGAGCAGGAGCAGCGCCACACCAAGTTCCAGGACAGTCCCTACAGTTTGGAGCCCAACCTCAAGGAGGCTCCAGGCGGCCTTCGCGACCTGCAGGTCGTTCTGTGGATCGGCCGCGCGAGCGGACTGGGAAACACCTGGCCGGAGCTCGCGCGACGCGGCCTGATCACGGCAGACGAGGCGCGGCAGGCGCGCCGCCATCAGCGTCTGCTGCAGAACCTGCGCGTGCGCCTGCACTACGCCGCGGGACGCAGGGAGGACCGGCTGCTATTCGACTTCCAGGAAGCCCTGGCGCGCGACCTGGGCTACTCGGCCACGGCGCATCGCCGCGCGGGCGAGCAGCTCATGCAGGCCTATTTCCGCGCCGCGAAGGCGATCACCCAGCTGAACACCATCCTGTTGCAGAACATCGGCGCGGAGATCTTCCCAGTGAAGACCTTAGACGCCGAGGCGATCAACGGGAAGTTCTCGCGCGTGGGAGAGCTGCTCGATGCGCGGGGCGCGGACCTGTTCGAGCGCGATCCGGGCGCAATCCTCGAGAGTTTCCTCGTGATGCAGCAGCACTCCGAGCTCCAGGGGATGACGGCCCAGACGCTGCGCGCGCTGTGGCGGGCGCGGAAGCGAATCGACGCGAAGTTCCGCCGCGACCCGCGCAACCGCGCGACGTTCCTTTCCCTGCTGCAGCAGCCGCGCGGCATCGTCCACGAGCTGCGGCGCATGAACCAGTACGGAATCCTTGGCAGGTACCTGCCCGCGTTCCGGAAGATCGTGGGCCAGATGCAGCACGACCTGTTCCACGTGTATACGGTCGACCAGCATATCCTGCAGGTGGTGCGCAACCTGCGCCGCTTCACCATGCTCGAGTTCTCGCACGAGTACCCCTTGTGCAGCCGGCTGATCGCCGGCCTGGAGCGCCACTGGCTGCTCTACATCGCGGCCATCTTCCACGACATCGCCAAGGGCCGTGGCGGCGACCATTCCCGGCTGGGAGAGGTCGACGCCCGGCGATTCTGCCGCGAGCACGGGCTTTCGGGCGAGGATACGGAGCTGGTCGCTTTTCTCGTCGCGCACCATCTCACCATGTCCTCGGTCGCGCAGAAGCAGGATCTTTCCGACCCGGATGTGGTCCGGCGATTCGCGGACATCGTCGGGACCGAGCGGCGCCTGGTGGCGCTGTACCTGCTGACCGTCGCCGACATCCGCGGCACCAGCCCCAAGGTATGGAACGCCTGGAAGAGCAAGCTCCTCGAGGACCTCTTCAACGCCACGAGCACCTTGCTGAAGGGCGGCAGGCTCGAGGCCGACCAGTACATCCAGAGCAAGCAGGCCGAGGCCAAGCGGCTGCTCAAGCTCTACGCTCTGTCCGACACCGTCCAGGACGCGCTGTGGAAGAACTTCGACGTGCCCTACTTCCTGAGGCACGACGCGCAGGAGATCGCCTGGCACACGCGCATGCTGCATTCGCGCACGAGCGTCGAGCAACCGGTGGTGAAGGCGCGACTCTCGCCCGCCGGCGAAGGGTTGCAGGCGATGATCTATATCCACGACCAGAAGGACCTGTTCGCGCGTATCTGCGGTTATTTCGGCTCGGTCGGGCTCTCGATCGTCGACGCGAAGATCTACACCACGCGGCACGGCTTCGCCCTGGACACTTTCCAGGTCATGGATGTAGGCGATATTCCCCACCCGCGCGACATGATCTCCAGGATCGAGGAGGAACTGGCGGCCTGGCTCGCGGACCAGGTGCCCCTGCCTCCGCCGTTCAAGGGAAGAGTGTCTCGCCGGGTCAAGCACTTTCCGATCGCGCCCGAAGTACGCATCGTCCCGGACGAGAAGGGGCAGTTCCATTCCCTTTCGATCACCGCAGGCGACCGCACGGGCCTGCTGTACGCCATCGCGCTGGTGCTCAGCCGCTACGGCATCAGCCTGCACAACGCCAAGATCGTGACGCTGGGCGAGCGCGCCGAGGACGTGCTGGTTGTCTCCGGTGAGGCGCTGTCCAATCCCAAGACCGTGCTGCAGTTCGAGACCGACCTTCTGGCCGCGCTGCAGCCCCAGTAGCTACTCGTCGACCATATCCTGCCCCGGGAAGAGGACGTCGACGAATCCGAACTGAGACAGGTCGCGGATGCGCATCGGATACAGGATACCGTCCAGGTGATCGCACTCGTGCTGCACGACGCGCGCGTGGAATCCCTCGACGGTCCGGTCGATCGGCGCGCCGGACTCGTCGAACCCCCGGTAGCGTACGCGCGAGTACCGCGGCACGACGCCTCGCATCCCCGGCACCGACAGGCAGCCCTCCCAAGCCTCGTCCATGTCGTCGCCCACCGGCGCGATCTCCGGGTTGACGAGCACGGTGTCCGGAACCTCTTCCGCGTCCGGGTAGCGCGGATTGCGCTTCACGCCGAAGATCACGACCCTAAGCGGCACGCCGATCTGCGGGGCGGCCAGTCCGGCTCCGTTGAGGTGCGCCATGGTGTCGCGCATGTCGGAGACCAGCTCGCGCAGCTCGGGCGTGCCGAAAGCCTGGACCGTCTTCGATCTCTCGAGCAGGCGCGGGTCACCCATTTTGAGGACGTCGCGGATCATGGCGTCAGCAGGGCCTCGATGATCCTGCGCACGCGTGCCAGGGCGCCCTTCAGCACCTGCTCGATCTCGGCGAGCGGCACCGCGCGGGCGCTGGTCCCGCGGCCGGCAGCGTAGTTGACTACAACCGCTAGGGCGGCGTATTCGAGCTCGATCTCACGCGCGAGGGTCGCTTCGGGCATTCCGGTCATTCCGACGACGTCGGCACCATCCCGCTGCAGCCTGTCGATCTCCGCAGCGGTCTCGAGGCGCGGACCCTGCGTCGCAGCGTAGACGGCGCCGTCGCGGGCCGCTTCGCCGCTCTTTGCCGCGGCGGCGAGGATCCGCGTCCGCAGCTCTGGCGTGAAGGGCTGGGTAAAGTCGATGTGCTTCACCGGCGCCTCGTTCTCGAAAAAGGTGCTCATGCGGCCCCAGGTGTAGTCGATGATCTGATGCGGGACCACGATCGATCCAGGCCCGACGTCGCCGCGTATCCCTCCGACCGAGACGACCGATACGATCTCGCTGATCCCTTGCTCCTTGAGCGCCCATAGGTTGGCTCGATAGTTCACCTGATGCGGCGGAATGGTGTGGCCGTAGCCGTGGCGCGCGAGAAAGACCACTGGCACGTCGCGGATCGTGCCGAAGGTGAGCGGGCCCGACGGCTCTCCGTAGGGCGTGCGCACGACCTGTCGGCGCGACACGTCCAGGTTGGAGAGCTGCGCGAGCCCGGTGCCGCCGATGATCGCTAGCATTGGCCTCGGATTCCCTCAGGTCCCCTTCAGTGCGTAGATCGCGGGAAGATTGCGCCACGCTCCGGACACGTCCATGCCGCAGCCGAAAACGTAGCGGTTCGGCAGCTTGAGGCCTACGAAGTCCGGAACGATGGGCTTGGCGCGCCCGATCTCCTTGTCGGTGAGGACGGCGCTGAGGAACGCCGCCGCGCCCAATTGCTTCACGCGGTCGCGGATGGCTGCAAGCGTCTCGCCCCCATCCAGGATGTCGTCGAGCGCCAGCACCGTCCGGCCTTTCACATTCTCGCGGGGCTCGACCATCCAGACGATCTTCCCCCCGGAAGTCGCCTTGCCGTAGCGCGACGCCTGCACGTAGTCGAACTCCAGCGGGAAGTGCAGCAGCGGCAGAAGATTGCCTGCGAAGAACACCGACCCGCCCATCACTGCGAGGACGAGCGGGTGCCGGTCTTTCAGCCTCGCGGTGATCTCGTCCGCCAGCCTGACGATGGCGCCGCGCACCCGGGTTTCGTCGCACAACAGGTCCGCGCTTTCCAGGATCTTCCAGGCCTCTTGGGGCGTCATCGCAGCGTCTTGAGAAATTCGTCGAACGCCTTTCCGGTCTCGGGATGCTGCCGGCCGAGAGCCACCGTCGCCTTGAGATAGCCGAGCTTCGAGCCGCAGTCGTAGCGCGTTCCCTGGAAGCGGTAGGCGAGCACTCGGTCCTCGGCGAGCAGCGCGGCGATCGCGTCGGTCAGCTGAATCTCGCTGCCCGTCCCCGGCTGCGCCTTGGCGAGATGGTGGAAGATGCGCGGGGTGAGGATGTACCGCCCGACCACGCCGAGCGTCGACGGAGCGGCTTCGGGCCTGGGCTTCTCGATGATCGCCATGATCCGCTCGAGGTTCGCCGTGACGCTTTCCGTCTTCACGATGCCGTATTGGGCGGTGTGCGCGCGCGGCACCTCCTGGACCGCCACCATGGGTGACTGGTGCCGCTCGAACAGCTCGGTCATCTGCTGCAGGGCCGGAGGCTTGCCGTCGATCAGGTCGTCGGCGAGGATGACGGCAAAGACCTCGTCGTTCACCGCGGCCTGCGCGCACAGCACCGCGTGCCCGAGACCGAGCGGCTCGGCCTGACGGATGTAGATGCAGTTCACCGATTTCGGAATGATGTCCTGGATCAGGGCGAGCAGATGGGTTTTCCCGCGCGCCGCGAGCTCGGCCTCGACTTCGTAGGCCTTGTCGAAATGGTCCTCGATGGCGCGCTTGTTGCGGCCGGTGATGAACACCATGTCGTGGATCCCGGCCGCCACCGCCTCCTCGACGGCGTACTGGATGAGCGGCTTGTCGACGATGGGCATCATCTCCTTTGGACTCGCCTTGGTCGCCGGGAGGAACCGGCTGCCCATTCCGGCCACCGGGAAAACCGCCTTGGTCACTTTCTTCACGCTTCCGACTCCCTCGATATCCTGCGCAGCCCCTCCTCGTCGATGACCGCTATCCCGAGCCTGCGGGCTTTCTCCAGCTTGCTTCCCGCTTCCGTGCCCGCGACGACATAGTCGGTCTGCCCCGACACGGATCCCGTCACCTTGCCGCCCAAGCCTTCGATCAGCTCCGTCGCCTCCTGCCGCGTCATCCCCTCCAGCGTCCCGGTGAGGACGAATACCTTGCCGCTCAGGCCCCCGCTCGCAGCCTTCTTCTCCGTCTGCACATGCACCGCTGCGGTGAGCTGCGTGATGACCTCCTGATTGTGCTTCTGCGAGAGAAACTTCGCCAGACTTTCCATCAGCTCGGGTCCGATCCCTTCGAGCACGGGCGGCAGGGGCTCCTCCCCCTTGCGCTTCCGGGCTGCGTTCTCCTTTTGCACCGCTTTCTTCCTCTCGGCAACTTCGGGCCAATCCGCGGCGAGCAGTGCAGGAAGCTCGCCGAAGTGCCGGGCAAGAATCCTCGCGACTTCCTCTCCGACGCCCGGGATTCCCAGCGCGTATACGAATCGCGCCAGTGCCGGGTTCCTCGAGCCGTCGATGGCCGAGACGACGTTGGCCGCCGACTTGTCGCCCATTCTATCGAGACCGGCCAGCGTCGACGCATCCAGGCCGTAGAGTTCGGCCGCGGTGCGCACGATCCCCTGGTCGACGAGCTGATCGACCAGCTTCTCGCCCAGGCCCTCGATATCCATCGCCCGGCGCGATGCGAAATGCAGCAGGGCGCCCTTTCTTTGCGCGGGGCAGAAAAGCCCTCCCGTGCAGCGCGTGGCGGCCTCGCCCTGCAGCCGCACGACCTCCGAACCGCAGACCGGGCAGCGCGCCGGCATCGCGAAGCGGTCGGCCGGCTCGCGCGGCCCTGCCTTCGCCACCCCCACGACCTCGGGGATCACGTCGCCGGCTCGGCGGACGGTCACGACATCCCGGCGCCAGACGTCCTTGCGGCGCACGTCGTCCTCGTTGTGCAGGGTGGCGTTCGTCACCGTCGCGCCGCCCACGCTAACCGCCTTCAGGCGGGCCACAGGCGTGAGCGTCCCGGTACGGCCGACCTGGACTTCGATGTCGAGCACCTCGGTCGTCGCCTCCTCGGGCGCATACTTGTGGGCGACCGCGAAGCGGGGCGCGCGCGACACGAAGCCCAGGATCCGCTGGTCGGCGAGATCGTTCACCTTGTACACGACTCCGTCGATCGCATACGGAAGCCGCTCGCGCTTCTCGCCCATGGCCCTGTAGTACGCGAGCACGCCGCGTAGGCCGTTCACCGTCGCGCGTTCCTTCGCCACCGGCAGGCCCTGCTCAGCGATCCAGCCCAGGACCTCGCTGTGTCGTTTGAGTGGCAAGGGCCCCGGGTCTCCCAGTCCGTAGGCAAAGAATCGAAGCGGCCGCTCGGCCGTCATCTTCGGATCCAGTTGACGCAGCGCACCCGCAGCGGTGTTGCGCGGGTTGACGAATTCCTTCTCGCCGCGCTTGCGCTGGATGGCGTTGAGCCGCTCGAAGTCGGCCTTGTACATGATGACCTCTCCGCGCACGTCGATCGACGCGGGTGGGCGGGCGCCGCGCAGCCTGAGAGGAATCGAGCGCAGCGTCCTCAAGTTGGCAGTCACGTCCTCTCCGGTGTGCCCGTCGCCGCGCGTTGCTCCCTGCACGAACAGCCCGCGTTCGTAGCGCAGGCTGATCGCCAGGCCGTCGAACTTGGGCTCGGCCGCATACTCGATTTCTCCCTGGCCCAGGGCTTCGCGCGCGCGCCGGTCGAATCCGGCTACGTCGTCCTCGGTGAAGGCATTGTTGAGGGAGAGCATGGGGGTGCGATGCACGACCTGCGGGAAATCCGCGACGGGGGCGCCCCCGACGCGCTGCGTGGGCGAGTCGGGCGTCGCCAGCCAGGGATGCTCCGCCTCGAGCTCGGCGAGCTCGGCGAACAGCTTGTCGAACTCGGCGTCCGAAATCGTCGGGGAATCGAGGACGTAATAGCGGTAGTTGTGGGACTCGATCTCCCGGCGAAGCTCCTCCGCCCGTCGGCGGATCTTTTCATCGGCTGCCATCAAGAGAACAGCCGCAGCGCGAGCGCCCCGCCAGGAACGATGCCGCGCGCCTCCATCGCCTTGTGGACCGCCTGCAGCTGCGCTCCGATCGTTTCGAAGGAGCTTGTCGCCAGAGGCTGGCGGTTGTCGTCCACGATCCGCGCGTTGAGCTGCCGCGCGAGGCGGTCGGCCGCCTCGCGGAAGCGCGCAAAAGCGCCTCGCGGCGCGCGGGGAACGTCCAGCTCGAGCGTGACGCCCCGCGTGGACAGCGTCTCGAGGCTATCTACCTTGAAGGGGATAGGCTCATCGTTCGCCAGCGCGCAGACGACCGCGCCCGATTCGTCCCGGCAGCGGAACTTGCCGTCGGGCTCGTCGAGCTCGAACCCCGCTCCCTTCGCGACCGCGTCGAGCTTTGCACCCGGGAAAGGCGAGGTGTCGTTCACCAGGTGCACCGCGATGCGGATGTCGACCTCGCCGCAGAACCGGTCGAGGTCGCCGGCGCGCGCCAGCGCCTCGCCGGCGTCGGGCACGGTCGCAAGCATGCCGAGCGAAGCCGCGGTCTGCTCGACCGCCGCTCCGAATTCGGCCAGCTCGTCTGCATCCGCGGCGCCGCGCCGGTCGACCAGCTGCAGCCCCGCGCGCAATCGCGCGTAGCTGCGCTCCGGATCGACCAGCTCCCACGCCGCGAGCTTCTCGTCGAAGCCCTCCAGGTGGACCGGTCTTGCGCAGCGATCGAGCGCGGCCGCCGCAGCGTCGAGCACCGCGGACCCGGCGACATCCTCCGCAGCCTCGATCGGAACGATGAAATCGACCGCCGCGGCGAGCACCTGCCTCGAGGAGGACGCCGGCTCGGGCGCCGCGTCGATGGACGAGACTGTCGGCTCGATGCGCTCCGCGACCGGCTGTCCGGCATGCGCCTCCTCGCCCCCCGAGCGCATCAGCACGTCCTCGTGGCGCGAGCCAAAGGCGGCCTCTGCCTGGCGGCGGTAGCGCCTTTCCTGCCACTTGTTGTAGAAGAACACGCCCGCGACGACGAACGTGCCCACGGCGATGAGTCCGAGCTGCAGCTCGCCCATGGTCAGGCGGCGGCGGGCTCTTGCCGCAGCTTCAAGGCTTCCTCGATATCCACGGCCACCACGCGCGACACGCCGCGCTCCTGCATGGTGACCCCGACCAGCTGGTGGCCCATCTCCATCGTGATCTTGTTGTGGCTGATGAACAGGAACTGCGTCTGCTGCGACATCTTGCTGACCAAGCTGCAGAATCGCTCGGTGTTGGCGTCGTCGAGCGGCGCGTCGACTTCGTCCAGCAGGCAGAACGGAGCCGGGTTGAGCTGGAACATCGAGAACACGAGCGCGATGGCGGTAAGGGCCTTCTCTCCGCCCGACAGCAGGTGGATGGTGCTGTTCTTCTTGCCGGGAGGCCGGCCCATCACCTGCACCCCGCAGTCGAGGATCTCCTCGCCGGTCATGATGAGCTGCGCCTCGCCACCGCCGAAGAGCGCGGGAAACATCTCGCCGAAATGCCGGTTCACGGCGTCGAAGGTAGCCTGCAGCAGGTCGCGCGTCTCGTGATCGATGCGGCGAATGGCGTTCTCCAGCGTTTCGAGCGCCGCCCCCAAATCGGCCGCCTGCGCGTCCAGGAACTGCTTGCGCTCCTGACTCGCGGTCAGCTCCTCCAGCGCCGCCATGTTGACGGCGCCGAGCTCGGCGATGGCGTTGGTGAGCCGGGTGATCTCGCCCTGCAGGGGCGCCGCCTTCTGACCTTCCTTCATCTGCGCCGCCACGGCGGCCTCGTCGGCGCCCGCCTCGCGCAACTGCGACTCGAACTGCTCGGCGTTGATTCTCGCCGCCTGCTCTCTGAGCCGCAGCTCGGCGATCCGGTCCCGTAGCGGCTGCAGCCTATGCTCGCTCCCCAGCCGCGCCTCCTCGAACGACCGCAGCCTCGCTGCGATCTCCTCCTGCCGGTTGCGGGCTCCGGCGAGGCTCTGCTCGCGAGCGCTGCGTGCCTCCAGTCCCTTCTGCAGCTGGTTGCGCAGAGCCTGATCGTCGATGTTGGCCAGCGCGGCCTGGAGTTCCTCCCGGTTCTGCTCAGCCTGGCTTATTTGCTGATGCAAAACATTAATAGAAATGTTTATATCATTGATTTTGCTAATACATTCCTTCTCATTGAAGCCGGCTTCCTGGAGCGCCTTCTCCGCCTGAAGAACGGCCTGGCGCTGCTGCTCGAGCCGCCCCTCCGCCTCCTCGTGCTCTCGCTGCGTCTGCTCGACCCGCTGGTAGAGCTCGTCGATCTGCACCTGGTGCTGCTCGAGGCTCGCCTCGGCCGCGGCTTGCTCGCTTCGCTCATGGCTGCGGTGCGCCGCGATTTCGGCCAGCTCGCCCTCGATCTGCCGGCTGCGCTCCTGGTAGCGCTCCTGTCCCTGGGTCAGCTTGAGGTGCTCGAGCTCGCGCTCGTGGTGGCGCTGCTTCAGCGCCATCCCCGCCGCGCGCAGCTGGACGAGCCCTTCGTCGTGCTCGCCCAGCGAATGCTCCAGGCGGGACAGCTCTTCGCGCTCCCCCTCGATCTCCTCCTGCCGCCGGCCCGAGTCCTGCTCCAGGGCCTCGATCTCGCGCTGGCGCGCGAGAATTCCGGTATCGGCCGGGTCGGGCGCGTGAAAGCTCACCCCGAAGCGGCTGAATTGATGGCCGTCGCGATTGACCAGGACCGCGTGTGGCGGCAGGCCCATGCGGGTGAGCAGGCGCGGCACGCCTTCGACGGCGTAGAACGGCGCGAGCCAAGCGTCGACGACCGCGCCCACCGCCGGCTCGGCGGCCTTGACGTAGTCCACGAGGGGCTTCAGCCCGGTTTCGCGGCGCAGCTCGGCGTCGGTCCCCGGGCTGAAGGCGCTCACGCGCGCGGGGGGCGGATCCTCAAGCAGACGTTGCAGCACCTCGGGGTCGGACATCTCCATGGCGTGCAACCGCTCGCGCAATACCGACTCGACAGCGGCTTCCCAGCCCTGCTCGACGCGGAGTTTCTGCCACAGGCGCGGCCTGGATGCGAGCTGATGGCGACCGATCCAGTCCTGCAGCTTGCTGTTCTCCTCGACCTGGCTCTGGATCTTCTGCAGCGTGGCGAGCTTGCCCTCCAGGGCGGAGAGCTCGCGCTCGAGCGTCTGCAAGGTCTCGTTGCCGCCGCGGCGCCTCTCCTCGACCGCGGCGCGCGCCGCCTCGAGCTGATCGAGCAGCGCCTGCTGCCTGGCGAGCTCGGCCCGGCTCCGCTCCAGCTCGTCGCCCAGCCGCGCCATCGCCTCGCCGTCGGGAGCGGCCAGCTCGGCCTGCTCGCCGGCCAGCTTCTCGCCCCGCTGCTCGAGCGCCTGAAGGGTCTTGTTGGCGTGCGCCAGATGCGCCTGCTTCACCTGGAAGGCCTGCTCGGCCTGGGCAATCAGCTCGCGCTCGCCCGCGATGCGCCCGAGCAGGACCCGCGCGGCCTGCTCCGCCTGCGGCAGCTTGATCCTCTCCTCCTCGAGGCCGCGCTTCGCACGCTCCAGGGTTTCGCGCGATCCGACGAGACGCGCCTCCCAGGATCGCAGCGCTTCGCGCTGCTCGACCTCGGTGCGCCGGGCGGCGTCGTGCTGCGCGCGGACCTGCGCGAGCTGGGTTTCGATCCGCTGGCGCGACTCTGCAACGTAGCGGATCTCGGTTTCCAGGCGCGACACGTCGGCGTTCGCGCCGTAGAGCTCGCCCTGTGCCGTGGAGAGCGCATCGCCGGCGGCGTAGTGGTCCGCGCGGGTCCGCTCGAGCTCGCGCTCGCTTTCCCGGAGGCGCGCGGTCTCCGACTCGAGCTCGATTCCCGCCCGCTCGATGTCACGGGCGTGGCGCTGCGCCTCGTTCTGAGCCTCGTTGCGTCGCAGGAGCCACAGCAGGTTCTGCTTCAGCACCCTGTCGGCGAGCAGCTCGTTGTAGCGCCGGGCGACCTCCGCCTGCTTTTCCAGCCGCTCGATCTGCGCGCCCAGCTCCTGCCGGATGTCGCTCACGCGGGCGAGGTTGTCCCGCGTATCCGCGAGCCGGTGCTCGGTCTCGCGCCGCCGCTCCTTGTACTTGGACACGCCGGCGGCTTCCTCCAGGAAGACGCGCAGCTCCTCAGGGCGCGCCTCGATGATGCGCGAGATCGTCCCCTGCTCGATGATGGCGTAGGCGCGGGGCCCCAGCCCCGTTCCCAGGAAGATATCCTGCACGTCGCGGCGCCGCACGTGCGAGTTGTTGATGAAATAGGAGGACTCTCCGTCGCGCTGCAGAACCCGCTTGACGGAGATCTCGGCGTACTGCGACCACTGGCCCGCCGCCCGCCCCAGGCTGTTGTCGAAGGAGAGCTCGACGCTCGCGCGCGCGACCGGCTGGCGCAGCGACGAGCCGTTGAAGATCACGTCCTGCATCGAGTCCCCGCGCAGCGTCGCCGCGCGCGATTCGCCGAGCACCCAGCGCACGGCATCGACGATGTTCGACTTGCCGCAGCCGTTGGGGCCGACGACTCCTACGAGCTGTCCCGGTACGTTTACAGTGGTGGGGTCGACGAAGGACTTGAAACCGGCGAGCTTGATTTGAGTGAGCCGCACGCTAACAGAACTCGCTACTGACCGGATTTCATCGTCGCCTGAACAGAGTCTCTATAATACCATCTCCAATTCCGCTACCGCCTCCGAAATGCCGTCCAAGCCGAGCAAATCGCTCGCGAGTTTCCCCAATCCGAGCCCCGGCCGCGACTATCTCATCCGGATGCAGATTCCCGAGTTCACCTGCCTGTGCCCGATGACCGGCCAGCCGGACTTCGCGACGCTGCTCCTCGACTACGTGCCGGACCGCAAGTGCGTCGAGCTGAAGAGCCTGAAGCTCTACATCTGGTCCTTCAGGAACGAAGGCGCCTTCCACGAAGCGGTGACCAACCGCATCGGGGACGACCTGGTGAAGCTGCTGTCCCCTCGCCTGCTGCGGCTCACCGCGCGGTTCTTCGTCCGCGGCGGCATCACGACCAGCGTTGTCGTCGAGCACCGCAAGGCCGGCTGGAGGCCGAAGGCCGGGTTCGAGCTCCCGCCGAACGAGGAATGAACCCGAGACTGCAGTCGCTCCAGCCTTATCCTTTCGAGAGGCTGCGGCAGCTCTTCGCGGGCGTGACGCCCAATCCGGCGCTGCCTCACATCAGCCTCGGCATCGGCGAGCCGCGCCACCCGACGCCGGATTTCATCAAGCGCGCTCTCATCGAGAGCCTGGGCAAGCTCGCGAGCTACCCGCCCACCGCAGGCGGCGACGCGCTGCGTCAGGCGATCGCGGACTGGCTGGCACGGCGCTATGGCCTGCGCTCGATCGACTGGAAGACCGATGTGCTGCCGGTGAACGGCTCACGCGAGGCCCTGTTCGCCTTCGCCCAGGCGGTGGTGGACCCTTCGCGCGGGGACGCGGTAGTCGTCTGCCCCAATCCGTTCTACCAGATCTACGAGGGCGCGGCGTTGCTCGCCGGCGCGCGTCCGCACTTCGTCAACGCCCTGCCCGAGCGCCGCTTCGCCGCGGACTACGGCTCCGTGCCCGGAGACGTGTGGCGCCGCGCCCAGCTGCTCTACGTCTGCTCGCCGGGCAATCCGACCGGGAAGGTGCTGGGCCTGCAAGACTGGAAGCAGATCTTCGGGCTCTCCGACCGCCACGGTTTCGTCGTCGCCTCGGACGAATGCTACTCGGAGGTGTACTTCGACGAGGGCGCACCGCCGCTTGGCGCGCTCCAGGCCGCCACACGGCTCGGCCGCAGCTTCGAACGGCTGGTGGTGTTCTCCAGCCTGTCGAAGCGCTCGAACGTGCCGGGCATGCGCTCGGGCTTCGTCGCGGGGGACGGCGCGATCCTCAAGTCGTTCCTGCTCTACCGCACCTACCACGGCGGAGCGATGAGCCTGGCTGTCCAGGACGCCAGCGTCGCCGCCTGGCGCGATGAGGCTCACGTGCGCGAGAACCGCAGCAAGTACGCGGAGAAGTTCGAGCGCCTTCTCCCGGTCCTGCGGACCGCATTGAACGTCGAGGCGCCCGAGGCCGCCTTCTATCTCTGGGCGCCCACGCCCGTCGCCGACACCGAGTTCGCCAGGCGGCTGTACGCCGAGCAGCACGTGACGGTGCTCCCCGGAAGCTTCCTCGCGCGCGAGTCGGGCGGCGTGAACCCGGGAGCGAACCGCGTGAGGATGGCGCTTGTCGCCGAGGTCGAGGAATGCCTCGAGGCCGCGCGCCGTATCGTAGAATTCGCGAAATCCCTGTGAAACCTATGGACCAGCTTCGGGACACGATCGAGCGGGCCTGGGAAGAGCGCGCGAGCCTCGTCCCGGGCAGCGCGCCCGCGCGCGTCGGCGAGGCCGTCGACCGGGTTCTCGGCGAGCTCGACCAGGGCCGGCTGCGCGTAGCCGAGAAGGTAAGCGGAGGCTGGACTACGCACCAGTGGATCAAGAAAGCCGTGCTGCTCTCCTTCCGGCTGGAAGGCAACCGCCCCATCCACGCCGGGTCGCTTCAGTTCTACGACAAGGTGCCGACCAAGTTCGAGCGCTACGACCGCGAGCAGTTCGAGCGGGGCGGGTTTCGCGTCGTCCCTCCGGCCGTGGCGCGCCGCGGCGCCTACGTCGCCAAGAACGTGGTCCTCATGCCCTCCTACGTCAACGTCGGCGCTTACGTCGACGAGGGGACGATGGTCGATACCTGGGCCACGGTCGGCTCCTGCGCGCAGATCGGCAGGAACGTGCACCTCTCGGGAGGCGTGGGCATCGGCGGGGTGCTCGAGCCGCTGCAGGCGAACCCTACGATCATCGAGGACAACTGCTTCATCGGCGCGCGCTCGGAGATCGTCGAGGGCGTGATCGTCGAGGAGAACGCCGTGATCTCGATGGGCGTGTTCATCGGCGCAAGCACTCGCATTTTCGACCGCGCGAGCGGAAAGATCCTGCAGGGCCGGGTACCGGCCGGATCGGTCGTAGTGCCCGGCACCCTGCCCTCCCCGGACGGCAAATACGGCCTATACTGTGCCGTGATCGTGAAGCAGGTCGACGCCAAGACCCGCGCCAAGACGAGCATCAACGAGCTGCTGCGCGGCGAATAGAGCCCCGGAGGAAGACCATGTCCGCAATGAAGCGACTGTTCCAGCTGATGGCCGAGAAGAAGGCCTCGGATATCTTTCTCTCAGTCGGCGCTCCGATCAACATCAAGATCAACGGCAACGTGCTGCCGATCAACCAGCAGGTCATGGACGGCGCCACGGTGCGCGGTTTGCTCTACGAGGTGGTCGACGACCGGCAGAAGCGGGACTACGAGGGCACGCTCGAGCTCAATACCGGGTTCACCTTCCCGGGCGTGGGTAGCTTTCGCATCAGCGCCTTCCAGCAGAAGGGGTCGCCCGCCGTGGTGGTGCGCTTCATCCCCGCGACGATTCCGCCGATTGACACGCTGGGCCTTCCGCCCGTGCTCAAGGACCTGATCCTCGAGAAGCGCGGACTCATACTGATGGTGGGCGCGACCGGCTCGGGCAAGTCGACCACGCTCGCGGCGATGCTGGACTACCGCAACGCGCAGACGACCGGCCATATCTTCACCCTCGAGGACCCGATCGAGTTCGTCTTCCAGAACAAGAGATCGATCGTGAACCAGCGCGAGGTCGGGACCGACACGCTGGACATGAAGACCGGCCTGAAGAACGCCCTGCGCCAGGCGCCCGACTGCATACTCATCGGCGAAGTCCGGGACAAGGAAGGCATGACCTCGGCGCTCCAGTACGCCCAGTCGGGTCACCTGTGCCTCGCCACCCTGCACGCCAACAACAGCTACCACGCGATGAACCGCATCATCAGCTTCTATCCACTGGAGAACCGCACGGCTCTACTGCAGGACCTGTCGGCGACGCTCAAGTGCGTGATCTCCCAGCGCCTGGTGAAGAACGTCAAGGGGCTGCGCTCGGCGGCCGTCGAGGTGATGCTCAACAGCCGCTACATCGCCGAGCTGATCGAAAAAGGCGAGATCAACGAGATGAAAGAGGCGATGGAGAAGGCCCTGACGCCCGGCTCGCAGACTTTCGAGCAATCGCTGTTCAAGATGATCGGCGAAGGCACCATCACCCAGGACGAGGCGCTCGCCAACGCCGACTCGGCGAACAACCTCCTGTGGCTGATCAACAATACCGAGGCCGGCGCGGCGATGGCCGCCGGGGCCGACAAGAAGGCCCAGGCCAAACCCGTGCACGATCCCAACACGACGTACAGCAACTTCAAGCTGGACGCGACCGAGGACGCGTAGCGCTTGGAAGCGGGCGCTACGCTGCGGCTCGCGCGCGACCTGATCGCGCGCCGCTCGATTACCCCGAAGGACGAAGGTTGCCAGGCGCTTCTCGGCGAGCGCCTCGCGCGCCTCGGCTTCGAGGTCGAGCCGGTCCGCAGCGGCGACGTGACCAATCTCTGGGCGCGCCGCGGAACCGCCGCGCCGCTCCTCTGCTTCGTGGGTCATACCGACGTCGTTCCCACCGGCCCCCTCGACCAGTGGGCGAGCGACCCTTTCGTCCCCACCGAGCGCGACGGCAAGCTCTTCGGGCGCGGCGCGGCCGACATGAAAACCTCGATTGCGGCCTTCGTCGTCGCGGTCGAGGATTTCCTCGCCCGGCACGCCTCGCACCGGGGCTCGATCGCGCTGCTCGTCACCTCGGACGAGGAGGGTCCGGCGGTCGACGGGACCGTCAAGGTCGTCGATCTGCTGAAGAGCCGCGGCGAGCGCATCGACTACTGCCTCGTGGGCGAGCCGACCTGCGCGGCGAACCTGGGCGATACAATCAAGAACGGCCGCCGGGGTTCGCTCGCCGGGGTGCTGCGCGTCAAAGGCGTGCAGGCGCATATCGCCTATCCCCACCTGGGGAAGAATCCCGTCCACATGGTTGCGCCGGCGCTCGCGGAGCTCGCCAAGACCGAATGGGACAGCGGGAACGATTCCTTCCCCCCGACGACGTGGCAGATCTCGAACATCCACGCAGGCACCGGCGCCGACAACGTCACGCCCAACGACGTCGAGATCAAGTTCAACTTCCGCTTCGGCACCGCGAGCACGGCCGACGCGCTCAAGCAGCGGGTGCATTCGGTGCTCGACCGGCTGAAGGTCGATTACGATCTCAAGTGGACGCTCTCGGCCGTGCCCTACCTGACGCCCCGCGGCAGGCTTGTCGACGCGCTGTCCGCGTCGATCAGGGACGTGACGGGCGCGGCGCCCGAGGTGAGCACCACCGGCGGAACTTCGGACGGGCGTTTCATCGCCGAGATCTGCAGCGAGGTCGTAGAATTCGGCCCGGTGAACACGACGATCCACAAGCTGAACGAATGCATCGATCTCGCCGCAATCGAGCCTTTGCGCGAGATCTATCTGCGTCTCCTCGCGCGGCTTCTCGCACCCTGACCCTGAGCGACCGCCTCGCCGCCGTCGAGCGCAAACTGCGCGCGGCGCGCGTCTCCTTCGGCCACGGCACCGCGAATGCCCGCGACGAGGCAGCCTGGCTCCTCGCGCACGCGCTGCGGATGCCGCACGGCGAATTCTCCGGCTGCGCGGACCGCGAGCTGACCGCGCGCGAAGAGCGCAAGGTGCTGCGGCTGCTGGACCGGCGCGTGCGCTCGCGGAAGCCGCTCGCCTACCTCATCCACGAGGCCTGGCTCGGCGATCACCGCTTCTACGTCGACGAGCGCGTTCTGGTGCCGCGCTCCTTCATCGCCGAGCTGCTGCGCGAGCGGCTGCGTCCCTGGGTGACGCGGCCCGTCGGACGAGCCCTCGACCTCTGCACGGGATCGGGTTGCCTCGCGATCCTCCTCGCGCTGGCGTTTCGCGGGGCAGCGGTCGATGCCACCGACATCTCGCGCCCGGCGCTTGCCGTCGCCAGGAAGAATGTCGGCCTCTACCGCCTCGGTCGCCGGGTCAGGCTGGCGCGCGCGGACCTGTTTCCAGCCTCGCGCAAGCGCTACGATCTGATCGTGGCAAATCCGCCCTACGTCGACGCCGTCAGAATGCGCAAGCTCCCGGCCGAGTATCGGCGCGAGCCGCGGATTGCCCTCGCCGGCGGCCGCGACGGCCTTTCCTTCGTGCGCCGCATCCTCGAAGGGGCGAGCCGCTTTCTGAATCCCGGCGGATGGCTCGTCGTCGAAGCAGGCCACAACCGGCGCGCGGTCGAGCGCGCGTTTCCGAAGCTCCCGTTCGTCTGGGCCGAAACCAGCGCCGGCGACGACTGCGTGTTCCTGCTGCGGTGCGAGGACCTTTAGCCTATACAATAGCTGCGCCCGCCCATGAACGATCCGCGCGCCGCGAAGGTCTGGAACGACTACGACAGCCCGCACGCCGACCTGCGCGAGTTCCTCGTGCGCATCGAGCGCGCCGGCGAGCTCCTGAGGATTCCCGGCGCGCACTGGAACCTCGAGATGGGCACGCTCGCCGAGAGCGTGAACGAACGCTCCAACGCGCCCGCGATCCTGTTCGAGGACGTTCCGGGCTACCCGAAAGGCTATCGAGCGCTTTCCGGGTCGACGAACTCGATGAAGCGCCTGGCGATCACGCTCGGCTTTCCGGTTCCCTCGCATCCGCTCGACGTGGTGCGGGCCTACCGCGATCGGATGAAGACACACGGGCCCGTTCCGCCGCGCGTCGTCGCCAAGGGCCCGGTGCTCGAGAACCTCATTTCCGGGAACGAGGTCGACGTGCTCAAGTTCCCCGTGCCCTTCCTTCACGAGCTGGACGGCGGCCGCTACATCGGCACCGACGACCTCGTGATCATGCGCGATCCCGAAGGCAACTGGGTGAACTGCGGCACCTACCGCGTCATGGTGCACGACGCGAAGCGCGTCGGCGTGTGGATGTCGCCCGGGAAGCACGGCCGCCAGATCCGCGAGAAATACTTCAGGCAGGGCAAGCCCTGCCCCGTGCTCGTCTCCTGCGGCCACGATCCGATGCTCTTCCTCGCTGGCGGCAACGAGCTGCGCTTCGGCCTCTCCGAGTACGACTACGCGGGCGGCCACCGGGGACTGCCCTTCGATGTGATCGAGAGCCCGCTGCACGGGCTGCCCATGCCGGCGCACGCTGAGATCGTCCTCGAGGGCGAGATGCATCCCGGCGAGACCGCGCCCGAAGGCCCGTTCGGCGAGTTTACCGGCTACTACGCCGGCGGCCAGAGCGAGCAGCCGGTGATCCGCGTGCAGCGCGTCTACCACCGCGACGACCCCATCCTCACCGTGGCGACGCCGATGCGCCCGCCGTCCGACTTCTCCTACAGCAAGTGCGTCATGAAGGCGGGGATGATCTGGGACGAGGTCGAGCGCGCGGGCGTGTCGGGCGTGAGAGGCGTGTGGTGCCACGAGGCGGGCGGCGCGCGCATGTTCAACGTCATCGCCATCAGGCAGGCCTACGCGGGACACGCGAAGCAGGCGGCGATGGCCGCCGCGAGCTGCCAGTCGGGCTCCTACCTCGGGCGCTTCGTCGTGGCCGTCGACGAGGACATCGACCCGACGAACCTGTTCGAGGTTCTCTGGGCGATGTGCACGCGCTGCGACCCGGCCGAGGACATCGACTTCATCAGGAAGATGTGGAGCGGGCCGCTCGATCCGCGCATCCCGCGCGGCACGACGTGGAATTCCCGCGCCGTTATCGATGCGTGCCGACCCTACGAAATGCTCAAGGATTTCCCGCCGGTCGCGCGGGCGACGCCGGAGCTTCGGGCGAAGGTCGAGGCGAAGTTCGGCGAGATCCTGAAGAAGCTCTAGCCGCGCTGCGTTATAATCCCGCCCCTACGGTGGCAGTAGCTCAGCTGGTAGAGTCCCGGATTGTGATTCCGGTTGTCGTGGGTTCGAGTCCCATCTGCCACCCCACTCTCCCCCCTTCCGCGATGGGCAAGAACAAGAAGATCCGCTGGCGCGCCGAGCCTGAGCCGCACAACTATCCCGCCGCCGAGTCGTACCTGAGTCTTATCTACGATGCTCCCTCGGCCAGGCGGCTCGTTCAACAGCTGCGCCGCGCACGAGTTTCCACCTTTAAATCGAAGGATATCTTCCGCGCTTCCGGCCTCTCGCTCCTGGGCGTCAGCAACTCCCACCTCCAGCGCGACCGCGAGAAGATCAGGGAGGGCGAGAAGCTCTCTCCGCTGCTCCTCGTTCGCCACCCGGCATTGGGCAAGATGATCGTCGCGGACGGCTACCACCGCCTGTGCGCGGTCTACTCGTTCGACGAGGACGCCGAGATCCCCTGCAAGATCGTCTAGCCGGTGGACGCCCTCTCCGACATGCTCAGGCTGGTAAAGCTCACCGGCGCGGTCTACTTCGCCGCCGATTTCTCGGCGCCCTGGTGCATCAGCGCCGACGATGAAGCCGCCGGCGGCGCGCTGCCCAAGAGCGAGCACATGATCTTCTTCCATCTGCTCACGCAGGGAAGCTGCTTCGCCAGGCTCCCCGACGGCGAGTCCGTGCACTTCGAAGCCGGAGACCTGATCGTCCTCCCTCACCAGGACTTTCACGTCATGGGGAGCGAGCCCGGCCTCGCGCCGGTACCGATCAACGAATTCTTCGTGCCGCCGGCCGCCGGGCAGATCGCCCGGGCAAGCCTCGGCGGCGGCGGGGAAGTCACGCGCATCGTGTGCGGCTTTCTGTCCCTGGACAAACGCCTCGCGCGGCCGCTCCTCGACCACCTGCCGCGCCTCATCCGGGTCCGGGTCGATCGGGACGAGGCGGCCGCCTGGCTCGCCAGCTCCGTCAAGCTGACGCTCGCCGAGGAAGCCTCGCCCCGCGCGGGCAGCGGCGTCATGCTGGCCAAGCTGTCGGAACTGATGTTCGTCGAGGCTCTTCGGAACTACATCGAGGCGCTGCCTCCCGAGCAGACCGGCTGGCTCGCCGGCCTGCGCGACCGCTACGTCGGCCGCGCGCTCACGCTGATGCACGCGCGCCCGGCGGAGCCCTGGACCGTCGACTCTCTGGCGAAGGAAGTCGCGCTCTCGCGCTCGGCGCTCGCGCAGCGTTTCACCGAGCTGTTGGGGCAGCCGCCGATGCAATACCTGACGCGCTGGCGCCTGCAGCTCGCCGCGCAGATGCTGCATTCGGAACACCGCGGCATCGGCGCCGTCGCGAGCGACGTCGGCTATGAATCCGAAGCCGCGTTCAACCGCGCGTTCAAGCGCGAGTTCGGCGCGCCGCCCGCCGCCTGGCGCAGGGGCGCTTCGGCCAAGCGCGGGCCCCCGCGGCGCCGGCTTACTTCCCCCGCATGACCCCAGCGTAGCGGTCGGCCGCCTGCGGCTGCGACGCGTAGCGATCCATGCGATTGCCCATGGCGCGCTCGAGCGCATCCAGACGCGCTCCCGGGTCCGGGTGCGTCTCGAACATCAGGGCCAGATTGGAGTCCTTGGGATTTGAAGCCTGCAGCATCTGCACCACCGAGGGAAGCCCGTACGGGTCGTACCCGGCACGCGCCGCGATGACGACGCCCATGCGGTCGGCCTCGAACTCGTCGTCCTTGTCCAGGCCGCGCAGCATGACCTCCTTCATGCCGCTCACCAGCTTCTCCTTCGCTGCCGCGCTGCGCTGCTGGTCGAGGTACATCGACAGGACATTGGCCCCCGCCTCCATCCCCTTTCCCTTCTTCATCGCGGTGAGGTGATGCTTCTTCACGACGTGGGCGATCTCGTGCGCGAGCACGCCCGCGAGCTCGGCCTCGTTCCGCAGGCGCTCGAGCAGGCCGCGGCTGATCAGCACGTAGCCTCCCGGAGTCGAGAAGGCGTTCACCGTGCCCGTATCGAGCACGCCGAACTGCCAGTTGAGGCCGGGGCGCTCCGAATTGAGCGACAGCCAACGTCCCACGCGATTGACGTAGCGCTCGACCTCCGGGTTGGCGAGCAGCGGCCCCGTGCCGAGGAGGACGGCGGCGTATTCGGCGCCGATCTGGGCTTCCTCTTTCTCGTTGACGTCGCGGGTCGCGTCCCGGATGTTCTTTCCCGTCTCGATCAGTTTGTTGATGTTCAGATTGAACTGGGCCGCGGCGGTGGCCGAGACGAGAGCCAGAGCGAATGCGAGAAGAGCCCGTGTCATTTCGGCGCCTGGAGATAGTCGATCTTCTGGCTCTTCAGCAGCGGGTTGCTGGCGGCGAACTTCTCGGCGTCGCCCTTGCTCGCGGAGAAGCCGGCAAGCTTCTTCAGCTCCTCGGGGTTGGGCTTCGCGTTCTTGATGTCCTCCTTGTCCAGGCCGCGCACGCCCGTGGTGACGGTCTGTCCCGAGGAGCCCGTGCGCGCGACGGAGAAGAGCGATCTCAGCCCCGAGGCGAAGCTCGACTGGCCGGAGTTCATGCGGATCGACAGCATCCGCACCCAGCCCGAGAGCGCTCCCGATTCGACCTGCATCCACCCGCCCTGGCGAGCGAGCACCTTGACCTGCGCCTTCTCCGCCAGCGTGCCCACGGTCTGCGCGTCGCTGAACGGCTCCTTCTTCACCTCGGTGTCGCGCACCGCGAACCCGGTCTCCTGCGCGAAAGCCGGCGCGGCGGCGAGCAGGCAAAGAAGGACCGCGATCCTCATGCGGACCCGGCCCGAGGCTCGAACAGCTCGACTTCCTGGGTTCTCCCTTTCACCTTGTAGGACCCGCGCGAGGCGAATGTGAACGAATTATGGCACGCGGCCATGGTCTCGCGGGAGACCAGGATGCGGCAATGCGCATCCTTCGTCAGGCCTTCGATGCGGCTCGCCAGGTTCACGGCGTCCCCGATCGCCGTGTAGTCCAGCTTCTGCTCGGCGCCGATGAACCCGACCACCGCGGAGCCGGAGTGGATGCCGATTCCCACGTCGAACTCCGCGGCGGCCTCGCCCAGCTCGCGCTTGAACGCGAGCAGCACCTGCTCCATCTCGAGCGCGGCGGCGACGGCGTGCTCGGCGTGGCGCGCATCGTCGATCGGCGCGCCCCAGAACGCCATGATGCAGTCGCCGATGAACTTGTCGAGCGTGCCGCCGTGGCGGAATACGACCGCCACCTGCCGCGAGAAATAGCGGTTGAGCAGCGCGACGATCTCCTGCGGCGGACGCGTCTCGGACAGCGTGGTGAAGCCGCGGATATCCGAGAACAGGATGGACATCTGCCGCGTCTTCCCAGACAGCGACTCGATCGTCTCGCCCTGGTCGACGATCTGCTTCACGACGGCGGGGTTGAGGAAGCGCGAGAACAGGCGCACCGCCTGCTCCCGCGTGCGCTTCTCGCGAAGGTACGCGAGCATGGTGCCGAATAGGTAGAGCGCCCACGCGAACCCGAGCGGCACGGTCACAGGCAGCAGAAGCCCGGCGCCCAGCGCGGCGTATTGCGCGCCGAACAGGCCCGCGGAGACCGCGGCGAGCGCCACGCCGGTCTCGACGGCGTTGTGCCTGATATGGAACGCCGCGAACACTAGCGCGAGAAGCACTGCCGCGATCGCCATGCGCGCATACTCCGGTGCGACTCTCATCGCCCGCCCGTTCTTCAGGTTGTCGATCGCCGTGGCGAGGATCTCGACGCCTGGATGCGTGTTCGACATCGGGGTGACGCGCAGGTCGCCGAGTGCCGACGCGGTCGCGCCGACGACCACGATCATGTCCTTCAGCTCGTCCGCCGGGCGCGCGCGCTGCTTGCGGGCGAAGTCCTCGTAAAGATCGGCGAAGGAGATGCGCGGGTACGCGCCCGGCGCCCCCCGCCAGTCCAGGATGATGGCCTCGTCGTCGGGAACCGGCGCCCCGAGGCCGCGGGCCACGCGCGCCGGGAGCGAGGGCAGCCTCCAGCCGTACGCCGGCATCGCCACCCAGTAGCGCCGGCCGACGTCGTCGCGGTCGGGAAGAAAGTTGATGAGGCCCGAGCGCCGCCAGTGCTCCTCGTCGAGCGCCTTGGGCGGAAGAAGATTGATGCGCGCATCGGGCTGCGCCGCGGGACCGCGTTCGAGTCCCAGGACCTCGGCGACCTGGGCGGCCGGGGCGCCCTGGGCATCGCCCGCCGGGTCGAGGCGCACCATCGAGAAATAGACGTTCTCCAGCCCCTTGAGGGTCCGGTTGAAGCTGCGGTCGAACTCGGGGTCGCGCGCGTCGGCTTCGCTGAAGAGGATGTCGAACACGATTGCCCGCGGCTTCTGCGCCTCGATCCCGCGGACGAGGTCCGCGTAGACGGAACGCGGCCAGGGGAATTTGCCCGCCGCGTCCTGCATGCGGTCCAGACTCAAGTCGTCGATGTCGACGATCACGATGTCGGCGTCGGGCGCGAGCGCGCGGCCGTGGATACGCACCAGGAGATCCGATACCCGGCCTTCCACGCCCTGAAGCAGGTTCAGTTTCCCGATCTCGACCAGAGCGACGAGGAGCAGGAGCGCGGCGGCTGCCTGAAAAGGTCGGTCGCGTACGCTCACCGGCCGCTCTTCAGCGCTTCTGATACTGCGTCGCGCCGAACAGGATCTCGCGCGCCCGTGCGTCGTACTGGCCTGCGGGCGTGGTCTGGACCTCGGCGAGGGTCTTCAGCGCGCGCTGGACGGCCGGTCGCGCGTGGATTCCGTCGAACCAGGCCTTGATCTTCGGGAACTCCGCCCAATCGATTCCGTTGCGCTCGCTGTTGCGAAGCCAGGGGAAGATCGAGATGTCGGCGATCGAGTACTCGGGCCCGGCGAAGTACGCGGCCTCCGACAGACGCTTTTCCATCACGCCGTGCAGCCGTCTTACCTCGTTGCCGTAGCGCTTCATCGCGTACTCGATCTTCTCCGGCACGGCGTTGCTGCGGAAGTGGCCCGACTGTCCCATCATCGGTCCGATGTTGCCCATCTGGAACATGAGCCACTGCAGCGCCACGTACCTGCCGCGGTCGTCGCCAGGCAGAAGCTTGCCGCTCTTGGCGGCCAGGTAGACGAGGATCGCGCCCGACTCGAACACCGAGATCGGCTTGCCGTCCGGCCCGTCCGGGTCGACGATCGCCGGAATCTTGTTGTTCGGGCTGATCCTCAGGAATTCCGGCCCGAACTGCTCGCCCCTCCGGATGTTCACCGGACGGATCTCGTGCTCGAGGCCGGTCTCCTCGAGCATGATGTGGATCTTGTGGCCGTTGGGCGTGGGCCATGTATACACTTCGATCATCCTCTTCCCTTTCGCTGGACCTACAGGAGAACTGGCGCGCCCGGCGGGACTCGAACCCACAACCCCCAGCTTAGAAGGCTGGTGCTCTATCCAGGTTGAGCTACGGGCACGTGAAGCTTCGTGCCGCGGCCTCCACTCATCGGCCGCGAGAATCTGGTCGGGGTGGAGAGATTTGAACTCCCGACATCTTGCTCCCAAAGCAAGCGCGCTACCAGGCTGCGCTACACCCCGCGGGTGTCGCATATTACGCCTGCCCGCGCATCAGGGTCAACGCGCCGCGACTCTCGCTGACCGGGTGAGAACCGCTTGCGGATTTGCGATTTCTGGTATCAAATGATTTCTCGGGAGCGCAACGCGGAGTCCGCAATTTTGGAACTGCTGTCCAAGGCTTTTCCCCCCTATGTACCGAAGAAGGGCGAGGAGTACATGTGCCTCCCGCAGCGCACGCATTTCAGGAAGATGCTGTCGGCGCTGAAGGTGGAGCTGTCGCGCGACATCGACCGCACCGTGCACGAAATGCAGGACGACGCGACGGTGTTCGCGGACCCCAACGACCGCGCCAGCCAGGAGTCGGACATCTCGCTAGAGCTGCGCAACCGCGACCGCGAGCGCAAGCTCATCCGGAAGATCGACGAGACGATCGCGCGTATCGACAAGAACGACTACGGCTATTGCGAGAAATGCGGCATCGAGATCGGCCTCAAGCGCCTCGAGGCGAGGCCGACCGCGAGCCTGTGCATCGACTGCAAGACGCTGGACGAGCAGCGAGAGAGGCAGAGCGGGAAGTAGCCCGCGCCCGGTATTCCCCTCAGTGCTGCGCCGCTGCGGCGGCCTCTTTCACCGCTTTCATGGAGAGGCGCACCCGGCCCTTCTCGTCGGCCTCGAGCACCTTGACCTTCACCTGCTGGCCTTCCTTGAGATAGTCGGACACGTTGTTGACGCGTTCGTTCGCAATCTGCGAGATGTGCAGCAGGCCGTCCTTGCCGGGCAGCAGCTGCACGATGGCGCCGAAGTCGAGGAGCTTCAGCACCGTGCCGTCGTAGATCCTGCCGACCTCGACGTCGGCGGTGATGTCCTCGATGCGCTTCTTCGCGGCCTGCCCCCCTTCCGCCGACACGCAGGCGATCGACACCGTGCCGTCGTCGCTGATCTCGATCGTGGTGCCGGTCTCCTCCTGCAGCGCGCGGATGACAACGCCGCCCTTGCCGATGACGTCGCGGATCTTCTCCGGGTTGATCTTGATCTTGATGATGCGCGGGGCGAAGCTCGAGATCTCGGCGCGCGAGCCCTCGAGCGCCTGCTTCATGATGCCGAGGATGTGGAGCCGCCCTTCGCGCGCCTGCGCGAGCGCAACCTGCATGATCTCCTTGGTGATGCCCTCGATCTTGATGTCCATCTGGAGCGCGGTGATTCCGCCCTCGGTGCCCGCGACCTTGAAGTCCATGTCGCCGAGGTGGTCCTCGTCGCCCAGGATGTCGGTCAGCACCGCGAAGCGCTTGCCTTCCTTGATGAGGCCCATCGCGATGCCCGCGACGTGCGCCTTCATCGGCACGCCCGCGTCCATGAGCGCGAGGCTGCCGCCGCACACCGACGCCATCGACGACGAGCCGTTCGACTCGGTGATCTCGGAGACCACCCGCATCGAGTAGGCGAATTCCTCCGGGCTCGGAAGCATCGCGACCAGCGCCCGCTTGGCGAGCCGCCCGTGGCCGATCTCGCGGCGCTTCGGCGACCCCATGCGGCCGGTCTCGCCCGTAGCGTAGGGCGGCATGTTGTAGTGGAGCATGAAGCGTTCCTTGTATTCCCCCATCAGCGCGTCGATGATCTGCTCGTCGCGCCCGGTGCCGAGCGTCGCCACCACCAGCGCCTGGGTCTCGCCGCGCGTGAACAGCGCGGAGCCGTGAGTGCGCGGAAGAACGCCCACGCGCACCGTGACCGGCCGGACGGTGCGCGTATCGCGACCGTCGATGCGCGCCTCGCCGTCGAGAATCTGATTGCGCACGATCTTCGACTCGAGCGCGAAGCAGATGTCCTTCACGACGTTGGCCTCGGGTCCGCCTTCGGTCCCGACGCCGACCGCCTCGTAGACGCGCTTCCAGATCGCGTCGATCGCCTCCGAGCGCGCCTGCTTCTGCCTGACCTTGAACGCCGCCCGCAGATCGCCTTCCGACAGCTCCTGGATCTTCTCGACCAGCCCCTGGTCCCTCTCGGCGGGCTTCCAGTCCCAGTCCGGCTTGGCCGCCTGGTCCGAGAGCTCGAGAATAGCCTGGATCGCGGCTTGCATCTGCTGGTGGCCGAAGACGACCGAACCGAGCATCACGTCCTCGGGCAGCTGGGCCGCCTCGGATTCCACCATGAGCACCGCGTGCTGCGTGCCGGCGACCACGAGGTTGAGCTGGCTCTCCTTGAGCTGCGTCGCGGTGGGGTTGAGGACGTATTCGCCGTTGACGTAGCCCACGCGCGCGGCGCCGATCGGGCCGTTGAACGGAATCCCGGACAGCGTCAGCGCCGCCGACACGCCGATCATCGCCGGGATGTCGGGATCGACCTCGGGGTTGCACGACATCACCTGGGCGACGACCTGCACCTCGTTGTAGAAGCCGTCCGGGAACAGGGGGCGAATGGGCCGGTCGATCAGGCGCGAGGTCAGCGTCTCCTTCTCCGACGGCCTTCCCTCGCGCTTGAAAAACCCGCCGGGGATCTTGCCGGCGGCGTAGGTCTTCTCGACATAGTCGCAGGTGAGCGGCAGGAAGTCCTGACCCGCCTTCGCCTGCCTGGCGCCGACCACGGTACACAGCACCACGGTGTCGTCCATGTTCACCACGACGGCGCCATGCGCCTGGCGCGCGATCTCGCCCGTTTCGAGCGTGACCTGGTGCGCTCCATAGGTGAAAGTCTTCTTGATTGGGGCTAGCGCCATGATGGTATCGATCCGTTCAGTGAGCCCGGGCGACGGCCCGGGGCGATTCTTGGTGAGGGGTGGCACCGGCGAGAAACGCCGTGCCTTGGGAGGAGCTCGGGGCGCCCGTCAGGATCCATGGGCGCCGAGGAAGGTCACTTGCGCAGGCCAAGTTGCTCGATCAGCTGGTGATACTTCCCGTTGTCCTTTCGCTTGAGGTAGTCGAGCATCTTGCGACGCTGGCTGACGAGCTTCAGCAGCCCGCGGCGCGAATGGTGGTCCTTGACGTGCATCTTGAAGTGATCGGTCAGCCCGTTGATGCGGGCCGTGAGCAAGGCGATCTGGACTTCCGGAGAACCCGTGTCACCCGCGGCGCGCTGGTATTGCTGGACGATCTGCGCCTTCTGCGTAACGCTCACCGACATGCTCTGCTCTGATTTGTCTCTTCGCGAAAGGCGGGCATTTTACCTTGGAATCAGCGCCTTTCACAAGCTTTTCGCGCCTTCAGGAGCGTGCCACCAGCCGCCTCGGCTTGAGCGATCCGCCGGAGACTTCGCCGGCGCCGAGGAAGGTCTCATCCTCGCCGAACACTGCGACGCGGCCCTCGCGTGCGCCGGCCGGGACCGCCTGTCCCAGGCGGAACCTCGCCGCGAGCGCGGACCCGAGCCGCAGGCGCGGCCAGGCGTCGAGCAGGACCTGCGGCGGCAGCAGGCGTGCCCGCCTCTCGTCCATCGAGAGCCCCTCGAGATCCGCCACGCCGACCGACTGCTCCACCGTGAAGGGTCCGACGGCGAGGCGCTGGAGCGCCGCTACGTGCGCGCCGCAGCCCAGGGCCTCGCCGATGTCCTCGGCGAGCGAGCGGATGTAAGTGCCCTTGCTGCACTCGACGTAGACAGTCGCGGCACCCCCTTCGAAGCTCTCGAGGTCCAGCCGGCGGATGGTGATGCGTCTGGCCGCACGATCGACGCTTTCGCCGCGCCGTGCGTACGCGTACAGCGGGCGGCCCTCGTGCTTGATGGCCGCGTGCATGGGCGGCACCTGATCTATCTCGCCGCGAAAGCGCTCGAGCGCCGCTCTGAGGCCGCTCTCCGAAACCGCCATGTCCGAGCGGGACAGCACGGTCCCCTCGGCGTCACCCGTGTCCGTGCGGGCGCCCAGGGCGATTCGCGCGCGGTAGGCCTTGTCCGCCTCGAGCAGCCCCCCCGAGAACTTGGTCGCCTCGCCGAGCGCAACGACGAGCAGGCCGCTCGCAAGCGGGTCGAGCGTCCCCGTGTGGCCCGCCCGCGCGGCGCCGAGCAGCCGTCTTGTCCGCTGCAGCACCGCGTTCGAGCTGGGCCCGGAAGGCTTGTCGAGCAGCAGCACGCCGTCGAGCGCGTCACCCACGGGGTCTACTCGTCCTTCTTCCCCGCCAGGGCCTCGTCGATGAGCCTGGAGAGCCGCGCGCCGCGCTCGACCGAAGGGTCGTGCACGAAGCGCACTTCGGGAGTGACGCGGAGCTTCAGGCGGCGACCCAGCTCCGAGCGCAGGAAGCCGGCGGCGCGCGCCAGACCCGCTTCGGTGCGCGCGAGCGCCTCGGCGTCTCCGAGCGTGGTGAAGAACACCTTCGCATGGGCGAGATCGGGAGACACCTCTACGTCGGTGAGCGTAATCATACCCACGCGGGGGTCCTTGAGCTCGGTATGCAGCAACGCCGACAGCTCCCGCTGGATCTGGTCGGCGACGCGGCGCAGCCTTTGCGATCCGGCCATCCGGGACTCCGCGCTTCGTGCTAGAGCGTCCGGGCGACTTCCTGGACTTCGTAGATCTCGAACTGGTCGCCGACCTTAAGGTCGTTGAAATTCTTCAGCGACATGCCGCACTCGAAACCGCTCTTCACCTCGCGAACGTCGTCCTTGAAGCGCTTGAGCGAGTCGATCTCGCCGGTGTGGATGACCACGTTGTCGCGCAGCACGCGCACCAAGGCGTTGCGCCGCACCAGGCCCTCCAGCACATAGCAGCCCGCGACCGCGCCGACCTTGGAGATTTTGAACACCTGACGCACGTCGACCAGCCCGAGGACATTCTCCTTCTTCTCGGGCGTGAGCATCCCCGACAAAGCGGCCTTCACCTCGTCCACGGCCTCGTAGATGATGTTGTAGTAGCGCACGTCGATCCCGGAGGCCTCGGCGGCCTTGCGCGCCGCAGCGTCGGCGCGGGTGTTGAAGCCGATGATCACCGCCTTGGATGCGAGCGCGAGGTTCACGTCGGACTCGGTTATGGCTCCGACCGCGGCGTGCACCACGTTCACCCTCACCTCCGCAGTCGACAGGCCGGAGAGCGCGTGGACGAGGGCCTCCTGCGAGCCCTGCACGTCCGCCTTGATGAGCAGGGGCAGCACGCGCGCTTCGCCCTCGCCCATCTGCTCGAACAGGTTCTCGAGCTTGGCGGCCTGCTTCCTGGCGAGCTTCACGTCGCGAAACTTGCCCTGGCGGAACAGCGCGATCTCGCGCGCCTTGCGCTCGTCGCCGAGCACCATGACGTCCTCGCCGGCTCCGGGGACATCCGACAGCCCCTGGATCTCGACCGGTATGGAGGGACCGGCCTCGGGAACGGCGCCTCCGTTCTCGTCCAGCATGGCGCGCACGCGGCCGAAGGAGCTGCCCGCGAGGAGCACGTCGCCGCGCCTGAGCGTTCCCGACTGCACCAGCACGGTCGCCACCGGGCCGCGGCCCTTGTCGAGGCGCGCCTCGATGACGATGCCCTTGGCGGGCGCGTCGACCGGCGCCTTGAGCTCGAGAACGTCGGCCTGGAGCAGCACCTGCTCGAGCAGCTCGTCTATCCCCTTGCCGGTCTTCGCCGACACGGGGACGAACGGGGAGTCGCCGCCGTATTCCTCGGGCACGACGGACTGCGCCACCAGCTCCTGCTTGACCTTGTCCGGGTTGGCTTCGTGCTTGTCGATCTTGTTGATCGCCACGACGATCGGAACCTCGGCCGCCTTGGCGTGGTGGATCGCCTCGATCGTCTGGGGCATCACGCCGTCGTCGGCGGCGACGACCAGAATGACGATATCGGTGACCTTCGCTCCGCGGGCGCGCATCGCGGTAAAGGCCTCGTGGCCGGGCGTGTCGAGGAAGGTGATCACCCCGCGCGGCGTCTGCACGTGATAGGCACCGATGTGCTGCGTGATGCCGCCCGCCTCGCCCGCGGCCACCTTCGTGGTGCGGATATAGTCAAGGAGCGAGGTCTTGCCGTGGTCGACGTGCCCCATCACCGTCACGACCGGAGCCCGCGGCTTCTGCTCCGCCTCGTGGTGCTCAACGGGCGTCTCGGCCAGCAGGGATTCTGGATCGTCGAGCTTGGCCGCCTTCGCGCTGTGCCCCATCTCGGTCACGACGATCATCGCCGTTTCCTGATCGAGCACCTGATTGATGGTCACCATGCTGCCCATCTTCATCAGGGTCTTGATGACTTCGGCAGCCTTGATCGACATCTTGTGCGCGAGGTCGGCCACGGTAATGGTCTCGGGCACCATGATCTCGCGCACGACCGGCTCGGTAGGCGCGGTGAACTGCGGAGCGCTCTCCGTCGCGGTTCCCCCGGTCTTGTGTCGCGCGCCCTTGGGAGTGTGCCAGCCAGAGGCACCCTGGACGTCCCCGCGCGTCTTGATCGTGCGCCGCTTGACGCCCTCGTCCTGCCAGACCTTGATCTCCTTCGCCTTCTTGACGCCCTTCTTTTCGACTCCCGGAGCGACCTTCGGTTTGTGCAGAGTCTTGTCCGGGGCAGCGGGAGCCTGGGTCTTGGCTTCGACGGGCTTCTGCTCGGCAGCCTTGCGCTCGCGCTCCTGCTTCTCGGCGAGCTCGGCTGCCTGGCGGGCGGCCAACTCCTCCTGCTGGCGGCGCTCCTGCTCGCGCAGCTCGGTCTGGCGCGGATCGACCGCCGCGACCGGGGCAACCGGAGCCTCAGTCGACCCGGGCTCGGACTCACGCTTGACGAAGATGCGTTTCTTCTTGACCTCGACCTGGATGGTGCGCGCTTTTCCGCTTGCGTCGGACTTCTTGATGATTTCGGACGTCTGCTTGCGCGTGAGCGTGATCTTGTTCTTCGGCTCGGCCGAGCCGTGCGAGCGGCGCAGATAGTCGAGGAGCTTGGTCTTGTCCTGCTCCGAGAGCACGTCCTCGGCGACGCGCTTGTGCACGCCGGCCGCCCGCAGCTGCTCGAGCAGCTGTGCGGGCGGAACTTTCAGCTCGCCGGCGAATTGCGCAACGCTCGTCTGTGCCATGGGTCGGTGCTATCCCTGCGTGAACCAGTGCTCGCGCGCCTTCATGATCAGGGCCTTGGCGCGCTCCGCGTCGATCGCCGTTAGCTCCACCAGGTCATCGAGTGCGAGATCGGCGAGGTCGTCCCGGGTCTTTACCCCGGAGGTGGCGAGCTTGGCCGCGAGGTCCTTGTCCATCCCCTCCAGCCCGAGGAGCTCCGGGTCGAGGTTCTCGGCCTGCTCCTCGCTCGCGATCGCCTGCACCAGGAGCGCGTCGCGGGCGCGGTTACGCAGCTCGTTCACCGTGGCCTCGTCGAATCCCTCGATCTCCATCATCTCGTTGATCGGCACGTACGCGACCTCTTCGAGGGTCGAGAAGCCTTCCTGGATGAGCGCGTTGGCCACCTCCTCGTCCACGTCCAGGCGCTCCATGAAGAGCTTCCTCGCCACGGACGACTCCTCCTCGTTCTTCTTCTGCGACTCCGCCTCGGTCATCAGGTTGATCGCCCAGCCGGTGAGCTCGGAGGCGAGGCGCACGTTCTGCCCGCTTCGACCGATCGCGATGGCGAGGTTCTCCTCGTCGACCACCACGTCCATGGCGTGCTTGTCCTCGTCGACTAGGATCGAGGACACCTCGGCGGGCGAAAGGGCGCCGATCACCAGCTGCGCCGGATCCTCCGACCAGAGCACGATATCGACGCGCTCGCCGGCGAGCTCCTGAGTGACGGCCTGGACCCGCGCTCCGCGCATCCCTACGCAGGTGCCGATGGGATCGATGCGCTTGTCGCGCGAATGCACGGCGATCTTGGCCCGGATGCCAGGGTCGCGCGCCGCGGACTTGATCTCGAGCAGCCCCTCTTCGATCTCAGGAACTTCAAGACGGAACAGCTCAATGATGAACTCGGGCGCTGTGCGCGACAGCACGAGCTGCGGCCCGCGCACGTTGCGGTCGATGCGCATGACGAGGGCGCGCACGCGGTCTCCGACGCGCAGGTTTTCCTTGGGGATCATCTGGTCGCGCGGCAATACCGCCTCGACGCGTCCGACCTCGATGATGGCGTTGCCGCGCTCCACGCGCTTGATCGCGCCATTGATGAGCTTCTCGCCGCGCGCGAGGAAGTCGTTGAGCAATTGCTCGCGCTCCGCGTCGCGGATGCGCTGCAGGATCACCTGCTTCGCGGTCTGTGCTCCGATGCGGCCGAAATCGATGGGCTCGAGCCCTTCCTCGATGAAGTCCCCCAGCTGGAGATCGGGGTCCTGCTTCCGGGCGTCGGCGAGCGCGACCTGTTGCGCCGGGTTCTCCACGGTTCCGTCGGCGACCACCTGCCAACGCCTAAACGACTCGAATTCACCCGTATTGCGGTCAATCGCGACGCGCACGTCGACGTCTTCGCTGAAGCGCTTCTTGGTCGCCGAAGCAATCGCCATCTCCAGTGCGCCGAACACCACGTCCTTGTGGACGTTCTTCTCCCGGGCAAGCGCGTCGGCCTGCAGCAGAAGTTCCCGGCTCATGTATCCCTCCGGCATCATAGCTTCGGCACCAGTCGCGCGCGGTCCAGCTCGGCCAGGTCGAATGCCATCCGGTCGCCTTCGAACTCGAATTCCACGCGCTCGCCCGTCACGCCGCGCAAGATTCCCGTGAAGTTGCGCCGTCCGTTCACTGGTCGTCGCAAGCGCACCTGGGCCTCGTGTCCGGTGAAGCGCGCGAAGTCCGCCGCCTTCTTCAGCCTGCGGTCCAGTCCCGGCGAGGACACTTCCAGCCGGTCGTAGGCGACGCCTTCGACCTCGAGGACGCGCTGCAGCTGCCGACTCACCGACTCGCAGTCGGCGACCGTCACGCCGGCTTGCCCCACGCCGGGCCCTAGCTCACGTAATTTCTCAATGAACACCCGTAACATCCTACCATTGTTGATAAATTCAAAGTCTGCGAGGTGGTATCCCAACCCGCGGACAGTGCGTTCTACCAAGGGCTCGAGCACGCTCACGGCCATACGAAACCCTTGGGCATAAATAAAAAATGGGCTCGAAAGCCCATCGCAAGAACCGCGAAAGTATATCAAGAATCCCCGGCCGGAACAACGGAAAAAGCGCTCTAGAGCAGCGCGAGCAGCGCGGCAGTCTCCTCGGGATCGAGGTTCTTCCATTGTCCCCGGCGAAGGTATGACGGGAGCATGAACGGCCCGAAGCGGACCCGGATCAGCCGGCTCACCGTGATGCCGAGCGATTCGAAGATGCGCCTTACCTCGCGATTGCGCCCTTCGCGCAGCACCACCTGGTACCAGCGGTTCGACCCGGTTCCCCCGCCGGGGGAAATGCGGTCGAACTTCGCCGGTCCGTCCTCCAGAGTGACGCCGCGCACGAGCCGGCCGAGCTGATCCCGGGAAAGCTCGCCCCGCACCCGCACCGCGTACTCGCGCTCGATCTCGCCGCGCGGGTGCATGAGGCGATTCGCGAGCTCGCCCGAATCGGTGAAAAGCAGCAGCCCCCCCGTATTGAAGTCCAGCCGGCCCACGGCGATCCACTGCCCTGCGCGCAGAGGGGGCAGCCGGCGAAATACCGTCGGCCTGCCCGCCGGGTCGTGCGCTGTCACCAGCTCGCCTGCTGGCTTGTGATAGATGAGCACCCGCGGCGCCCTGTCCCCGGAGTGCCATCGCACGGTCCGCCCGTCGAACGCAATGCGGTCTGCCGGCGTGACTCTCTGCCCCAGCGCGGCGCGCGTGCCGTTCACCGCAACCCGGCCCGCGGCGATCGCCACCTCCATTTCGCGGCGCGAGCCGAGGCCCGAGCGCGCCAAGACCTTGTGCAGCTTCTCGGCCGGACCCGCCCTAGAGGGCGCCGGTCTGAACCGTCTCTGCGGGGGTCTCTGCGCGGGTCTCCCCGGCCGCTTCGGGTGCCGGCTGCGGGGCGGGTAAGGGGATTTGCGTGAGCTCAAGCGACTTGGCGATCTCTTCCAGGGGCGGCAGTTCCTCGAGGGAGCGCAGCCCCAGGTCGTCGAGGAAGGCCTTGGTCGTTGCATACAGCGCCGGCCGCCCGGGCACCTCCTTGTGGCCGATCACCTCGACCCAGCCGCGCTCCTCGAGGCGCCGGATCACCTCGGTTGAGACGGACACGCCCCGGATGTTCTCGATATCCCCGCGCGTCGCCGGCTGCCGGTAAGCGATGATCGCGAGCGTCTCCAGCACCGCTCTCGAGTAGCGTGGAGCCCGCTCCGAGTGTATGCGCTCGAGGTATCTCTGGAGCGAGGCCTTCGTCTGGAAGCGCCAGCCGCTCGCCGTGGAAACGAGCTCGACGCCCCGGTCCGTCCACGCCTGGCGCAGCTCCTCGAGAAGCAGCCGCACAGTGTCGGCGTCGATCTCGTCGTCGAACATCTTCCTGAGCTCGGAGACCGGCAGCGGCTCCTGCGCGGCGAGCAGCGCCGCCTCCATCACGATTTTTATCTCACTCGGGGTCAGCATGGGCCAGCTTCACGTAGATGGGCGCGAAAGACTCGACCTGGGTCACTTCGAGCAGCCCTTCTCTTGTCAGCTCCAGCACCGCGAGAAAATTTACGATCAGCACCGCCACGCCCCGCGCCGGGTCGAACAGCTCGCCGAATTCCGCGAAACCGCGCCCGCGCAGCCTGCGCAGGATGAGGCTCATGTGCTCGCGCACCGACAGCTCCTCTCTGGTGACGCGATGATGCTGCGTCATTTTCGCACGCACCAGCAGGGCGCGCCACGCCTCCCGCAGGTCGACCACGTTCACCGCGGGCAGGCGCTGCGCCAGTGTCTGCTCCACCCACACTTCGACCGGGAGGAAGTCGCGCCCGAGCTGGGGCAGGGCGTCGAGCTTCTGGCCGGCGAGCTTCATTTTCTCGTACTCGAGCAATCGCTTCACCAGCTCGGCGCGCGGATCGGCCTCCTCGCTCGCTTCGGCCGGACGGGGCAGCAGCATGCGCGACTTGATCTCCATGAGCATCGCCGCCATGACGAGGTACTCCGCGGCAAGCTCGAGGTTGCGAGTGCGCATCACCTCGACGTATTCCATGTACTGCTCGGTGAGGCGCGCCATCGGGATGTCGAGCACGTCGATGTTCGCCCTCCGGATGAGGTAGAGCAGCAGGTCGAGCGGGCCCTCGAACGCCTCGAAGTAGACCTCGAGCGCGTCGGGCGGGATGTAGAGGTCGTGCGGCAGCTCGGTCAGCGGCTCGCCGCGCACCTTCGCCAAGGGCAGCGGCGCGGTCTGCGTCGCGTCGCTCATGTGTAGGACAGTCCCATCGCTTCGCGCACGTCCCGCATGGTCTCGCGCGCGAGCTTGCGCGCCTTCTCGCATCCGTCGGCGACGATATTGCGGACCAGGGTCGGGTCGTCCAGGTATTTCTGCGCCCGCTCGCGCATTGGCGCCTGCTCTGCCAGCACCGCGTCGATCACCGGCTGCTTGCATTCCAGGCACCCGATGCCCGCGGTGCGGCAGCCGATGTTCGCCCATTGCCGCGTCTTGTCGTCGCTGTAGACGAGGTGGTACTGCCATACTGGGCACTTCTCGGGATCGCCCTTGTCGGTTCGCTTGACCCGCGCGGGGTCCGTGGGCATGGTGCGGATCTTCTTCCTCACCGACTCGGCGTCTTCCCGGAGCGAGATGGTATTGTTGTAGGACTTCGACATCTTCTGCCCGTCGGTGCCCGGCAGCTTGGAGGACTCGGTCAGCAGCGCCTCGGGCTCGACCAGAATCATGCGGCCCGCCCCTTCGAGAAACCCGAACAGCCGCTCGCGGTCCGACACCGATAGATTGCCCTGCTGGTCGAGCAGCGCGCGCCCCCCCGCGAGCGCCTCGGCATCGCCGTGCTCCTGGTACCTGGTGCGCAGATCCATGAATACCTTCGCCTTGCGGCTGCCGAGCTTCTTCGCAGCCGCCTTGGCCTTGTCCTCGAACCCGGCCTCGCGCCCGTAGACGTGATTGAAGCGCCGCGCGACCTCGCGCATCATCTCGACGTGGGGCACCTGGTCTTCACCGACCGGCACGTACTTCGCGCGGTAGATCAGCACATCGGCCGATTGCAGCAGCGGGTAGCCCAGAAATCCGTAGGTCGCGAGGTCGCGGTCGGCCAGCTTCTCCTGCTGGTCCTTGTACGATGGGACACGCTCGAGCCACGCGAGCGGGGTGATCATCGACAGCAGCGTGTGCAGCTCGGCGTGCTCGGGCACGCGCGACTGGATGAAGAGCGTCGCCTGGGCGGGGTCGATGCCGGCCGCGAGCCAGTCGATGACCATCTCCCAGACGCTTTCCTCGATCACGTCCGGTGTCTCGTAGTGGGTCGTGAGCGCGTGCCAGTCGGCCACGAAATACAGGCTGGGGTGTTCGCTCTGCAGCTTCACCCAATTCTTGAGCGCTCCATGGTAGTGGCCCAGGTGCAGCGCGCCGGTCGGGCGCATGCCGGAGACCACGCGGTCCTCGTACATGGTCAGAGGCGGAAGAGCGTCTCGATCATGCCGATCGAAGCTTGCACCATGGGCATCATGACCGATCCCAGCACGTGCGGCGGCAGAAAGATCAGCACGAGCAGGATCGGGAAGCCGAAGGGTTCCAGCCGCGCGTACCGGAGGGCGACCCGGTCAGGCAACAGGCTCACCGCGATACGGCCGCCGTCCAGCGGCAGGATCGGCAGGAGATTGAGCACCATGAGCACCATGTTGACGGTGATCCCCGCTTCGGCCATCAGCCCGAGCGGAAGCGAATACGGTCCCAGGGGAAGGAGCAGCGACACCTTGGCGAGGAGCGCCCAGCCCAGCGCCATGACAAGATTCGCCGCGGGCCCCGCGGCCGCGACCCAGAGCATGTCCTTCTTCGGATGCCGCAGCGCATGGAAATTGACCGGAACGGGCTTTGCCCAGCCGAACAGGACCGCCGGGCCTCCGAAGAGCTTGCTCGCCACGAGTATGACGAGCGGAACTGCGATCGTACCCACCCAGTCGATGTGGCGCACGGGGTTGAGGCTGATTCGCCCGAGCATGAACGCCGTCTTGTCGCCGAAATGGCGCGCAACATACCCGTGGGCGGCTTCGTGCAAGGTGATCGCAAAGATCACCGGCAGGGCGTAGATGGCGATGGTCTGGGCGAGGTTGAATTCCATTGGCCTGCGGCCATTTTATCAGAGCGGCATCGCCTACCAGTCGTGCCACACCGGCTTCAGATCGTCCGGCAGCGACGGCAACCTGCCGAGATCGGCTCGGCTCTCGCCCTTGCCGTGGTAGTCCGAGCCGCGGGACGCGAGCAGGCCGAATTCGCGGGCGCTGCGCGCAAACTCGAAGTACTGCTCGGGCGTGTGGCTCCCGGTTACGACTTCGATGCCGGCGCCGCCGTGGTCCCTGAACTCGCCGAGGAGCTCGCGCATCTCCGCCTTGGCGAGCTTGTAGCGGCCCGGGTGCGCGACCACGGCGAGGCCGCCGCTCGCGCTGATCCAGCTCACCGCGTCGGCCAGGGACGCCCACTGGTGCGCAACGTGGCCGGGCCTGTCCTTCACGAGATAGCGCTGGAAAACGGTCTTCACTTCCTCGGCGCGCCCGGCCTCGACGAGGTAGCGCGCGAAATGCGCGCGGCTGATCAGCTCGGGGTTCTCGGCATAGCGCCGCGCCCCGGCAAGGCTCGCGGGAACGCCGGCTGCCGCGAGGCTTTCGGCGATCCGCTCGGCGCGGGTCGCTCGTCCCCGCCTGATCGCCTCCAGGCCGCCTCGCAGGATCTGCGACTCCGCGTCGATCCGCAGGCCGACGACATGGACGGTGGTCCCGCGCCAAGTCACCGAGACTTCCACACCGTCGATGAAGCGCAGCCCGCGCGACTGCGCCTCGGCGCGCGCTTCCGCAAGCCCCGAGGTATCGTCGTGGTCCGTCAGCGAGAGCACATCGACGCCGTTCGCCGCGGCCCGCGCCACCAGCTCCCTGGGCCCGAGGAGTCCGTCCGATGCGGTGGAATGGCAGTGCAGATCGACGTTCAACGACGCATCCTAGCGGAGAAAAGCCTCGATCACTTCGGCGAGGCGCTCCGGCTGGTCGTGATGGAGCATGTGGCCCGCTTCCTGGATCACGTGCTCGGTGAGGCTCCGGAAGCTGCGCTTGCGCGCCTCGATATCGGCGTCGGAAAGCTTCAGCCTGCGCGGTACCTCGGTTTCCGATCCGCTGACCCAGAGCACGGGCGCCGCGACCTTCTTCCAGCAGGCCGCGGCTTCGTCGACGCGGTAGAGCACGGGATTGACGAGCTTGTGCGCCGGGTCGCTCGCGAGGGCAACGCGCCCTTCGGGTCTCTTGAGTCCCCAGTGACGCGCGAGGAACAGCGCCCGCTCCGGCGTCAGGCGGGCGTTGTTGCCCCGCAGGCGCTCGGCGAGCGCCTCGAAGGAATCGTAGTCGCGGAAACCCGGCGGATCTTCCGCCAGTTCCTTCAGCCAGCGTGCGTAGCGCTCGGGGGCCATTCCCGGGTCGGGCCCCGCGAGGCCGAAGCCCTCGAGGCTCACGAGTTTCGCCACGCGCTCCGGACGGATGCCCGCGTACATACCGGCGACGTTGCCTCCCATGCTGTGGCCGACGAGCGTCGCCGGAGTATCCCGGCTGAGATGATCGAGCAGCGCGTCGAGGTCGGCGAAGTAATCGGGAAACCAGTAGCTCCCGCCCTTGGTCCATTCGGTCAGGCCGAATCCGCGCCAGTCGGGCGCGATCACCCTCCAGTCGCCTCGCATCGCGTCGACCAGGAACTGGAACGACGCCGACACGTCCATCCAGCCGTGCAGCATGAACAGCGCCGGCGCGCCCGCCCTGCCCCATACGCGGCAGTGGTAGCGCAGCCCGCGCACCGAAAGGAACAGCGACTCGCTCGGCTTCACGTACCCGATGATATCAGGCCGCTCTGCTATGATCCCCTCATGGCGATCTACTCTCTTGGCGAACGCAAAGTCACATTCCGCGGCGAGGACTGGTTCATTGCTCCGGACGCTTCTGTCATCGGCAGCGTAATCGTTCACAACGAAGCGAGCGTGTGGTTCGGCGCGGTCGTCCGCGGCGACAGCGACATCATTACGCTGGGCGAGCGCACCAACATCCAGGATTCCGCGGTCCTTCACGCGGACCCGGGCATCCCGCTGACCCTCGCCAAGAACGTGTCCGTGGGCCACAAAGCGATGCTGCACGGCTGCACCATCGGCGAAGGCTCGCTCGTAGGAATAGGCGCTATCATCCTCAACCACGCGGTGATCGGCAGCGGTACGCTGGTCGGTGCGGGCGCGCTCATTCCCGAGGGCAAAGCGTTCCCCGACGGTGTCCTCGTGCTCGGCACGCCTGCGAAAGTTGTCCGCGAGCTGAAGCCAGAGGAAAAGGCGGGACTTCTAGGAAACGCCGATCACTATGTGCAGCGCGCGAAGCTCTATCGCCAGAAGTTCAAGCCGCAGTCGCCGTAGACAGCGGCCCTCGAGCCCTACTTCGGCGCCATCCTAATCGCGCCGTCCAGCCGGATCACCTCGCCGTTCAGCATCTCGTTCTCGACGATGCTCCTCACGAGCTGCGCGTAGTCCGAGGGCTTCCCCAGGCGCGGCGGAAACGGCACCTGCTTCGCGAGCGCGTCCTGCACGTCCTTGGGCATCCCGAGGAGCATCGGCGTCTCGAAGATCCCCGGTGCGATGGTGCACACTCGGATGGCGTCGCGCGACAGATCGCGCGCGACGGGAAGCGTCATTCCCACCACGCCGCCTTTCGACGCCGAGTACGCTGCCTGCCCGATCTGGCCGTCGTAGGCCGCAACGGAAGCGGTGTTGACGATGACGCCACGCTCGCCGACCGGGTTCGGCTGACCTTTCGCCATCGCCACCGCGGCGAGCCGGATCATGTTGAAAGTGCCGATGAGGTTGATGTTGATCACGCGCGCAAACGAGGCGAGCGCGTGCGGCCCTTCCTTCTTCACGGTGCGCTCGGCGATGGCGATACCGGCGCAGTTGACGAGACCCTGAAGTCCGCCGAAGTTCTTCAGCGCCGCGTCGACCGCGGCCTGGCCGTCGGATTCGCTCGTCACGTCGCACTTCACGCAGCGCACCTTGGCGCCGAGCTCCTTCGCGATCGCCTCCCCCTTGTCCGTCTGAAGGTCGGCGACGACGACATTCGCACCTCCTCCGACCAGCATGCGCACGGTGCCCTCGCCCAGCCCGGACGCGCCGCCGGTCACGATGAAAGTGCTGCCCTTGATCTGCATGGGACCTCCCTAGGTCTTCTTGGCGGGTTTCTTCTCCGGCATCAGCTGCTGCCGGTCGCGAAGCAGCGGGTCAAGCGTCGTCTTCGACACCATGTAGGTCCAGGCCTCGAGTCTTTGCTCGCCCGCAAGCTTGTCCAGCAGTTTCTTCCGGCGCTCCTCGAATTCCTTGTCGTTCTTGGCCTTGTCCTCGGCCTTCTCGCCCTTCGCCGGCGCGCGTGCCTTGGGAGGCTCCCCGGAGACCGCGAAGCGGACGTAGTAGTTCGCGTCGACCCGCTTCCCGATATCGAGCGTATACGTCAGACCGTCGAAGGTCCGCGACTGGATCTTGACCGGATGGTCGAGACCGGTATCGGCCTTGGCCGGATCGGCCACGACGTCGACAAGGTTCACCCAGCCTAGCGAGCTCGCGAGATCGGTGGCCTTCTGCAGGTCGGGGCGCTGGCCGGATCCGACGAATCTCCAGTCGGCCGACTCCGTGTCCCGCGTCACTGTCCACCCCCTCGACGAGGAGATCGTCTTCGAGCCTTCGACGCGCAGCAGATCCTTGAGCAGCCACTCCTGGGGTTTCGCTACCACCTGGAGCAGCGGGTCGCCGACCGCGAGCACGTTTCCGGGCTGGTCGTTCGCGACCAAGTAGCGTCCCGTCGCCTCCGCCTCCGGGCGGCCCATCGACGCCGTCGCCGAGGCCTTCACGATCGTCTTGCCGAGGAGCAGCCTGCCGAGCACCCCGCCCTTCGCGTCCTTCAGCTCGAGCGACGTTCCCGCTCCCGTCGCCTTGTCGCCGGGCTCGGCCAGGTCGAGGCGGGCGCGCTGGCTGTCGATCAGCGCCTCGCTCTGCACTACCTTCATCTCCGCCAGCTTCACGAGCAGACCGGCGACTCGATCGGTGTCGGCGGGGAAGTCCGCGCGCTCGCGCACGCTCCAGCCGGTCGGACCGCGCTGAAGGTGCAGCCCGCCCGACGAATCCCGGATCGCGATCTCGGCCACGTCGCTGATCCTCAAGCCGGCGAGCGCGTTCTGGCCGGCTCGAGATCCTGCGCTCGTCCAGGCGGAGCGGTCGGAGAGGCTCACGCCGGCCGCGGCTACGGCCAGGACCGCGAGCACGGCGAGGACGACCAGGAACTGCTTGCGGCTCATAGAGCGTATGTCCGGCGGCGGCGCAGCACCGCGAACGCAATGCCGGCAATAGCGACGAGAATCGGCATGAGCGCGATGTTCACGACCTTGGTCCAGAACTGCAGCGCCTCACTCTCGGCGCGGAGCTCGCGGCGAACGTCCTTCAGCGCGAGCCGCGTCTCCGCGGCCTTGCGCCGGAAGTTCTCGAGCTCTGTCTGCTGCTCGGACGTGAGGATCGCGCCGGCACCCGTACCCCTGCCCTTTTGCAGAGAGGCGAGCTTCTCCTGAGTCTGGCCCAGGCTGGTCTCGAGCTCCTTGATCTTGCCCAGGTAGGCCTGCTGCGCCCTGGCTTCCATGTCCCGTATCCTGACGAAGGGGCGCGCCGCACTGGCGCGGCCCCTCAGCCCAATGAGGTCGGGATCGCCCGCAAACTGGTCGACCAGCGCCTGCGCGAAGGCGATGTTGCCGTTGCGCGGGATCACGATCCTCTGACCGAAGATCTCCTGGATCTGCACCGCGGCGCCGTCGTTGATGAAATCGCTGTCTCCGACGAGGACCACGGCGTTGTCGGCGGCCGATTCCCTGAGCTGTGCCGGCTCCGGCTTCTCCACGGCCTTCGCTGCCGCCGGCTTGCCGGCTTTGTCGTCGGACTTGGGCCTGCCGTCGGGAAACGCGGTCTTGAACCTGCCGGTCAGGCGCACGGCGAGCGGGTATTCGATGTTCGACGGCTGGAAGCTCCTGACCGCCGCCTCGCCTTGCGCGGTCGCCGCGAAGGAATCGACGAGCTGCGAATACGTCGAAGTCTTGATCAGGACCGCCTCGCTCAGCCCCGGGGTGGGCTTGCCGGTGAACACGCCCGCGAAGGGCATGAGAAGCGAACCGAGGCGAGCAGTCGCGATGTCGTTCGGCGCGAACGCGCTGTCGTTGAGCGAGAGCAGGGTCGGCAGTGTGCGTGCGCCGGCGCCGGTGAGATAGCGCATGTCGAGCACGACCTTTCCGGTGTCGAACCCGAGCCCCCAGGCTTTCAGCAGCTTGTCCAGCGATGAAGGCGTGCCTCCGCCTCCCATGCCCATCGAGCCCATCTGATCGAAATAGGCGTTGGGGTCGAGGAAGGCGATCAGCTTGCCGCCGCGCAGCACGAACTGGTCGAGCGCGTACTGCGCCTTGTCGCTGATCCCGCGAGGGTGAATCACGACGAGCACCTTGACGTCGTCGTCGATCCGGTCAGCGTCGAGGCTCACGCGCTTGACGGTGTAGTCGCGGCGCAACTCGCTGATGAATACCTGCGGTTCCATCGGCTGGCCGCCGGTCATGGGGCTGGGCGGCATGCCGAACACCGGAAGCGCGCTCATGACGCCGACCACGGGCTTCACCGTCGTCGTCGCGCGCGCGATCGCGCGTGTCAGGTCGTACTCGAGGAGGGGCTCGCGGTCGAGCGCGAGCGCCGGAAGCGCGATCTTCTGGCCGGCGTAGCTGATCGAGACGCCCAGGTAGAATTTGTCCCCGGTGCCCGAGGTCTGTGGCTCGACGCCCTCGAGCGTTGCGGAATCCTCCGCCTCGGAATCCGGCTCCGGGTCGAGCTTCTCGATCTCGACCTTGCCCCGGCCGGCCTGCCTGAATTCCGCGAGCATGTCCTCGACGCGCCGCCCGTAGGCCTTGATCGGCAGTGGCACCTCTGCGCCCTGGCTGAAATACAGCCGCATCTTGACCGGGCCCTCGAGCTTGCCGAGGACCGCGCGCGTGCCATCGGAGAGCGTATACAGCTTGCCCTGGGTGAGGTCGAGGCGAGCGCGCGGCGCGCCGAGCACGATGTTGAGCAGCACGAGGATGACGAAGGCGGCAATGAGCCCGCCGCCCGAGTAGAGGAAATGCTCCGTTCTCTTGTCCATTCCGCTTCAGCCTGCCCGATGGTTGCGGATCACGACCCCGGTCACGAACAGGGTATACGCGATGATCGATCCGAAGTAGAGCAGTCCGCGCGAGTCGAGCACGCCTTTCTGGAAGCCGTCGTAGTACGTGAGAACCGAGAACCTCGCGACCGACTCGACCAGCCAGGGACTCGCCCAGCGCGCCAGCAGATCGGTGAGCGGGGCGAACCCGACCAGGATAAGGAGCAGGCAGGCGACCACCGCGAGGATGAACGCGATCACCTGGTTGCGCGTGAGCGCGGAGGTCATGCAGCTGATCGCGAGGTAGGCGCCGGCGAGGAGCGCGGCGCCGACGTAGCCGGAGAGGATCACGCCGTTGTCGGGGTCGCCGAGCCAGTTGACCGTCACGATCATCGGGAAAGTCAGCGCCAGCGCGACGATGAGAAACAGCCAGGACGCGAGGAACTTGCCGACGATGGCCTGCCATGTGGCCACGGGCAGGGTGAGCAGCAACTCTATCGTCCCGAGGCGGCGCTCCTCCGACCACAGGCGCATGCCCGCCGCCGGGACCAGGAACAGGAACAGCCAGGGCAGCCAGTTGAAGAAAGCCGCCAGCGAGGCCTCGCCCCGCTCGAAGAAGCCCCCGAAGGTGAAAGTGAAGAATCCGGCGAGCAGCAGGAAGATGACGAGGAAGACGTAGGCGACCGGCGATTCGAAATACGCGGCCAGCTCTCGCTTCGCAATCGTGCGGATCGCCGCCCAATGCCCCTTCACGCCGCCTCCGCGTGCACGTCGGAGCGGGTGATCGAGCGGAAGAAGTCGTCGAGCTTGCGTGTCGAGGAGCGCGCGGCGAGCTCCTGCGGCGCGCCGTCGGCGACGATCCGGCCGCGGTCGATGATGATCGCGCGCGTGCACGCGGCCTCGACTTCCTCGAGGATGTGAGTCGAGAAGATGATCGCCTTGTTCTCGCCCATCTGGCGGATGAGGGTGCGGACTTCGTGCTTCTGGTTGGGGTCGAGGCCGTCGGTGGGCTCGTCCAGAATGAGCACCTCGGGGTCGTGGATCAGGGCCTGCGCGAGGCAGGTGCGGTGGCGGAACCCCTTCGACAGCGTGTCGATGGTCTGCCCGAGAACCGATTCGAGATGGCACAGATCGACGACGCGGCGGATGGCGCTGCGGCGCGCGTCGCCCTCGAGGCCGCGCATCTCCGCCGCGAACCTCAGGAACGACATCACGGACATGTCGGTATACGAGGGCGCCGCCTCGGGCAGATAGCCAATGCGCCGCTTCACCTCGATGGGACTTTCCTGCACGTCGAGCCCGCACACGGAAACCCTGCCCGCGCTGGGGGGCATGAAGCCCGTGATCATGCGCATGGTGGTGGACTTGCCGGCCCCGTTCGGCCCGAGGAAACCCAGCACTTCCCCCCGGTCTACTTCGAAGGACACGCCGTCGACCGCCCGCTTGGGACCGAAAGTCCTGCTGAGATTCTCCACCTTGATCACGCTGGCTCTCCAATCGGCGGTGCCCTACAGACCCGCGGTCCGCCGCGGAAGTTCCTTGTCTGCTGCGGCGGAACTGCAGCGGCGGAACCGGATTCTAGCCTAATCGCGCCGCCGGATGAACCAAAGTGCATTAGCTTATTCAAGGATTTGCGCTTTCAACCCCTGCACGATGGCCTTATAATTTTGCCCTCGATTTTGAGGCGAAGGATCGCAATGACCCATGTGGTGACCGAAAGCTGCATCAAGTGCAAGTACACCGACTGTGTCGATGTGTGCCCGGTCGACTGCTTCCACGAAGGGCCCAACATGCTGGTGATCGACCCCGACGAGTGCATCGACTGCGCGGTGTGCATCCCGGAGTGTCCGGTCAACGCGATCATGCCCGAGGAAGACGTGCCGGAGGACCAGAAGAAATTCACCCCCCTCAATGCCGAGCTCGCCAAGGTCTGGCCAGTCATCACCGACGCCAAGCCCGGCCCGGCCGACGCCGATCAATGGAAGGACGTGAAGGACAAGCTGAAGTTTCTGGAGCGCTGATGCTCCGAACCGGATGCTAAAGCTTGCCCTCGGTCTTTCCTTCGCCGAGCTCTACCGCCGCGACGGACTCGCTCGGCTAGACGCCGCCTTCCTCGACCATCTCGCGGCGGCCGATGCGTCGCTGCGCTCGCGCCTCGACGCCGCTCGCGCCGGCCCGTCAGGCCTGGAGAGCAAGGCCGAATCGGCGCTGATCCTCGAGGTTGCTCCGCACCTGGACGACTTTCTCGCCGAACTGTTCGGCATCCAGGCCGAGTTCGGCGCGCTCGCCGCGCGCCACCACGAGCTCGCTCCAATCCACGCGGTAAAGCGCCAGTTCGTGCAGCGGCGCGCGGCCAACAAGGTCAGTCCCGAGGACGCGGCGAAGCTCGACGGCCCTGCGCTCGAGGCTCAGCTGAAGCGCCTTCTCGGAGGGACCTTCGACGAGCTCGGCTACGCGAAGAAGGTGAGTGAATGGCTGGCCGACGACGCGGCGCACGCGGCCGAGCTCGACGCCGCGATGAAATACGCCGCCTGGGCGGTGCATACTCCGGCCGGGCGCGATCACGTCGCGGGCGGAGTCCTCTTCAAGGTACCGGCCAGGGTCGATCCGCAGAATCTGCTCGTTCATGCGCAGAGGGTCGAGCACGAAGGCGTCGTCACGTACACCATCCGGCCCGAGCACATCCGCCGGCGCCGGGGATTCGCGCTCACCGATCGCGGGACCGATCTCGTCGGAGCGCTCGACCAGGCCAACTACTGTATCTGGTGCCACACCCAGGGCAAGGATTCGTGCTCCAAGGGGCTGAAGGAGAAGCCGTCACCGGACGCTCCGGGAAAAGTGACGTTCAAGAAGAGCCCCTTCGGCGTCACGCTGGCCGGGTGTCCCCTCGAGGAGAAGATCTCCGAGTTCCACACGCTCAAGGCGCAAGGACAGGCGATTTCGGCGCTCGCGGTGATCGCGATCGACAACCCGACGGTCGCGGCGACCGGGCATCGCATCTGCAACGACTGCATGAAGGCCTGCATCTACCAGAAGCAGGAGCCGGTGAACATCCCGCAGATCGAGACCCGGACGCTCAAGGACGTGCTCGATCTGCCCTGGGGCTTCGAGATCTACTCCCTGCTCACGCGCTGGAACCCGCTCAACGTCCGCAGGCCCCTGCCCCTGCCTCCGACAGGCTACAAGGTGCTCGTCGCCGGCATGGGCCCGGCCGGCTTCACTCTCGCGCATCACCTCATGAACGACGGACACGCGGTCGTCGGCATCGACGGGCTGAAGATCGAGCCGCTTCCCGCCGCCATCTCCGGAGTCGCACACGACGGCTCGCGCGTTCCTTTCGAGCCGATGCGCGACGTGAGCGCGCTGTACGAGTCCCTCGACGACCGCGTCATGGCCGGGTTCGGCGGCGTCGCCGAGTACGGAATCACGGTGCGCTGGGACAAGAACTTCCTCAAGCTGGTGCGGCTCCTGCTCGAGCGGCGGGCGGAATTCGCGATGCACGGCGGCGTCCGCTTCGGCGGCACGGTGAGCCTCGAGGACGCCCTCGACCTGGGCTTCGATCACGTCGCGCTGTGCATGGGGGCGGGCAAGCCCACGGTCCTGGACATTCCCAACGGGCTCGCGCGCGGCGTGCGCGCCGCCTCGGATTTCCTCATGGCGCTGCAGCTCACCGGCGCAGCCAAGGCCGACTCGATCGCCAACATGCAGCTGCGCCTGCCGGTCGTCGTGGTCGGCGGCGGACTGACCGCGATCGATACCGCCACCGAATCGCTCGCCTACTACCTCGTGCAGATCGAGAAGTTCCTGACGCGCTTCGAGGCCCTCGCCGCCGAGAGCGGCGAGGACGCAGTTCGGGCGAAATGGGACGACCAGGAGCGCGAGATCGCCGAGGAATTCCTGGCCCACGCGCGCGCGGTCAGGAAGGAGCGCGCCACGGCGGAGCGCGAAGGCCGCGAGCCGCGCGTCGTGGAGCTGCTCCGCCACTGGGGCGGCGTGACCGTCGCCTATCGCCGGCGCCTGGTCGACAGCCCCTCGTACACGCTCAACCACGAGGAAGTCGAGAAGGCGCTCGAGGAGGGCGTCAGCTTCGCCGAGGGACTGGCGCCGGTCGCAGTCGACGTCGACAATTACGGCGCCGTTCGCGGTATCCGCTTCACGCGCCCGAGCGGGCTGGAATCCGCGGAGCACCTGCTGCCGGCGCACACGGTGTTCGTCGCAGCGGGAACCCAGCCCAACACCGTGCTGTCGCGCGAGCACGCGGGATTCGCGCTCGACGGCAAGTATTTCCAGGCCTGCGACGAGGACGGGCAGCCGGTCAAGCCGGAGCGCTCGATCTCGAAGCCAGGGCGCGCCGACGTGCTCCTGTCGCGCACCGCCGACGGCCGATTCGTCAGCTTCTTCGGCGACCTCCACCCCTCGTATTTCGGCAACGTGGTGAAAGCGCTCGGCTCGGCGCGCCAAGGCTACCCGGTCGTGTCGCGCGCGCTCTCGCGAAGGCCCGCGCAGTCGCCGCGCGCGCCCGCGGAGTTCTTCGCCGCGCTTGCGGACCAGCTGGTCGCCACTGTCCACAAGGTGGAGCGGCTCACGCCGAACATCGTCGAGGTTGTGGTGCGGGCGCCGCTCGCGGCGCGCCGGTTCCGGCCCGGGCAGTTCTACCGCCTGCAGAATTTCGAGACGCTATCGCCCGTCGTTGAGACGGCCGGCGCCTCGACCCGGCTCCAGATGGAGGGCCTCGCCATGACCGGCGCCTGGGTGGACCGGGATCGCGGCCTCGTTTCGACCATCGTTCTGGAGATGGGCGGGTCATCGGACCTGTGCGCGATGCTCAGGCCCGGGGAGCCGGTGATCCTCATGGGGCCGACCGGGAGTCCGACGCATATCGCTGCGGGCGAGACCGTGATCCTCGCGGGCGGCGGCCTGGGCAACGCGGTGCTCTTCTCGATCGGCGCGGCGTTCCGCGAACAGGGCTCGAAGGTGCTCTACTTCGCGGGGTACAAGAAGGTCCTCGACCGCTACAAGGTCGCGGAGATCGAGGCCGCCGCGGACGCGGTGGTGTGGTGCTGTGACGAGGAGCCGGGCTTCAGCCCGACGCGCCTCCAGGATCGCAGCTTCGTCGGGAATATCGTCCAGGCGATGGACGCGTACGCCCAGGGACTCCTCGGCTCTCAGCCCATCCGCATGCACGATGCCGACCGGCTGATCGCGATCGGCTCGGACAGGATGATGGCGGCGGTCGCGCGCGCGCGCCACGACGTGCTGAAGGACCATCTGAAAGCGCAGCACGTCGCGATCGGATCGATCAACTCGCCCATGCAGTGCATGCTCAAGGAGATCTGCGCGCAATGCCTGCAGCCGCACGTCGACCCGCATACGGGCAAGAGAAGCTACGTGTTCTCGTGCTTCAACCAGGACCAGGAGCTCGACCGGGTCGATTTCGGCGCTCTCTCGGAGCGCCTCAAGCAGAACTCGCTGCAGGAAAAGATGACCGCGCAGTGGATCCGGCGTTGCATGCCGGAGCTGCGCAGGCTGCGACAGCTCGTTTAGCCTAGTGCCAGTCCTCGCGGGGCGGGATGGGGAGCGGCATCACGGCGATCCCCTCCTCGAGAAGGTCGCGCGTCTCCTCGCCCGTCGCGACGCCGCGAATGCTGCGCTCGCGCGCTTCCTTGCGGTGGATGCGCCGCGCCTCCGACGGAAAATCCTTTCCGACGTTCTCGGTGTTGAGAAGAATGTAGTCGACCACCTCCTGCACGCTGCGCGGATTCGGCGCGGTGGCGGGCTGCGGCGCAGGAGCCGGCGCTTCGGCATCGGGTCTTCCAATTTTCGCGGTCAGGAGCTTTTCGATCCGGGAGCCGCCGCATGCCGGGCACGAGAGCAGTCCGCGCGCCTTCTGGCCCTCGAAATCCTCCGCCGAGGCGAACCAGCCCTCGAAGCGGTGGCGATGCGCGCAGATGAGCTCGAAAACGATCACGTCGTCAGTGTCCCGCCTCAGCGGTGGAGCGGCACTTCGGAAGGAACGGTCTCCCCTTCTGGCCCAGGGGCGGGAGGCTTGTCAAGCGACATCGCCAGGCCGAGGACGACCGCGACGATCCCCGCGATCAGCCACAGGAGCGCTTCGGCGAAGCTCGCGCGCGCCGCGTATTCGCTGCGCGAGTAGTAGGCGACGACGCGCTCGCGCGCGTCGAGATCCTCCTGGTTCGGAGCGAAGGTTCGGGTCTCGCCGTTGCGATCGATGTAAGGTCCGAGCGCGCCCGAGGCCTTGAAGTTCTGGCGCGCCAGCGCCTGGCTGAGAAGCTCCTTCTTCTCGGGAGAAGCGACCTTGCTCCAGCGGGCCGCCTGCGCCGGACCGGCCTTGTGCTGGCTCTCGGCCACCGTCACCTTAAGGTCTGCGTACCTCTGGTACGCGAAGTAGCCGTAGAGCGCGCAAGCGCTCCCCGACAGGACGATGAGGAGCACCGCTCTGCGGTGCACGCCGTACGCACCCAGCCGCCGCGTCCCGTCGAACAGGCAGAACAGCGCGAAGGCTCCCGCGGCAACGTTCAATATGAAATCGGGGAGGTTTTCCATCGTCTCAGCACTCTACGCCCAGTCGAGCGGAAGGGGACGGTAATCTAGCACATCCGCGATCGAGTGCCCGGGGCAGGGGTCGAACCTGCATGGCCTCGCGGCCTAGGGATTTTAAGTCCCTTGTGTCTACCAGTTTCACCACCCGGGCCGGGGTCGAGACATCTGGAGGCGGGAGTCGGAATCGAACCGGCGTCCACGGCTTTGCAGGCCGCTGCATGACCACTCTGCCATCCCGCCGTGTGCCTTGAACCAGAGCAGCGCGCTTGGCGCGCTGTTCCTGGAAACCTGGAGCGGGAAACGAGTCTCGAACTCGCGACCTCAACCTTGGCAAGGTTGCGCTCTACCAACTGAGCTATTCCCGCGTTACTTAAAGCGAATCTTACGGGCCGCCCCCCCTGCGGTCAATACGACGCCGGTCTCCCGGCGCCCGCGGCGCGAGAGCGCGCTGCAGGTAGTTGAACATCGAAACCAATGTCAGGATCGCCGCGATGTAGATCAGCCAGGTGCCGATGCGCTGCACGTCGAACGGGCCGATCGTATCGTGATAGAGCAGCATCGGCACCGCGATCATCTGCGATATGGTCTTGACCTTGCCGAGGAAATTGACCGCGACACTCTTCGACTTCCCGATCTTCGCCATCCACTCGCGCATCGCCGAAATCGCGATCTCACGGCCGATGATGACGACGGCGATAATGGCGTCGGCGCGTTGAAGCTGAACGAGCACGATGAGCGCCGCTGCGATCATCAGCTTGTCCGCCACCGGGTCGAGGAAGGCGCCGAAAGCCGATATCTGGTTCAGGCGCCGCGCCAGGTAGCCGTCGAGCAGGTCGGTGATCGCGGCGGCGATGAAAAGGATCGTCGCAATCAGGTTCTGCTGCCAGCTCGAAAGCCATGCCGGCGGAACGTAGAACACCCCGATCACCAGCGGGATCATGATGATGCGCAGCCACGTCAGTAGATTGGGAAGGTTAAGCGGCATGGAGTTCCCGGTAGATCTTCTCCGCGAGCTTGCGGCTGATGCCCTCGACCTGAGTCAGGTCCTCCACGCTCGCGCCCATCACTCCCTTCAGTCCTCCGAATCTCGTCAGCAGGTGCCGGCGGCGCTTCGCGCCCACGCCGGCGATGCCCTCGAGGGTCGACGTGGTGCGGCGCCGGGAGCGCCGCGCACGGTGCCCTGCGATCGCGAAGCGGTGCGCTTCGTCGCGTATGTGCTGGATCAGGTGAAGCCCCGGATGGTCGGGCGCGAGCCTCACGGCGCGGTCGCCTATCCACAGCTCCTCGAGCCCGGGCTTGCGCTCCGGCCCCTTCGCGATCCCGACGAGCGCGATGTCGGAGAGCCCGACCTCGGCGAGGGCCGCCTTCGCCGCTCCCACCTGTCCCTTGCCGCCGTCGATGAAGATCGCGTCGGGCGCGATCCCCTCCCCGCCCGCGATTCGCCCGTACCGGCGCGCGAGTGCCTGGTTCAGCGCCGCGTAGTCGTCTCCGGGAACGAGGCCCTCGATGTTGTAGCGGCGGTATTCGCCCCGGCGCATGTCCATCCGATCGTACACCACGCACGACGCGACCGTCGCTTCGCCCATGGTATGGCTGATGTCGAAGCATTCGATGCGCTGCGCCGTGTCGGGCAGCCCGAGCGCATCGCGCAGCGCGGCAAGCCGCGCCCCCCGCGTGCTCTGCTCGGAGAGCCTGGCCTTCAGCGCCTGGAGCGCGTTCTCGCGCGCCATCTCGAGCCACGCCCGCCGCTCGGCGGTCGGCCGCGTGACGACGCGAACCGCTTTCTTCGCGTGCTCGGATAGCGTCGCCTCGAGCTCCGCGGAATCGAGGTCCTCGCCTGCGACGATGAGCGGCGGGACCGGGCGCTCGAGGTAGTGCTGCGCGATGAACGCCAGGAGCACTTCCTTCGCATCGCCCTCCTGCGCGTTCTGCGGAAACAGGCTGCGGTCCCCGAGCTGCAGGCCGCCGCGAACCATCATCAGGTTCACGCAGGCGACGCCCTCGTCGATGACCGCGGCAACGATGTCGACGTCGACGCCGTCGCCCGTGTCCGCGTACTGGCGCTGGCTCACCTTGGCGAGCGACTGGATCTGGTCGCGGTAGATCGCCGCCTCCTCGTAGCGCCTCGCATCCGAGGCGCTCTGCATCCTCTCCTCCAGTCGCTTGAGCGCGGTGTCGCTGCCTCCCTCCAGGTAGAGCTGCGCGCCCTTGACGTCTTCCGCGTACGCGGAAGGGCTGATGAGGCCGACGCAGGGTGCGGTGCAGCGCCTAATCTGGTAGAGCAGGCACGGGCGCGAGCGGTTCTGGAACACCGAGTTCTCGCAGGTGCGGAGGCGGAACACCCGCTGCAGCAGCTGGATGCTCTCGCGCACGGCGCCGGCGTGCGGGAACGGGCCGAAGTAGCGGTGCGCCTTGTCCATCGGACCGCGATGGAAGCCCAGGCGCGGAAACTCCTCGCCGCTCACCATCAGGTACGGGTACGACTTGTCGTCGCGGAAGAGGATGTTGTATCGCGGGCTGAGCGACTTGATCAGGTTGTTCTCGAGGATCAGCGCCTCGGCCTCGGATCGCGTAACGGTGATCTCGACCGATGCGACCTGGCTCAGCATCATGTCGATGCGCGGGCCGTGATCGGTTTTCTGGAAGTAAGAAGACACCCGCTTCCTCAGGTCTCCCGCCTTCCCCACGTAGAGCGCCTCTCCGTGCCCGCCCATCATTCGGTAGACGCCCGGCAGCCCCGGGAGCGACGCGAGCAGCGGCTTGGGGTCGAAGGGCGCGACGGACGGAGCGCCTGCGCGCCCCTGGGGAGGAAGCGCCGTGCGTCGGAGAATCATCTAGGGCCGCGGAGAAATATCGCGATGTCGCGGACCACCGCATGGAACATGCGCTCGGTGAGCCGCTTGGTCTGCGTATTATAGCGGCTGCAGTGGTAGCTATCGAAAAGGCGCGCGCCCGGCCGGACCTGAGGAAGCTCGTGAACGGCGTGGTGCGCGAAGCGCCGTTCTCCGGGGGCGAGACCGAGGGCCATCAGCACGGCGCGGTGGGCGACCGCGCCCAGCGCGAGTATCGCCCGCGGACGCACCGCGGCGATCTCGTGCGCAAGATACCGGTTGCAGCGCCGGACCTCGTCCGGCCGCGGCTTGTTCTGAGGCGGCACGCACTTCACGGCGTTGGTCACCCGGCAGCCGATGAGCTCGAGCCCGTCGTCCGGATCGGCCGAGCCTTCGTGGCTCGCGAATCCCTGACTGTGGAGCGTCCTGTAGAGGAGGACGCCGGCATGGTCGCCGGTGAACGGCCGACCGGTGCGGTTCGCGCCGTGCATCCCCGGCGCGAGGCCGACGACGAGCAGCGCCGCACGGGCCGGGCCGAACGGCGCGACGGGCCGGGCGTGGTAGTCCGGGTGCTCCTTCCTGACGCGATCGAGGTGGCGCGCGAGCCGAGGGCAGTCGCGGCACTCGGGATCGAAGCCTGAAGGCGGTTTTGCGGTCGTCCGGGGAGGCGTTTTGTTATAAAATGCCGCCCTTTTGCTGCGAACTGCCATGGCTAAGGTCCTTGCAACCGAAATCCGCGTCGGCCACCTGCTCGAGTGGGAAAAGCGGATCTGGCGCGTCCTGAAATGCTATCACGTGCACGTCGGCGGGCGCGGCGGCGCCTTCATGCAGGTCGAGATGAAGGACATCGAGAGCGGCACCAAGACCAACCAGCGCATCCGCACCGAGGACAAGGTCGAGCGAGCGTTCGTCGAGCCGCGCGAGATGCAGTATCTCTACCACGACGGCACCGGCTTCGTGTTCATGGACAAGGAAAACTACGAGCAGCTCACGCTCTCGGAGGACATGCTCGAGGGGCAAAGCGGCTACCTGCTGCCGAACACCGACGTGAAGGTCACGTTCTACAACGACAAGCCGATCGGCCTCGAGCTGCCGCCCTCGGTTGTGCTCACCGTCACCGAGACCGACCCCGAGATCAAGAACGCAACCGTGACGACCTCGTTCAAGCCCGCCAAGACCGAGACCGGGCTCGTCGTGCAGGTGCCCCCTTTCATCGGCACCGGCGAGAAGATCAAGATCAACACCGATGACGGCGCTTACATTGAGCGCGCCTAGCGCCCGATGGTCACGCGAACCGCGCTCGTCACCGGGGCAAACCGCGGGCTGGGCCTCGAGACTGCGCGCCAGCTGGCGCGATCCGGTTACCGCGTAGTCCTCGCCGCACGCGACCTCGCGAAAGCCGAGGCGGCGGCGCAACACGTCCGCAAGGAAGGACTCGACGCTCTCCCCTTCCAGCTCGACGTCGCGAGCGACGAGAGCTGCGCGCGACTGAACGGGATCGGCGCGATCGATGCGCTCGTCAACAACGCGGGCGTGATGCTCGAGAGCGACGAGAATCCGCTCGCTGCGGGCCTCCTGAGCCAGAGCGCGATGGACATCACGCCTGACGTCATTCGCCAGACACTGGAGACGAACACGCTCGGCGCGTATCGCGTCATCCAGGCGATTGCACCCGGCATGCGCGAGCGCGGATACGGGCGGATCGTCAACGTGTCCTCGGGGCTCGGGCAACTCAACGACATGGGCGGCGGCTATCCGGCGTACCGGGTCTCGAAGACGGCGCTCAACGCGCTGACGCGCATCTTCGCCGCGGAGCTGAAGGGCACCGGCGTTCTCGTCAACTCCGTGTGCCCGGGCTGGGTGAAGACCGACATGGGCGGGCCCGGCGCGCGCCTCTCGCCCGAGGAAGGCGTGCGCACCATCGTCTGGGCCGCCACGCTGCCCGACGACGGACCGACCGGCGGATTCTTCCGGAACCTGAACCCGATTCCTTGGTAGCGCGACTTGCAAGGCTGCCGCAAGGCATGAAGCGCACAATGCCCTGGAGCGCGAGCCGGAGCTCGCGCAAGTCCCGTCAAGGAGGATCCGTGCGACATGGCCTGAACCTCGCAAGCGTGATTTCCATCGCCTTCGCCACCTGCGCGCTCGCGCAGAAGACGCCCAACGAGCCCCCGGGACCTTGCAAGGAGATCGCCAACGCCTGCCGCAATGCCGGGTTCATCAAGGGCGACTGGAAGAAAGGGGATGGCCTCTGGCGCGATTGCGTCGACCCGATCATGCAGGGCAAAAGTACCGCCCCGGGCGCGACGAAGCCGCTGCCCCAGGTGGACCCGAGCCTGGTTTCCGCGTGCAAGGCGAAGCACCCCAAGTACGGGGGCGGAAAAGTCGGCTCGTAGCGTCTACACCACGTGATCCGGCGCCAGTTCGCACGGCTGCGCGCCGGTCTCGATCTGCACGGTCGTGTGGTGCACGCGGTAGTGCGCGCGCAGCTCCTTGCAGATTTCCGCGGTGAAGGCGTCGCCCGGGTGTCCTTTGGGCATGACGAGGTGCACGGTGAGCGCCGTCTCCGTCGTGCTCATCGCCCAGATGTGCAGGTCGTGGACTTCGGATACGCCCGCCAGTTTGGACAGGTAGGCGCGCACCCTGGTCGGGTCGATGTGCGCCGGCACGGCGTTGAGCGCCATGGTCACGGAATCGCGCAGTAGGCCCCAGGTGCCGACGATGATGACGAGCGCGATGGCGATGCCCATCACCGGGTCGATCCACAGCCATCCCGTGTACAGGGTCAGCAGCGCGGCAAGGACGACGCCGAGCGAGATCGCCGCGTCGGCGGCGAGGTGCAGGAAGGCGGCGCGGATGTTGAGGTCGCCGCCGCTCCTCGCGAAAGGCAGCGCGCTCGCGGCGTTGATGACGATCCCGACGAGCGCGACCCACATCACGGTCCGGCTCGCGACAGGCTCGGGCTCGACCAGGCGCTGGATCGATTCCCAGATGATCCCGCCGGTGACGAGGAGGAGTAGCGCAGCGTTGAACAGCGCAGCAAGGATGGAGGTGCTGCGCAGGCCGTAGGTATACCTCGCCGAGGGGCCACGGCGCGAGAGCCGGCCCGCGCCCCAGGCGAGCGCGAGCGCCAGCACGTCCGAGAGGTTGTGGCCAGCGTCGGCGAGCAGCGCCATCGAGTGCGCTAGCACGCCGTACACCGCCTCGACGACCACGAACGCAAAGTTCAGGCCGATCCCGAACGCGAACGCGAGACCGAAGTCGCGCGGCGCGTGGCCCTCGTGACCGTGATGGCCGTGATCGTGATCGTGGTGCTCGTGCGCCATGGCGCGTAGTGTAGTCTCAGGCCGTCGCCTCCTGCACGGACCTCACCGCCCGCGCATAGCGCTCGTCCGGGGCGGCCGGATCCCGGCCTCGCATCAACGCGAGCCGCCTGGGCTCGGGCGAGCGGTCCCTCAGCGCTTCGAGCACGCCCGGGACCGCTTCCGGCGCGTTGCACAGCAGCACCATGTCGCACCCGGCCTCGATCGCAGCGAGCGCGCGCTCGGGCGGACCGCCCGCGATCCGGGCGCCTTCCATGGATAGGTCGTCGCTGAAGATCATTCCGTCGAACCCGAGGTGGCCGCGCAGGATGTCCCTGAGCCAGATGCGCGAGTAGCCCGCCGGGCGGTCGTCCACGCGGGGGTAGATCACGTGAGCCGGCATCACGCCGGCGAGCCCGCGGGCGATGAGCTCGCGGTAGGGATGCAGATCGGATGCATCGATGTCGTCGAAGCCGCGCTCGTCGACGGGGACGGCAACGTGCGAGTCGGCCTCGGCGTAGCCGTGCCCTGGAAAATGCTTGCCCACCGACGCTGCACCTCCCGCAGCGAGTCCCGCGACGAGCGCGCCCGCGAGCGCCGCGACCACCGTCGGCTCGTCGGAGAACGCCCGGTCGCCGATCACGCCGCTCGATCCGAAGTCGACGTCGAGCACCGGCGCAAAGCTGAAATCCACGCCGTGCCTGCGCAGCTCGACCGCGATCACGTAGCCGATCGACTCGGCCAGGGCCCGCGCGCCGCCGGCATCGACCTCCCAGCGCTCGCCGAGCAGGCGCATCGGCGGGATGCGGGTGAAGCCTTCCCTGAAGCGCTGCACCCGCCCGCCCTCGTGGTCCACCGCGATCAGCAGCTCGGGGCGCTGCGTCCTGATGTCGCGAGTAAGCGCGGCGAGCTGCCCCGGCGATTCGAAATTGCGCGCGAACAGGATCACGCCTCCCGTCGATGGGTGGCGCAGGAGCTCCTTCTCCTCCGGGGCGAGTCGAAGGCCCGCGACGTCGAGCATTGCGGCGCCCGCATTCATCCCGGCGGGCGTCCCGTGGCGTCCTCCCCTTCGATGACCACGAAGGCGCACGCCATTCCGACCTCGTCGGTGAGCGAAAGGTGGACCCGCTCCACGCCGCGCCGCTCGAGAAGCGCGGCGAGCGCCTGCGAGAACTGGAACGCCGGCTTCCCGGAGCGCTCGTTGACCACCCAGACGTTGTGCCAGCTCACCGGGTAGTGGATGCCTACGCCCAGCGCCTTCGAGAACGCCTCCTTGGCGGCAAAGCGCTTGGCGAGGTAGCCGGCGCGCTTCCTGCGCCGCCGGAAAACCTCGAGCTCGGACGCCACCAGGATCTTCGTCGCGAAGCGCTCGCCGAAGCGCGAAAGCGCCTGCTCGATGCGCTCGACCTCGCACAGATCGGTGCCGATTCCGAGGATCATGCGCTCTGGCGGATGATTTCGAGATATCTGCGCACCGCCTCGCCCAGGCCCATTTCGAGCGCGTCGGCGACGAGAGCGTGCCCGATGGACACCTCCAGCACGCCCGGCACGGCGCGCAGGAACACGGGCAAGTTCGCGAGATTGAGGTCGTGGCCCGCGTTGACCCCGAGGCCCGCCCCCTGCGCGGCGCGGGCCGACTCTGCGTACCGGCGCAGCGCCGCGTGTTGTCCGGGCGTCCCGAAGGCGCGCGCGTAGGGCTCCGTATACAGCTCCACGCGGTCCGCGCCCAGCCTTGCCGCCGCGTCCATCGCCGCCGGGACCGGATCCATAAAGAGGCTCGCCCTCACCTTGAGCGCCTTCAGCTCGGCCAGCACCGCCTCCAGCTTGCCGCCGTCCCGCTCGAGGTCCCAGCCATGATCCGAGGTGAACGCGCCGGTCTCGTCGGGCACCAGGGTACACTGCGCCGGCCGGACCTGCCGCACAAATTCGAGCAGGCCGTGAAAGGGATTGCCCTCGATGTTGAACTCCGCGCCGGGCTTCTCCCTCACGACGCAGGAAAGTTCGCGCACGTCGTTCGCGCGCACGTGCCGTCCGTCGGGGCGCGGATGAACGGTGATGCCGTGCGCGCCGGCGTCGAGCGCGATGCGCGCCGCGCGGACCACGTCGGGAATGCCGATCGTGCGCGTGTTCCGCAGCAGGGCGATCTTGTTGATGTTGGCGCTGAGCTGTGTCGCCGCCATGGCCCTAGAGAGAGAGCAGGTCGCGGAATATGCGCCGGCTCTTCAGCGGCTGGTATTCCAGGCGGTGATCGAGAAGAGCGCGCATCAGCGCCTTTGCCTCCTGCTGGGTCCGCGGATCGCCGTAGTCGTCCCGCCCCATGTCGAGGAGCGTGCGGCCGGATACTGCCGTGGCCGCCGCGCCGTTGATCTCGACCGGACCGCGCTCCGGGTCATAGCGGTAGGTCTTGGCCGGGTCGATGGCGCTGCCGCTCGCGCTGTCGCGGTCCAGCGTCATCGCGTAGCCGAGCTCCTTGAGCAGCGCCCGCTCGAAGGAGCGCAGCGCCGAGGCGGACTCCCAGTGCGAGGCGAGCTGCTCCAGCGCGGCCCGGTAGCGCGCGAACAGGGCATCGTGCGGGTCCTCGCGCGGAAGCAGGCGCACCAGCAGCTCGTTCACGTAGAACCCGCACATCAGCGCCTCGCCTTGGAGCCGCGGAGCCCCGCCGATCCACTCCGCGCGCGCGAGCGTCCGGACTTCGCCCTTGCCGAACCAGGAAAGCGCGAGCGGCTGAAAGCCGAGCAGGACGCCGCGCAGCGCCGAGCGCGGGCTGCGCGCGGCGCGGGCCACCATCGACAAGCGCCCGAAGCCCCGGGCGAACACCTCGAGAAGCAGGCTCGTCTCGCGGTACGGATAGCTGTGCAGGACGAAAGCCTCGCGGCTCTCCTGGCGGGCGCGCTCAGCCATAGCCCATGCGCCTCAGCGCAGCCTCGTCGTCGGTCCAGCCGCCGCGTACCCGCACCCAGGTCTCGAGGTAGACCTTGCCGCCGAGCAGCTTCTCGATGTCCCGCCTCGCCTCGGAGGCAATGGTCTTCAGCTTGCTTCCGCCCGCCCCGATGACGATCGCCTTGTGCCCCGCCTTCTCGACGACGATCGACGCGTGGATCCGCCGCACGCCGCGCTGCTCCTCGTACTTGTCGATTTCGACGTGGGCGCTGTAGGGGAGCTCCTCGCCGAGGTGGCGGAAGAGCTTCTCGCGTATGAATTCTGCGGCGAGGAAGCGCTCGTTCCTGTCGGTGAGCTCGTCCGCCGAGTGGATCGCCGGCTGCTCGGGAAGGTGGCGCTCGAACGTGCGCAGCAACTCGTCCAGCCCCTTTCGGCGCTTGGCGCTCACCGGCACGATCTCGTCGAACTCCGCCTCGCCCGCGACCTTCTGCAGGAAGGACGGAAGCTGATCCGGCTCAAGCGCGTCGATCTTGTTCACCACCAGAAACAGCGTCGCGTCAGCGGGAACGAGACTCAGCACCGCGCGGTCCCCGGCGCTGAAGCGCCCCGCCTCGACCACCAGCGCGACCACGTCGACGCTGTCGAGCTCAGCCCGCACCGCCCGGTTCATGGCCCGGTTGAGGCCGCCACGGTAGCGGCTCTGGAACCCTGGCGTGTCGACGAGGATGAACTGAGCGGTCTCCGTCGTGAGGATGCCGCGCAGGGCGAGCCGCGTGGTCTGCGGCTTGCGCGAGGTGATGCTGAGCTTCTGTCCGAGCAGCGCGTTCTGCAGCGTCGACTTGCCCACGTTCGGCCGCCCGATCAGGGCGATCGCACCGCAACGAAACGAGGCCGATGCCATCGCCTGCCGCCTTCAGCCGCGGATCTGCTCGAACGCGCGCATTGCGGCTTCCTGCTCGGCGTTGCGGCGGCTGCTGCCGCTGCCGGTCGTGCGCACCGACAACTGGGGGATGAGGCACTCGACCTCGAAGTTCTGCTGATGCGCCGCTCCGCGCGTGGCGAGCACCGAGTACTGGGGCAGCGGGATCCTGCGAGCCTGGAGGAGCTCCTGCAGGAGCGTCTTCGGATCCTTGCCGAGCGACCGCGGGTCGAGGTCCTTGAGCAGGGGCTCGTACAGGCGCCTGACGGTCTCGCGGGCCGCAGCGAAGCCGCCGTCCAGGAACGCTGCGCCCACCACAGCCTCCAGCGCGTCGGCCAGAATGGACGGACGCGAAGTCCCGCCGCTCCTCATCTCGCCTTCCCCCAAGCGCAGGTACTCACCCAGGCCGAGGTCCTGGGCCAGCTGGTGCAGCGCCTCCTGTCGCACCAGGTGCGCGCGCATTCGCGACAGATCGCCCTCGGGCAGGTCCGGAAACCGCTCGAACAGCTCCGCCGCCACGACGCAGTTGAGCACGCCGTCGCCGAGAAACTCCAGGCGCTCGTTGTGGGGCGCACCGAAGCTGCGGTGCGTGAGCGCCTGCGCGAGCAGCTCGGGCCGCGAGAAGCCGTATCCGACGCGCTGCCGCAGGCGCTCCGGGCTCACGGCAAAGTCATTCGTTGCTGCTCGCCGCGAAATCAATGACGACGTTAACGTTGCCGAATAGCGGAATGCGCTTCGAGTATGCGGTCGAAACGACCAGCTCGTTTCCTTCCTTCGTCACTTCGAGGTCCTTCGGGCCGATGACGTCGATGTCGTCTATCGCCTGGCGCAGCTGAAACGCGTATCGCACTTCGCCCACGGTCGCCGCCGGATTGGCGACCGCGACCGCTTTGATCGCCTTCTTGACCTTGAAATACTCGATGTAGGCGGGCGCGATCTTGAGGCCGCCGATGGCGACGAACACGATCACGATGCACGCCACGATCATCCCCATCAGGGTCAACCCTCGCTGGTTCCTCATTGGATCACCTCTCACTGGAATTTCCCGATGCGCCTGAGCTCGCTGAAATTGAACCAGATGAAAAACGCCTTGCCCACGATGTTCTCGTCGGGCACGAATCCCCACACGCGGCTGTCGGCCGAATTGTCGCGGTTGTCGCCCATGACGAAGTAGTGCCCGGGCGGGACGGTGCACGTCACGCCCTCGGCATTGTAGTTGCAATTCTCCCGGAAGGGGAACGGCTGCGTGAACGGTACCGCGGCCGGCGTGTCGCTTTCCTGGAGGATGGCGTGCTCCACCCCGCCGAGCGTTTCCTCGAATTGCGACGAATAGTGGACGCGCTCGCGGTTGAGATAGTCGGCCACTTGCTTGCGCGGCTGCGGGACTCCGTCGATCGTGAGTCTCTTGTTCTCGTATGCGATCTTGTCTCCCGGGAGGCCGACGACCCGCTTGATGTAGTCGACCGACGGATCCACCGGATAGCGGAACACCA
>Ga0335085_10000736_pt1 | contig 84496 bp, 87 predicted proteins | sample Lox_Sample_45_FD_206712 | JGI IMG/M metagenome (GOLD analysis project Ga0335085, IMG submission 206712) | Soil microbial communities from Loxahatchee National Wildlife Refuge, Florida, United States - Lox_Sample_4.5 | ecosystem: Environmental > Terrestrial > Soil > Wetlands | place: USA... | reverse complement strand
ATTCTTATGGACGTTCATCCGGGGACCTTCAGGGCTGCAGTTGGTCGGTGTCGCAACCACAGCTTTCCAAGCCTACCCCGGATGAACAACCTTCATAGCTTCCACACCTAGGCGAAGTGGCTGCGATACACCAGCGCGAGCGCGGTGATGTCGTCCGACTGCTCGGCCCCGACGGCGAACGCCGCGGTCGCCGCGAGGACATCGGCCACCAGCGCTGCCGCCGCCTTACCCGATGCGTCAACGAGCACCGCCTCCAGCCGTGCCGTCCCGAATTCCTCGCCCGCCGGGTTAAACGCCTCGGTAATCCCGTCGCTGTAAAGAAATAGCGTGTCGCCGGGCAGCAGCCGCGTCTCGACGACGCGGTGAGGCATGCCCTCGTCGACGCCGAATGGAATACCGGTCGCTTTGAGCGTCTCGTGACCGCCGGCCGCCCGCAGCACGTAAGGGGGATTGTGCCCGGCGTTGCAGTAGCGCATGACGCCGCTGTCGAGGTCGAGCACGCCGTGAAATGCGGTGACGAACATTGCCGTCGCGTTTTCGGTCGTGAGCAGCCGGTTGGCGTTTTCCATGTCTTCTGCCATATCGTCGCCGCGCTCGCCGCTGCGCAGCACCGTACGCGATATCGCCATGAACAGCGCCGCCGGGATACCCTTTCCCGACACATCGGCGACGGTCACCGCCAGGTGGTCATTGTCGAGCAGGAAGAAGTCGTAAAAATCGCCACCGATCTCCCGCGCCGGATGCATTTCCGCGTGCAGGTCGATCGCCGCGAGCGCCCCTTCGCGCGACAGCGGACGGGGCAGAATGGAATTCTGAATCACCGCCGCCGCCTGCATCTCGTCGCGGCGCCGCCTTTTTTCCTCCAGCTCGGCCGCCATGTTGGCGAAGGCACGGGCGAAATGGGCCAGTTCGCCGGGTTGACGCAGCAATTCCTGCAGCATCTCCGGGTCGTACTCGTCGCGTCCCAGCGCGTTTGCGGCGTAGGTCAGGTAGGCGAGCGAGCGGTTCATCCCGTAGAGCCGCTGGCCCAACTCGGCGATGATCGCGACGCCGATGCCCGGGTGCTCGGCGGTGAGCTCCATCAGGCTGTCGCGTTCGACGCGCAGCACCGACAGCGGGCTCTTGGCGACGACAGTGGCGCTGCGCGGCGTCGCCGCAATCGCACCCAATTCACCGACTAAATGCGGCGGCCCCACGGTGGCGACATGCACCTGCCCCGCCCGCGTCTCGACAAAGACGTCGACCTCGCCGGCGAGAATTACATCGGCGAAGGTGCTGACCCGCCCTTCCTCCATGAGGATCGTGCCGGCCGCGAAATTCAGGAACACACAGCGCGCGGCGACGGCGCTCAGCGACGTCGCATCGAGCCGCGCGAAGATCGGCAGCGGCGCCAGCAGCGCGGTGATCTCATCGACCGAGTGCGTTGCCGCGAAACTCGTGTTCGCCGCCGTCTCGTCCATCGGGGATCAATGCGTGAAACGGCGCCGCGGGTAAAGGCTGGGGCGATTCAGCCGCCCTATCCACTCCTCAAGCGCGTGAGACCGCGCGCTGCTTTCTGAGCTCCGGGGTTGGCGGCGGCATTGGCACGGTATCGGGCACTGCGGCACGCGCCAGCTTGACCAGCGCTTGCATCAACCCGGTGACGCCCTTGAGGCGCGTCCCCGCGTCATCCCACGGGCGCAAATAGACAAGCTTTTGATCGGGGCGGAGTTTTAGCCGTCCGGCCTGCTGCTGGATCAGCTCGACCAGTCCCGCCGGGTTGGCGAACCGGTTGCCGCGCAAGGAAATCACCGCGCCTTTCGGGCCCGCGTCGACCTTTTCGACGCCGGCCGCCTTGCAGGCGCGTTTGATCGCGATGATCTGCAACAAATTCTCGACTTCGGCCGGCAGCTTGCCGAAGCGGTCGATCAACTCCGCGGCGAACGCCTCGCTCTCGCGCCGGTCAGCGAGACCCGCGATGCGCCGGTAAAGTCCCAGCCGCACCGACAAATCGGTGACGTAATCCTCGGGGATCAGCACCGGCGTGCCGACCGTGATCTGCGGGCTCCATTCCTCGGCCGGCGCCGCGCCGCCAGGGCCATTCGGCCCGCCCTCGGCGCGCGCCGCCGCGACGGCCTCCTCCAGCATGTGCTGGTAGAGTTCAATGCCCACCTCGCGGATATGGCCTGATTGCTCGTCGCCGAGAAGGTTGCCGGCGCCTCGTATGTCGAGATCGTGGGTGGCGAGCTGAAACCCGGCGCCCAGCGTGTCGAGTGTCTGCATGACCTCGAGCCGGCGCTGCGCGATCGGCGACAGTTTTTTCTTTTCCGGCAGCGTCAGATAGGCGTAGGCGCGCAGCTTCGAGCGGCCGATGCGGCCGCGAATCTGATAGAGCTGCGCCAGCCCGAACATATCCGCCCGATGAACGATCAATGTGTTGGCAGAAGGAATATCGAGCCCCGACTCGATAATGTTGGTCGACAGCAGCAAGTCGTAATTGCGCTCGTCGAAGGCGGTCATCACGTCTTCGAGCTCGCTCGCCGGCATCCTTCCATGCGCCGCGCAGACGCGGATTTCCGGCACAATCTTGCGCAATTCCTCGCGCACTTCATCGAGATCGGCGATGCGCGGCGCGACGTAGAAAACCTGCCCGCCGCGGTCGCGCTCGCGCAGGATCGCCTCGCGGATCACCACCGGATCGAACGGCATGACAAACGTGCGTACGGCCAGCCGGTCGACCGGCGGCGTCGCGATGATGCTCATCTCGCGCACGCCAGAAAGCGCCAGTTGCAGGGTGCGCGGGATCGGCGTCGCGGTCAGCGTCAGCACGTGAACATCGGCCTTGAGCTGCTTCAGCCGTTCCTTTTGCACGACGCCGAAATGCTGCTCCTCGTCGACAATGACGAGCCCCAGATGAGCGAACCGCACATCCTTCGCCAGCAGCGCATGCGTGCCGACGACGATCTCGATCTTGCCGTCGGCGATCTCTTCCTTGATGAGCTTTGCGTCCTTGGCTGCGACCAGCCGCGACAGTTGCGCGATGCGGACCGGCAACCCGGCGAAACGCTGAACCAAGCTGCGGTAATGCTGGCGCGCCAGCAGCGTCGTCGGCACGACGATCGCGACCTGGGCGCCGGAAAACGCCGCGATGAACGCCGCGCGCAGCGCCACTTCGGTCTTGCCAAAGCCGACATCGCCGCAAATCAGGCGATCCATCGGCTTTCCTGATGCCATATCGCCGAGCACATCCTCGATCGCGCGAAGCTGGTCCTCGGTTTCGGGGTAGGGGAAGCGCGCGGCGAATTCCTCGTAAATCCCTTCCGGCGGCTGGATCGCCTCACCCGGGCGCAACTGACGTTCGGCGGCTACGCGGATCAGTTCGTTGGCGATCTCACGGATACGCTGTTTGACGCGCGCTTTGCGGCCTTGCCAGGCCGCGCCGCCCAGCCGGTCGAGCTGCGCGCCCGCCTCTTCCGAGCCGTAGCGCGACAGCACCTCGATATTCTCGACCGGCACGAACAGCCGATCGTCTCCGGCATAGAGCACCTTGAGGCAGTCATGCGGCGCGCCGGCGACATCGATCGTCTCCAGCTCTTCGTACCGGCCAATGCCGTGTTCCTCATGGACGACAAGGTCGCCCGGTGCGAGGCTCGATGCCTCGGCGATAAACTCGTCGAGATTCCGCCGCCGGCGTGGCGTCCGCGCCAGCCGGTCGCCGAGAATGTCCTGCTCGCCCAGCACGACGAGGCTATCGGTCGCGAAACCCTGCTCCAGCGGCAGGATCGCCAGCCCCACCGCCGAGCGCGGCAATTTCTCCAGCGCGTCGCCGTCAGCGACCGAGCGCAGATCGGTAAGCCCCCGTTCGCGCAGCACGGTGGCGAGCCGGTCGGCCGACCCGGCGCTATAGGCGGCGATTGCGGCGCGTTTACCGGCCTTGCGCTCGCCGTCGAGATAGTCGCGCACGGCCTCGAACAGGTTGATCTTAGGGTCGGCGCGCTCTGCCGCGAAGCTTTTCGCCGGCCGTGCCCCGGCATCGACCGCCCGTTCACCCTCCGGCGCAGCAAACGGCGACAGCTGTACGACCGACCGCTCGGCGAGCAGGCCGCGCCACTCGTCGTTGCCGATGAACATCCGCTCTGGCGTGACCGGGCGGTACAGCGGCGCCGCGGCATTGCTCGCACCGGACGCGGCGATGCTCTGCCGCGCCGCATAGAAATCGGCGATGCTCTCCAGCCGATGCGCCCGCGCCTCTTCGCTTTGGTAATCGAACGACACCGCAGCATCGGGCAGGTAGTCGAACAGCGTTTCCAGCCGCTCGTAATAAAGCGGCAGCCAGTGCTCCATCCCGGCGTAACGCCGCCCGGCGCTGATCGATTCGTAAAGCGCGTCGTCACTGCCGACATTGCCGAACAGCTCGCGATAGCGGGTCCGGAAACGGTGGATCGCCGGCTCGTCGAGCAGCACTTCGCTCACCGGCTTCAAATCGAGCCGGTCGAGCGCGCCGGTCGAGCGTTGGGTCAGCGGGTCGAAGGCGCGCAGGCTTTCGACCTGGTCGCCGAAGAAGTCGAGTCGCACCGGCTGACCGGCCCCTGAGGGGTAGAGATCGACGATACCGCCGCGGATCGCGAACTCGCCCGGCTCGCGCACCGTGTCGGTGCGCGTATAGCCGTTGTTGCGGAAAAAGCTCTGCAGCCGATCCAACCCGATGCGACCGCCGACGCCGACCGTCAGCACGCGCCCGTCAAACACCCGGCGCGGGACGACGCGCTGCACCACCGCGTTGACCGTCGTGAGGACAAAGATCGGACCGGACGCGCCACCACTCGCCAGTCTTGTCAGCGTGTCGATACGCCGGCTGGTGATCTCGCCGTTCGGCGACACGCGGTCGTAAGGCAGGCAGTCCCAAGCCGGGAAGGTCACCACTTCCAGCCGCGGGTGGAAAAACCCCAGCGCCGCGGCAAACCGGCCCATCCGCGCATCGTCGCGGCAGACATGCAGCCACGCAGTGCGCTTGCCGTCGCTCAGCAGCGCGCCGAGCGTTGCGGCGTCATACCCCTCGGGCGCGCCGAACAGCGTCGTCTGCTGCTTCAAGCTGCCAAGGATTTGGCTGAGATCGTCAAGCGGCATCGGGGTATCAGTCGTCAGGTGGGCCGCGGCGTATAGCGAAAAGCGAGGAGCATGCGCATGACGTCGTGATCGCATTCGGGCGGGGGCGCTGCGCGCCCGAAAATCCACTCAAAAATATCCGGGTCGGGCATATCGAGCAGCGCTTCGTAACGATCGAGCTGCGCCTCGTCAAACGCGGCGAGATGCTGTTCGGCAAACGACCCGAGGATCAAATCGGCTTCGCGCGTGCCGCGGTGCCACGAGCGAAACAACAGCCGCTTGCGGCGGGAATCGGGCAGGTCTGTCATGGGGTCGAATGGCGTGGTCTTCCTCCATATAATCCGTTGCGCGCGCCACGTCATGGGGCGACGGCGAATAGCGGACACCCGATAACTTGCGTCCTGCCCTCCTCAACGGCCTCTTTGCGGGGGTCACGACAATCGCCGGTATCGGTCCGCAGCTCGGCCGTCTCGTCGAGCGCGCCGCCGGCAAGCTGATCGTCGACCTGTTGTGGCATCTGCCGACCGGGTTTGTCGATCGCCGCGCGGCGCCCTCGGTCACCGAGCTGGAAAACGGCAGCATCGTCACGCTGAAACTCAAGGTCGAGCGCCACGAGCCGGGCGTGGGCCGGCGCCCTTATCGCGTGATCTGCTATGACGGCACCGGTTTCATTACCCTCGTCTATTTCAATGTCAAAGGCGATTACCTGCAGCGCCTGTTGCCGGTCGGCAGCGAGCGTATCGTCAGCGGCAAGGTCGAGTTTTACGTCAACATCCCGCAGATCCCGCACCCCGATTTTGTCGTGCCGCTCGACCAGGCCGAAAAGCTGAAGCCGGTCGAGCCGGTCTATCCGCTCACCGCCGGACTGCCGCCGCGCGTCCTGCAGCGCGCCGTCGCCGCCGCGGTGGAGCGCGTGCCCGCCTTGCCCGAATGGATCGACGGGCCGTTGCGCCAGCAGCGCCAATGGCCGAGCTGGAACGAGGCGATCGCCGCAGTCCACGCGCCCGAAAGCGCGGCCGACCTGGAACCCTCCACCAAAACCCGCGAACGCCTCGCCTATGACGAAATCTTCGCCAGCCAGCTCGCCGTGGCGCTGGTGCGCGCCCGGCGGCGCCGCCGCCCCGGCCGCATCACCGAAGGCACCGGCACCCTGACGCGAAAAGCCGAGGCCGGGTTCGGCTTCGCGCTCACCCAGTCGCAACGCCTGGCGATCGCCGAAGTCGCCGCCGATATGAAGGCACCGCGGCAGATGATGCGCCTGCTGCAAGGCGATGTCGGCAGCGGCAAGACGGTCGTCGCGCTGCTGGCGATGCTGATCGCGGTCGAAAGCGGCGCGCAGGCGGCGCTGATGGCGCCGACCGAGGTACTTGCGCGCCAGCACCACGCGACGCTACGGCGCCTCGCCGCTCCGGCCGGTGTCACCGTGGAATTGCTCACCGGCCGGGAAAAGGGCCGGTCCCGCGACGCGCTTGTCGCCGGTCTCGCGTCCGGGCTGATTCCGATCCTCGTCGGCACGCACGCGCTCTTGACCGCCGATGTCGCGTTTCGCGACCTCGCGCTCGCGGTGATCGACGAGCAGCACCGCTTTGGTGTCGAGCAGCGTCTCGCGCTCAGCGAAAAAGGTAATGCCGCAGACACGCTGCTGATGAGCGCGACCCCAATCCCACGCACCTTGATGATGACGGCCTACGGCGACCTCGACACCTCGCGCCTCGTCGAGAAACCGCCGGGCCGCCAGCCGATCACCACCCGCGCGATGCCGTTGGAACGTTATGACGAGGTCGTCGAGGCGGTGGCGCGGGCGATTGGGCGGGGCGCCAAGGCCTATTGGATTTGCCCGATGGTCGAGGAAAGCGAAGAGACCGACCTCGCCGCCGCCGAAGAGCGCCACCGTATCCTTGCCGCAATGCCGGCGTTTCGGGGACGCGCCGCTCTCGTACACGGCCGCATGAAAGCGGCGGACAAGGACCGCGCGATGGCCGAGTTCGCCGGCGGCGCCGCCGATTTGCTCGTCGCGACCACGGTCATCGAGGTCGGCATCGACGTGCCCGCGGCGACGGTCATGGTCATCGAGCATGCCGAGCGCTTTGGCCTTTCCCAGCTGCACCAGCTGCGCGGCCGTATCGGCCGCGGCGGCGAAGCCTCAACCTGCCTGCTGCTTTACCAGCCGCCGCTCGGTCAGGTGGCGCGCGAGCGCATCGCGATCCTGCGCGAAACCGAGGACGGGTTCCGCATCGCCGAGGAGGATTTGCGGTTGCGCGGCGGCGGCGAGGTACTCGGCACAAAGCAATCGGGCCTCCCGGCACTGCGCCTCGCCGACCTCGCCGCGCACGAGCCGTTGATCGCGATCGCGCATGACGACGCACGCCTCGTGCTCACCCGCGACCCCGGCCTCGAAACCGAGCGCGGCCAGGCGATGCGCACCCTCCTCTATCTCTTCCAGCGCGACGAGGCGGTGCAGTATCTCCGGGCGGGGTAATGCAATCTCATATGATGACGCCACCGACCAAACACGATCCGGCAAACATTTTCACGGTGGCGGAGCAGTTTCGATCCGCCGACAAGATGCTGAATCTAATGCTTAGGCAGGAGCTGACGTACGAAGGGCATCCAGTTCCATTCGATGTGTCAATACCCATGGTTACATGTGCAGCCTTTGCGTTGGAGCTGTATCTTAAATGTCTAATATCCATGGAAACTGGAGACAGGCCACCAAATACACATGACTACGTGAGACTTTTTGGGTTGCTTCACAATGATTCCAAGACAGCGATCCGCAACTACTTTGACAAAAATAGCGGCGATACAGTCACGGTTATCAAACGAGCGTTTGAACAGTCCGGCAGACCAGCTCCCACCGTCGATTTCGATTATGTACTGAGCGTAAGTCGGCGCGCCTTTCCCATCGCGCGTTACCTCTATGAGGGCGTACCGGCGGAACAGGGGTGGGTCGCGGAGACGATTATGGAGGGCGCGCGACGTACGATCCTTAAGAGATTTCCTCATTGGGAAAAAGCGCGGCTAGTCTCTCCACTGGTCGTTCGAACTGGCCCGTAGGAAGTTCGCTGGAGGAGTCGCCGATGCCCCTTATCCCTTTGCCGGAAGGCCCCTCGGTTCACTGCATCGTCGATGATTACCTGTGGCCTTGGGACACGCCGACGCCGGTGCTGATGATGCACGGCTTCGCGCGCAACGCGCTGTTCTGGAACCGCTGGGTCCCGGCGGTAGCCGAGACGCGGCGCGTCTATCGGCCCGACCTGCTGGGCTGCGGCCGTTCCGACCCACCGCCCGCCGGCTACGCCTACACGCCCGAGACGATCAGCGCACAAATCATGGCGGTGCTCGACGGCCTCGCCCTGGCTAAGGTGCATTGGGTCGGCGAGTCATCGGGCGGGATCATCGGCCTTTTGCTCGCCGCTGCGCACCCGGAGCGTATCGCCAGCCTGACGCTGTGCAACACGCCGACCCGCATTCCCGACCACATCAAGAAGACCTACGCGCTCGACAAGAAAACCGCGTCCGACGCGATGCGCGCCTATGGCGTCGGCGAATGGTGCCGCCAAACCCTCGGCTACCGCCTCGATATGGACCATGCCAGCCCTGCCCTGTGCGACTGGGTCGTTCGCGAGATGGACCGCACGCCGCGCGAGGTTGCGGCGGCGATGCACGATTGCTTCGAGCATGTAGACACCGTGCCGCTGCTGCCGCAGATCAAGGCGCCGGTGCTGCTATTGAGCGGCGATAAAAGTCCGATCGCCTCGGCGCAGCAGCAGACTTTCGCCGAGAAGCTGCCGAACGGCCGCGTCGAGCTGGTGTCCGGGGTCGGTCACGGCGTCAATCTCCTGCAGCCGGAACGCTGCGCCCGCCTTGCCGCCGATTTCTGGCGCTCGCTCGAATAGCGCCGAGCCGAATTCTTGTGCATTGGCTCGGTTTTTGCCGTGCTTCCGCGACCCTCGCAGCCGTGGAAACCGACGATGCCAAAGCCCTTTCATCTCGCCTGGTTCACCAATTTCACCGCCGGCAATTGGGACGGCGTGTTCTCGCATGGTGGCTCGCCGTGGGACGGCAAATTCTTTGTCGAGATGGCCCAGGCCCTGGAGCGCGCCTGTTTTGACTATGTCATCTACGAAGACAAGCTGCTGGTTCCCGAGGCGTTTCGCGGCTCGGCCGAGACGACGCTGAAATACGGCCATCAGGTGCCAAAGCACGATCCGGTGCCGCTGGCGACGATGGTCGCGGCGATGACCTCAAAGATCGGCGTCGTGCCCACCATGTCGACGCTGGCCTGGCCACCTTTCATGCTCGCCCGCGCCTCGGCGACGATCGACCATATCGCGCATGGCCGGTTCGGCTGGAACATCGTGACCAGCGGCGAGGACCTCGCAGCACAGAATTTCGGCATGGATGTGCTCCCGCCGCGCGACACGCGCTATGCGATGGCCGACGAGTATATGGATGTCGTCAACCAGCTCTTCGATTCGTGGGAAGCCGACGCGGTCGTTTTGGACCGCGACCGCGGCGTCTATGCCGACCACACCAAGGTTCACCCGATCCATTTCAACGGCGAGCATTTCAAGGTCCGCGGCCCGCTCAACACTGCACCCTCGCCGCAAGGCCGACCCACGTATGTCCAGGCGGGCGGCTCGCCGCGCGGCCGCGATTTCGCCGCCAAACACGCCGATTCGATCATCGCCACCGCCAACGAGATCGGTGGCATGAAGGCGTTTCGCGACGATATCCGCGCCCGCGCCGAGAGGCTCGGCCGCGACCCTGACGAGATCAAGGTCCTCTACCTCGTCTATCCGATCGTCGGGGAAACCGGCGAGGAAGCGCACGCCAAATACGCGCGGATGCTCGATGAGCCGTGGTACGCGGAGGCGGCGGTCGCCGGGATTGGCCAGATCACCGATATCGATTTCTCAAAATACAATTTGGATGAGCCCCTGCCGCATAAATTGGTCACCAACGGCGAATCCGGCGCGCTTGACAAGTTCCAGCAATGGGGCAGCGGCAAGACCCTGCGCCAGTTGGCCAAGGAGCGTTACGACAACGGTCTCGACCTGGTCGGCAGCCCGGACGAGGTCGCCGAGCGCATGGGCGCCGTGATGGAGACGGTCGGCGGCGACGGCTACCGGATCTCGACGCCGTTCCAGCGTATCACCCGCCGCCACATCAACGAGGTCTGCGAGGGCTTGGTGCCGGCGCTACAGCGCCGCGGCCTTGCTCGCACCGCTTACACGGCCTCGACCCTGCGCGAAACGCTGCGCGAGTTTTAAAGCGGGGCGCCCGGGCAACCTCGCCCCGCCCCCGATCACGCCGCGGCGTTGTACGCGCCACGCCCGAACAGCCGGTCCTTCTGCGCTTCACCGGCCTTGTCGAATTGTGTTGTCTTTCGGCGCACATCGTCGACCGCAGCAAGCGCCTTGACTACTGCCGGACGCGCGGCAATTCCGGCGACCCAAGCCGTGGTCTTCGGGTATTTCGCCTCGACCTCCTTGCCGAGCAACAGGCCGGTGACGCGAAGCCACGGAAACGCCGCGATGTCGGCGATCGAATAGTCCGCGCCACCGAGATAAGCCGCCTCGCCGAGCCGCCCTTCGACGACATCAAGTGTCTTGATCACCTGGGTGCGGTAGCGGTCGAGCGAATACTGGTTGCCCGCCGGCGCAAAGCGCATGAAATGCACGAACTGGCCCCACATCGGCCCGATCGTCGTCATCTGCACCATCATCCATTGCAGCGCGTCGTACCGCGCCGCGCCATCCTTGGCGAGGAACTTGCCGGTCTTGTCGGCGAGGTATTGCAGGATCGCGCCTGACTCGAAGACCGCGTAGCGCTTACCACCCGGCCCGTCGCTGTCGACGATCACCGGCACCTTGGCGTTGGGATTGAGTTTGAGAAACTCAAGGCTGAACTGCGCCTCATTGAAGACGTCGATCGGGTGCACCGTGTAGGGCAGCCCCATCTCTTCGAGCGCGACATAGATTTTGACGACGTTCGGACTGCCCATCGCGTAAAGGTCGATCATCGGAATGCTCCTGACGGAATTGGCGTTTCGCCGAGGCGATGCCATGCTGAAGTGGCGATTTGGTGACAATAGCGGAGAGCGCGGTGATGGCGCACGCCTGGGATGCCGATCATTACCTCAAGTTCGCGGACGCCCGCACCCTGCCGGCGATCGACCTGCTATCGCGGATCACGCTCGCCGCGCCGCGTCGCGTCGTCGATCTCGGCTGCGGCCCCGGCAACAGCACCGCGCCCCTGAAGGCGCGCTGGCCCGACGCCGCGGTCACCGGCCTCGATTCCTCCGAGGAGCTACTCGCAGCCGCGCGCCGCGACCATCCCGGGATCGCCTTTGAGGTCGCCGATATCGCGGCCTGGAAAGCTGCCGAGCCGGTCGATGTCGTCTTCGCCAATGCCTCGCTACAATGGGTCGGCGGCCACGAGCAACTCATCCCTCGGCTGTTCGCTCAAGTTGCGTCCGACGGCGTGTTGGCCGTGCAGATGCCGCGCAACCACGATTTCGCGACCCACCGGCTGATGCGCCAGGTCGCCGCCGAAGGCGAGTGGCGCGACCGCCTCGTCGGCGCACGCGAGACCTCGCCGGTCAAATCGCCCGAGTTCTATTACGACCTGCTGGCGCCGCGTGCCGCCGCTTTCACGACTTGGGAGACCAACTATATCCAGATCATGGACGGGCCGGCGGCGATTATCGCCTGGCTGCACGGCACCGGGCTCCGCCCGTTCCTCGCCCGGCTCACCGAAGCGGAAAAGCCGGTCTTCCTCGACCGCTATGCCGCACTTCTCGCCGCCGAATATCCCGCGCAGGCAGACGGAAAGATACTGCTTCCTTATCCACGTCTCTTCTTTATCGCATCGCGCGGCTGATCGAGGCCGTACGGCGATCGCCCAAATGCTGCGGCACCTCGCAAAGACGGATCAGCGGTACATCCGCAGATGCAATCCGGGGTGCCAGAGAAGCTTGCCAAGCCCGGCGACCGCTTTCGCCATCATCGGCAGCCAGCGCTCGTGGTTGAGCGCCTTGAGCGCCAGCGCCGCCGGACCATAAAGCGCGAGCTGGACGCAGCCGGCGGTCATAAAGCGCAGCGCGCGGCCAAATTCGCGCGGCTTCACTGCGGTGCAGACAAAGGTCGTCGTCTGGGCGCCGCGAAACGCGCGGCGCAGCAGGTATTCGGGCGCCAACCGGTTGGCCGGCACCCGCTCCCAGGCGATCGCCTCGCCGCACCACACCATCTTGCGGCCGCGACGGGTGAGCTGGCGCAGAAACACCGTGTCCTCGCCGCCGGTGCGCCCGAGCCGCGGCAGAAACGGCTCCACGTCCTCAAAGCAGCGCGCCTTATCGAAGAGGCTGTTGCCGATATTCCAGCGCAACAGCGGGGTTCCGGTCGGTACACGGGCGTCGCGCGTATAGACATGGCGGCGATACGCGTCGATCGCCGGCCCATCTTCGGGAAACCGCGGCAGCACCGGCCCAACCACCGCGTCGGCGGAGAATTTGTTTAGCGTCGCGAGAAAATGCGCGAGCCAGTCGGGCTCTGCCTCCTCATCGTCGTCAAGAAAGGCGAGATAGCGGCCCACAGCGCTGGCGACACCGGAGTTGCGGGCGTGCGAAATCCCCGGCCGCATCTCATGGACATAGCGCACCGGCACGCAGCTCTCTCCGGCGATCGCCTCGACCATCGCCCGTGCCGAACCGTCCGGGTCGTTGTCGACGACGACGATCTCGTAGCTACCAGCGACGCCACGCTGCGCCAGCACGCTGTCGATCGCCCGCGCCAGATCGTCGGGCCGGCGAAATGTGAGGATGACGACGCTGGTCTCGATCACGCCGCGAGCATCGCCACGGCCGATTAATTTATCGACAACACCAAGGCGCTAAGACAGGCACGGTCGAGAACGGTCAACGGAGCACCATGAAGCGAGATTTGCGGCGCGTCACGCTGCCGGCCCGACTGGCGCGCGCGTTGGGCGGCTTTCTGCAGGTGCGTCCGGTCAAGATTGCCTGCCCCGGCGGCGCCGTGTCCTTCACATTTGACGACTTCCCACGCTCGGCTTGGACCAACGGCGGCGCGATCCTCGAAGAATACGGCTGCCGCGGCACCTATTACGCGGCGATGGGGCTGGCCGGCACGGCAAACGACCTGGGGCCGATGTTCGATCTCGCCGATCTGCGCGCCGCCCACGCGCGCGGCCACGAGATCGCCTGCCACACGTTCAGCCACCGCGATTGCGCGCGTGTCCCGCCCAGGGAGATCGCCGCCGAAATCGACGACAACGCGGCGGCGCTGTCGGCTGCGCTCGGCGGGGCGGCGGTGCGAAATTTCGCCTATCCGTTTGGCGGCGTGTCGCAATCGGCAAAGCAGGCCCTCTCCCATCGTTTCGTGTCCTGCCGGGGTACAGGACGCGGCCTTATTCGCGGCGCCGCCGATCTGGCCGATCTGCCGAGTACCAGCCTGTACAGCCGGGATTTCGATCGCGACCACTTGTGCCAGCTGATCGACGATGCGCATGCCGATGGCGCCTGGCTGATCTGCTACACGCACGACGTCGCCGACGCGCCGTCGCGATTTGGCTGCACCCCGGCGCAGTTCCGCTCGCTCGTCGCATACGCGGTGGAAAACGCGTCGGTGCTGCCGGTGCGCGATGTGCTGGCCCGGCTCGGCCTCGCCAACGAAACAAAAACGCTCCCGGCCCGCGCCGCCTGAGCGGCACGCGGTTGACGTGGGTCATGGCTGCCGTCCGCCTCTCGCGCTAAAGTAATCCTCGAAAACCTCACGCGGCGTCGCGTGGACCGAGGGAAAGGCGCTCGATATGGCGACCACGATCTTCCTGCCGCTCGCGGCCGAATTGCCGAACGCGCATGTCTTCGACGCGACGCTGGCGCTCGCCAAACAACTGCACGCGCATGTCCACGCGACCTATATCCGCCCCGACCCCGACAGCGCGGCGGCGATGATGCCGGAAATGATCCTCGCCGCCGGCGTCACCCGCGACGCGATCGAGCGCGAGAGCGGCCTTGCCGCCGCGGCCGCCGAGGCCGCTTTCGAGGAATGGCGTCAGCGCCATGGCGCCGCGGCGAAAGCCGACCCGCGGAGCGAAGGGTGGCAGGCGAGCTGGGCCGAACAGGTGGGCGAGTACGAACCGATCGTCACGCGGAGAGGCCGAATGAGCGATTTCATCGTCTTGCCGCGACCGACCGCGAGCGGGATCGCCGCGCAACGCTGCTTTGACGCGGCGGTCTTTGGCACCGGAAGACCCTCCCTTCTCGTCGGCGAGGCGTGCCCGCCGGTGATGACCGATCACATCATGATCGCCTGGAACGGCAGCCTCGAGGCCAGCCGCGCGGTATTTGGCGCGATGCCGCTGCTCCGCCACGCGCACCGGGTGACGATCTTCACCGCGCTCAATTTCGGCGACGAGGCGGTCGATCGCGAAGACCTCGCCGCTGCGTTCCGCGAGCACGGCATCCACACGCCCGAGGTGGTGTTCCCCAGCGGCAACCTTTCGACCGGCGAGGCGCTCGTCGCGGCGGCGGCAAAACACGGCGCGACGATGATCGTGATGGGCGCCTATACCCATAGCCGCCTCCGCGAGGGCTTTCTTGGCGGCGTCACCAAACACTTGCTGGCGTATGCGCCGGTCCCGCTGCTGATGAGCCATTAGCGCGCCGCCCTTTTCGCTAATTCGTCATGGCCGGATTTGTTCCGGCCATCCACGTGGATCCCCGGGACAAGCCCGGGGATGACAAAAGGGGGGGCCGGCGTAAAACCCCACCTGATTCTACGGCCGATCGCCGTTGGTGCGGACGATGAAATCGATATAACGCAGCGCCCAGCGCATCTGGGTCGAGTGTTCCGCGATTTCACGAAGCGGCTGTTCGTTTCGGGTCACAAAGTCTCGGAATGGTACAAGCAGCCGCAACCGCGCGACCGCTTGGGCGCGAGCGAGGTTCGCCTGGTCCTTCGCAATTTCGACCAGCCTGATGACGTCGGCTCCTAGAGCCCGCGTCGCGATACGCACCTGCTCGACTTCAGCCAAAGCGAACCCGCCCATAGCAGCCGCTGCTGCCCCCGTGGCAAGTCCGGCTGCACCGCCGCCGACAAGATGATCAATGCCGGCGTGCAGAGCGCCAATTATGCCTGCCGGAATGATGAGCGTTGCGGCGTTCTTGATGGTCGCCAATCCGAACGCCGTACCCCGTTCGGGGTGTCGCCTTTCGCCAATCGTCTCCGCGGCTTCTTCTGTGAGCTTCGCCGCAGGTTCGTCGGCCAAATCTGAATTCTTGAGGGCGTCGGCAACGCGCAGAGCGGCCTCACGTAGAGCCATCTGCTCTTCACGCGTAAGCCGGAATTGGTCGGCCTGGTCCGAAAGTTCTTTGCCTTCCGCCGTGGCGAGGATAAGCGGGCCGTGCAGCGTCAGAACGCTGTCGAGCGCTTCTTGTGCGGCGTCTTCGAGCGGCTCCTGTAATCGATTGGCGATGTCGCGCCGCGCGGCCGTTGCTGCATTTTCGAGGCGGACACCAAGGCCAAAGACGGTGCCCCAGGCGATCGTCTCAGGTTCGGCTGCAATGGCTTCGCGATATTGCGTGAGGTTGCGATTGATTTCCGGTTGGCTATTCGGGCTGACATGTCCGGCCAGATCGCCGGCGGCTTGGCGCACCAGCGGCAGAAGTTGGCGGATGCGGCCAAGGTTGTTGCCGTCGGCGTCGATATCGGTCGGCGGGGCGAGGGCGATCTTGAGGTCAGGGCTGAGCGCGAAATGCGGGCCGGGGCCTTGGGCGGGGATCGGCTCGGGCGGGGTGTGCTCGTCGATAAGTTCCTGGATGCGGTGGTTGACGGCGGCGGGGCCGTTCTCCCACAGCTCATCGGGGAGGGTGGCGACAGCGAGGTCGAATTCTTCGCCGCGCGAGGCGCGGCCGGCAAGCCGGCCGTCGTACCAGCCGGTCCACACCTCCCATCGCTCGTCGCGCGGGCCGCCTTGCGGGTGCTGAGCCGCGACTTCATTTCATCCCACGCCGCGAGGATTTCGCGCGGCGCTGCGACGGACCACAGCGGGGCAAGAACGATCGCGGCGAGCGGGGCCCCCTGCTCGATGGCGACCGCGTCCTGCCGCAAGGCGGCGCGGGCGGCGTAGGCGGCGCGCGGCGGCGTAGGCGGCGTAGGCTTGAGGACGCAAACGATCGAGATGGGTTGGATATTCCGCGATCGTCCAGGCGACAAAGCCCGCGCGAAACACCGGCAGAGCGATGCGGGTCGGGAAAGCCTCGACCTGCCGGGCGCGCCAGATCAGCGGCAGCACCCGCAAGGCGGCCCGCGCGGCGAGCGCGACGCAGACCTCGCGCTTCTGGCGGCCGAACCACGCCCGCGCCTCATCGAAATCGGCGAAATTTATCTCGGCTGCGGGCTTGGCTCGGCGGCTGCGCGCCATCACCCGACCTCCCGAACCAGCACCGCCGTCAGCTCGCGCCATTCGCGCGTCACGGTTCCCCTTGGCCGGGCTTGACCCGGCCATCCACGTCTTCCGGCCGGAGCGGAAAACAATGAAGACGTGGACCCGCGGGTCAAGCCCGCGGGAGGGGAGTTGATAGCCGTCATCGCCCCAACACGGCCATCAGTTCGCGCCATTCGCGCGGGGAAAGGCCGCTGGCTTTCTGCGCGACCTGTTCGCCGGCCAGCATCCGGCGGATCACCAAGAGGCCGGCGGCGGAGATCGTCGCGGCGTTCAGCCGGTATTCGCGGAACGCGGCATGGGCGAGCGGGACCCAGCGTTCCAGCGTGCCGAGCATCGCGTCGGCATAGGCGCGGATTTCGTACTGCGCGTGCGGGTCGGCGCGCAGCGCGAGAAAGTGCATCAGATTGTGCAGGTCGGTCTTCCAGTACCACTGCGTGTAAAAGTTGAGCGACAAATTCATCCGCGCCAGTTCGCGCGCAAGGCCGGGCCAGGCGGGGTCGCGCGGCTGGCCACCCTCGTCCTCATTGAGCATCTCGGCATAGCCGGCATAGGCGCGCTCGCTGTCCTCGCGCAAGAGGTCGAGGACGCGCCGGGCGGCGTCGCCTTCGAGCACATCGCCGCGGCCCTGGCGGTTGGTGGTCGCCTGGGCGGCAAGGTGTTCGGGGGCCGGGATGTAGAACTCGTTGTCGAGGATCGAATAGCGCGCGCTGTACTCGTTGACGTTAGCGGTGCGGTGGCGGATCCACTGCCGCGCGACAAAGATCGGCAGCTTGACGTGGTACTTGATCTCGCACATCTCGAACGGCGTCGTGTGGCGGTGCCGCATCAGGTAATTGATAAGGCCGGCATCCTCGCTCACCCGCCTTGTGCCGCGGCCATAGGAGACGCGCGCCGCCTGGACGATTGCGCCGTCATCGCCCATGTAGTCGATGACCCGCACAAAGCCGTGGTCGAGCACCGGGCTGGCCTCGTAGAGGATTTCCTCCAGCGCCGGCACGGTGGCGCGGCGGGTCGGCCGGGTCTCGGCCCGTTCGTTCTCGATCTCCCTGCGCTGCTCTTCGGTGAGCGGCATGTCGGCTCCCTAACGCCGGTGCGTCCTTCGAGGCTTCGCTGCGCGAAGCGCCTCAGGATGACGGAGGATGGTGCCCCCAGACTTTCGTCATCCTGAGGAGCGCCCGCAGGGCGCGTCTCGAAGGACGCACTCGCAATTGCGCAACAGCCTCGGCCACCCTATATCTCGATTGTCGGGCAACCGACTATGGCGATAAACGGCTTATGGAATAAGCGTTGCGGACCCGGGGGCGGTACCCGGCGCCTCCACCAATTCCCGCCGGCGCGTTCAGCCCAACTGGCAGAATCGCCGGCGACCTATGGGGGTGAAACAGGTTCGACGCGCGTGGTAAAGATAAGATCCGTCGCCCGGCATGATACCACCGTTATCGGGTCATATCTTAGATGCGAACGATAACTTCGCACATGAGGCGCTCGCGGCCTAACCCTTCACGGGGTAAAAGCCTAGAGTAACTCGCGGTTCGGGGGGCACCGGGCAACAGAAGCCCCCCACTTCATTCGGGGCGCCGCGGGGCGCGGGGCGGGCAGATGGTGCAGGATCTCTTCCACTACGACAAGATGGTCGAGCAGGCGCTGCGCGGCGTGGTGCGCGACGTGCTCGCCCGCGTCGCGAAAGAGGGGCCGCGCAGCGCGCACCACTTCTATATCGGCTTTGCCACCCAGGCGCCGGGCGTGGTGCTGCCGCCGCGCCTGTTGGAGCGCTTTCCGACCGAGATCACGATCGTGCTGCAGCACCAGTTCTGGGATCTCGAAGTCGGCGACGAGGCGTTTTCCGTGTCGCTCAGCTTCGACAAGGAAATCGAGCGGCTGACGATCCCCTTCGCGGCGATCAAGAGCTTCGCCGACCCGTCGGTCGAGTTCGCGCTCGCCTTCAGCGCGCCGGCCGTCGCCGCCAGCAACGCGCCGGCCTTGCCGGCGGTCGTCGCCGACAAGAGCAAACCCAAAGCCGAGAAGCCGGCGAGCGAGGAAAAAGGCCAGGTCGTCGCACTCGACGCGTTCCGCAAGCGCTGACAATGCCCTGAAACCCGCCGCGCCGTGCTTGACGCGGGGACGGAAAGCGCGATTCTGCCGAAAAATCGGCAGAGGTACGGGGTATGGACGCGTTTCACGAGCTGTTTCCGCTGGGCAAGGACGACACGCCCTACAAGAAGCTGACCGGCGATTACGTCGCGACGGCGAACTTCGACGGCGAGCGCGTCCTCAAGGTAGCGCCCGAGGCGCTGACCTTGCTGTCACGGCAAGCCTTTATCGATTGCGCGCATCTGCTGCGGCCGGGGCACCTGAAATCGCTCGCGGCGATCCTCGACGACCCCGAAGCGTCGTCCAACGACCGCTTTGTCGCCTACGATCTGCTGAAGAACGCCAATATCGCCGCCGGCAAGGTGCTGCCGATGTGCCAGGACACCGGCACGGCGATCGTCATGGCGAAAAAAGGCCAGCGGGTGTGGACCGGGTATGACGACGCGGCGGCGATCTCGGAGGGCATCCGCCGCACCTATACCGAGACCAATTTGCGCTACAGCCAGGTCGCGCCGTTGTCGATGTACGAAGAGGTCAACACCGGCGACAACCTGCCGGCACAGATCGACCTTTATGCCGAGCCGGGCGACGAATACAAATTCCTCTTTGTCGCCAAGGGCGGCGGCTCGGCCAACAAAAGTTTTCTGTATCAGCAGACCAAGGCGGTGCTGAACCCTAAATCGCTGGTCACGTTTCTCGACAAGAATTTGCGTTCGCTCGGCACCGCCGCCTGCCCGCCCTATCACCTGGCGATCGTCATCGGCGGCACCTCGGCCGAGCTGAACCTCAAGACCGTAAAGCTGGCGAGCTGCCGCTATCTCGACAGCCTGCCGGCGCAAGGCAACAAATACGGCCAAGCCTATCGCGATCGCGATTTCGAGCAGGAAGTGCTGGCGCTGACCCGGCAGTTCGGGATCGGCGCGCAGTTCGGCGGCAAATATTTCTGCCATGACGTGCGGGTCATCCGCCTGCCGCGGCACGGCGCGAGCCTGCCGATCGGCATCGGCGTGTCGTGCTCGGCCGACCGCCAGGTCCTCGGCAAGATCACCGCTGACGGCGTCTTTCTTGAAGCGCTCGAGGAAAATCCCGCCCGATTTCTGCCTGAAATCGATGAGAAGACATTGGGCGGCGAGGTCGTGCCCATCGATCTCGGCCGACCGATGAGCGAGATCCGCCAGACCTTGTCGCGCCATCCGATCAAGACCCGCCTGTCGCTCACCGGCACGCTGATCGTCGCGCGCGACATCGCGCACGCCAAGCTCAAGGAGCGGCTCGATCGCGGCGAATCGTTGCCGCAATACGTCAAGGACCACCCGATCTACTACGCCGGCCCGGCCAAGACGCCGGAGGGCTATGCCTCGGGTTCGTTCGGGCCGACCACGGCGGGGCGGATGGATTCCTATCTCGACCCGTTCATGGCGGCGGGCGGCAGCTTTATTTCGCTCGCCAAGGGCAATCGCAGCATGGAAGTGCGCGAAGCCTGCAAGAAATACGGCGGATTCTACCTCGGTTCGATCGGCGGTCCGGCGGCCCGGCTGGCGCAGGATTGCATCAAGAAGGTCGAGCTTCTCGAATATCCCGAGCTTGGCATGGAAGCGATCTGGCGCATCGAGGTTGTCGATTTCCCGGCCTTTATCGTCGTCGACGACAAGGGGAATGATTTTTTCGCGGGTCTTTCGTGATAGAAGCCCCCGCCCAATGGTGGTGATCCCGGCGCAACCGGTAAGCCGCGACCGCGGAGAGCGGGGCTTGGATCAAAGCGACCCGCTCGCCCGGTTGCTGACGGGCGACAAACGAGCTTGGGATGAATTTGTGCGGCGTTACGCCGCGCTTATTGTTGCCGCCGTACGCGGCGTCGCGATGCACGCGGGCGACATCGAGGACCTTACCCAGGAAGTCTTTGTCCGCTTGTGCAAGGACGATTTCCGCCTGTTGCGCAGCTACGACGCGACGCGGGCGTCGCTGTCGACCTGGATCACCATCGTCGCGCGCAGCACGGCGCGCGATGCGCTGCGCCGGCGCCGGCCGGATTCGGTGCCGATCGAGGCGGTGCCCGAGGCGCATCTCAAGGTCGACGCAGTCGAACCCGTACAAAAGCTGAAGCTGCCCGAGGCGTTGCTGTCGCCGCGACAGCGCGAAATTCTCGGCATGCTGTATGACCGCGAGATGGATGTGGCTGAGATCGCCGCGGCGCTCGACATCGACCCGCAAACCGTGCGCAGCGCACATCACAAGGCGATGCTGAAGCTACGCGCGCATTTCAAAAGCGACGAAAGATGATCGCCGAAACCAATAGGTTGTGGGGATGGTTGTGGCGTCCTTGGCGTAACATCAAGAAAGGAGGTCGCCTGTATGCGTTCTCGTGGGACTAGCGGTGTATCAGCGGACCGCGAGGTCTGGCGCCGCAGCCAAGAGATCGACGTGGTGCCGGACGAGGCGGAATATCTGTTGGAGCTCGCCGCGTTCGCCGACAGCCGGCTGGATGAAGATGACACCGCGCGGATCGCGGCGCGACTGGCCCACGACGCCATGGCGGCTGAGGATATCGCCGCCGCGCGGACGCTTGGCGGCGCGGCGATGCTGTCCGCCGATGCCGATGTCATCGCGCGCGCCGGGGCATTGGTCGGCGAGGATCGGCCGGACGCGGTGCTGATCCCGTTTCCAGTCCGCCATCCACCGGTGAGGCATTGGTCTAGCGCGGCGACGTGGAGCGGCCTTGCGGCGGCGATGGTGCTCGCGGGCTGGGTCGGCTTTGATCTCGGCAGTGGGATTTCGCGCGCACCAGTGTTTGGCCGCAGCGTGGACGAGGTCTCATCAAGCGAATTCTTTGATGCGACGCCGCTGCTGCTTCGTGATCTCACGGAGAATTCGCAGACATGAGTGTGTCGGTTGCCGGTTTTGGTCTCGGGCGTAACATGCCGCGCCGTCGGCTACTGGTGGCGGCGCTGGCGATATCACTGGTGCTCAATGTCTGCGTGATCGCCGGCGGGCTCTGGAGCCGCTACAGCGCGCCTGCCCCGACGACCGCGAGCGAACGTTTTCGCCAGCTGGAAGCGACGCTTGACCTCAATGACCAACAACGCGCGGCGTTCGAGGCCTATAGCGCAGCGTCACGCGAGCGCACCAAGCAATTGCGTCAAGAAATCGAACCGATGATCGAGGCGGCGTGGGCCCAAATCGGCAAGCCAAAGCCGGATGAAGCGCTGATCCTGGAACGCATCGGCGATGCGTCAAGCCGCTGGCGCGCTTTTCAGCGCGAGACCGTGGAGGCGACCCTCGCGCTTCTCGCCACGCTCAATCCCGAGCAGCGGGCCAAATTCGTTGCCGCCGAATCTGAACGCCGCGCCGCCCAACGCCGCCGTCACGCCGAAGAGCAGCGCTGACCCAACCTATTTTGTGCCGAAGAGCCGGTCGCCCGCGTCACCGAGACCCGGCAGGATGTAGCCGTGCTCGTTGAGGCAGCGGTCGAGGGCGGCGGTGACGATTGTCACGTCGGGGAAGATGCCGTGGACATGCCCGACGCCCTCCGGCGCGGCAACGAGACAAACCAGCTTTACCGACCGCGCGTTCAGCTCGATCATCCGTGATATCGCGGCGACCGCCGAATTGCCCGTTGCCAGCATGGGGTCGACAAGGATCACGTCGCGCTCGGGCAGGTCGTCGGGCAGCTTTAGGTAATATTCGATCGCCTGCAACGTGCGTGGGTCGCGGTAGAGGCCGATATGGCCGACCCGGGCGGACGGCACCAGCTCCAGGATGCCGTCGAGCAGCCCGTTGCCGGCGCGCAGGATCGATACCAGGCAGAGCTTTTTGCCGGCGAGCATCGGCAGACGCGCCCGCTCCAGCGGCGTCTCGATCTCGACATCCTCGACGGGCAGGTCGCGTGTCGCCTCATAGGCAAGCAACAGCCCCACCTCGCGCATCAACTGGCGGAATGCGCCGGTGGGTGTCTCCTGCGCCCGCATCAGCGACAGCTTGTGCTGTACCAGCGGGTGATCGACGATACGAAGGTCGGGCATGGCCATCCAGCGCTATACACGCGACATGTTGCGGTCAAGCGGCATCGCGCACCGCTAAAACAGCGTACCGTCGCTGGCGACGGTCAACGGCGGGCGGCCGTCGGGACGGCGCGCCCGTGCGGCGGCGCGGCCGGCCTCCCAACTGCCGCCTTCGAGCACACAGGCGAGCGGGAAATCCGCCGCAGTCAGCCCAAGCAACGCCCGGACGCGATCGGCGAGGCGGTCAAGCAACGCCACTGTCAGCGCCCGCCACTCGACGACCGTTTCCGACATCGGGTCGAGCTCGCGGGCGGACAGCGACGGATCGCGCGCCTCGATCACGCCGAGATCGATGAACAAGCCGCCATTGCGATATTCCGCCAATCCGGTGAGGCCATCGAGCCCGGTGACAGCGATGCCGGCATCCTGCAGCGGCTCGACCAGCGAGTAGCTGAGCCATTGCGAGAGCTTGTGAAACGGCACGAGACCGTCGCCCGCCACCGCGCCGTGGCGGCCACAATCGCCGAGCGGCCGGCCGGGCCAGATCGGTCCGAGCACGACAAGCAGCGTGCGCAAAATATCGGGTGCGGCGGTCGACGTACCTTGTCCTGACCAATAGTCGTAAAGATGGCCGAGGCGCGCCGGTCGGCCGAACACGGCCGGGGTGTCGCGGGCGACCTCGCCGAGCCGGCGCAACAGCTCGACGCGCCCGACGAACCCGGCCATCGGGTTGCTGGGGCCATGCTGCATCGCCGCAGCGAGCGCCTCGGGCGCCAGCGCCGCGAGGGCCGCCGCGTCGGCCCGCCATGGATTTGCCGGATCGGCTGAGAACAGTCCGGTCTGCATTGCCCGAAAGCTCGCGACGCCGAGCCCTTCCGATCGGGAGAACTCCTGACCGGTCTCGGTTTCGCGGTAGCGCCAATCCGGCCCCGCGCCGGCGTCGAGCAGGACCGCGACGATCGCCAGATCGATCCGTGCCCGCGCGATTTCCACGCGGTCGCCGGTCCCATCTGACAGCAGCGCGGCCCGATCGATACCGCCGGCCGAGAAGTGGCGCCAGCGGCTGTGAAACGGCACGTGCAGATCGGGGTAGCGCCGCCGGGTAATGTCGGCGACCAGCGCCGCGGCCTCGTCGAGGCGGTCGATATGCAGCCGGAAATGCGGCGTCTCGCCCCGTTCCGCCGCGGTGAAAACGATACCGCAGCGCTCGCGCACCGCCGCCGCGGTCAGGATGTGGTTGGGATCCGTGCCGTCGCTCACTCGTCCAGGCCGCGGCCTTTGGCACGGCGCAAATCGCGGGCGGTGGGACGTCCGCCCGGCGCGAAATAGCCGGCGGCCTTCTTGGCGTCGATCTCGACAGAGGCATCGGTCGGCACCAGATCGTCGGGGATCGCGACCTGCTCGCCGATCGTAATGCCCTGCGCCGCCAGCGCCTCGTGCTTCATGTTCGACATCGACACCCAGCGGTCGATTCGTGTGACACCGAGCCAGTGAAACACATCGGGCATCAGCTGCTGGAAGCGCATGTCCTGCACCCCGGCGACGCATTCGGTGCGGCGGAAATAGGTGTCGGCGCGATCGCCGCCGGGCTGGCGCTTGCGCGCGTTGTAGACGAGGAACTTGGTGACTTCGCCGAGCGCGCGGCCTTCCTTCCGGTTGTAGACGACGATGCCGACACCGCCCTGCTGCGCGGTCTCGACGCAGACCTCGACGCCATGCACCAGATAGGGCCGGCAGGTGCAGATGTCCGAGCCGAACACGTCGGAGCCGTTGCATTCGTCATGGACGCGGCAAGCGATCACCGTGCCGGGATCGGCGATACGCTCGACGTCGCCAAAGAGATAAACGGTCATCCCGCCGATCGGCGGCAAAAACACCTCCATATCCGGGCGCGTCACCAGCTCCGGAAACATGCCGCCGGTTTCCTCGAAGAGGATGCGCCGCAGGTCGCTCTCGGCGACGCCAAAGCGCGCCGCCATTCCGGGCAGATGCCAGACCGGGTCGATCGCCGCCTTGGTCACCCGAATTTCGCCGGTCTCCAACAGCACCGTGCCGTCCGGCTGGAGCCCGCTGTTGCGCTGGCGCGGCAGGATTTCCGGCAGGTTGATATGGGCCCGGGTGATCGCGATTGTCGGCCGCGCATCGATGCCGCGCGCGAGCGCGTCGCCGAACACGTCACCGACCAGATGCCCCCACGGATCGAGCGAGACGATTTTTGCCGGGTCGTCCCATTGCGGTCGCGGCGGCACCGCGACGACCGGCGCGGTATCGGTCAGGTCGGGCCGATGGTCGCGGGCGAGCGCACGCGTCGCCACAGCCAGCGCGCGATAGACGGCGTAGGAGCCGGAATAGGAGCCGATGGCGTTGCGGTGCCGTGGTTCGGCGGGGCTGGCGACAACCGGGCCACGCTCCGCGGCAGTCGCCGCACCCCAACGGATGGGTGTGAGGGCGGACCCGATATTACCGGGATGCGACGTCAGTCTGATGTGGCGCGGTATTGACGGTTCCATGGTCGTGGAAGCCCCGCTTAAAAACCCAATATAATACATAGCAAGCGTTATACCACTGATTTAAATGACGCATCGCGAGAGAAACAGCGAACCGACCAAATCGCCCCGCCGGGCAGGCTGACCAATGTGCCGATCAGCCCCAGTTCGACCGACAGCAACAGCGCGGGCGCGGCGCCGATACCCACAAGCCCCAGCGCGGCGACCATCGCCCTTTCGCGGACGCCCCAACCGCCGGCGGAAATCGGCAGCGCGACAAGCAGCATGACGGGCGGCATGAGGATCGCAAAATCGAGCAGGGATACCCCCAAATGCTGCGATTGCGCGAGACACCAAGCCTCGACCGCGACGAGGAACTGACCAAGCGCGGCAATCGCTACCGCGATCGCGAAGCGCGGCCAGCAGCGGCAAAGCCGTCGCAAGCTCTCATCCAGCTCGCGTAGGGCCTGGACAAGCGCCCCTTCGCGCTCGGCGAACCTCCGCGCCAGATAGCCGATCGCCGCCATCGCGAGAAACGGCAGCGGCACCGTCGCGACGGCGACAAAAAGCGGGATCCCGCGCGCCAAGGTGGCCGCGCCGAACATCACCACCGGCCCGGCGGCGAGTCCCAGCCCGACCGTGCTGGCAAACCGCTCGAACAATACCGAATGAACAATGCCGCGCCGGCCGAGCGAGCGCGGTGGCGCCAAGACTGCGCGGGCGACATCGCCGCCGGTTGGCCCGAACATAAAGGCGCCGAAGAAACAGCCCATAAAGGTCACCGCGAGCGCCGAGACGAGACCGCTATTAGCGCCCAGCGCCCGCAGTATCATGTGCCAACGTAGGCTCAACAGCCCGATCTGAACAAGGCCGAGCAATACCGTGGCGGCGAGCCAGGCCAGCGATTGCGTCCGCAAACTGGCGGCGAATGCACCGACATCGATGTCGCGGCAAACTAACGCGATCAGCCCCGCCGATACGCCGAGCTTTAGGACAAAACCAATCCTGGGTCCGATCAGGATCGCGACGAGGCGCGTCAGCAGGCTGCCGCGGCGCTCGGCGCGCGACGATGCGGTCACGCTGACCGGCATCGCGGTGGGGTCGTCCGCCTTGCCGAGAACACCTCGAACCGGGCCGGCGTTCGGTGTGAAATTGTCATCCGTTCCGGCTCCGGGGCAATAAAAACGCGCCGTGGGTTTTCGCCACGGCGCTTTTTACGGCAGTCAGGTTACAGATCGTTAGCAACTGCACCAAAGGCGGAAGAAAGATTCGTTCCTACCTGACCCATCACCACCACCGCGGCGACGGCAATAAGCGTCACAATAAGACCATACTCGATGGCCGCCGCGCCGCTATCGTCCTCAGTCAACCTTCGTAGGGGAGAGACGCCAGTCACGTTATTTTATACTTAGTGTTGGCGGGTCTCGAAAATGGCTCGATTATCGTCGGGGTGAAGCGCGTATATTTAAGGCATGAGTGAGATTTCGGCCATGCCGGTGCGGCTCGACCCGCGCAAATTTCAAGACCCGTTTGTCACCGCGAAGGGCGATTTGCGCGCACGCGTCGCACTCAAGTCGCTCGACACGCTTTGGTTCAACACCGGCACATTGTGCAATTTGACCTGCACGAATTGCTACATCGAGTCGTCGCCAAAGAATGACCGCCTGGTTTACCTGTCGGCGGTGGAGGTCGCGCGGTATCTCGACGAGATCGCAACGCTGGAACTGGGTACGCGGCTGATCGGCTTTACCGGCGGCGAGCCGTTTATGAACCGCGAGCTGCCGGCGATGCTCGAAGAGGTCCTGTCGCGCGGGCACGAGGCAATCGTGCTGACCAACGCGATGAAGCCGATGCAGCACAAAAAGCGCGCGCTGTTGGCGCTGCACGAGCGTTATGGCGATCGGCTCACCATCCGTGTTTCGATGGATCATTACGGAGCCGCCGTGCACGAGCAGGAGCGCGGCCGGCGCAGCTGGATGCCGACTCTCGAGGGCCTCAAATGGCTCGCCGCGAACGGCTTTCGCGTCAATGTCGCGAGCCGCTATCTCTCCGGCGAGAACGAGGCTGCCTTGCGCGCCGGTTTCCGTCGGCTTTTCGTTGAGCATGCGATCCCGATCGACGCGGGCGACCCGGTGGCGCTGACGATCTTCCCCGAGATGGACGCGACGGCCGATGTACCGGAAATCACTACCGCGTGCTGGGGTATCCTCCACAAATCGCCTGAAAGCGTGATGTGCGCGACCTCGCGCATGGTCGTGAAACACAAGGACGCGGCGGCACCGAGCGTCATCGCCTGCACCTTGCTGCCCTATGATGCGTTATGGGATTTCGGTCCGACGCTTGCCGGCGCGCGCGGCGCGGTGCCGCTCAATCACCCGCATTGCGCCAAGTTCTGCGTGCTCGGCGGCGCGGCGTGCAGCGTTTGACGGGTCTGTCTCAGGCGGCGGCGCTTTCCGGCGCGCAGCAATTCTGGCTGAGATAGGCGAGCAGCGCCGTCATCGTGTCGTACTCCGCCGCGTAGATCATCAGACGGCCGACGCGGCGCTGGGTGATGAGCCCGGCATGCACGAGGTGCTGAAGGTGGAACGACAGTGATGACGGGATGACGCCCAGTCGTTCGGCGATATTTCCGGCGGAAAGACCGGCCGGGCCACTGGTGACCAACAGCCGGAATAATTGCAGCCGGGTCTCCTGCGCCAGCGCGCCGAGCGCGGCGAGCGCCTCTGCCTGTTCCATGCCGGTATCTCCGTTATTCTTTTGGAATTATCGAATTAGACCACCTAACCAACGGTTTCGCCAGCATCGGGCATGAGCCCGGCGGCTTCGATCCCGGCGATACAGCACATCTCGTCCTTATCCGACGTGTCGCCGCTAATGCCGACCGCGCCGATAATGTCGCCGCCGCCGTCGCGGATCAGCACGCCACCCGGCGCGGGCACGATCCTGCCCTCCGAGGCTTGCATCAGCGCGGTCAGAAACAAGCCGCCGCCGGATGCGGCGCGGCGCGCGAACTCGCGCCCGCCAAACCCCATGCCGAGCGTGCCCCACGCCTTGCCGGTGGCGATCTCGGTGCGCAGGATGCCAGACTTGTCCTCGCGTTTCATCGCCACGAGATGACCGCCGGCGTCGAGCACGACGACGGTCAGCGGATGCAGGTTCAGTTCGCGCCCTTTGGCGAGCGCCTGATCGACGATGGTCGAAGCCTGGGCGAGGGTCACATTGCTCATGATTGGAACACCTTGATCGGGATGTTGAGGAGGCGGGCGGCGTTATGACCGAGAACAGCGCGCTTGTCCCCTTCGCTGAGGCCCTTGGCGCCGTCGACAAAGCCGATCGGATCGACCTCGCCCATGTCGAACGGGTAGTCTGTGCCCATCAGGATGTGGTCGGCGCCCCACTGCTCGACGAGGTATTCGAGCTGGTGGTGGGTGAAGACCATCGTGTCGAAATAGAGCCGCTTCAGGTAATGCGTCGGCTCGTGCTGCAGGTGCTCGCAGCAATCCGGGCGGGCCGAGGCGCCGTGATCGACGCGCCCGGAATAGGCCGGCAGAAACCCGCCGCCATGCGCAATGACGAGCTTCAGGCCGGGATAGCGGTCGAGCACGCCGCCGAAAATCAGGTGATGTACCGCGACGGTCGACTCGAGCGGGTTGCCGATCAGGTTGCCGAGATGCCAGGACGCCATGCGCTGGGCATGCGTGAACCCGGTCGGGTGCATGAACATCAGCAAGCCCAATTCTTCGACCTTGGCGAAGATCGGACGGAATTTCGGGTCCGAATAATCCGCACCCTGAACGTTACCGGCGATCTCGACGCCCTTGAGGCCGAGCGATTTATGCAGCCGCTCCAGCTCTGCTACCGCCAGCTCCGGCGCCTGGAACGGCACCGTGCCGAGCCCGGCGAAGCGGTCGGGATGCTGGCCCATGATCGCCGCGATATTGTCGTTGACGAGCCGGGTCGCCTCGATCGCGAGATCGGGCGGGAGGCCGTAATACATCTGGTCGGGAGAGGGCGAGACCGCCTGAACGTCGATCCCCATTTTGTCCATGTCACAAAGGCGCTGTTCCAGCGACAGCAATTGCGGGCGGACGCGCCGCTGGTGTTCGTCGGTGACGGCGGCGGTCTGCGCATCCTCGAAACGATGGCGTGCCGGCAGCCCGGCGGCTTTCACCATCGCCTCGGCCGGCTCGCACAGCACATGGCAGTGGATGTCGACCGAAAACCATTTCCCGCGCGCATGCACAGGGCCGGGGAAACGGCCCGGGATCGCCGCGCCCGGCGGCCGGCAGGTAAACAGCATCTTCTCGTTCCTCCTTTTCTGTCGACCGTCACATCGCGCAGGCGAGGGTCTAGTGCGTGTGACGGATCACTTACCCTGGATTCCCGCCTTTGCGTGAATGATGACGATAGAGTGCAATTCTCATTTTGTTTGCAGCGCCCGCCACACGCGCTCGGGGGTGGCGGGCATGTCGATGTTTGCGCCTGCATCGGCGACGGCATTCATGACGGCCGCGAGTGAGGCCGTGGTTCCCGCCTCGCCGACGCCTTTGACGCCGAGCGGGTTTGTGGTGCACAGCACAGGGTGCATTTCGCTGACGATGTCGGGCAAGTCGTCGGCGCGCGGCATCGCGTAATCCATGAACGAGCCGGCGACGAGCTGGCCGCTCGCATCGTCGTAATTCCCCCATTCGAGCAGCGCCTGGCCAACCCCTTGCGCCACGCCGCCCTGGACCTGGCCCTCGACCAGCACCGGCTGCAGCACCCGACCGCAATCATCGACGCAGGTATAGGCGGAGAGCGTGGTACGGCCGCTGCCTGGGTCGATCTCGACCTCGGCGATATGGACACCATTGGGAAACGAAGGCGCCGCGTCGTATTTGCTGCGCGTATCGAGGCTTTCGCCAAAACTCTCGGCGCGGTCGGCCAGTTCAAACAGCGCGACGTTGCGGTCGGTGCCGGCGATCTCGAAGACCCCGTCGCGGTAGACGATGTCTTCGGCCGCCGCTTCCAGCACATGCGCGGCGACGCGCCGGCCCTTCTCGATAATTTCGTCGATCGCGATGGCGACCGCGCCGCCGACCGACATCGTCGAGCGCGACGCGACCGCGCCGGCGCTCGGCACCTCGTCATTGCTGTCGCCGGAAGTGACCTCGATGTTCGCGGCCGGGATGCCGAGCCGTTCGGCGACGAGCCGGCGATAGACCGTGCGGTGGCCCTGGCCGCTCGCCTGCACGCCGATCGCCAGCAGCAGCTTGCTCGAGCCGGGAAAGCCGACCGAAGCACCCTCGCCTGGCTGCCCGCCGGCGATTTCAAGAAAGCAGGAGACGCCGAGCCCGCGTTTCTTGCCGGCGGCCTCCGACGCCCTGCGCCGCGCCGCGAACCCGGCGATATCGGCGCGCGCCAGCGCCTGGTCGAACACGGCCGGGAAATCGCCGCTGTCATAGGTGGTGCCGACCGAAGTTTTGTATGGCATGCGGCCGGCTGCGATCAGGTTGCGCCGGCGGATGTCGATGCGGTCGATACCCGTAATGCGCGCTGCCTCGTCCACAAGGCGCTCGACGCAATAATTCGCCTCGGGCCGCCCGGCACCGCGATAAGGGCCGGTGGGCACCGTGTTGGTAAACAGGCAGCGGATGCGCAGTCCGATCCTCTGGATGTCGTACATCAGCGGCAGGCAGCGCGCGAAATTCACCGTCGCGATAAACGCGCCGTGCGAGGTGTGATAGGCACCGAGCGCCGCGAGGCTGTCGATATCGAGCGCGAGAAACTTGCCGTTCGCGTCGAGCGCAAGACGGCCCTCGATGATCGTGTCGCGCGCCTGGTTGTCGCTGAGAAATCCCTCCTGCCGGGTCGAGCGCCAGCGCACCGGGCGGCCCAATAGTTTCGCGGCCAGCAGCATGGCCGGGTATTCGGGATAGCCCGAGGTGCGCATGCCAAACGCACCGCCGACATCGCCACTGATCACGCGTAGCTGTTCGACCGGCACGCCCATGGTGCGCGCGACATGCTGGCGCATCACATAAGTGCTCTGCGATTGTGTGTGCAGCACGTAGTGGTCGCCCTCGGGCTCGTAGAGCGCGAGCGCAGCGCGCGGCTCCATCGGCGCCATGACGATACGCTGATTGACCAATCGCACCGTCGCCACATGCGCCGCGGAGGTGAAAATCGCGTCGAGCTCGGCGCGTTCCTCGGGCTTTGCGCCGTATGGATGCCAATCGACCGCGAGATTTCCCGGCGCCTCGGGCCACACAAGCGGCGCGCCGGGCGCGGCGGCTCGCGCGACATCGGTGACCGCCTCACGCGCGGCATAATCGACCATGACCAGCTCGGCTGCATCGCGTGCGGTGGCTTCGGTCTCGGCGACGACCAGCGCTACTGTGTCGCCGACATGGCGCACGCAATCTTTGACGAGCGACGGACGGTACGGCACCACCTTGTCCGGAGCGCCGGGCACCGGAATCGGGATCGATACGGGTGCCGATCCCCGCCGCGTCGAGATCGGCGGCGGTCAGCACCGCCAGCACACCGGGCGCGGCGTGTGCCGCGCTGGTGTCGATGCCGCGAATATCGGCAAAGGCGTGCGGCGAGCGGACAAAAACACCCCAGGCCGCGCCGTCAGCCACGTCGTCATCCTCAAAATTGCCGGCGCCGGTCAGCAGCCGGTAATCCTCCAGCCGCGGCTCGAACGACCCGTCCATCCACCACCCTTTCGACCATCGCGCTACCGCTATCGATTACTGTGAATCGCGATCCTCGCGAAAGTCGGAATCCAAGAGCGGCAGCTTTGCTTGCGCCCCATGCCGACGCGCCATGCCCCGCGCGACAATCCGCACGCCTAACCCGCGCGATGAGCAAACGCTGGCGCTTAACAGAAGCAACGGATGCTGATCTAATGCCGCCGGTGCAGCACTGGCACCCGCCGCAGCTCTAACGTGGCGCATAAGCAATTTGGGGGGAAGCGACATGACGCAATTGCTCGCGCGCGAGGAGGCCGCGCCGCCCCAGGGCATAGTCGTTTGCGGCCGCCGCTAGGCGCCCAGCGCATCCGCCCGGCCGCGCGTCCATGATTTCGCTCAATCTGCTCGTCAACGCGATCGTTGCCGGCGTCCTGCTCGGCGGTTTCTATGCTGCGGTGTCGGTCGGCGTGACGATTTCCTTCGGCATGCTCGATATCGCGAATATCGCGCAGCCGGCTTTCATCCTGCTCGGCTGTTACGCCGCCTATCTGACAAACGGCCTGTGGCACCTCGATCCGATTCTTACCGGCGTCATCATGAGCCCGGCGTTTTTCGTACTCGGGATGGCGGTCTACCGTCTCTATTACTATGCGTTCGAGCGGCGCGGCGATCAGGCGATACAGGGGCTCGCATTTTTCTTTGGGCTGCTGTTTGTCGGCGAAGTCTCGCTGGTGCTGATTTTCGGCGTCGATTACCGCTTTGTCGAAGCGCCCTATATCGGCCCGAGCCTGCATTTCGGCTGGCTTGAGCTGCCGCTGCGCATGCTGCTGCCCTGCATCTTTTCGCTGATCACGATCGGGATCACCCAGCTTTATCTGACCCGCAGCTTTACCGGCCGCGCCATTCTCGCGGTGTCGCAGGACCCCGGCGCGTTGCAGCTGATGGCGGCGAGCCCGATGAAGATCAAGCAGATCGCGATGGGCATCTCGATCGCCACCTGTGCGGTCGCCGGCTCGTTTCTGATCATCATCCAGCCGGTCGAGCCGTCGATCGGCCGCGATTATATCGGCCGCATCTTCGCGATCTGCGTGCTTGGCGGCATGACGAGCTTTCCGGGCATGCTGATCGCGGCGATGCTGCTCGGCATCGTCGAGAGCATCACCTCGACCTTCTACGGGCCGTCCTGGGCACCGGCGGTCTCGTTCGGGTTTCTGCTGGTGGCGCTGGCGGTTCGGCCCGCCGGGCTGATGGGCCGCTAAGCGATGCGAGCTCCTGTCTTTTGGGCCATCGCGATTGCGGTCGGCGCAGTGTTCATCCTGCTGACGCGGTCTTTCATCACCAATGAGTATTTCTATTTTGCCGGCTATGTCGTGCTCGAATACATCGTATTGTCGACCGCCTGGAACATCCTCGGCGGCTATACCGGCTACACCAACTTCGGCACCGGGGCGTTTTTTGCCTCGGGCGCCTACAGCTCGGCGGTGCTGCACAAGCTGCCGACGCTGGTGCACAATGTGTTTGGCTGGACGATACCCGGGGTGCCGCTGCCGGTGATGATCCTGGTTGGCGGGCTTGTCGCGGGCGCGATGGGGCTCGGCACCGGCTATCTGACGCTGCGGCTGCGCGGTGTGTTTTTCGCGATCGCGACCCTGGCCTTTACCATCGTCGTCCAGACGCTGATCGTGAACTGGGATTATGTCGGCGGCTCGCGCGGCATCTACATTATCCGCCCGGCGATGTCGCCGATCACCGGCAGCTATATCCAATACCTCTTTACGCTGATGACGATCCTGGTGGTCATCTCGGTCGGGATCGCCCGCTCGATCGAGAATTCGCGGTTGGGGATGGGCTTCGCATCGATCCGCGATGACGAGCTGGCGGCCGAGGCGAGCGGTGTGCCGACACTCAAACTGAAGCTCATCGCGACCACGTTGTCAGGCGCGCTGATGGGCATGGCCGGTGCGCCGTTGCCCTATTACGTGACTTATCTCGACCCGACATCGAGCTTCAACCTGTCCTACGCGGTCAACAGCGTGGCGATGCCGGTGATCGGCGGGATGACCAGCTGGATCGGCCCGGTGATCGGCGCGATCCTGCTCGGCACGATACAGCAGCTGGCGACGGTGACGATCTCCTCGGCGCTTAACCTGCTGATTGTCGGAGTGCTGCTGATCCTGTTCGTGATCATCGCGCCGAACGGCATTGTCGGGCTGGTGAATTCGTGGCGACGGAGGGAAGCCTAATGGCCGAGACCCTCCTCGAGGTGAAAGGGCTGAGCAAGCGCTTTGGCGGGTTTGTCGCGCTTGACGGTATCGACCTGTCGATCGACAAGGGAGAGCGGCTGGGCCTGATCGGCCCCAACGGCTCAGGGAAATCGACACTGGTCAATTGCCTCACCGGCACGTTGCAGAACGAGACCGGTACGGTGATGTTCGAGGGCAAGCCGCTCAACGGCCTTATCGCCCATGAACGCACGCGAATGGGGCTGGCGCGCAGCTTTCAGCTGCCGAAGCCCTTTCACTCGATGAACCTCATCGACAATATCCGCATCCCACTGCTCTACACGGTCAACGCCCGGCACGGCCATCACCTGACCGACACGGCGATCGCCGAGCGCTGCGAGGCGCTGCTGCGCGACGTCAACCTCGCCGACAAGGCGCGCCGCCGCCCGCGCGACCTGACCCAGGTCGAGATGCGCAAGCTGGAATTGGCGCGCGCGGTGGCGACTCAGCCGACCCTGCTCTTTGCCGATGAGGCTATGGCAGGCCTGTCGCATTCCGAGGTCGAGGAAATCCTCGCGGTGCTGTTCCGCCTCAACGAAGAAGGCCTGACGATCGTGCTCATCGAGCACATCATGAGCGCGGTGATGAGCTTTTCGACCCGGCTCGTCGTACTCGTCGCCGGCCACAAGATCGCCGACGGCCCGCCGCAAGAGGCGATCCGCAACCCCGAAGTGGAGCGCGCCTATCTTGGCGAGTAGCCTCACCCTTTCGGGCGTCAATGCCGGTTATGGCTCGGTCCGGGTGATCGAGAACGTCTCGCTCGGCGTGTCGCCGGCGGAGACCGTGGCGCTGCTTGGCACCAACGGCAACGGCAAAAGCACGCTCATGAAATGCATCATGGGTATGCTGCGCCCGAGTTCAGGCAGTATCGTCGCCGAGATAGACGGGCAGAAATTCGACCTTGTCGGCCGCACCACCGAGGAGATCGTTGATCTCGGTATCGCGCTGGTCCCAGAAGGCCGGCGGCTGTTCCCCAAGCTGACGGTCGAGGAAAATCTGCTGCTCGGCGCGTTCCGCAAGACCGCGCGGCATGACCTGCGGCGCAATCTCGATTCCTCCTTCGCAACGTTCCCGGTGCTGCAGGAACGCCGACGGCAGCTGGCGGGCAGCATGTCAGGCGGCGAGCAGCAGATGCTGGCGCTGGCGCGTGCGCTGATGTCGGCGCCGCGGATCCTGTTGATCGACGAGCCGTCGGTCGGCCTCGCGCCAATCCTTGTCAGCCGTACGATCGACAAGATCAAGGAACTGAAGGAGAAGTTTCAGCTCACCGTGCTGATGGCCGAGCAGAACTTCAACCAAGCAGTGCGCATCGCCGATCGCGGCTATGTCATCGTGCACGGCCAGATCGCCTTCGAGGGCCACGACACCGACGAGCTCAACAACAACGAGCTGGTCCGCAAATTCTATTTGGGCCTATAGGGCTCAGGAGACCGCCGTCGTCCGTCCGGCGATCAAATGACGCTTCCCGGCGAGCGCCGGGACCCACCGATCGGCTTCCCGAGTGCTTGCAAGATGGCCCCCAGCTTCTGCCGGGGTGCGATCGATAGGTGTAAAACGGACCCAAGCCGATATCGCTACAAGGCAAATTGCCATTTTATGGCGCAAATCCCTAAAGTGAGAACTGTTTAACGGCGGCGACACAATTGCGTATGATGCGAACGCTCAACCTTATGGGAACGCCGTCATGGCAAAAAAGCCGCAGAAAAAGCCAGCGCCCAAGCGCGTAGAGCAAGATCAGCTATCCGATGCCGAACTCGGTAAGGTGGTCGGCGGCGGCGTGACATCCGCATTCACTGGCAACGTCGTGGGTTCCGCGACCGGCGGAGCGGGAACGGGGAAAGCCTCGCCTGGCGAGATTACGATTTAAGCCTCGCTCGCCAGCCGCCAGCGCACGACCCGCCCGTCTTGCGGAAGCCGCTCGATTGTCCCGCGCTGGCTGATCTTGTGCAAAACCGTGTGGATCGACGAACGCAGTATTTCCTTGTCGCGATGGTTCAGGTCGCGCTCGCCAATGGCAATGGGCAGCACGTCATCGACGGAGAACGGTTCGCTCCCGCGCTCCCGTATCCAGTCGAGGATCAGGTGGCTTAGCTGACCGCGTTTGAAGTAGCGCGGGCGATATTCGATCCGCTTGCGGACGATGGCTGGCAAATCCGCGCCAGGGCGCAGGATGCGGATCGCCCGCTCGTTCAAGCTGTGTCTGCGCGATTTCAGCGCATCGCTCCAATTTGGTCATCATTAAGTATTCCTTTAGTGGGTTCGCGTTGTTGGTCATATTCAAAAATTGTATGTACCCCGGTACACGAACATTTTTTCGGTTTAACAAAAAATAAACCGAAAATATTTTCCCGATAAAATTCCGCCATGCAAATACCGGTACAATTTGTAACGACCCGGAAGTGTTAAATTTGTGTTGGTAATGCTCTAGAGGAAATTTTCATCTTTCCATTTTAGTAAGGAATGGCACGTCGCTTGAGATCAGACCGGTAGCGGCCGTGTGGTCAAACGGTTTGGCGGAGACGACGATGAGGCTCATCACCAAAATCTTCTTTGGCGCGGCCGCTCTGGCGACAGCGACAGCCGCGAACTTCCCGCAAGGGCTCAGTGGCCGGTATCTCGGCACCTATCCGCAGGACCTGCGCAAGCAGGAGGCCCTGCGGCTTTGTCAGCAAGCGAGCCCGTCATTCCTGCGGTTTCTCGCCAGCGACCGCGACCAGTGCTATCGCGAAATGCGCCCGGTGGGGATGACCGCCGGCTTCAGCGGTGTCTGGAGCAAACCCGACCGCCAGCACATGCGGGTCGCTGCGAACGACTAGAACTCCGACGCGTAGCCGCCATCGACCGGAATCGCCGCGCCGGTCACAAAATTGGACGCGGCGCTGGCAAGGAAAACCGCGATGCCGGAAAGATCGTCCGGCACGCCCCAGCGCCCCGCCGGTGTGCGCGCCAGCACCCGCTCGTTGAGTCCCTTGACCTGGGCGCGGGCATCGCGCGTCAGCTCGGTGTCGATCCAGCCGGGCAGCACGGCGTTGACCTGGATATTGTCTTTCGCCCAGGCGGTGCCGAGCGATTTCGAGAGCTGCACGATCCCGCCCTTGCTGGTCGAATAGGGCGCGGCATAGGCACCGCCAAAGATCGACATCATCGAGCCGATATTGATGATCTTGCCGCCGCCTTGGCGCTTAAACGGCGCGTACGCCGCCTGGCACAGCACAAAGACGCCGTTGAGGTTGGTGTTGATAACCTGGAGCCATTCGACAAGCTCGTAGGTCTCGGGCGGCTTCCTGATCGACATCCCGGCGTTGTTGACGAGGATGTCAAGCCGGCCAAAACGCTCGACGACGGTCGCGATCAGCGCGCGGCATGATTCAGGGTTGGCGACATCGAGCGCGATAAACGCGCTCTTGACGCCGAAGCCTTCCAACTCGGCGACCGCCGCCGCGGATTTGTCGGCGTTGCGGGCGGCGATGACGACACCGGCACCGGCCTGCGCGAGGCCGCGGGCCATGCCGAGCCCGATCCCGCCGTTGCCGCCGGTGACGATTGCGACCTTGCCGGTGAGGTCGAACAGCTTCATCCGCCATCTCCGAAGCACTTTCTTGCGCCGCCGCACGATAGCGAGGGCGCGGACGCGGCGCCATATCGGCGCACCTGGTCGGTAACGCTTCTCCCCGCACCTGTCGCGCAGTATCTTTATAAATATAGCGTTTGGGGGAGGACCGGATGTTTCGTCGCGTCTTTATGGCTCTTTTCATCTTGGTTTTTGCCGGCGGCGGTTTTGTCCCGGTGGCGCGAGCAGACAATGTGGTGGTTTTCGCGGCGGCGAGCCTCAAGGACGCGCTCGACGCGATCAACACCGACTGGCAGAAGACCAGCGGCAAGCATGCGACGATCTCCTATGCCGCGAGTTCGGCGCTCGCCAAGCAGATCGAGGCGGCGGCGCCGGCCGATGTATTCATCTCAGCCGATCTCGATTGGATGGATTATGTCGCGAAGAAAAATCTGATCGTGCCCGACACAAGGCACAATCTGCTCGGCAACGTCCTGGTGCTGATTGCTCCCGCAGACAGCAAGGCCGGCAATGTCGAGATCAAGCAGGGCTTCCCGCTCGCCAGGCTGCTAGGCGGCGGCAAGCTGGCGATGGCCGATCCCAACGCCGTGCCGGCGGGGAAATACGGTAAGGCCGCACTGAGCAAGCTGGGCGTCTGGGACAAGGTGTCGGGTTCGGTGGCGGCGGCGGAAAATGTCCGTGCCTGCCTGCTGCTCGTCGCGCGGGACGAGGCGCCCTATGGCATCGTCTATGAGACCGATGCGGCGATCGAACCCAAGGTCAAGATCATCGGCACCTTTCCGGCGGATGCGGTTCCGCCGATCATCTACCCGATCGCCAAGACGGTGGCGTCGAAGAACCCGGATGCGTCGGCATTCATCAGTTTCCTGAGCGGCCCCGACGCGACCAAGCAATTTGAGCATTATGGCTTTACCGTGCTCCACTAGGGTTCCGGCTCTCGTCATTCCCGCGAAAGCGGGAACCCAGGGCGAGCGACAAAACCGTTGCCTCTGGCCCCCCGCTGGAGCCTGTCCTCGGGCTGCGCATTGCGCGGACCCGGGGGCGGGGGTGACGACCGGCGTTATCTGATGCCGCTGAGCTTTTCGCCCGAGGAGCTGACCGCGATCAAATTGTCGCTGAGGGTCGGGTTCTGGGCGATGCTGGGCAGCCTGCCGGTGGCGGTCGCGGTGGCGATGCTGTTGGCGCGCGGCCGGTTTTGGGGCCGCTCGCTGCTCAATGCGGTCGTATACCTGCCCTTGGTGATGCCGCCAGTGGTGACCGGCTACATCCTGTTGATCCTGTTCGGGCGGCACGGCGTGCTGGGCGCGGCGCTCGCCGATTACCTCGGCATTGTCTTCGCGTTTCGCTGGACCGGCGCGGCGCTCGCCGCGAGCGTGATGGGGTTCCCGCTGATGGTGCGCTCGATGCGCCTGTCTATCGACGCGGTCGACCGCCGCCTGGAAGACGCCGCCGCAACCTTGGGCGCGAGCCGGTTCTGGATCTGGCTGACCGTGACCCTGCCCCTGATCCTCCCCGGCATTATCGCCGGTATGATCCTTTCCTTCGCGCGCGCCCTGGGCGAATTCGGCGCGACGATTACGTTTGTCTCGAATATCCCCGGCGAAACGCAGACCTTGCCGACCGCGATCTACACGTTTCTTCAAGTGCCCGGTGGCGAGGCGGGTGCGTTTCGCCTGACGCTGGTGTCGGTCGCCATCTCGGTGACCGCGCTGTTCGCGTCCGAGGCGATCGCCCAGCGCGCGGTGCGGCGCGCAGCGGGGCTTTAGATGCTGAGTGTCGAGGTCACGCACCGGCTCGGGACCTTTACGCTCGACGCCGCTTTCGAGAGCGAGGGCGGCCTTGTCGCGCTGTTCGGCCGCTCGGGCGCCGGTAAGACATCGCTGATCAACGCGATCGCCGGCATCTACCGGCCGGACCGCGCGCATATCGCGATCGACGGCACCGTGTTGACCGATACGGCGACTGGCATTTTCGTCCCGGCGTATCGCCGCCGTGTCGGCTACGTGTTTCAGGAGGGGCGGCTGTTCCCGCACCTCAATGTGCGGCAGAACCTGCTTTATGGGCGGTGGTTTGCGCCCAAGGCGGCGGGTGGCACCGATTTCGACCAGGTGATCGCATTGCTCGCGATAGAGCATCTGCTCAGCCGCCGGTCGGCGAATTTGTCGGGGGGCGAGAAGCAGCGCGTCGCGATCGGCAGAGCCCTGCTTGCGCGCCCGCGCTTGCTGGTGATGGACGAGCCGCTGGCCGCGCTCGACGAGAGCCGTCGTGGTGAAATCCTTCCCTATATCGAGCGCTTGCGCGACGAGTTGCGCGTGCCGATCGTCTATGTCAGCCATTCGGTCGCCGAGGTGGCGCGGCTCGCAACGACGCTGGTCGTGCTGTCGGAGGGTAAGGTCGCGGCGATCGGCCCGACGGCTGAGGTGATGGGCCGACTCGATCTGTTCCCGCTTACCGGGCGCGCTGAGGCCGGGGCGATCCTCGCCACCCGCGTCGCCGCGCATGACACGCGCTTCGGCCTGACGATCCTCGCGGCGGCGTCGGGCGAGCTGCGCATCCCCTATCTCGACCTGCCGATTGGCACGGCTCTGCGCGTGCGCATCCGCGCGCGCGACGTGATGATCGCGCTGACCCAGCCCGAAGGGCTGAGCGCGCTCAACGTGCTCCCGGGTACGGTCGCTGAAATCGCCGGCGGCGACGGACCGATCGTACAGATGCGGCTCGATTGCGCGGGCGAAGCGCTGATCGCCCGGCTCACCCGCCGCTCGGTCGAGACGCTGGGTCTCAGGCCAGGGCTCAAGGTCTACGCGGTCATCAAAAGCGTCGCATTCGACCGGCACGCCTTCGCGGGAGCCCGGCAAGGCGCGGCGAGCGCCGACGCCGAAGTCGCCGAGGGTTAGACCTCCGCCAAAGAGGCGGTCAACGCGCCCACATGGTCGGCGCCGGCGGTCGCGGCGGCTTGTTCGATCGCCCGGTAATGCGCGACGACACCGCGGCCAAACGGCGTCAGCGAGGCGCCGCCGCCCTTGACGCCCCCGACCTGCGCCGCCACCAGCGGCTCGCGAAAGCAGTGGTTCAGCGCGTCGACCAGCAACCAGGCGCGGCGATACGACATGCCCATCTGCCGCCCCGCCGCGGAAATCGAGCCGGTCGTGTCGATCAGCTCCAACAGCTTGATCTTGCCGGGCCCGATCTGGCGGTCGCCGTCGAAATCGATGCGCAACGTCAGCCTGGTCATGTGCCAATCTAGCATACGACCGGGGACGTGTCAGAACCGGCGGAACAGCATCGCAGCGGCGAGCCGCCAAGCCTGCAGCGGGTCACGGTCGGCGACACCCGGCGCGAACGGATCAAAACCCGCGCGTTCCAGCCGTCGTAGGACTGTCGCGGCGACCCGTGCCGGCAGCAGCGCCGGCAATGCGCGGGACGGAACCTCGCGCCGCCGAGCGCGTGCCGCGGCGAGATGCGCCGAGGCCGCGGCAGCAATCGCCTTGACGCTTTCGCGCAAGGCTGCCGTGTCGCGCAGGCCGATCACGGCATCGCCCGGAAGCGGCATTCGGCCGCCGGTCGCGGCCACATGCGGCAGCGCGCGCAAAATCCCGCTCAGTGCGTAGGAGATGCCGACATGGCGTGCGACCGTCTCGGCGGCAGAGCTTGCAGCGTCAAGAAGCTCCAGCGCCAGCAGAATAAGCGGCACGGAACTCGCCTCGGCGTAGTCTTCGAGCGCCGCGAGCGTCGCCGGCGGTTCGGCGTCGAGGTCGCCTTCGCGCGCGTCGATCAGCCGGTCGAAATGCGTCCGGCTCAGCTGCCGCGAACGGATCGCGGCGGTCACAGCCTCGACGATCTCGTGCCGACGCGGCGCCATCTCGCCATAGGCCGTGTCGATCGCCTCGCGCCACCATTGCAGGCGGATTTGGCCGAGTATCGGCTCACGCACTGTTTCGCGCACGCGGGCGATCTCGTAATTGAAGGCATAGAGCGCGAACAGCGCCTCGCGATCGGCCGCCGGCGCGAACAAGGCGGTCTGAAACCGGTCGCAGTCGTGCCGGCGCACCAGCACGGCGGCGGGGGACAAGCCGTTGCTCGTATTCGCGGCGCTCGACGGGCGAAGGGTTACCTGAGCCATCAGATCGGCTAAGATCGGGGCATTGCTATTCGTGACACTATCGAAGTGGGAGGACCATCATGGCTTTTGAACTGCCGGCACTGCCCTATCCCAAGAACGCGCTCGAACCCTATACCTCGGCCAATACGCTCGATTTCCACCACGGCAAGCATCACCAGGCCTATGTCACCAACCTCAACAATCTGGTGAAGGATTCGACCGAGTCGCTCGAGTCGCTGATCAAGAGCAGCTACAAGGACGACAGCAAGGTCGGCATTTTCAATAATGCCGCTCAGGTATGGAACCACACGTTTTTCTGGAATTGCATGAAACCGGGCGGCGGCGGTGCGCCGAGCGGCAATGTCGCCGCGGCGATCGATCGTGACCTCGGCGGTCTCGCGAAGTTCAAGGACGATTTCAAGGCGGCGGCGGTCGGCCAGTTCGGCAGTGGCTGGGCCTGGCTGGTCGCGGATGGCGGCAAGCTCAAGATCACCCGCACGCCCAACGCCGTCACCCCGCTCGCCGAGGGGCAGACCGCGCTTCTCACCTGCGATGTCTGGGAGCACGCTTATTATCTCGACTACCAGAACCGGCGGCCGGATTTCGTCCAGGCGTTTCTCGACCATCTGGTGAATTGGGACTTCGTCGCCGCGAACCTCGCGAAGGCGTAATCCACCCGCCAGCCAGTCTCGCCTGCTGCGACAACCGCCGCCGGAACGCGCTTCCGGCGGCGGTGTTCGTTTGGGGCAGAGCCGCTGCGAAGCGGCCTTACCCATGCTCGACGGGATCCACACCATGGCTTTCGAATTGCCGCCGCTGCCCTATCCGAAAGACGCACTCGCGCCGTACATCTCAGCGCAAACGCTGGAGTTTCATCACGGCAAGCACCACAAGGCATATGTCGATACGCTGAACCGGCTGACGGAGGACAAGCCCGAAGCCGATATGTCGCTGGAAGAGGTGATCGTCGCGACCTATCACGACGACGCCAAGGCAACGATTTTTAACAATGCCGCGCAGGTGTGCAACCACAGCTTCTTCTGGCTTTGCATGAAAAAGGAAGGCGGCGGCGAGCCGACCGGCGACATCAAGAAAGCGATCGATGGCGAATTCGGCAAATTCGATAATTTCGCCAAAGCGTTCAAGGAAGCGGCAACGACGCAATTCGGCAGCGGCTGGGCGTGGCTGGTGTTCGATGCCGGAATGCTGCGGGTGGTCAAGACCGCGAACGCGATCAACCCGGTCGCCGGCGGCCAGACCGCGCTGCTCACCTGCGATGTCTGGGAGCATGCTTATTATCTTGATTATCAGAACCGCCGCCCCGACTTCGTTCAGGCGTTTCTCGACCACCTGATCGATTGGGACTTCGTCTCCGAGAATTTCGCCAAGGCCATCGAGCGGGCGGGATAAGCCCGTCTCGCCGGCGGCACTACAGGTGCCGACCCGTGTCGAGAATGACCGCGGTGTACTCGCGATAGGTCATGCCAAGTTCTTCGGCGCGCTTCAGCCGCGCGAGCGCGATTTCGCGCGGCGGTGTCTTCCAGGCCTTGGCGTGCGCCTTTTTCCAGCAGAACGCGCGCCACGAGGCTTCGGGATCGAGCGGCGGCCCCCCGTTATGGCCAATTCCGAATAATGGCGCAGTGCTGACTTCCATGTCCTTGCTACCGCCTTGCACACAAAACCGCAGCAGGCAAGAAAGGTGCCGTCAGAAGGCGCGCAAGTGTTGGGGACCGGAGAATGCCGCAGCGGGGGCGGGTCGCCGCCGCTCAGAACGGCAGCTTGAAGCCGCCGGGAAGATTGAGGCCGCCGGTGAGCTTGTGCATTTCCGCCTCGGCATGGGCGCTCACCTTCTGCTTGGCGTCGTTGAACGCCGCAAGAATGAGATCCTCGACGACCTCGGCCTCTTCTGGGTTGAGCAGCGATTTGTCGATCTTGAGCTTTTTCAAGTCGCTCTTGCCGTTGAGCGTGACCTGAACGAGGCCGCCGCCCGCGACGCCGGTCACCTCGACGCTTTCGAGCTGCGCCTGCATCTCGGACATCTTCTGCTGCATCTGCTGCGCCTGCTTCATCAGCTGGCCGAGATTTTTCATGGCTGGTCCTCTTCGCTGGCGGCAGGGTCGTCGTCCCCGCTCGTGTCGCTGGCCGTCTCTTCTTCCGCCGCTGGTTCGACGGCCGCGAAGCGTTCGCGCACCGCGGCGATCGTCGCGCCGGGAAAAGCGTCAAGCACCGCGCGCACCAGCGGGTGCTGCGCGACCTGGCTCTTCATCTCGCTATCGCGCGATTGCTCTTGTTGTTCCAGCGTCGGCGCGCCTGCGGTCGGGTCATTCGGGCGAGCAATCAACCATCGCGCGCCGGTCCACTCCTGCAAGCGCTGGCTCAGCCGATTGGGGAGATCGCGTGGGGCGCCGTCGGTGGGCCGGTACTCGATGCGGCCCGGCTCGAATGCGACGAGATGCACCTGCGAGCGGAGCTGCGCGCGGGTGATGACCTCGCCGTGCTTCTCGAACAGCGCCAGCACCTCCGCGAAATTTTGCGGCATCGGATCGAACACGGGGCCGCTCGGCGGCGCCGGTGGTGCGGCGGGCCGCGGTGCGGCGGGCACCGGCTCGGCCGCGACCATCACCGGCGCGGCGCTACCGCCATCGCCGCGCCGCGGCCGCACCGCAGCAGGCGGCGCCGGCTCGAACCCCACCATGTCGCTTTCGGCAGCGACCGGCGGCGGCATGATTGGTTGCGGTCGCGGCGACGGAGGCGCGTCCGGCACGGCGCGTACCGTCGTGACCGCCTCGCCGGTCGTAAGACTTTTCACCAGTTCGGCGGGCACCGGCAGGTCGGCAGCATAGGCCAGCCGCACCAGCAACATATCGATCGCCTGCTTGGGCGAGGGTGCCGCCTGCACTTCTTCGATGCCCTTGAGCAGCATCTGCCAGGCGCGCGCCAATACCGGCATCGTCAGTTTGTCGGCGAGCGGCTTGCCGCGCTCGCGGTCGCCCGATTCCATCGGGTCGTCTGCGCCGGCATTCGGCACCAGCTTGAGCCGCGTCACAAAATGCGCCAGGTCGAGCAGGTCCTGCACCACCGAGAGCGGGTCGGCGCCGCCCTGGTAGAGCGCCGCCATCTGGTCGAGCACGCCGGCCGCGTCCCCCTTCAGCACCGTCTCGAACAGGTCGAAGATGAGACCGCGATCGGCGATGCCGAGCATGTCGCGCACCGCTTCCTCGGCGATCGGCCCGTTGGCGAGCGCGATCGCCTGATCGAGGATCGACAGCCCGTCGCGCACCGAGCCGTCGGCGGCGCGGGCGATCAGCCCTAGCGCGCCGGGAGCAATCTCGATGCCTTCGGCCTGGGCGACACCCTGGTAATGCGCGACAAGCTGTTCGATCGGCACGCGGCGCAGCGAAAAGCGTTGGCAGCGCGACAGCACCGTCACCGGCACTTTCTGGATTTCGGTCGTCGCGAAGACGAATTTCACGTCGGGCGGCGGCTCTTCGAGCGTCTTCAACAGCGCGTTGAAGGCATTCTTCGAGAGCATGTGCACTTCGTCGATGATGTAGACCTTGTAGCGCGCCGACACCGGGCGATAACGCATGCCCTCGGTCAGCTCGCGAATGTCGTCGACCCCCGTGCGCGAGGCGGCGTCCATCTCGATCACATCGACATGGCGGTCTTCGGCGATCGAGCGGCAATGCTCGCATTGGCCGCACGGGCTGACGGTCGGCCCGCCGCTTCCGTCAACGCCGACGCAATTCAGCGCGCGCGCGATGATCCGCGCCGTCGTCGTCTTGCCGACCCCGCGCACGCCGGTGAGGATAAAGGCATGCGCCACGCGACCACTGGCGATCGCATTGGCCAGCGTGCGCACCATCGCTTCCTGGCCGATCAGCTCGGCAAAGGTCTGCGGCCGGTATTTGCGGGCCAGCACGCGATAAGGGGTCGCGGCGTCGGTCATCCAACCGGATCATGGCGCAGGGCAAAAAGGGGTGGGAGACCGAACAAACGACCCAGGCCGGAACTCGTTACGGCTGCTTCCTTCCGGACCTGACCGGGTTGGCGAGGGACCTGTCCGCCGCCGACCTCCCAGGGCACTATATCAGGTGCCGGGGTGCGCGCGGCAAGTTTCGTGGGAGAATCCACTCGGCCAACACGGAACGACAAGCAAGAGAGGAAACGGCAATGTACAGACTGCTGGCCGTGGGGATGCTTTCTCTGATGGGGTTGAGCGGGCACGCGCTCGCCGATGAAACGCCAAAGCGCGGCGGCATCCTCACCTATGTGATCCCGGCCGACGCGCCGCCGAGCTTTGACGGCCACCGCGAAAACACCTTCGCGACGATCCACGCGATGGCACCGTTCTACAGCGTGCTGATCCGGGCAAACCCCGAGAACCCGAGCGACACGACGCAATTCGTCTGCGATGTGTGCACGGCGATTCCCGAGCCGACCGACAGCGGCCGCACCTACACCTTCACGATCCGCGACGACGTCAAATTCGCCGACGGCACGACGCTGACGGCCGATGACGTCGCGGCCAGCTGGAACGAGATCGTCTTTCCGCCGGATGGCGTGATCAGCGCCCAGCGCGGCTATTACGCGGGCATCGTCGACAAGGTCGAGGCGCCCGACCCGCATACCGTCGTCTTCCACCTCAAATTCGCGACCGCCGCGTTCCTGCCGGCTCTCGCTAATCCGTACGCCTTCATCTACGAGAGGGCGATCCTCGACAACCCGGCGCGCGGCCCGCACTGGTACGAGAAGAATGTGATGGGCACAGGTCCGTTCCGCTTCAAGGATTACCAGGCCGGCCAATCGATCTCCGGCGTGCGCAACCCCGATTATTTCCGCAAGGATCTGCCCTATCTCGATGGGTTTGTCGGTATCTTCGCCGCCAAGCAGGCGACGCGCGTCGCGGCGATCCGCAGCGACCGCGCCGCGATCGAGTTTCGCGGGTTCCCGCCGGCGACGCGCGACGAGCTGAAGGCAGCGCTCGGCGACCAGCTTGCCGTGCAGGAAAGCGACTGGAATTGCGGTGCCTTGATCACGCCTAACCATCAGCGCAAACCGTTTGATGATCCAAGGGTACGCCGCGCGCTGACCCTGGCGATCGACCGTTGGGGCAGCGCGCCGGCATTGTCAAAGATCACGATCGAAAAAACCGTCGGCGGTGTCGGATTTCCCGGTTCGCCCTTGGCGGCGACCAAGGAGGAACTCCAGCAGCTTGCAGGCTATTGGCCCGACATAGAGAAATCCCGCGCCGAGGCGCGGCGCCTGCTGAAAGAAGCCGGCGCGGAAGGGTTGAGCTTTGAGCTGCTCAATCGCGATGTCGACCAGCCCTACAAGTTCAACGCGCTTTGGGTCATCGACGAGTGGAGCAAGATCGGGCTTCACGTGACGCAAAAGGTGCTTTCCACCGGCCCGTACACCGAGGCGATCGAACACGGCGATTTCGCCGCAACGCTCGACGGCGACTGTCAGACTGTCGTCAACCCGCTGCTCGACGGCGTCAAATACCTGCCGCATGCGGTGTCGCCGTTCAACTTCGGCAAATACGACGACCCCGAAGAAATCGACCTCTACGAGCGGATGCTGCGCGAGACCGATTTCGCCAAGCAGCGCGCCTTGTTCCGCGCCTTCGAGGAACGTGTGCTCGACACCGAGGCGCACGAAATCTTTCTGCTGTGGCGCTACCGCATCGTGCCCTATCGCGCCTATGTGAAAGGCTGGAAGATCAGCCCGAGCCATTATGTAAATCAGGACCTGGCGACGATCTGGCTCGACAAATAACGAGAACGCGGCGGCGCCAAAATTGTTTACCGGCGGAGCGAACATCGACGGAGAAACAACGATGCCGGCAAAATCCAAAGCGCAGCAGAAGGCGGCGGGCGCCGCGCTCGCCGCCAAGCGGGGCGATCAGAAGGTCAGCAACCTCAAGGGCGCATCAAAGGAGATGTACAAGTCGATGAGCGAGGAGCAGCTCGAGGACTTCGCCGCGACCAAGCGCAAGGGCAAGCCCGAGCATGTGAGTTAAATACGTTACTCGTCATCCCCAAGCTTGTCCCCGGGGCATGACGGAGAGAAAAGACGGCCCCAACAGATGGGGTACCCTATGAAGCTCGGCGTACTGCAGTTCTTCAGTTGGCCGGGGCGCCGGACGGCGCTGCCGACCGTGTTCGCCCGCGCACTCGACCGCATCGAGATCATGGACCGCGCCGGCTATGACGCGGTCTGGCTGGCCGAGCATCACTTTTCCGATTTCAGCGTCTGCCCCTCGGTGCACATGATGGGCACGCTGGTCGCGGCCCGAACCAAGCGGCTGCGCATCGGCACGGCGGTATCGCTCGCACCGTTCTACCACCCGCTGCGGCTCGCCGAGGAGGTTGCGCTGCTCGATGTGGTGTCGGGCGGGCGGGTCAATTGGGGCGCCGGGCGCGGCTTCGCGCGGGTCGAATTCGAGGCGTTCGGCGTCCCGCCCGAAGAAAGCACCAGCCGCTTTCGCGAAGCAGTAGAGATCGTGCTCCGCGCCTGGGGTGAGGAGTGCTTGAGCTTTCACGGCGAGCATTTCCAATTCGACGCCGTCGAGGTTTTGCCCAAGCCGTTGCAGCAGCCGCATCCGCCGGTATGGATGGCGGCGACCTCGGACGGGGCACTCGAATGGGCGGCGGGGCGCGGCTTTTCGGTCCTCATGGACCCGCATGCCGGCCACGCCGATATCGGCCGCAAGCGCCGCTTTTATGCGGAGAAACTCGCGGCCGCCGGCCACATGATCGACGGACGCGATCTGCCGGTGGCCCGGCTCGTGGCGATTGCCGACAGCACGGCCGCGGCCGAAGAGACGGCGCGCGCCGGCGCGCAGTGGATTTGCGATTCATATTTCGGCGCGCAGCACAACCCGGTCGGCTTCACCGATCCGAACAAGCGCGGGCTTGACCCGGTGCAGCGCTATCTCGACGAGGTGATTATTCACGGCACCCCCGAAGCGGTGCTCGACCAGATTTTGCGGCTGCGCGCGGAGATCGGCCTCGACTATCTGCTAGCCGCCCCGCTCAGCCATGAGAGCTTCACGCTGCTGACCGAGAAGGTGTTGCCGAGACTGCCGTAGCATTCAGCGATCGCCGATGCCTTCGAGCGAATAGGCGTGGTCGTGGAACACATTGCGCCGCGCGAAGCGCCAGACACCCTCTGTCCTGACGACATCGCATTCATAGCGGCCCGGCGGCAGCGTGCGATGGCTGCCGTCCTTTGAGATCAGCACCAGCAGGTACGCGGTCGCGGCGGCGCGATCGCCGTCGATCCTCACGGCGATATTCGTCACCATGTGGCGGAATTGCGTGCCGCCGGCGCGTTGCGCGGCGAAACGGCCGGCAAAAGCACGAATTTCGTCGCGGCCCTGGATATCGACGACCGGGCTTTTGAGCACCGCGTCAGCCGTGAAGCAATCCAGGACGGTCTCGACCTCGCCGTTATCGAGCGCGCAGCAATAGCGCGTGAAGAGGTCGTGGATCGCCGCGCGGTCTTGAAGATCGGTCGCGCTCATTCTCCGCTGCCCCCGAAAGCGATTAATTCCGCAGCCGCTCGATCAGCGCCATCGCCGCGTGCGGGGCACGCACCTTGGCGCCATTGATAAAATAGACAAAACAATCGCGCCCGGCCTCTGCATGCTTCCGAAAGCGCTCGGCGATTTTGTCGAGGGCGTCGGGCGAATAGCCGGTCGGCTCGTCCTCCCGGCACTCGCGCAGCCGGGTGTAGACGAAATCGGTGGTCACGGTCTCGATCAGCGGCACTTTGGCGTCTTCGACCCAGGCGATCGCCGCCTCATGCTTTTCCATCAGTTTGAAGAAGGCAGGATCGTCAAAACTTTTGCTGCGCACTTCCAATACATGGCGAAGCTTGCGGTTGCCGAGGCTCGTGGGCAGTGCGTCGAGAAAGGCGGCAACATTCTGTTCCTCGAATTTGAGGCCGGCGGCGAATTGCCAGAGGATCGGCCCGAGCTTGGGCCCGAGCTCGGCCAGACCGCTGGCGAAAAAGCGCTCCATAAACGGCGCGGCGCTCGACAAATCGTTGCGGTGGGTAATGAAGCGCGAGCCTTTGAGCGAAAAGACGAAATCGTCCGGCGCCTCGTCATGCCACTTCTTGTAGCTGGCCGGGGTTTGCAGCCGATAGAACGTGCCGTTGATCTCGATCGCGGTGACGTGGCGGCTGGCATAGGCCAGTTCGTCGGCTTGCCGCACCTCCTTGGGGTAGAACGTGCCGCGCCACGGCGGAAACACCCAGCCGCCGATGCCGGTGCGGATTTTGCCGTCTTCGCTCATCGCCTCACCACAAACGCCTCGGCGGCGCGGCGCTCTTCCCAGCCGTCGCGCGCCAGTTGCGGCACATCGTCCGCAGCCGCGGGATAACCCAAACAGAAATAGCCGATCAGCCGCCAGGTTTCAGGCACATCGAGCACCCGCCGGACCACCGCGGGATCGAGGATCGACACCCACCCCATGCCGATCCCCTCAGCGCGCGCCGCGAGCCATAACGTGTGCACCGCGGCGACGGCCGAATATTCGACCATCTCGGGCATCGTTAGACGGCCGAGGCTATGCCCCTGCTCGGTGGCGGGATCGGCAAAGACCGCGAGCTGGCATGGCGCCTCGTCGAGCCCCGCAAGCTTGAGCCGGGCGTAAAGTGCGGCGCGGTCCGGCGTTTGTTCACGCAGCGCGGCGGCGTTGCATGCGGCGAAATTCGCGGCGATCGCAGCGCGCCGCTCCGGCGTCTCGACCAGCACAAACCGCCACGGCTGGCTCAAACCGACCGACGGCGCGAGACACGCGGTCGCGAGCAGCCGCTCGATAGCGCCGTCAGGCAGGGGATCGCGACAGAACCGGCGCACATCGCGCCGCCAAACCAGCAACTCACGCAACCGGGCGCGGAACGCATCGTCGAATTGCGGGGCGGGCGACATACGGTCCACCTAGGCCTAAATCCGCGCGTCCGCAACCTCGCGCAGTGGCAACGGCAGCCAGCCGGATTGCACCTGTCACACGCCACCGCCTATGCTGCGGTCCGCCAAATTCCAACGAGGAGGAAAGAGCCATGCCCGTAAAAGCAGGTGTCGTCCGCGCCGGCCAGCGCCAGACGAGGCGCGGGGCCGCTGAAACCTTTACCGGCACCGTGTTCCAGGACCCGGTCGTCGTCACCGAGGCGCCATCGCGCATGGGCGGCTCGGTCGTCACCTTTACGCCGGGCGCACGCACCGCTTGGCACAGCCACCCGGTCGGCCAGACGCTCTACTGCCTGTCCGGGGTCGGCCGTATCTGCTTCAAGGGTGAAAAGCCGCAAGTGCTGAACCCCGGCGATGTCGTCAACATTCCGCCCGACACGCAGCATTGGCACGGTGCGTCGCCCGACCGGCTGTTCGCGCATCTCGCGTTGTCGGAGCAAGGGCCGAAAGGCGAGGGCACTGCCTGGGGCACGCATGTCACCGACGCCGAATACAACGAGCCAGCGACGATGTAAGTATGCTGGTGTGCCCAGTTCATCCGATTGCGCCCACCCCCACCCGAGCGCTGCGCGCTCTTCCCTCCCCCGTGGTCACGGGGGAGGGTTAGGGAGGGGGCTGGCCCGGATATCGGCTGCGTGATTTTCCCCTCAGAAGTCGATGTCGCGGTGATCGGTGCCGGCAGCGCCGGGATCGCCGCCGCGCGGCGCCTCGCGCAGGCGGGCGTATCGCTGCTGGTGCTGGAGGCGCGCGAGCGTGTCGGCGGCCGCGCCTGGACCGTTGAGAAAGCCGGCTACCCGCTTGATCTCGGCGGCGAGTGGCTGCATTCGGCCGACCGCAACCTGCTGAGCGGGATCGCCGCGGAACAGGGTTTCGCGATCTATCGCCGCCGCCCGGACTGGACGACGCGGCTGCGCAACAGCGGCGCCAGCCCGTCGGAGCAGGCGGAGTGGATCACCGCGCGCGAGGCGAATTTCGCGGCGCGGCATCGTGCCGCAAACGAGGCCGTGGATCGGGCATGCGCGACGACACTGCCGCCCGGCGGGCGCTGGAACGCGCTGCTTGATGCCAGCAGCACCTGGGGCAATGCGGTCGAGCTCGACAAGCTCTCGGTCAAGGACAACGACCGCTACGAGGATAGTGGCGTCAATTGGCGGCTCTATCGCGGCTATGGTACGCTGCTGCGCAGCTTGGCAGCCCGGCTCCCGGTCGCGTTTGGCGCGTCGGTGTCGCGGATCGACCACCGCGGCCGCGACATCGCAGTCGAGACCGCACGCGGCCGAATCATCGCGCGGCGCGTCATCGTGACCGTGCCGACCAATATCCTGGCCGAAGAGGCGCTGGTGTTCGACCCAACATTGCCGGCGGTGCTCAATGCGGCGGACGGATTGCCGCTAGGTCTTGCAAACAAACTGTTTTTCGCGTTCAACGGTCGCATGGACGACCTCGACCCCGACGGCGATATTTTTCTTGTCGGCTCGACCACACGGCTGCAGACGATGAACTATCAGGCACGTCCCTTCGGTCGGCCGATCATCCAATGCTTTTTTGGCGGTGCTTTCGCCGCCGGGTTGGAGCGCGAAGGATTCGCCGCGATGACCGCATTCGCCACCGACGAGCTGGCGGCGCTGCGCGGCAACGATATCCGCAAGCAGCTGACCCCGCTGGCGGCTTCGTCATGGCGCGCCGACCCCTTCGCGCGCGGCTCCTATTCCTACGCCAAGCCCGGCCAGGCCGACGACCGCGCGGCACTCGCCGCGCCGGTTGACGGGCGCATCTTTTTTGCCGGCGAGGCGACCTCGCCCAATTTCTTTTCGACTGTGCACGGGGCCTATGAGACCGGCCTACGCGCCGCGGAACAGGCGCTCGACAGCCTCAAGGAAAAGGCCGCGGCATGAACCGCATCTTGTTGGCCGCCGCGTTGGCGGTCTTCGGCGCTTTTGGCGTGAGCGTGTCGGCGCGCGCCGAAACGGGCGACCCGGTGTTGCGGGCGGCGATCACCGAGGCAGCAAACCGGTTCGGCCTGCCCGAGCCGTGGATCCGCGCAGTGATGCGGGTCGAGAGCGACGGCGATGCGGCGGCGACCTCGCCGAAGGGCGCAATGGGGCTGATGCAGGTGATGCCGCGGACCTTCGCCGAAGTCAGCAATCGCTACGATTTGGGCGACGACCCCTATGCGCTGCGCGATAACGTCCTCGTCGGCAGCGCGTTTCTGCGCGAAATGTATGACCGCTACGGTATCGAGGGCTTTCTTGCCGCCTACAATGCAGGGCCCGGTCGCTATGCCGACTATCTTGACGGCGACCGCGGGTTGCCCGCGGAAACAAGGCGCTATGTCGCCGCGGTGCGTCTAACGCTGGGCGAGATGCTGTTCAGCAAACCAAGCTCGCAGTTTTACGAGTCGATCGCGATTGCCCATAATGGCGAATTGTTGGCCGGCGACACCGGAAAGCCGCTCCCTGCCGCCGACCGTCTGGCACTGCACAGCCTTGTGGCGCGAGCGGTGGAGCGCGCCGAACGGCACTAGGCGCGGCTACGGCGCAGCGGCTGGCAGCCGCTCGTTGATGGCAATAACGCGGACGCCGTTACCGTCGATCCGCACCGTGCTGAGCGAGGCGGTCGCCACCTCGATTCGGCTGTAGAAATCGAGCGGCATCCCCAGTGCGAAAACCAGCGCGGCGCGGATCACGTCGCCGTGGCTGACGACGACGACGTTGTCGCTCGGATGTTGCTGGCGCATTTCCATAATGGCTTCGACGACGCGGCGCTGCACCTGGCGCATCGTCTCGCCGCCGGGGATGCAGGACAGGCTGCGATGCGCCGCCCAATCCCGCCAGCGCTCGTCCTTGCGCACCTCGTCGAAGGTGAGGCCGGTCCACTCGCCGAAGTCGAGCTCCGCGAGATCGTCGAGGATCGTCACCGGCAGCGACAAATGGCGGCCGACGATGTCGGCGGTCTGGCGCGTGCGTTCCATCGGGCTGGCATAGATTGCCGCGATCCCGGCATCGCCCAGCCGCCGCGCCGCGCCCTCCGCCTCCGCACGGCCGCGCTCCGACAAAATGACGCCGGGCATGCGCCCGGCGCAGATGCGCCCCTGAACATTGTGCTCGCCATGGCGCAGCAGGTGAAAGATCGTCATGCGCGCATCATTAATTGGGCGGCGATTGACAAGCAACCAGGCGGCTGATCTATCGCCCCCTCATGAGGATGATCGCGATCATCGCGGCGCTGGTGCTCGGCGCGCTGATAAACCCGGTGCCGGCCGGGACCTCGGAGCTGCATATCTACAACTGGTCGGACTATATCGCGCCCGACACGATCCCCAACTTCACCAAGGAAACGGGCATCAACGTCACCTACGACGTCTATGACGGCAACGAGGTGCTGGAAGCGAAACTGCTCGCCGGGCACTCCGGCTATGATGTCGTCGTGCCGACCGCGATGCCGTATATGGCCCGTCAGATCACCGCCGGCGCCTACCGCAAGCTCGACAAGTCGAAACTGCTCAACCTGAAAAACCTCGATCCGGCGATCCTTTCGTTGGTTGGCGAGGCCGACTCCGGCAACCAATACGGCGTACCGTATATGTGGAGCGTCACCGGCATCGGCTACAACCCGGCGCTGGTGGCCAAGGCCCTCGGGCCGAATGCGCCGACCGATTCGCTGGCGCTGCTGTTCGACCCGGCGAACGCGGCGAAGCTCGCGTCCTGCGGCATCTCGCTGCTCGACACACCCGACGAGGTTTTTCCCGCGGCGTTCTCCTATCTCGGCATCAACCCGAAGAGCCGCGACCCTGCCGATCTCGACAAGGCGGTGGCGATGCTGGCAAAAATTCGCCCCTATATCCGCAAGTTCCACTCGTCCGAATACATCAACGACCTCGCCAACGGCGATATCTGCGTGGCGCTCGGCTACTCGGGCGATGTGATCCAGGCGCGCAACCGAGCCGCCGAGGCCAAGAACGGTGTCCAGATCGTCTTTCGCGTGCCGCGCGAGGGGGCGATGATGGCGGTCGACATGATGGGCATCCCCAAGGACGCGCCCGACCCGGACAACGCCCTCACCTACATCAATTACATCCTGCGGCCCGAGGTCGCAGCCGCGATCAGCAACGCCGTCTCCTATCCAAACCCGAACCTCGCGGCGACGCCCTTCGTCAAAGAGGCGATCCGCGACGATCCCGGCATCTACCCGCCGGAGGCGGTGCGCAAGCGGCTGCATGTCGACGCGCCCGCACCGCGCGAGTATGAGCGCGCGCGTACCCGCGCCTGGCACCGAGTCAAGGCCGGCGGATAGCGCCGCCGATGCCGCTGCTGGAAATCCGTGAGGTCAGCAAGAATTTCGGCTCGGTCACCGCGGTTGACCGGGTCTCGTTGTCGATCGGCGAGGGCGAATTGTTCGCGCTGCTCGGCCCGTCGGGCTGCGGCAAGACCACGCTGCTGCGCCTCATCGCCGGACTGGAGCTGCCCGATGCCGGGGGCATCCTGATCGACGGCAGCGACGTGACCGCGATGCCGCCTTATCGCCGGCCCGTCAACATGATGTTTCAGTCCTATGCGCTGTTCCCGCATCTCGATGTCGCCGGCAACATTGCCTTCGGTCTGAAGCAGGAGGGCATGGAGCGTCGCCGTCGCGACGCGCGCGTGGCCGAGATGCTGGCGCTGGTGCAGATGTCGGATTATGCGCGCCGCCGCCCGCATGAGCTGTCGGGCGGCCAGAAGCAGCGCGTCGCGCTCGCCCGCGCACTGGCGAAGATGCCCAAGCTGCTGCTGCTCGACGAACCGCTCGCGGCGCTCGACCGCAAATTGCGCGAGGAAACGCGGCTCGAACTGATCGGCATTCAGGAGCGGGTCGGCACCAGTTTTGTCTTTGTGACACACGACCAGGAGGAAGCGCTCGGCATGGCCTCGCGGATCGCGGTCATGGAGCGAGGGCGCATCGCGCAGCTTGGCGCCGCCGCCGATATTTACGAGCGGCCGCAATCGCGCTTTGTCGCCGATTTTGTCGGCGCGGTGAATTTGTTTGATGGTGTGCTGGTCGCCGGGTTCAACGCGCTCGCGCTCGCCGTGCCGGGGCCTGAAGCACCCATCCCGCTGGTCGACGCGGATTTGCCCGAGGGAGCGGAAGCCGCTCTCGCCGTCCGGCCGGAGAAGCTGCGCCTCTCGACAGCCCGGCCGGAGGGCATTGCCATCGTCGCGACGATCGCCTCGGTCAACTACCAGGGCGGCGTATCGATCGTGCATCTTTCCACCCCGTCTGGGCATGCGCTGAAAGCGCAGATGCCGAGCACCGCGGCAACGAAATTCGAGCGTGGTGGGCCGGTCTGGGCCAGCTGGGACCCCGGCGATGGGGTGGTACTCAGCCGATGAAGCCAAATTCTGCCGCTCCCCGGCGAAAGCCGGGGTCCATCTATCCGATTGCACAATCGCAGAGGCGTGGCTTTGGCGCGCGCGCCTGCAGCGTAACTGCCGAAACCTGCCCACCGATAGGCCCCGGCTTTCACCGGGGAGCGAGTGATCTCTTGGTACTCGCGCAATGACGGCGCTTTGGGGCTGGCGGCGATGGTGGCTGATTGGGCCGCCATTTTTATGGCTGTTTCTGTTCTTCCTCCTGCCGCTGGGGGTCGTCGCGGCGATCAGCCTGACGCAGGCGGCCGACTCGATCCCACCATACACCTCGCTGGTGACCGTTGGGCCAACTGGCCTCGAAAGCCATGCGACCCTCGGCAATTACCGTCTGCTGCTACAAGGCGACATCCGTGCCTACGGCAATTCGCTGGGGTTTGCCGCGCTGGCGACGGTGCTGTGCCTGCTGGTCGGCTACCCGATTGCGTTCGCCATCGCCCGCGCCCCCAAGGCGTGGCGCAACCCGCTCCTCTTTTTTGTGATCCTGCCGTTCTGGACGAGCCTGCTGATCCGCGTTTACGCCTGGATCGCGATCCTGCAGCCGACCGGGCTGCTCAACCGCGCGCTGCTTTGGCTGGGGCTGATCGACCACCCGTTGCTGCTGATCTACAACGGTTTCTCGATCGTGCTCGGCCTCGTCTACGCCTATCTGCCGTTCATGATCCTGCCGCTTTACGGCATTCTGTCGCAATTGGATGAGGGCCTCATCGAGGCGGCAGCCGATCTCGGCGCCCGGCCATCGCAAGTCTTTCTGAGCATCGTGCTGCCGTTGTCGTTGCCGGGCGTGGCGGCGGGGGCATTACTTGTCTTCATCCCGGCCATCGGCGAGTTCGTAATCCCCGACCTGCTGGGCGGCCCGGGGACGCTGATGGTCGGCAAGGTGCTGTGGCAGGAATTCTTCGACAATGTCGATTGGCCTGCGGCATCGGCGGTGGCGATGGTCCTGGTCGCGTTGCTGACCGTGCCGCTGCTGCTCGCGCAACGCCTTATCGAGCGGCCGCAGGTGGGTAAACCATGAGCCAGCGCATCACCGTGTTCCGAGCGGCGGCGCTGGCGCTCGGCTTCGGCTTTCTCTATCTGCCGATCGCGTTGCTGATCGCCTACTCCTTCAACGCGTCGCAGCTGGTGGCGGTGTGGGGCGGTTGGTCGGTGCACTGGTACGGTGCGCTGCTCAGCGACGACAAATTCCGCACCGCCGCGCTCAACAGCCTCAAGATCGGCGTGATGGCGGCGAGCCTGGCGCTGGTGCTCGGCGCCTGTGCGGGGTTTGCGATCGAGCGTTTCACGCGGTTCCGCGGGCGTTTGGTGTTCAGCTTCATGCTGATGGCGCCGCTGGTGGTGCCCGAGGTCATCCTCGGCTTGTCGCTGCTGCTGTTATTTGTGGCGTCGCAGGTCTGGCTCGGTTGGCCGGCGAGCCGCGGCATCATGACCGTGACGATCGCCCACGCGACCTTTGGCTCGTGTTTTGTCGCGGTGCTGGTGCGCGCGCAACTCGCCGGGTTCGACCGCACGCTCGAAGAAGCCGCGCTCGACCTCGGCGCGCGGCCGTTCGGTGTGCTGTGGCGGGTGACCCTGCCGGGGATCAGCCCGGCGCTGGTCTCCGGATGGCTGCTCGCCTTCACGCTGTCGCTCGACGATCTCGTCGTCGCGAGCTTTGTCTCCGGCCCCTCCGCGACGACGCTACCGATGGCGGTCTATTCGAGCGTGCGGATCGGCGTTACGCCGGAGATCAACGCCCTGGCGACGGCCTTTCTCGGCGTGGTCGTCGTGCTCGTGACGCTCGCCTTCTCGCTGATCGCGCGGCAGGAGCGCCGGCGGCTGACCCGCTAGGCGCGGGCCGGCCAGACCGGCTGGTGATAGCCCAATGGCACGGTCGGGCGCGCCCAATAGGGCTGTGTCTCGGACATCTGCAAGGTCGGCGCGAGGTGCCGCAGCTTGCCGGCCGGCGTCACGCTTTCCATCGACCATTTCTCGATCTCGGCCGGGGTGAACTCGGCCGGGATGTCTTTAAGCTGCGCCTCGGGCACCTCGCCACGGCCGACCAGCCAGCGGCCGGTTTGCGCAAGCGAGATGCGCACCAGCCAACTCCCGCCCTCGGTCGCGCGCTTTTTGAGCGCGACCAGCGCGCCAAACGCCATCAGATAACCGGTGAGATAATCGATCGCCGACACCGGGTAGAATTGCGGGCCGGGCTCCTTGCCGGGGAACAGCTCGCCCTGCCGCCAGGTAATGCCGCTGACATTTTGCACTACCGTGTCGAAGCCGCGCCGGCTTGCCCACGGGCCGACATGGCTGAACGCGCAGAGCGAGACATAGATGAGGCCCGGTCGCGCCGCAGCGAGCGCTTCGGGTGACAGTCCACGGTCCGACAACGTGCCGGGGCGATAGCCCTGAACGAACAGGTCGGTCTCGCGTGCCAGATCCTTCAGCGTCGCGAGTTGGGCGGGGTCGCGCAGGTCGAGTTGCGCCGACAATTTGCCGTGGCCGGTGTCGAATTCCTGATAACCGAGGTTCGGCAGATGGGCGGCGGTGATCTTCAGCACGTCGGCGCCGTGCTCGGCGAGGGTGCGGGCGCTCGACGGACCGGCGAGCACGCGGGTGAGATCGAGCACGCGGATGCCGCTGAGCGGGCGATCGCCATCGGGAAGTTTCTGCACCGGCGCGTCGCCGATCTTGACGATTTCGAACAGCGGAAGTGTCGCCAGCGCCTTGGCCTGCGGGTGGTCGGCCCATTCCGCCATGCTGCGCACCATGCCACCCGCGCCCTTGGCGGCGATGATCGCTTCTTCCAGCTCGAGTGCATCCCACTTGGCGACGGCCTTACGCACCTCGTCCTTGTCCTCGGCACAACCCAGCACTTTGAGCGCGGCGGCGCGGTGGTTGGGGAAATTGGCGTGGATATAGCTCCACCGCCCGTTCTTCGCGGGGTACATGCCCATGACCGGGTTGCGCTCGTGCGAGACCTCGGCCTTTTCCATCTTGAGGTAGTGGCCGCTGCGCAGCGAGGCGGTGGCGCGCCGCGCATCGACGGTGATGCCCTGCTTCTTGCCACCGCGCAGCTCCCACAAATCCGAGACCGCGAGGCCGATCGCGCCGAGGCAGGCGGCGGCGGTCTCGCTGATCTTGAACGAAGTCGGCAGGATCGGGTCGGTCCCACCGGTGAATTCGATGGCGCGGGCGCGCTCGGGATCAAGGCCCGCGACCGGCAAAATCGTGCGCAGAGCATCGTGCGACATGGCTTCCTCCTCGCTTCTCTCAAGCCCGCTTGCCTTGGGCGCGTGCTGTTGCCGATGATGCGTCAATCCCCCGACGGAGGAAATGCCCATGAGCCGCATCATGATCGTCGTCGAGTTCGAGCTGAAGCCGGAGCACGCCAACGATTTTATCAAGCTGATGAAAAACCATGCTGAATTGAGCCGGAAGGAAGACGGCTGCCAGCAATTCGACGTGCTGCAGGCGCAGGATGATCCAAACAAGATTTTCTTTGTCGAGTCGTGGCGCGACGGCGAGGCGCTGGCGGTGCACTCCAAAGTGCCGCGGATGACAGAAAACCGCGCGATCTACGAGCCTTGGCTGGTCGGACGCAAAGCGACGCGTTGCAACGTGCCCTGAGCGGCGCCCCCTTCCAACGGCAGAAATCACGCGTCGAGACGACGACGGAAACGTGATTGGCCCCGCGCTTGCGAATCATTGCCTTTGTCTATAATACACCCCGGCCATTGTGCGCGGTTTGGCCCGGGAGGCCGTTGGCATGAAAAAGGTTGTGATCGGCGTAACAACGGGTGTCCTCATTGCCGCTGGCGCCGCGCTGGCGGTTGTCCCGCGGTTGCAAGACTATCTGTGGCCACGGGTCGAGGCCGCCGATGCGCCCGTTCCGCCACCCGCCCCGCCCAGCGTTCCGGTGACGACCGGTACGGTCGAGGCCAAGGACGTGCCGGTCATCCTCACCAGCATCGGCACCGTTCAAGCCTACAATATGGTGCTGATCCGGACGCGGGTCGACGGCCAGATCGTCAAGGTCGATTTCCAGGAAGGGCGAGAGATTAAAGCCGGCGATCCGCTGGTTCATATCGACCCGCGCCCGTACAAGGCCGTTTATGACCAGGCGTCGGCAAAGCTTGAAACCGACCAGGCCACTCTCGCCAACGCTACGGCCAACTACAACCGGGACGCGCAGATCGTAAATTCAAATCTCGCGATCTCGCGGCAGCAATTCGATAACGACAAGACTGCGGTCGCCACGGGCCAGGGACTTGTCGACAGCGACAAGGCATTGGTCGAAGCGGCCAAGGTAAACCTTGATTATTGCGAAATCCGCGCGCCGATCTCAGGCCGGCTCGGTGTCCGTCTGGTCGATGTCGGCAATATCGTCCACGCCAACGACACGGCCGGACTGGTGACGATCACGCAGACCAAGCCGATTTACGTCACCTTCACGATGGCGCAGGAGTATCTCCACAAAATTCACGAGAAGGAAGCGCTGGCGCCGCTGACGGTCGAGGCGTACGGCAATGATAACGTAACCTTGCTCTCGACCGGTAAGCTGACGGTGATCGACAATACGATCGACCAGACAACCGGGACGGTGCGCCTCAAGGGGACATTCGAGAACACTGATGAGCGGCTATGGCCTGGCGAGTTCGTCAATGTGCGGTTGACCCTCCAGACCCGTAAGGGCGTGCCCACCGTACCGGCGCAAACCGTGCAGGAGGGCGCCGACGGAAAATATGTTTACGTCGTCAAACCCAACGATACCGTAGAACGGCGGGTAGTGGACGTCGGCGAAATCCTGGACGGCCTCGCGGTGATCCGAAAAGGATTGACCGTGGGAGAAACCGTGGTCGTCGACGGCCAGTTCCGCTTGGTCAACGGCTCTCGCATCAAGGTCATGCCAGCCACACCAAAGGCTGCTGGCTAGTTAATTAGTCCAATCGCCTACGCCGACGCCCCGACAACGCATCGCCCCGAAAGCCGCCGACGATGAGCATTTCCGCGCCTTTTATCCGCCGGCCGATCGCCACATCACTGCTGATGCTCGGCACCCTGGTTTTCGGGATCGTGGCCTACGGGCTACTGCCGGTCGCCGCGTTGCCCAATGTCGATTTTCCGACGATAACCGTTTCGGTCCAGTACCCCGGCGCGTCGCCCGACACGATGGCATCGGCGGTCGCGACGCCGCTCGAGCAGCAATTTGCCTCGATCCCCAACCTCAATCAGATGACATCGTATAGCGGTATCGGCGTCACCGTGATCACGATGCAATTCGCGCTCGAGCGCAACATCGACGCCGCGGCGCAGGATGTCCAGCAGGCGATCAACGCCGCGTCCGGCGTCTTGCCAAAAGACCTCCCCAGCCCACCGACATATCGAAAAACCAACCCCGCCGATTTTCCGGTCATCATCTATGCAGTGCATTCCGACACGCTGCCGGTGTACCGGATAGACGATTACGCCTTCACCATCCTCGCGCAGAAAATGTCGACCGTAACGGGGGTTGGCGAGTCGCGGGTTTTTGGTCAGAAGCAATACGCCGTCCGGGTGCAGGTTGATCCGGCCGCGATCGCCGCCAAGAACATCAGCCTTGAAGACATACGCAACGCCATCGCCCAGGCCAGCGTCAATCGCCCGAAGGGGACTATCGAGGGCACGTACCAGTCGATTACTCTTGATACCAACGACCAGATATTAAACGCCGCCGGCTACAGCAAGCTGATCATCGCCTATCGGAACGGGGCGCCGGTCCGGCTCGGCGACATCGCCAATGTGTTCGATTCAGTACAAAACGACCACATCGGCGCTTGGTACAAGGGTATCCCGGCCGAAGGTTTGGCCATTCAACGCGCCCCCGGCGCCAATACGATCCAGGTCGTCGACACGATTCATCAAATGCTGCCGAAGCTTATGGAGTCGGTGCCGCCTGGGGTGCACGTCGATTTGATGTCGGATCGTTCGCTGATCATTCGTGCCGCGGTCCGTGACGTTCAGCACACGATGATGCTGACAATTCTGCTCGTCGTATTGGTGATCTTTATCTTTTTGCGGACGTTGTGGGCGACCGTCATTCCCAGCGTCGCCGTGCCGCTGTCGCTGCTAACGACATTCTCGGTGATGTACCTGCTGAATTACAATCTCGACAACATTTCGTTGATGGCGTTGACAATTTCGGTCGGGTTCATCGTCGACGACGCAATCGTCATGATCGAGAACATCGTACGCTACCTTGAACAAGGCGATACCCCGTTCGAAGCGGCGCTCAAGGGCGCCGGGCAGATCGGTTTTACCATCATCTCGATCACCTTTTCACTGATCGCGGTCTTCATACCCCTGTTCCTGATGGGCGGAATCATCGGCCGGCTGTTCCGTGAGTTCGCGGTGACCGTGACCGTCGCGGTGGTGGCCTCGGCCGTCATCTCGCTGACCCTCACCCCGGTGATGTGCTCACTGTTCCTGAAGCCGCACAGCCACGGCAGCACGAACTGGCTGAATCGGCTGGCCGAGCGCGGGTTTGACGCTTTTCTACACGGCTACGACAGCGGCCTAAGGTTCATCTTGCGCCACCAATTCAGCGCACTCGTGGCCACCTTGGCTCTGATGGTCGGGACGGGCTATCTCTACGTCAAGATTCCCAAAGGCTTTTTTCCGCAGCAAGACACCGGCTTTATTTTTGGCCAAGTGCAAGGCCGCCAGGATTCCTCGTTCCAGAGTATGTCGAAGCTGGCGCACGAGATCGCCGCGATCGTGGTCAAGGATCCCGCCGTGCAGAGTGTTTTCTATATCGGCGGCACCTATGCCTATAACCCGACCGAAGACGCGGTGCGAATGTTCATGCAGCTCAAACCGCATGATGATCGGGACGTCACAGCACAGCAGGTGATTCAGCGTCTGCGCGGGCAGGTCGCCCACGTCCAGGGAGCGAAATTCTTCATGCAGGCGGGCCAGGACATCAATGTCGGCGGCCGGCTGACCAAGACGCAGTTCCAATACACGCTGACCGACACGGATGGGAACGAACTCAATCACTGGGCGCCCATCCTCGAAGAGGCGATGCGCAAGCTTCCGCAACTGCAAGATGTCACCTCGGATCAGGAAGTCGCGGCGCAGCATATCGCGATCGAGATCGATCGCGATAACGCCGCCCGGCTCGGTGTTTCGACCCAGGCAATCGACGACACGCTGTACGATGCGTTTGGCCAACGCCAAGTCGCGACGATGTATACCTCGACCAGTCAGTTCAAAGTCGTCGAGGAGGTCGCGCCGCAATACCTGTCCGACCCCGGCTCGCTGAGCAAGATTTACGTCCCTGGACCCGGCGGGACGCAAGTCCCGCTAAGCTCGCTGACGCGCATGGTCCGCAAGATCGAACCGCTGGCGATCAATCACCAGGGCCAGTTCCCGGCGGTGACGCTATCGTTCAACCTGCCGCCTGGCGGAGCGCTCGGCCCGGCGGTCGAGGCGATTCAACAAACCGAAGCCGAGCTGCATATGCCGGCAACGGTGCAGGGATCGTTTCAGGGGGCTGCGCAGGCCTTCCAGGCCTCGCTCAAGTCGACGCCGTTGCTGGTCGCCGCCGCCATTCTCGTCGTCTACATCGTGTTGGGTGTGCTGTACGAAAGCTATATCCATCCGATTACGATCCTGTCGGCGCTGCCGTCGGCCGGCGTCGGCGCTCTGCTCGCGCTGATGCTGTTGCACTACGACCTGACGGTCATCGCGCTGATCGGCGTGATCCTGCTGGTCGGCATCGTCAAAAAGAACGCGATCATGATGATCGACTTCGCGCTGCAGGCCGAACGCATCGAAGGCAAGACGCCCGAGGTTGCAATCCACGAAGCCTGCCTTTTGCGCTTCCGTCCGATCATGATGACGACATTCGCGGCGCTGTTCGGCTCGCTGCCGATCGCGCTCGGCCACGGCGCGGGTTCGGAGCTGCGGCGCCCGCTCGGCGTGGCGCTGGTTGGCGGGCTGTTGGTGTCGCAGTGGTTGACGCTCTACACGACACCGGTCATCTATCTCTACTTGGAGCGGCTGAGCCGATTCCTCGGTGGCTCGCGGCGGCGCCAGTCTCGGCTTGCCGTCGCCTTGACCGATGCACCGGTCGGCGCCGCGACAGTGGAGGAACGCCATGGCGCCGCCGAGTAACGTCGCGCGGATCCGTCGGCCGGCGAAGGACGACGATTGGTTCGCCGACGCTACCGCTGGCCACCCGTCTGCGGCCGCATTACAGCCGGGGGTCGGCCATCGTGTCCATGCCGTGGCGCGGCTGATCCGCCGGCGGTTTGAACGCAGCGTCCGCCAAGCCGGCTTGCCGATCACCCGGCTCCAGGCGTCGCTGATGATCCGCATCGCGCGCAATCCGGGACTCAGCCAGAGCACGGTGGCCAGTGACCTCGACATTGAGCCGATCGCGCTGGTGCGGATGCTCGACCGCCTGCATGAAGAGGGCTTGGTCGAGCGACGTGCTCACCCGACCGACCGCCGGGTGCGGACGTTATGGTTGACGCCGCTGGCTTGGCCGGTGGTCGAGCGCGTCCTCGAAATCAACCTCGCGGTGCGCGAGGAAGCCTGCGCCGGGCTTGCTCCGGAAGCGAGGAACGCGCTGATGGATGCGCTCGATCACATGAAAAGCAATCTCGACGCCGCGGAAGCGGCGTCGAGCGAGGTCGATACCACGCGGGTCGCCGAGTAGTCGGCGCCGGCGATCAGCCGGGTCCGGTCGAGACGCTTTCGATCACCTCGGCTTCGTGCGTTTTCAGGTTGAACTTCAGCCGCGGCACGCGCTCCAGATCGGTGCCGGTGACACGCACGAAGCGCGCGCCGTCGGGATAATCGATCGAATGGATCGCACGAATGTCGTAGGTGCCCGCGTGACCGGGTTCAAGCCGGTATTGGCGGGCGATTTCGACATCGGCGGGCCCCGGCCCTTCGCCCTTGGTGCGCCGCCATTCAGTCATGTCGGTGTATTCGGTCGCCTGGCCGTAGACTGCCCATGAGGCGCCGTGATCATGCGGCGGCGATTTCGCTGCTTTGGTGTTGACGTGCGACAGCACGACAAAACCAAGATCGGGGTCTTCGTACAGCGTGTGGCGGCCCGGCGGCATCGCCAGCACGTGCTGGTCGAGAAACGCCTTTTCAGCAAGCAGCTTTTCGAGGTTCGAGCGCACCGCTTCACGCGCCCCCAGCCCCTTGTCGGCCTTTATCGCGTCGCGGCAATCGTTGCAAAACGCCTCTAGATCATAGGCCATCGCGTGTCTCCCGTTCAGGTCGCTAGATAACCACCATCGACATAAAGCTCGGCGCCGGTGATGTAGGACGCCTCGTCCGAAGCAAGGAAGAGCACGGCGTATGCCACTTCCTCCGCCCTCCCGTCGCGACCCAGCGGCACCTGCTCCAGCATCTTGGCGCGGGTCGCCGGGTCGGCGGTGCGGCCCGAGGTACGCATCGGCGGCATCAGCCCCGGATGCACCGAATTGACCCGAATATTGTGCCGACCGTGCTGCACCGCGCCGACCTTGGTCATCGTCCGCACCGCACCCTTCGAGGCATTGTAGGCGGCGTGGATGCCGCGCTGCCCGGTGACGCCGGAAATCGACGAGATGTTGACGATCGACCCGCTGCCGGTTTTGCGCATTTCGGGGATCGCGTATTTCATGCCGAAAAACGCGCCGCGCGCGTTGACCCCCATGATCTTGTCCCAGGCCTCGGTGTCGTAGAGGTCGTCGACCGCGCTGCCGCTGATCCCGGCATTGTTGACGAGAATATCGAGCTTGCCGAATTCCTTGATCGTGGCCTCGATCACGTCCCGCCAATTCGCTTCGTTCGTCACATCGAGATGATGAAATGTCGCCGCGCCGTTGGCTGCGACGATGTCGGCGACGACTTTCTTGCCGTCGGCATCGAGCTGGTCGGCGACGACGACCTTGGCGCCCTCGCGCGCGAAAATCTTCGCGGTACTTGCGCCCATACCCGACGCGGCGCCGGTGATCAGCGCGACCTTGCCTTCGAGGCGCATGGTTCTCCCTCCCTTCTAACCCGCTTCCCCCGTGCCAGCGGGGGCCCAGGGACAAGCGACGGAGCGGTCGCCCTGGGTTCCCGCTTTCGCGGGAAAAACGGGAGGTTAGTTCACCCCCGCCGCCTCGCCCATCGTGTCGCCGATCGACAGGTGCAGCACAAGATCGGCGATGCGGTCGAGCGGCGTTTCCTCACGATTGACGATGACCAGCCCGGCGCCATTTTCCTTGGCGATCTGCGGGAACCCGGCGGCCGGATACACCACCAATGACGAGCCGAGCACGATGAACAGATCCGCCGCCAATGTCTCCTGCTGGGCGCGCTGCATCGCCAGCACCGGCATCGCCTGGCCAAACGACACGGTCGCGGTCTTCACATGGCCGAGGCATTTGTCGCAGGGCGGCACCGCGCCCTTTCGCTCGAAGGTCGTGCGCAAATCGGCGATCTCATAGCGCTCGCCGCAATCGAGACAGGTGGCGTAGGTCGTGTTGCCGTGCAGCTCGATGATCTTGTCTCTGGGAATGCCCGAGGCTTCGTGCAGCCCGTCGATGTTCTGGGTGATCACGGCCGACACCTTGCCGCGACGCACCAGCGCGTCGACCGCGCGATGGCCACGATTGGGCTCGGCCATGCGAAAAAAGTCTTCCATCGCGAAGCGGCGGCGCCATGTCTCGTTGCGCGCTTCCTGCGAGGCCATGAATTCGTCGAAATAAATCGGCGCCATCTGGGTCCAGATGCCGCCGGGGCTGCGGAAATCCGGAATGCCACTTTCCGTGCTGATCCCCGCGCCGGTAAAGACGACGACGCGCTTCGCCCCGGCGAGCATGCGTTTGAGTTCGGCGGCGCCGCTTTGGGTCTGCATGTCGCTACTTTCGCAAAACCGCCGATGGCCGCCAAGTGCGGCGTCAGCTCTCCGTGGTCGGCACGACGGCCGTACACCGTCATCGTTTTCGATAGATGGCGTTAAAGCAAAGACCTAGATTGCCCGATCGTAAAGAGGCTCGGCCTCCCAGGAGGTGTCATGGCGGCCAAACAGCGGTTCGAAATCAAGGCGGAGTGGGATCCAGATGCTGGCGTATGGTGGTGTTCGAACGATGAGCTTCCGCTGGCGACGGAGGCACCGACCTTCGAGCAGCTGGTCGCACGGGTGCTAGAAATTGCGCCCGAGATCGCGGCGGAGAATGGACTTGCCGCCGCCGGGGAAGAGATCGAGCTGCACGTCGTGGCCGAGCGTCTTCAGGCCGTACCGGTGGTTGCCGCGGCGTAAATGCCGGAGACGTTCGACCGTCAGCTCCGCCAATTGTTACGTCGCGCCGGGTGCACATTTGTGCGGGCTGGAAAGGGTAGCCATCAGATTTGGTACAGCCCGATCACCAATAGGCGCTTCCCGGTTCCCGTTGGCGTCGTCAGCCGCCACACGGCAAACGGCGCCCTCGAACAGGCGAGATTGGCCAAGTCATTCTAAGCGCCGCCGCGATCATCCCTCCATCGTCAGCACGACGCGGAAGCGGGCATTGCCGCTCATCATCCGGTCATAGGCCTCGGCAACGCGTGACAGCGGGTAGATTTCATTCATCGATTTGACGCCGGTCAGCGCCGAGAAAGCCAGCGTGTCCTGCGAGTCGATCGAAGTGCCGGAATACCAACCCTTGACCGCGCGGCTGCCGAGGATCAGCGGCAACGGGTTGATGTTGAGCGCCTCGGGAACGCCGACCAGCAACAGTATCCCGCCCGGCCGCAACCCGGTCTGCACGGCGTTCACTGCCGCGCCCGCGGTGACGGTCGTCAGGATAACCTTGGCGCCGCCCAGCTTTTGCAGCGCAGCCGCCGGGTCCTCGGCTCGGGTATCGATATAATGGTGCGCCCCGAGTTCGCGGGCGAACGGGCCTTTGTCCTCGCCGCGGGCAATGGCGACGGTCTTGAACCCCATTTTCGCGGCGTATTGCACGCCGAGATGGCCGAGCCCGCCGATCCCTAGCACTGCGACGACGTCGCCCGGTCCCGCGCCGGAATTGCGCAAGGCGTTGAACGTGGTGATGCCGGCGCAGAGCAGCGGCGCGGATTCGACCGAGTCGAGGTCGTCCGGAACACGGGCCAGCGCATTCGCCGGCGCGAGCATGTATTCGCCGTAGCCGCCGTCATGGCTGACGCCGGTGACCAGCGTCTCGTTCTCACAGGCAAAGGCCTGACCGCGCCGGCAATTGTCGCAATAGCCGCAATTGCCGCCATGCCAGCCGATCCCGACCCGCTGGCCGGGGTTCCAGCCACGAACCTCGGGGCCAACTGCATCGACGAGACCAATGATTTCGTGGCCCGGCACACGCGGGTACTCGATGCCGGGGAACAACCCTTCCTTGGTGATGCTATCGCTATGGCAGACACCGCAAGCCTGTACCTTGACGCGCAGCTTGCCAGCGCCGGGTTCGGGAATATCGCGCACGACCAACTCGAATGGACCTTTGGCGTAGGGAATCTGGGCAACGCGCATCTTGGCCATGGGGAAACCTCCGGAAACCGGGCGGGGACGCCTTCTATCGTAGCTCCCACGCAGAAAATCGACACATGCCTTTGGCCAGCCGGGCTAAGATTGCCGTGCGATCGGGATAGTCGGGGGGGCGGATCATGGAACTGGGCCTGCGGGGCAATAAGGCGCTGATCACCGGCGCGTCGAAAGGCATCGGCCGCGCCTGCGCCGAAGTGCTGGCGGAGGAGGGGTGCGATGTGGTGTTGGTATCGCGCACCGCGGCCGATCTCGAAAAAGCGCGGGCCGAAATCGCCGGCAAATACAATGTCGGCGTGCGGGTCTTCGCGCTCGACCTCTCCGACAGCCGTAACGTCGACAAGGTCGCGGCCGAGTGTCCCGATACTGACATCCTGGTCAACAATGCTGGCGCGATCCCCGGCGGCAATCTCGACGCGATCACCGAGGATCGCTGGCGCCAAGCGTGGGACCTCAAAGTTTTCGGCTATATCAACATGACCCGCCGCTTCTACGCGCGGATGCGGGAGCGCGGCCATGGCGTCATCATCAACGTGCTCGGCGCCGCGGGCGAGAACCCGGACTTCAACTATATCGCCGGCTCGTCGGGTAATGCCTCGCTGATGGCCTTCACCCGCGCGATGGGTGGCACCGCGCCACGCGACAACCTGCGCGTCGTCGGTATCAACCCCGGCCCGGTGATGACCGAGCGGCTGATCACGCTGACCAAGACCCGAGCGCGCGACACGCTGGGCGACGAGCGCCGCTGGGAAGAGCTGATGAAAGGCCATGCCTTTGGCCGCGCCGCCAAGCCGGAGGAAATCGCCTGGATGGTCGCGTTTATCGCCTCCGACAAATCCGGCTATACGACCGGCAACATCATTACGATCGACGGCGGCGGTTCGAGCCGGCGCAGCGCGCTGTGATGACCGCTGGCTCTGGCGAGATAGCGCTTTCCGGTGACGACAGCGGGCTGCCGGATGAAGAGCGCGCGCTGCTAAATAGGGCGCGGGCGCTGATCCCGCGCCTCGCCGAGCGCGCGCCGGGGTGCACCGCGGCCCGCACGGTGCCGCCTGAAACCATTGCCGACTTTCACGAGGCGGGCATCGTCAACATCCTGCAGCCGCGCTGCTTTGGCGGCTTGCAAGGGCGCTTCAGCCTGTTTTCGCGCATCGTCGAGGAACTGACCTTTGGCTGCGCCTCATCGGCCTGGGTCTACGCGGTGCTGGCCGAGCATCAGTGGATCATCGCGCAATACCCCGAGAAGGCGCAGATCGATGTTTGGGGTGACAACCCCCTGGCGGTCGCCTCGTCGTCGCTGGCGCCGCGCGCGCCGGCAAAGAAGGTCGCCGGTGGCTGGCGGCTCAGCGGCAAATTTCCGTTTTCGAGCGGCTGCGACTACGCGCGATGGGCGATCCTCGGCGCGTTTCTCGGCGCAGCGGGCGATGCGCACAGCGTCGCGTATTTGCTGGTGCCGCTTTCGGACATTGAGATCGTCGACGACTGGCAGGTGCTCGGCCTTGCCGGCACCGGCAGCAAATCGTTGCTGCTGCGCGATGTCTTTGTGCCCGAGCACCGCTGCGTGATGGTCAGCGACCTGTTCGCCGGAACCCCGCCGGGTGCCGCGGTACACCCGGACTATCCAGTCGTCCGTGCGCCGCGCGGGTTTCTCGTCTCGTATTCGCTGCCGCCGGTGGCGATCGCGACCGCCCGACGCGCGCTCGATTATGTCTGCCGCGACCTGTCGACCCGGCTGTCGCGCGGCGTCATGAAGATGGCCGAGTCCGAAGTCGTGCAGATGACGGTGGGCGAAGCCGCCGCGGCGATCGACGCGGCGACGCTGCTGCTGCATCACGGCCGCGACTCCAGCACCGACGCGGTGAGTTCCGGTCGCAAAATCGCCGCCGCGGAGGCGCTGCGCGCCCGCCGCGACATGGTCTACGCGCAGCACGAGGTCGGTTGGGCAATGGAGCGGCTCTGCGAGCTAAGCGGCGCCCGCTGGGTCTATGACAGCGACCCGCTCCAGGAAATGCGGCGCGATGTGATGACCATCATCACCCATCATGCCGCCAGCCGCCCGGCCGCCTACGCGCCCTACGGTCAGATGCTGCTGAACCACGCCGAGCCGTGAACCAACGTCGACTGCTGCAGATTGCCGTCGCGCTCGGCTCGTTGGTGCCGATCAGCGCCGGCGCCGCGGGTATCATCCTCGGTCCGGCAATGGTCGATGCCGGCAGCGTGCCGATCGCGGCCGACAGCCATTACCGCTACCTTTCCGGGCTGCTCCTCGGTATCGGCGTCGCCTTCGCGACGACGATCCCCGAGATTGAGCATCGCACCGCCAGATTCCGGCTGCTGACAGCGATCGTCGTGACCGGGGGGCTTGGCCGCCTCGTTTCGCTGCTGGCGCGCGGCACACCGGACAAACCGATGCTCGCCGCGCTGGTCATGGAACTGGTGGTGACGCCAGCTTTGGCACTGTGGCAGAGCCGGGTCGCGGCGCAAAACGGCTGAGCCTAGCCTTCGCGAAAGATCGCGCCAATGTCGCGGCTCGCGTGTAATACGCGAACAATCAGAAGGTCTTCATCCCGAACACGGTAAAAGATGACATAGTTGCCCACCGTATGGCTGCGCAACTCTGGTTGAAGTTCCGCTCGGCTGGGGCCGATATGGGGATGTTCGGAAATCAGGACAAATCGGTCGGTTATTGCGTCGATAAGTCTTTGCGCAATGCTCGGATATCCGCTTTCCCCGGCGATATACTCCCAAATCTCGTCTAAATCCGCCTCGGCGCGCGGCGATACGCGATGCACCATCAGCGCTGCCTGGATCGCTTCTCGGTCAGCCGTGCCATCCCGCGCTCATGAACGTCTTTCGCGAGCTGTTGCATCGATTCTCTTGTGATGACAACGCCTTCGCAGCCTGCCGACGAGGCCTCACCCTCATCGATCGCGGCCAACAATTCTTCTCGGCGGCGCTCGCGTTCGATCCACAAGTCCAGCGCTTCGTGAACCGCATCCTCCGCGCGGCGGTGGCGGCCAGTCTCCACGGCACGGCGAACAAACTCACGTTGTTCGGCGGTCAACTCGATCTGCATGGTCACCACCCGGCTTTGAGGCGTTTCGCGGCCTCGACCGCGAAATAGGTGAGCACCCCGTCGGCGCCAGCGCGCTTGAAGCAGAGAAGCGACTCCATCATCGCCCGCTCGCCATCGAGCCATCCATTGGCGGCGGCGGCCCGGATCATCGAATATTCGCCTGACACCTGGTAGGCGAAGGTCGGCATCCTGAACGCGCCCTTCACCCGGCGCACGACATCGAGATAGGGCAGGCCTGGCTTTACCATGACCATGTCGGCCCCCTCGGCGATATCGAGCCCGACCTCACGCAGCGCCTCGTCGCCATTGGCTGGATCCATCTGATAGGTCCGCTTGTCGGCACTGCCGAGCGAACTGGCCGAGCCGATCGCGTCGCGAAACGGCGCGAAAAAGCACGACGCGTATTTCGCCGCATAGGACATGATGCGGACGCGGTCGAACCCGGCCTCGTCGAGCGCCTTGCGCACCGCGCCGACACGGCCATCCATCATGTCCGACGGCGCGATGATGTCGCACCCCGCTTCGGCCTGGACGATCGCTTGGCGCTGCAGGATAGCTACGGTCTCGTCGTTCGCGACATATCCATCGCGAATCACCCCGTCATGGCCATGCGAGGTGAAGGGGTCGAGCGCGACATCGCACAGCACACCGATCTCCGGCACTGACTTTTTGAGCGCCGAGACCGCACGACAAATGAGGTTCCCGGCGTTAATCGCATCGCTGCCGTCCGGGTCCTTGAGTGCTGGATCGACCGCCGGGAACACTGCGATGGTCGGAATGCCGAGCGCAGCGGCTTCGCCGGCGGCATCGACCAGCGACGCAAGCGAATGACGGAACGCGCCGGGCATCGTTTCGACCGGTGCTCGGTCGTTCTCGTCATGCACGAAGACCGGCCAGATCAGATCGGCCGCTGACAGCGTGTTTTCGGCGACGAGCTTGCGCGACCACGCGTCACGCCGGTTGCGGCGCAGGCGCGAGGTCGGGTATGGCGGCAAAGGCGGCAAGAAAGTCTGGGTCACGGGCTTACCCCGCTGGTCAAAGCGGCAGGCGCCGCGTCATGGACAGAATACGGCCTCGCGGCCGCTGGATACAACGCGGCGCGGCGGCGCGTGCGATGCGGTAATATCGGCTTGGGCCGGTCGGGAAACAACCGCAAGCCGGCGGCGGGAGTGAAAATGAAACGTACGGTTTTGATGCTTTCGACCTTGGGGGCAGTAGTCGGAGTGGCATCGTCCGCGGCGGCGCAAATGGGGTGCCCGCCGGGAGAAACTTTCGTCCCCACGCTGAACCGCTGCATCGCTGCGGTCGGCGCGGCGAACTGTCCGCCAGGAACGCGTTACGATGCCGACCTTCGCCGCTGTCTCGGAACACCGCAACCCGCCTGCCCCGAGGGGCAAAGCTTTGATCCGCAACAAAACAAATGCGCCGCACCGGTCGCACCGAAATGACATCAGCCGAGCGCATAGTCGTAACGGATAAAGCCGTTGAATTTCGCGAGCCGATCGTAAAGCAGCTGCGCCGTGGCGTTATCCTGCTTCGTCGTCCAATAGAGCCGCAGGCAATCGCGTTCACGCGCCACCCGTGCGACGCGCTCGATGAGCGCCCGCCCGCAGCCGGTGCCGCGAACCGCTGCGTCGACAAACAGATCCTGTAGATAGCAGACCGGTTTTGGCGACCAGGCATGCTCGTGAAACAGATAATGGGTGATCCCGACCAGCGGCGCGTCCGGGCCGTCGCACCAGGCGCCAAAGCCGAAGATCGGACCCGGCGCCATCAGCCGCTCCCAGGTGTGCTGGTAGACCGTGTCTGGCAGGCTCGTATCGTAAAACTCCAGATAGCCGCGCCACAATTCGCCCCAGCGCTCGCGATCGCTCGCGCGTAATTCGCTGACAATGATTTCCGTCATGGCATGCCTCTTCGCGACATGGCAGCATAGGCCATCGCGGCGGGGGAGGCCCAGTTTCCGCCGATTGACCCGACCAATCACAATGCCGATGGAGGGCTTATGCTGGTCTTTCGTCAGCTGTTCGATCCGCAATCCTCGACCTACACCTACCTCCTCGGCGACAGTCAGAGCCGGGCGGCGGTACTGATCGACCCGGTCTTCGAGCAGGTGCGACGCGATGCGGCGCTGATCGACGAGCTTGGCCTCAAGCTCGTCGCAACGCTCGAAACCCATGTCCATGCCGACCACGTTACCGGTGCCTGGCTGCTCAAGCAGCGCTTTGGCAGCAAGATCATGGTCGCGAAGGCCGGAGGCGCAGCCGGCGCCGACCGCTATCTGGTGCAGGACGATGTCATCGCCTTTGGCAGCCGAAGGCTACTGGTGCGGGCGACGCCGGGCCACACCAATGGCTGCATCACCTATGTACTCGACGATCATTCGATGGCGTTTACCGGCGACTGCTTGCTGATTCGGGGCAGCGGCCGCACCGATTTTCAGGAGGGTGATCCGGCGGCGATGTATCGTTCCGTGCGCGAGCAGATTTTCGCGCTGCCCGCCGAGTGCTTGCTCTACCCGGCGCATGACTATCGCGGCCTCACCGTGACCAGCGTCGCCGAGGAACGCCGTTACAACCCGCGGCTGGGGGGCGATATCGGTGTCGGTGACTTCACCGGCTATATGAAGAATTTGCGCCTCGCGCATCCGAAGATGATCGATGTCGCGGTGCCGGCGAATCTCCGCTGCGGCGAGCCGGAAGGCGATGCGGCCGCGGCGTTTGGCGCCGGCGCGGACCCGCGTTGGGCGCATCTGCGCTACAGTTTTGCCGGGGTCTGGGAGATCGACCCGCACGGGCTAGAGGAACTGCCCGGACCGGTGCAAATCCTCGACGTGCGCGAGGAGGAAGAATTTACCGGGCCGCTCGGCCATATCGACGGCGCAGTGTTGATCCCGTTAGGCGAATTGGCCGGGCGTGTCGACGAATTGCGCCGCGACCAGCCGATCGTCGCGGTGTGCCGCGCGGGTGGGCGCTCGGCTCAGGCGACCGCCATTCTGCAGCAAGCCGGGTTTAACGAAATCGCCAACCTCAATGGCGGCATGCTGCGCTGGCGCGCTGAGGGTTACCCCGTCGAGGGCGGCAGCGCTTAGACAGGCACGCGAGAAGCCGCTACGGCAGCGGCGCGAAATCGCCGAGGCTGACGCTGACCCAGAGGACGACAATCAGCCCGAGCATGACGACCCAGAGAGCCGTGCGCAGCCGCGGCGGCACCGGGATCAACACCGCCGCCAGCAACAGGCAGCCAGTCACCATAAAGAGGCTCGTTTCACTCATGCCTCGCGGCCGTCCCACACCCCGCGGTACGGACAGTGTGGTGCGGACGGGGTTAATATCGGGCGAAGTGAGGGGGTTACTCCGCTGGCTGACCGACCAATGCGATGATCTCGGCGTCCCGCGGAACGGGCTCAGCGGCGCGCACCGGGCGAAGCTGGGTTTCGACCTGACGCAATTCGGCCAACGGTTCCTGCGTGCCGTCGAGTTCAAGCTCGCTGAACCGCCGCGCCTGCGGCAGTACCCGGCTTTCAAGGCTGCCGACCAGATCGTTGAAACGCTTGACGGCGTTGTCGAGCCCGGCGCCGACACCGGCAACATGAGTCCCCATCGTCGCCAGGCGGCGGTAAAGCTCGCGTCCCAGCTCGCCGATGCGTCGCGCATTTTCGGCGATCTTTTCCTGGCGCCAGCCGACGGCGATCGCCTTGGCGAGCGCGATCAGCGTGGTCGGTGTGACGATCAACACCTTATTCTCGATCGCGTCCTCGAACAGCGACGGGTCTCGTTCGATCGCCGCCGCGTAGAAATTTTCGCCCGGGATGAACATCGCGACAAAATCCGGTGTGCACGGCAGCGCGTCCCAGTACGCCTTGCCGGAAAGTAGCTTCATATGCGTGCGCAGCTGCCGCGCGTGCAGCGCCAGTTGCGCCTCGCGCGTTTCGTCGTCGGCCGCTTCGACCGCGTCGAGATAGGCCGCCATCGACGTCTTGGCATCGACGACGATGCGCCGATCACCCGGCAGCCGAATGATGACATCGGGGCGCAGCCGGCCCTCCTCGCCACCGAGCGTATGCTCCGAGAGAAAATCGACATAGGCCGACATGCCCGACAGCTCCATGACGTTGTGGAGCTGATGTTCGCCCCAGCGCCCACGCGTCTTCGGCGCCGCCTGCAACGCATTGACGAGCCTGCGGGTTTGCGCGCTGGCATCGGCCTGCATCTGCGCCAGCGATTTCATTTCCTCCGACAAGCCGCCATAGGCCGCGGCGCGCGCCTTCTCGATCTCGGCGAGACCCTTTTTGTACTCTTCGAGGTTGGTGTTGAGCGGTGCGAGCAACGCGGCGATCTCCTTTTGCCGCGCCTCCAAATGGTTGGCGGCACCGTCGCGGTGCTTGGCGAACACTTCGTTGGCGAGGCCGAGAAACGTCTCCTGGTTCTTTTGCAGCGCTTCGGCGGCAAGCGCCTGAAGCTTGGCCTCGATCTCGCCACGCAATTTCGCGAGCGCCTCGGTCTCGCGCTGATGCGCCTTTTCTTCGGCCGCCAATGTGGCCTTGGCCTCGGCGAGCGCGACGCGCTCCTGATGCAGCTCCAGATTAAGGCGGAACTGCACCGCTTCGGCCTTTGCCGCACGCTCCCGCTCGGCCGTGACCTCCCCTCCGCGCAGCCGCCACGCAACGCCTGCACCAATCCCCAGCCCCATCATCAACAACAGCGCGGTTATGAGCGCTTCCATGCACTCCCCCGACAAATGGAAGTCGTGACAGGTTTGCTATACAAGATTTTGTGATGATGGCCTAGGTTCCCTGAATGTTCTTTTAGGCGTCATGAGATTCCATCGCCGATTCAACGGGAGCGATGGACGAGGCCGCCGCATCAACATGACGAATCAGGGACGTTGCTCTAATCTCCCGCGATGGATTTTGAGCTTAGCGACGATCAGCGCGCCTTTCAGGAAACCGCGCGCGCCTTTGCCCGCGACGAATGGCTGCCGCACGCGCCCGGCTGGGACGCCCGCGAGGAATTTCCTGTCGCCGCGTTGCACGCCGCGGCAGCACTGGGGTTTGCCGGCATTTATGTCAGGGACGAGTTCGGTGGCAGCGCGCTGACCCGGCTCGACGCGGCGCTGATCTTCGAGGAATTGGCGGCTGCCTGCCCGTCGACCGCAGCCTATCTGTCGATCCACAACATGGCGGCGTGGATGATCGACCGCTTCGGCACGCGCGACCAGCGCGCGCGGCTTCTGCCGAAGCTGATGTCGATGGAGCATTTCGCGAGTTATTGCCTCACCGAGCCGGGCAGCGGCTCAGACGCGGCGGCATTGCAGACCTCGGCGCGACGCGACGGCGACGATTATGTGCTCAACGGGTCAAAGGCATTCATCTCGGGCGGCGGGTCGAGCGACCTATATGTCTGCATGGTGCGCACCGGCGACGGTGGCCCGAAGGGCATTTCCTGCCTCGTGGTCGAAAAGGGCGCCAAGGGCCTGTCATTCGGCAAGAAAGAGGAAAAGCTCGGCTGGCACTCGCAGCCGACCCGCGCGGTGATCTTCGACGATTGCCGGGTGCCGATCGCCAACCGGCTCGGCCGGGAAGGCGAAGGTTTTACGATCGCGATGATGGGGCTGGACGGCGGGCGGCTCAATATCGGCGCCTGCTCGCTGGGCGGCGCCCGCGCCAGTTTCGAGGCAGCGCGCGGCTATATGCTGGAACGGCGGCAATTCGGCCAGCGCCTCGCCGATTTTCAGGCGCTGCAATTCAAGCTCGCCGACATGGCGAGCGAACTCGACGCCGCGCGGCTGCTGCTGTGGCGCGCGGCATCAAGCCTCGACAAGGGCGACCCGCAAGCCACGCTGCATTGCGCGATGGCCAAGCGCATCGCCACCGATGCCGGGTTTCACGTCGTGAACGATGCGCTGCAACTGCATGGCGGCTACGGCTATCTCAAGGATTTCCCGATCGAACGGTATCTGCGCGATCTCCGGGTGCACCAGATCCTCGAAGGCACCAACGAGATCATGCGCGTGATCATCGCCCGCCATTTGCTGCGGCAGTAACGCCGTCCCCGTCACCCCCGCGCCGGTGGGGGGCCAGGGCGACCGCTCCGTCGCCTGGCCTTGGGTTCCCGCTTTCGCGGGAATGCGATTAGATCAATAGCTTGGCTTGACCGGGTGCGGCGTGAGCTGGATCTCGTGGCTCCAGCAGGTCTTGTCCTGGGTGTGCAAATACCAGAACGCCTCGGCGATCTTGGTGGGATTGATGATCTCCGCGCCGCGATTGGCGTTGCGCGGCAGCGCCCGCGTGCCGGGGGAATCAATCGTGCCGTCGATCACGACGTTGGCGACGTGGACACCGAACTCGGAATATTCCTCGGTCAGTACCTGGGACAGCGTGCGCATCATCACCCGTGGGTAATAAAGCGATTGGCCGGTGTAGCGCTTGCGGCCGCGCAACGAACTCGAATTGTTCGAGAAGAAAAACGACCCGTGACCGTTCTTGCGCATCGCCGGCAGCACTTCCTGCGCAACAAGAAACGGGCCGCGAATGGCGACGTGGATCGCGGTATCGAGGATCGACACCGGCACATGTTCGAGGAGTTCCTTGTCCGCCGGCAGCTCGCGTCCGTCCAGATAGCCGGCATTGTAGACCAACACCTCGGGTTCGCCGGCTTCGGCGCGAATGGCCTTGAAGGCGTTCGAGATCGAGTCGCCGGACGAAAGGTCCAATTCGACGATCATGCCTTCGCCGCCCTGGTCGCGGATCGCACCCAAGAGGCCCGACGCGTTGCTTTCGGTGCGGGTCGTCACCACCGTAAAGAAACCCTCCGCGGCAAATTTCTGCGCCACCGCGCCGCCAACCCCCCACTGCACGCCAACCGGGACGACATTGGCGTCGACATCATGACCGTGCAACAGGTTGGTCATCCTGCCGTCGGCCTGCCACTTTGATGTCGCGCCGATGACGACGGCGACCTGCTTGCCCTTGCTGTTGATCATTTCCCCGCTCCTTTTTCTGGCGTCGGCGGCAACACGCCGCGCCTCGGCGGAAATGCTAGCCGGATCACCCGCTTCTGTCAGCCGCCCCGGCGGCGCCGCAGTCCGCCGATCTGGCTTTCGCAAGGCCGCCATGCCAGGATGGCCGCGTTAGAACGAAAAGTTAAACAGGGGAGTGAGATGACGCAGAAGCGGGGGGCCTGGGTATTGGCCTTGGCGGTGATCTTTGGTCTTGTCGCGTCGATGCCGGCGCGCGCGGAAGACAAGCAGCCGATCAAGATCGGCTTTGGCATGGCGTTAACCGGCGGGCTGGCCGGTGGCGGCAAACAGGCGCTTCTGGCGATGCAGATGTGGCAGGACGAGATCAACAAGAAGGGCGGACTGCTCGGCCGGCCCGTCAAATTGGTCTATTACGATGACCAATCCAATCCTGCGACCGTACCGGCGCTCTACACCAAACTGATCGATGTCGACAAGGTCGACTTTATCGTCTCAGGCTACGGCACCGCGCAGATCGCCCCGGCCATGCCGATCGCGATCCAGCATAACATGATGTTCTTCGGCCTGTTCGGCCTCGCGGTGAACGAAGAATTCCACTACGACAAATACTTCTCGATGCTGCCGACCGGTCAGGACGCCGCGCGGAACTTCTCCGAGCCGTTCTTCAAGGTGGCGATGGCGGCCAATCCTAAGCCGAAGACATTAGCAATCCTTGCCGAAGACTCGCAGTTCCCGAAAAACGCTTCAGGCGCGATCCACGATATCGCCAAGGAAGACGGGCTTCAGATTGTCTACGACAAGACCTATCCGCCCGGCACACCCGACTTTACCCCGATCGTTCATGCGATCCAGGCGACCAACCCTGACATGGTCTTTGTCGCATCCTATCCGCCCGGCTCGGTCGGTATGTTGCGCGCGGCAACCGAGAGCGGGCTCAAGACGCGGTTTTTTGGCGGCGGCATGGTTGGGCTGCAGTTCACTCCGATCAAGCTGCAATTCGGCTCGAAGCTTAATGGTGTCGTCGATTACGATTGGTGGATCCCGGCACCGACGATGCAGTTCCCCGGCATTCTCGATTTCCTGAAGTCCTATCAGGCGAAGGCCGGGGCGGAGGGTATTGACCCGCTGGGCTGGTATCTGGCGCCGTTTGGCTATGCCTATCTGCAGGTTCTCGGTGACGCGATCGAGGCGACCAAGAGCCTCGATCAGGCCAAGGTCTCTGAATACATGCACACTAATACATTCAAGACGATCGTCGGCGATATCGCCTTCGGCAAGGACGGCGAATGGTCGAAATCACGTGTGCTTGAGGTGCAGTGGCAAGGCGTTAAGGGCAACACGCTCGAAGATTTCAAAGACGCCAAGAACGAGATCATTCTCGAACCATCCGAATACAAAACCGGTACGGTCGTCGCGCCTTACGACGGCAGCGCCGCGAAGTAAGCCTGCGCTACGATTTCTTGACGGCGCGCGGGGTGCGCCGTACCGTCGCGGTATCGGCTGCGGCGCACCCTGGCTTGCGTCCCGACGGCAGAACAAGAAATCCCCGGAAAGGAGCGCCTACCGAGTTCGGTCAACCCCGGCAATGTCCGGCACAGAGGAGGCACAGCATGGCGTCGTGGAAACTGATTTCGGCGGACTCCCACATCGTTGAGCCGCCGGATATGTACACTGAACGTTTCTCGCCCAAGCTGCGGCAACGTGCGCCGCATATGGAGCGGCGCAAGACGCCGAGCGGACGCGAGTATGATGCCTGGATGCTGGAAGGCCAGCAGGTTGGCACGCTCGGCGCGGTGATCCAGGCCGGTCAGCGCTTCGAAGACCCCTCGGCGATCGACTTTCTCGGCATCTGGGAGGATGTGCGCAAGGGCGCCTACACCGCCGACGCGATGATCGCCGAGAATGAAGAAGACGGCATCTGGGGTTCAGTGCTGCAGCCGAGCCAGGGCCTGTTCTGGTATCGCGTGCCCGACAGCGAGCTGCTCAACGAAATCTGCCGCACCTACAACGACTGGATCGCCGATTTCTGCAAGGCGAGCCCCGCTCGGCTGAAGGGCATCGCGATGCTCAATCTCGACGATCCGGATGCCGGCGCCGCCGAACTCGAGCGCGTCGTCAAGATGGGGCTTGTCGGGTCGTTCATCCCGGTTGCCCCGCAGCCCGGCAAACCCTACTCCAGCCCGATCTACGACAAGCTCTGGGCGACGGCGCAGGAACTCAACCACCCGCTGCTGATGCATATCGGCACACCGCGCAACGGCGTTCCGGCCAACGAGTTCACGATGGATGTGACCGAACTCACCGGCGCGGGCCGTTCGACCACCGACTACTGGGTGCGCTACTCGCTCGGCTCGATGCTGTTCGCCGGCGTGTTCGACAAATTCCCCGGCCTCAAGATCGGCTCGGTCGAGCACGAAGCCTCATGGATCCCGCATTGGCTGAAGCAGATGGACTTCACCTATGTCGAGCGCCCGGTTTTCACCAAGGGTTGGCGCTCTGAGCAAGGGCTGATGCCGAGCGACTACTGGAAGAAGAACATGTTCGTCGAGTTCATGGAGGATGATCTCGGCGTTCAGCTCCGCGACCACATCGGCGTCGGAAACATGTTGTGGGGCAGCGACTACCCGCATGCCGAGGCGACCTTCCCGCGCTCGCAGCAATTCATCCAGCGCATGTTCAAGGGCGTGCCCGACGCGGATCTGCAAAAGATCACCTCGTCCAACGCCGCGAAGATGTTCGGCTTCGATCTGGCGGCCGCCGCCTGACCCTGGGCATCATTGCGAGGTGCCCCCGCGGCGCCTCGCAATCACAGGATTGATCAATGGAAGACCGGTTTGTCGCGGTCGCCAAGGTGAGCGAGCTGGCGCCGGGCGAGATGAAATTCGTCGCGGTGGAGCGCGAGCGCATCGTTCTCGCCCATCTTGACGAAGGGTTTTTCGCTTTGCGCGATGTCTGCGGTCACCGCAACGCGCCGCTGTCGCGCGGCACGCTGACCGGCTGCATCGTCGAGTGCCCGCTACATTTCGCGCAGTTCGACATCCGCACCGGCAAATATGTCGACGGCCCCTATTCCGCCGACGTGCCGGCCTATGAGTGCCGCGTCGAGGGCGACACGGTTTACCTCAAGCGGTAGGCAGGGGCTTACCGGAGCATCGAAAGGCGTGCCCGCGCGGCGGCGACTCCGTGCGCCGCGGCCTTTTCGTACCAATCGCGCGCCGCAGCCGTATTGGTCTCGGTGCCGCGGCCCGATGCCAGCAGATCGCCGAGCATCAATTCTGCCTCCGGCATGCCCTGCGTGGCGGCCTTGACGCACCAAGTGAGTGCCTCATTGTCGTCACGTTCGACCCCGTCGCCCTTGGCCAGCATGACCGCGAGATTGTACTGGGCCAGGCGGTCGCCTTGCTCGGCGCCGCGGCGATACCATGTCGTTGCCTCGGCGAGGTCCATCGCGACGCCCTGGCCGACGCAATACATCACCGCGAGCTGCACTTGGGCGCCCGGATGGCCTTGCTCGGCCGCGAGGCGGAGCCACACCGCGGCCATCTCGTCGCTGCGCGGAACGCCCTCTCCGCGCGAGTAGATGCGGCCGAGCAAGAGTTGGGCGTCGAGATACCCGCTTTCTCCGGCGGTGCGGTAGAGGCGCATCGCGTCATCGCGCCTGCCTTGCTGCATGCGCAGATGACCAAGCTGCAGTAGCGCGGGAAGATGGCTGCGCTCGGCAGCCCGAGTGAACAGCGTCTCGGCGCGCGCCTCGTCGCGCGTGACGCCATGGCCGCGCAGTAGCAGTTGCGCCAGGCCCAGCATGCCATCGAGATCGTCGGCCGCGAGCGCGCGTTCCAACCATGCCGCCGCCGTTCCCGGGTCCGCGGCAACACCGTCGCCGGCGAGATATAGCTGGGCGAGCCGCACTTGCGCCTTGGTCATGTCTTGTTCGGCGGCACGCTGGAACCACTCCGCGGCGCGCGCGGAATCGCGCTCGACGCCACTGCCGTTGAGATAGAACGTGCCGATATTGAATTGAGCAAGGGCATGGCCCTGCTCGCCGGCAAGCTCGAACCATTTCGCCGCTTCGCTGAGCCGCTGCGCGACGCCCTCGCCGCGCGCGTAAAATGTCCCTATGGTGAATTGAGCTTCCGCAATCCCCGCCTCGGCGGCGATGCGATACCAATTGGCCGCCTCGAACTTGTTGGCCGTTGAGCCCTGCCCCGAATTGTACATCTGGGCGAGGGTCATGATCGCTTGCGGGAAGCCGTCGCGGGCGGCGCGCCGGAAACAGCTTTCGGCGGCGATCAGGTTCTGCGGGATCCCGTCGCCGCGCCAATGCAGCAGACCCAGATTGAATCTTGCCCGCGCATTCCCGCACTCCGCCGCCTTCTCGAACAACGCTGCGGCTTTGGCCGGGTCGCGTTCGACGCCGGTGCCGGCCAGGTACATTAGCGCGAGCGCCAGCTGCGCCCCGTCATGGTTGTTGTCGGCAGCCCGGCGATAGTGGTCGGCCGCTGCGGCAAGATCCACATCGAGGCCGTAGCCGTTGGCGTAGAGCACGCCCAGACCGAATTCACCTTCGGCGTTGCCGCCGTTGGCAGCCGCTTCATACCAGTAGCGCGCCTCGGCGTAGTTGATCTCGCAGGGTCCGCCGCGCGAATAGAAAATGGCCGCGCTCGCCTGCGCCGACGGCAAACCCTGCTCCGCCGCCGCGAGCGCCCAGCGCAGCGCTTCCGCATCATCGGCTTCGACCGCCAGCCCGTTCGGCGACAGCAGACCGAGGTTGCTGTCGGCCGCGTCTTTGTCCCCGGCGGAGGCGATGCGATACCATTCGCTCATGGTCATCGGGCCGGCGTCGGCTCGGCCGAATTGATAGAGCAGGCTCAGCTGGTATTGCGCCTCGGCATGGCCTTGTTCGCCAGCCCGGCGGAACCATGCCACCGCATCGGGCGCATTGCCGACGACCCCTTCGCCACGTGCATAAAGCAATCCCAGCCGATACTGCGCCTCGCGATTGCCCGCCGCCGCCGCCTTCGACCACAGGTTAAACGCTTTCAGGAAATTCTTTTGCTCGTAGGCCTCCAGCGCTCCCGGAATCGGCGCGTCCGGGGCTGGGGGGCTGGGAGGCAAGCGGTCACGTGGCCGCCGCGCGGGCAACGGCTTCGAGATGGTCGGCGGGACCGGCTCGGAGAGTAGCGACGGCGGCAAGTCTGGATGCGTATCGGGGGCGGTAAATTCCGGCTCGCAAATGACCTCGGGGAAAGAGGCCAAGGCCATTTCCCTGTCTGGCAAGGGGACAGAGTCCGGTGTCACGGCGGGGGGCACGGTTGCCGCGATAGGGGCACTCGCCCAGATATCATCAGCCGACCGCGCAATCGCTTGCTCCTCGCGGATCGCGCTCGGAAAAAGCCCGCCTCGGTCACCGACAGGCTCGTTATCGGCGATATGTTGATCGATCGCGACCATCAGGGCTCACGCATCGCTTCGTCGAAACTACCGATGATGCCGGAAAACAAAGCGGAGAAGAGGGATCGGGTGCCGATGTGGATGTCGCCCTTGAGGGTGATCCCCGGCACCAGCCGGAAACCCGGCGGTACGTTGCGCAGCGTGATCGTATCCAGCTTCACCCGCACCTTGTAGTAGGGCTCGGTGGTCTGCCCGCTCTGGTCGTCGGTCGTAAACGATCCCTCGCTGATCGAGCGCACCATGCCCTCAACCGTGCCGTGGTCGACAAAATTATAGGCGTCGAGCTTGATGGTGACCGCGTCCCCGGCGCGGATAAACCCGATATCGCGCG
>Ga0335085_10000735_pt1 | contig 84508 bp, 78 predicted proteins | sample Lox_Sample_45_FD_206712 | JGI IMG/M metagenome (GOLD analysis project Ga0335085, IMG submission 206712) | Soil microbial communities from Loxahatchee National Wildlife Refuge, Florida, United States - Lox_Sample_4.5 | ecosystem: Environmental > Terrestrial > Soil > Wetlands | place: USA... | reverse complement strand
CAGCGAATTGGCGAAAGTACTCTCGGTGGCCCGTTCCTTCCTCACTGGATCCATAGGAATGTTATGGCCCGGTTTTCGGGGGGTACGTCGTTGACTGGTTTTTGGGGGGTACGTCGTTGACTGGGTCTCGGCGGGTATTTTATTGCCCGGTTTTCGGGGGGTACGTCGTTGACTGGTTTTTGGGGGGTACGTCGATCCGCCGGCTCTTGGGGAAAGTCATTGCCTGGCACCCCGGAGATGTCATTTCCCGGTCCCCGGCCTATAGGTAAATCTAAAATTTCGAATTTGCATAGACAAATCAATTGCGCGTGAGGCGGCATTTGTTTGAGTTTCAGGATCATGCGGAATGCTTACGAGTGGATTTGCATCGGCAAATCCATATTTTCAAAAAACACCTGACCTCCGGGGCCGGGTAAGTTCCGGCTTGGTATCTTTGTCTCATGCCAAATCTCAATCTCAATAGCGATAAGAGTGCGCTAACTCCTTTGGACAAAGAGTTTGAGAACAATATCCGGCCTGCGGTCATAGAGGAATTTGCCGGTCAGCCGCAACTGATCGAAAATCTCCGGGTTTTTATCCGGGCGGCCAAAATGCGGGATGAAGCGCTGGATCATATTCTTTTTCATGGTCCGCCTGGGCTGGGCAAAACCACCTTGTCGAGGATCGTCGCCAATGAACTGGGCGTCAATATCAAAGAAACATCCGGACCGGTGATCGAGAAGCCGGGCGATCTCGCGGGGCTGTTGACAAACCTCGAACCCAAAGACGTCCTATTCATCGATGAGATCCACCGGCTTAGCACGGTCGTCGAAGAATATCTCTATGCGGCGATGGAGGATTTCCGGATCGATATCATGATCGATAGCGGTCCCAGCGCGCGCAGCATCCAGCTCACCATCCATCCATTCACGCTGATCGGCGCCACCACCCGAAGCGGGCTGCTGACCGCCCCGCTGTTGTCGCGTTTCGGGATAAAGTCCAGACTGGAATATTACGACGCCAACACGCTGCAGCAGATCATCCTTCGCTCCGCGGGTATTCTGCAAACCCGGATCACTTCCGACGCCTCCGCCGAAATTGCGCGCCGGAGCCGGGGCACGCCACGCATTGCCAACGGATTGTTGCGCAGGGTCCGGGATTTCGCCCAGGTGCTCGGCAACGGAGTGATCGACTTAGGGATCACCCAGCATGCCCTGCGAGCGCTAAATGTGGATGAACATGGATTGGATGAAATGGATAACCGTATCCTGTCAACGATCGTCGAAAAGTTCAAGGGCGGTCCTGTCGGAATTACAACCATCGCCACAGCGGTCGGGGAAGAAACCGGGACGCTGGAAGAAGTCTACGAGCCCTTCCTTATCCAGGAAGGATTCCTGATGCGGACGCCCCGCGGGCGCGAGGTTACGCCAAAAGCTTATGAACACCTCGGTAAGAAAAAGCCTGGCCGGGAAGGCGAGCACCTGCTCTTTTAAGCGCTGACCGGTACGACGAGTCGGAATCCGTTACCATGTATATTTACGATCTCGATATGATCGTCGTCCTTCAGGTATTTACGCAGCTTCGCGATATATACGTCCATGCTGCGACCGTTGAAATAGGTATCGCTGCCCCAGATCTTTTTCAGGGCCTGCTCCCGCGGCAACAGGTCATTCATATGTTCGGCCAGCATTTTCAGGAGTTCATTCTCCTTTGGTGACAGGGTTTGGGTTTGACCCTTATGGCTCAATTCCCGCAGCTTCGGATTGAAATGATAAGAACCAAGGTCGAATTCCTTGTTGTCGGACTCCTTGTTCATGTCGTCGTTTCGCTTAAGGATCGCCTTTATTTTCAGCAGCAAGACTTCACTGTCGAACGGCTTGGTAATATAGTCGTCGGCTCCCAGCTTGTAGCCCTGGATAATGTCTTCCTTCATTGTTTTTGCGCTGAGGAAGAACAGGGGAATATCCGGATCGACGTCACGGATCTCTTCGGCCAGCGTGAAGCCATCCATGTGCGGCATCATGATATCCAGCAGACAAAGGTCGAACCGCTCCCGCTGAAAGGCTGCCAGCCCCAACCGGCCGTCGCGTTCCAGCGTCACATCAAAATCGCTTAATTCCAGGTAATTTTTTAATACCATCCCAAGATTGGGATCGTCTTCGCACAATAATATTTTCGGTTTTTTTCCTTCCATAGTTGCTATGTTTTAACGATGCGGCCGAAGGCCGATATGCGAACTAAAATTAAACCAAAGCGTTGCAAAATCGACTAATATTTTGTTAAACCGCCCCAGTTCGGGGGTTATACGCGCAAAACTCCCGGTATCGTGAAGATACGAATTCCCCTTATCTTTGTCCGCTATTGTAGATTCAAGCAAACTGAATGGACGCAAACTTCAATCCAGACAAACAGCATACCCTTGCCTCGATGACCGGCATTTCCGGGACCGGACTGCATACCGGCATTAAAGTCGATATGACGCTGAAACCCGCCAATCCGGGATTCGGCTTCCAGTTCCAGCGGGTCGATCTGCCGGGCCAGCCGATCGTCAAGGGGGACTGCGATCTGGTGACGGATACATCGCGGGGTACGACGCTTGAAGACAACGGGGCTAAGATCAGTACCGTCGAGCATATCCTGGCTGCGCTGGTTGGGATGGGCGTCGACAATTGTCTCATCGAGGTGAATGGCCCGGAGATCCCTATTATCGACGGCAGCTCACAACCGTTTGTGGAGATCATCGAGGAAGCCGGCGTGCTCGAACAGGACGCCGCGAAGGCCTGGTATAGCATAGACGCCAATATTACCCACCATGACGAGAAAAAGCGGGTGGAGATGGTCGTCATGCCTTCCATGGAATATAAGGTAACGACATTGATCGACTTCAACAGCCCTGTCCTTGGGACGCAACACGCGGGCCTGAAGACAATGCGCGACTTCAAAGCGGAAATCTCGCCGTGCAGAACATTTTGTTTCCTGCACGAGCTGGAGATGCTCCTCGATCACAACCTGGTAAAAGGAGGGGATATAAACAACGCCATTGTCGTCGTCGACAAACCCGTAACGCCCGATGAAATGGAGCGGCTGGCCAAGGCCTTCAAACGGGACAGGATCGAGATCAAGAGCGAAGGATATCTCAACAATCTCGAGCTCCGCTTCCCCAATGAGCCTGCCCGCCATAAATTGCTGGACGTCATCGGAGACCTTGCGCTGATCGGCTATCCCATCAAAGGGCATATCATTGCCAACCGTCCCGGTCACTCGACCAATGTGGATTTTGCAAAAAGAATCAAGCAGTACATCAAAAAGAACAAGCACCTGAAGAATACGCCGGTTTACGATCCCAATCAACCCCCGGTCTTCAATACGCAGCAGATCGAAAAAACGTTACCACACCGCTTTCCCTTCCTGTTGGTCGATAAGATCATCGAGCTCACCGACCGGCATATCGTCGGCATAAAAAACGTCACCTTCAACGAACCTTTTTTTGTCGGTCATTTCCCGGGTAACCCGGTAATGCCCGGGGTGCTGCAGATCGAAGCGCTTGCGCAAACAGGCGGCATCCTCTGCATCAACGCGATGCCCGCAGGTGAATATGATACCTACTTCCTCAAAATCGACAACTGCAAATTCAAACACAAAGTTGTCCCCGGCGACACCATGATCCTGAAAATGGAACTTCTCAATCCGATCCGGCGCGGCATCTGCGAAATGCGTGGAACCGTGTATGTAGGGAACAAAATTGCGACAGAAGCAGACTTGATGGCGCAACTGGTAAAGAGAAGTTAAGACAAGTAAAAATGGGCGAATTGCCGTAAATAAGTTTATTTTTGCGAGATTCTGGGTATTTCTCAGCACCTCTTATGAAGAAATCAGTCATCCGCAAGGAAGAATTAATAATGATTCAAGAAACTGAAAATCAATCAATTGATGGCAGAATGATCCACTCTTTCACTTCCATCCACCCGGAAGCCCGGCTCGCGCCTGATGTACAAGTGGACCCATTCACAATGATTCATAGAAATGTGCACATCGGAGCAGGGACGTGGATCGGCAGCAATGTCACGATCATGGAGGGCGCCCGGATAGGAAGAAATTGCAAGATCTTTCCAGGCGCCGTTATTTCTGCTGATCCTCAAGATCTTAAGTTCGACGGCGAAGAGACAACGGTGGAGATCGGCGATAATACGACCATTCGGGAATTTGTCACGATACACCGGGGCACCCGCGACCGGTGGAAAACAACGGTTGGCAGCAACTGCATGATCCTTGCGTACAGTCACATCGCCCATGATTGTATCATCGGTGACAATTGTATCCTGAGCAATAATTCGCAGGTGGCCGGTCATGTCGTTCTCGGCGATTGGGTTATCCTCGGCGGAATGTGTGCGATCCATCAGTTCGTCAAGATCGGGGCGCATGTCTTCATCGGCGGGGGTTCGCTGGTTGGCAAGGATATCCCGCCCTATATCAAGGCGGCTCGTCTTCCGTTAAGTTATGCCGGTGTAAACTCCGTCGGACTAAAGCGCAGAGGGTTCACCATCGACAAGATCAATCATATCCTCGATATCTACCGGGTCATTTACAACAAAGGAATGAATACCAGCCAGGCGCTGGAATTCCTCGAAGAAGAATTCCCGGCCAGCGACGAGCGCGATGAGATCATCGCTTTTATCCGGGAGAGCGGCCGTGGCATCATAAAACGCTACAGCAAAAGCAGCTTTGATGAAGATTACGCTGATTGATGCCGGCAAACGCTTCAACCGCGACTGGATCTTTCGTCATCTTGAATACGAATTCCTTCCCCGACAACACTATGCGATCACCGGGCCCAATGGTTCGGGTAAATCGACCCTGCTACAGGTGATCGCCGGCGCCATCGCGGTGAGCGAAGGTTCCGTTTGTTACGCCGGCGGCGCCGCGGTCCCAGGATCACCTTCCGGCGTCGCTATCCCGCCCGATCAGGCCTACCGACATCTTTCGCTCACAGCGCCTTATCTTGATCTGGTCGAAGAGATGACGGCAACGGAGTTCCTTCGTTTTCACCATTCTTTCAAACCCTTTCTTTCCGCGCATTCCCTTGCGGAAATCCTTGCTGCCGTCGGGCTGCAAACCGCTGCGCACAAACAAATCCGCTTCTTCTCCTCCGGAATGAAACAACGCATCAAGCTTGCTCAGGCTATCTTTTCCGATACCCCGGTGCTCCTGCTCGACGAACCATGCACCAACCTCGATGCGGACGGCATCGCCCTTTATCAGGAGCTCATTCGCCGGTATGCCGACGGTCGCATGATCATCGTCAGTTCCAACGATCCGCAGGAATTCGATTTCTGTGAAACAAGGATCGACATCCAACAGTTTAAATGACCGTACTCATCGCTGCGATGCGATCAGCAGATTCAGATCCGTATACTTCAAATCGAAGCGTTGACTGAGGTGGAAATTCGTCAGTGCGCCTTTGAAGAGGTATATGCCGCTGCGCAGATGGATCTTATGCCAGACAAGATTCTCGAACCCGCCTTCTTCTCCTGCCTCGAGCAGCAGCGGCATCAGCACATTGCTGATGGCATGCGAGGCTGTCCTGGCAAAGCCGGAAGGGATGTTCGGGACACAATAATGGATTACGCCATATTTTTGAAATACCGGGTGCTCGTGGGTCGTGATCTCGGAGGTTTCAAAGCATCCACCCCGGTCGATACTAACGTCGATGATGACGCTGCCCGGGCGCATATTGCTGACCATCTCTTCGGTCACCACCACCGGCGTCCGGCCACTTTGCGAAGACAGCGCGCCCACGGCTATTTCGCAGGTTTTGATCTGCTTGGCCAGGATCCGCGGTTCCATGACGGACGTCCACATCCGCTGACCGATATTGTTTTGCAGCCGTTTCAGCCGGTAGACGCTGTTGTCGAAAACCTTTACGCTGGCCCCCAGCGCCAATGCCGCGCGGGCGGCAAACTCACCCACGATACCGGCTCCGAGGATGATCACTTTTGTCGGCGGTATCCCGGAGATCCCGCCGAGCAGCACTCCCTTCCCGTGGTTGGCCGAACTCAGGTATTGCCCCGCTATCAGCATCACGGCGCTGCCCGCGATCTCGCTCATACTCCGGACGATCGGATAGGTGCCGCTGTCATCCTTCAGGTTCTCAAATGAGATGCCGGTGATCTTTTTCTCCATCATTTTCTGCAACAGCTCCGCCTTCATCGCGGAAAGATGGATCGGCGAGATAACGATCTGATTCAGGTGGAGCAGTGGCAAGTCCTCTTCGATAACCGGAGCGCTCTTGACGAGGATCGGCGCCTTCAGCACCTCCGATTTGTCGAAGACGATCCGCGCACCGCCTTCGCTATAGTCTTTATCGCGGTAGTGCGCGGCTTCGCCCGCGTTATGTTCGATGACGACGTTGTGACCGTTACTTACCAGCACGCCTACGGCATCCGGCGTCAGCGCGATCCGGTTCTCCTGGAATGCGGTTTCTTTCGGAATACCGATATGCAGCGGCACGCCTTTCGGCTTTACATCCAACGTTTCTTCTAATGTTTCAAAGCTGAAAGAAGTGCTGATGACAGGTTTTTGCTGAGACATGGTTGCGTCAAATTACAATAATTTCCCGAATATCCCGGTCGATCGCCCTGATCCGAAGACCGATCGTCCCCGGGGGAAATATCCCGGGTGCTCTCTCGGGCCATTCCACGAGGCACAGTTCACCGCTGTACAACACATCTTCGACCCCGGCCCGCATTGCCTCTTCTTCGTCCTTCAGCCGGTAAAGATCGATGTGATAGATCCTGCCTCCCGGATATCCATATTCATTGATAATGGAAAAGGTAGGACTCCCGACCGTATCCCTGACTCCCTTCAGCCGGCACAACGAATGGATAAAGGTCGTTTTACCCGATCCCATTTCCCCATGAAAAGCAAAGACCTTCGCCTCGGGGAACTGCCGCCAGAACTGCCGGGCGGCCGTCTCTATATCCTGCAGATGAAAGCGGAGCTCCATGCCATAAAGATAGTCGTAACTTTACAACTTATATGGAAACCATTAACTGGAAAGTAGAGGGGATGAGCTGTTCGACGTGCGCGCTGACCATTGGCAAATACCTCGAGAAAAAAGGCGGTCACAATGTAAAGGTGAACCTGGCGAGCGGTGACGTCAGCTTCGAGATCGGAGAAAACCTCGACCGGGAGACATTGCAGCAGGGTATCCATGACCTGGGGTACCAGGTCGTCCGCGAACGCGAGCTTTCCGGCGGCGGTCGCCCCCGGATGAACCGGCATCTTCGTTATTTCCTGTCCAGTCTGCCACCGACCATCCTGTTGATGCTGCCGATGGCGCCGGGTATGGATCGGCTGCACTGGCACTGGCTCATGGATCCCCGGGTCCAGCTGGCGATCTGCCTGCCCGTATTTGTACTCGGAATGACGTTCTTTGGCCGTAGCGCCGTTCAAAGTGTACGAAACGGGACGCCCAACATGAACCTCCTCATTACCATCGGGGCTTCCGCGGCTTTTGTGTACAGTGTTGCCGGTACGATATTTCGGCTGGGACCGTCGTATCAGTTCTACGAGACGGCGGCTGCCATCATCACCATTGTTTTTCTGGGTTACTATATCGAAGATGCCTCCATCCGGGCCACGCAGCGGATGTTGAACAGCCTGGCATCCCGTCAAAAGACCACGGCCACCATGATCGCGTTCGACGATCAGCACCAGGAAGTTCTCTTCCCGGTAGACAGCGACCAACTGCGCAGCGGCGACCTGATCCTGGTCCGTTCCGGTGATCAGGTTCCGGCTGACTGCAAGATCCTGTGGGGTGAGGCCAGTGTCAATGAATCGATCCTGACCGGAGAAAGCGTGCCGCGGGATAAAAAGGCGAAAGACGCGCTCCTCGGCGGAAGCCTGCTGGTATCCGGTACCGTCAAAGCCCAGGTAACTGCCGCAGCGGAGGATTCGGTGCTGGCCGGCATCATACGCATGGTCAGACAGGCCCAGGGGGAGAAGCCGCCGCTGCAACAACTGGCCGATCGGATCAGCGCGGTGTTTGTGCCGGTGGTCCTCGGGATTGCGCTGATCACTTTTCTGGGGAACTACATCTACTTCCACCAGGGGGGGCCGGCGTTGATGCGCAGTATAGCGGTGCTGGTCATCGCCTGCCCGTGCGCGATGGGTCTTGCCACTCCCGCCGCGATCGCCGTCGGTCTCGGCCTTGCGGCCAGGAAAGGGATCCTGATACGGAACGCACGTCACCTCGAGGCATTCCGCCACATCGGGCAGGTAATATTTGACAAGACCGGTACGCTGACAACCGGGGTGTTTTCGATCCACGGCTGGCATTCGCTGTCCCTGCCCCCGGAATCGTTTCGACGCATAGCCTTTTCGCTGGAAAAATATTCCAATCATCCCATCGCCCGCAGTATTACCCGTGAATGGAAGGAGAAGACGACGCTGCGCTGGGTCCGGGTGGAAGAGGTTAAAGGCCTCGGGATGCGGGGTGAGACGCCGGAGGGAGACATTTATTGGGCCGGCTCGCACAAGGTGGCTGCCGCGTTGACCGCCGATACCACGCACGATGTCTATGTCGTCCGGAATGAGGAGCTGCTCGGCTGGATCGACATCCGGGATACCATCCGCCCGGATGCGAAGTCCGTCGTCCGCTGGCTAAAACAAAAAGGTCTTCATACCGTCCTGTTAAGCGGCGACCGAAAGGAAACCTGTCTGAACCTCGCCCGGGAGCTGGATATCGCGGAGGTCCTTGCGGAACAGACGCCGCAGCAGAAATTGGAACAAGTCAGGATGCTCGATGGCGGGACACCCGCACTTATGGTTGGAGACGGGATCAACGATGCTCCCGCATTGGCAAAAGCCACCATCGGCATGTCGATGAGCGACTCGTCGCATCTGGCCATGGAGACGGCCGATGTGGTGTTGATGGACCAGGGGCTCAGCCGCCTGCCCGCCGCGCTGGAGCTCGGCCGATATACCTACGCTACGATCCGGGGTAATTTGTTCTGGGCCTTCTTTTACAACATCATTGCCATCCCGGTGGCGGCATTCGGGGGTCTGACACCCGCCGTCGCCGCATTGGCCATGGGTTTCAGTGACGTCATCCTGACCGCCAATTCGCTGCGGCTATACACAAAAAAACTCCCCCGGCCCGATCATGTCGACCAATAATCCCCTTCCAACCGGTGACATCCTGCTTTCGGTCCTGCGGCAGTACTGGCACTACAGCAGTTTCCGGCCGCGACAGGAAGAGATCATCCGGTCCGTGCTGGAAGGAAGGGACACGCTCGCGCTGCTTCCTACCGGCGGCGGCAAGTCACTATGCTTCCAGGTGCCGACGCTTGCCCGTCCCGGCATTTGCCTGGTGGTCAGTCCGCTGGTGGCGTTGATGAAGGATCAGACAGACAGCCTGCGGCGCAAAAATATCACCGCCTTCTTTCTTCATACGGGGATGAGCCGAAAGGAAGTAGCCAATACCCTGCAGACGGCTGCGGGCAGCAATTGCAAATTTCTGTACGTGTCTCCCGAACGGCTGGAGACCGAGCTCTTCCAGGCCTGGCTTCCTTCGCTGGATATCCGGCTGATCGCCGTGGACGAAGCCCACTGTGTTTCGCAGTGGGGATATGATTTCCGGCCTTCCTATCTCCGCATCGCCGTCCTGGGGACAGCATTGCCCGATGTGCCGATGCTGGCGCTTACTGCCTCCGCAACGCCGGAGGTAATGACCGACATCGCCGACCGGCTCGGGTTAAGCAACCCGGCTGTCTTTCGGCTGCCGTTCAGCCGGGCCAATCTTTCGTATAGTTTGTTCCGCGAAGACAATAAGCTTGGAAAGATCGGCGAGATCTTGCAAAAGGTACCCGGCGCGGGGATTGTTTATTGCAGAACACGTCGCGCCACACGCGAGATCAGCGAATGGCTCAACCGGCAGGGGATCACGGCTGCGGCCTATCATGCGGGGCTGTCGGCGGACGAGCGGGAACAACGCCAGGAGGACTGGCTAAAGGATCGGATAAGGATCATCGTTAGCACAAATGCGTTCGGGATGGGTATCGACAAGTCCGCGGTGAGGACGGTCATCCATGCCGATGTGCCGGATTCGGTCGAAAGCTATTACCAGGAATCCGGTCGGGCGGGACGGGATGGCCGTAAGGCCTATGCGGTGTTGCTCGCCACCGCTGCCGACCAGGGGCGATTGGAAGGACTTCCGGAGCTGAGGTTCCCGCCTATCGCTGCGATCCGGGAGGTATACCAGCGGCTGATGAACTATCTTCAGCTGCCCGCCGGGCAGGGCGAAGGCCAGTCCTTCGATTTCGATCTGATGGATTTCTGCCGGCGGTTCGAATGCGAGGTCTCCGCCGTAACGGACATTGTCCGGCTGCTGGAGCAGGACGGACTGCTGAGCTTCCAGCAACAGGTGTCGATGCCCGCCCGTGTCCAATTCGTTGCCGGCAAACAATCGGTATACGACTTCGAGGCGGAGCATCCGGAACTGCAGCCGCTGATCCATGGTTTGCTTCGCGGGTATGAAGGTATTTTTGAACAGCCCGTCGCTATCCGGGAGCGCCAGCTGGCCTTTGCAACCCGGACTACGCGCGAGAAATTAGGAGCCGGCCTCGCCGGGCTCCAGGCCTCGGGAATAATCGACTATACGCCGCCAAAGGATAAGCCTCAACTCTATTTTATCCGGGACCGCGTACCCGCGGAAGAGCTGTATATCGATCCGGTACAATACCGCCATCGAAAGGGGATATTTGCCGCCCGGGTGCGGGCGATGGTCCGTTATCTCGCGCTCACCGGCGAGTGCCGGAGCCGATACCTGGCTGGTTATTTTGGCGATAAGGAGGCGACCGATTGCGGAATTTGCGACAATTGTCTTGACAAACGACGGGGATAGCGGCGCTTGGCGCAGGACTGGTATAGCTGCGCTTGGCGCAGGACGGAGATACCTGCCTTTGGCGCAGGACAGGGATAGCTGCGCTTGGCGCAGGACCGGGATAGCAAGGCGGATCTCAGACTTTCTCCGCGAGGAGTTGCTTGATCTGGTCTTCCAGCTCTTTCAGCCTTCGGTTGAGTTCCGGCAGGTTTCTGCTGATCGCCTGGCTGCGCAGCGCGCTGGTATATTCGTAGGCGGGGCTGCCCGTTACGGCGCCGCCCTTTGCCTTTATCGATTTGGAAACGCCGCTTTGCGCGTTGATCCGCGCGCCGTCCGCGATTTGCAAATGACCGACGATCCCCGCCTGGCCGCCGATCATAACGCCGTTGCCGATCTTGGTACTGCCGCTAATCCCGGCCTGGGCCGCGATGACCGTATCGTTGCCGATGTCGACGTTGTGGGCGATCTGGATCAGGTTGTCGAGCTTTGCGCCTTTGCGGATAAGGGTCGATCCGATCGTCGCGCGGTCGATCGTGACGTTGGCGCCGATCTCAACGCAGTCCTCGATGCGTACGTTCCCGATCTGCGGGATCTTTGCAAAGGTGCCGTCCGGCTGCGGGGCAAATCCGAAGCCATCCCCGCCGATTACCGATCCCGCGTGGATGATCACGTTAGCGCCGATCACGCAATTGTGGTAGATCTTCACGCCCGGATGAAGCACGGTATTGTCGCCGATCCGCACATTTGTGCCCACATACACCTGCGGGTGGATCTTGACGTGGTTGCCGATCACCGTGTTTTCACCGAGATAGGCGAAGGCGCCGATAAAGACCTTGTCCCCTATTTTGGCCGATTTGGCAATGTACGACGGCTCCTGGATACCGGTCAACTGCTGTGCCTCGATCTCCTGGTATTTTGTCAGCAGGCTGGCAAAGGCCGAATAGGCGTCGGCCACCCGGATCAGCGTCGCGTTTACCGGTTGTTTCAACTCCAGGCTTTCGTTTACGATGATCGCCGAGGCGCCGGTGGTGTAGAGGTATTCTTCGTATTTCGGATTGGCCAGAAAAGACAGTTGCCCGCTGACGGCTTCTTCGATCTTGCCGAAAGCCACGACGGCGGCGTCGGGATCACCTTCGATCTTGCCATTGATCAGCAGGGCTATCTGTGCAGCTGAAAATTGCATAGTTGTTCGGTTGATTAATGTCTAATCGACAATCGATGGTTCAAATGCGCCAGTCGACGTTTCGTAGGCACAAAGATAAAATTTTTTCACCGTGCTGGATAAGGTTTGATGAATAAGCGCATTATCCACCTCGGAGATATCTCTTACCGTTCCATTTTTGAACAGAATGTTGATCCTTTCGTTCTCCGGGTCGTACGTCGTATTGACCGCCTCGCCGGTGAATACGAACCAGGCCGCTTCAGCCGGATCGATGGACAGCTCCTTCGAAACCGCCCTTCTCAACTCTTCGACGTCATTTTCATTGTAGGGGGTTGCCTTGAATCTAACTTTTAACAGTTGGCGGTTGATCAGCAGGCGGGAAAGGGTCGAGAGCACTTTATCGGGATGGGACATCCATAGCTTTACGGAGCTCATCACGTCAAAATCATCGAGGAGGCAGAATTTGTCGAGGTGTACCCAGCCTGTTATAAAGTGATCCTCGTCCGCCACATTCTTTTCCCGGAGGAAATAGTCGAGGACCGGTGACGCGGAGGTCAGCGGCACACCGGCCCTGATCAGCTCCCGGGCGCGCCCGACGATGCGTACGAGCATTTTTTCAGCGCTCAGCACCGTTTTATGGAGGTAAACCTGCCAGTACATCAGCCGGCGGGAAACCAGGAATTTTTCGATCGAATAGACCGCCTTTTCTTCGACCATCAGTTGGCCTTCGTGCACCGTTAACATTTTGAGGATGCGGTCATACCCGATCACGCCTTCGGAGACGCCGGTGAAGAAGCTATCGCGGGTCAGGTAGTCCATGCGATCCATATCGAGTTGACCCGATACGAGTGAATGAAGATAGGGCTTTGGGTACTTGTTCGTAAAAATGCGGATCGCGGTTTCCAGGCCGCCATCGAATTCCTTATTGAGGGCCTGCATAATGCCCAGGGAGAGATTTTCATGACTGCTGCCCCGGACAAGGATGTTCTCCAGCGCATGGGAATAAGGCCCATGCCCGACATCATGCAACAGGATCGCCAGTTTTACGCCAAGCTCTTCTTCCCTGGTGATATCCACTCCTTTTGCCCGCAGCTCGACGACGGCATTGCACATCAGGTGATACGATCCAAGGGAGTGGTGGAGCCGGCTATGCATCGCGCCCGGATAGACGAGGTGCGCAAACGCCATTTGCTGTATCCGCCTCAACCGCTGATAGAAGGGATGTGCGACGATCTTCAACAGGAGATCATGGTCCAGCGTTATAAACCCGTATACGGGGTCATTGATGATCTTTCGTGACAATTTCGCCATTCCGGCATGAATTTGTTAAAACGGGTTTAAACAAGCTTCAAAACTAGGTAAAATTGGCCAGGACTTTGTAGTTTGTGGCATATGGCATTAGCAAAGATACTCTGGGTTGACGATGAAATAGAAAGCCTCCACTCCCAGATCCTATTCCTTGAAAATAAGGGGTACGAAGTAAAAGCGCTGACCAACGGGTTTGATGCAATCGACTTCGTAAGGGAAAACCCCGTCGACGTGGTCCTGCTTGACGAAACGATGCCCGGTATTACGGGACTGGAAACCCTGGCCAAGATAAAAGAGAACAATCAGCAGACCCCTATCGTGCTGATCACCAAAAACGAGACGGAGAATCTAATGGATGAAGCCATCGGCAGCCAGATCACCGACTACCTGATCAAACCGGTCAATCCCAACCAGGTGCTGCTCAGCCTGAAAAAGATCATCGACAATAAAAGATTGGTATCCGAACGAACGACAACGGCTTATCAACAGCAGTTCCGTAACCTTTTCATGGCTCTCAACAGCAACCCGGACTACAACGAGTGGATGGACATCTACAAGAAACTGGTTTATTGGGAGCTGGAAATGGAAAAGTCGGACAGTCCCGAAATGCGGGAAGTCCTCCAGACCCAGAAGCAGGAGGCCAATACCGAATTCTTCAAATTCATTTCGAAGAACTATGCGAACTGGATCAAACCGCGATCCACGGAAAGTCCGATCATGTCGCATTCCCTGTTCCAGTTCAAAGTATTGCCTCATGTGGAGAAGGGCACCTCCACCTTTTTCATTTTGCTGGATAACCTGCGGGTCGACCAGTGGAAGGCCATACAGCCCATCTTCGCGGAGAGCTTCCGTATCCTTGAAGAGGACAGCTTCTACAGTATCCTGCCTACCGCAACCCAGTACAGCCGAAACGCTATTTTTTCGGGATTGATGCCGTTGGAGATCGAGAAACAATTCCCTTCGCTGTGGAAGAATGACGAAGAAGAGGGCGGGAAGAATCTGCATGAGGAAGAGCTCTTCCGCGCACAGCTCAGGCGGCTGAAAAAGGATCAGTTGAAATTCTCCTATACCAAGGTGCTCAACTACCAGGCCGGCCAGGATCTGGTCAATAATATTCACAACTTGCTGAATAACGATCTGAATATCGTCGTATACAATTTTGTCGACATGCTCAGTCATGCGCGAACGGAAATGGAAGTGCTGAAGGAACTCGCCGGGGATGAGATCAGTTATCGGAGTATCACCGCCAGTTGGTTCGAACATTCGCCGCTGCATCAGGCGCTGAAAAAGATCGCCGACAAGAAGATAAATCTCATTCTGGCCACCGATCACGGAAGCGTCCGTGTCAAGACACCGTACAAGGTGATCGGGGACAAGCAAACTACGGCTAACCTGCGGTACAAGCACGGTCGCAACCTTAACTACGAGCCTAAGGAAGTGCTGGCATTCCGGGACCCTAAGGAAGCCGGCCTGCCCGTTCCGACCGTGAATTCCTCCTTCATTTTTGCGAAAGGGGACGGGTTCCTTTGTTACCCGAATAACTACAATTATTACGTCAACTATTATCGCAACACGTTTCAGCACGGCGGGGTCAGCCTGGAAGAAATGATCATCCCCATCGTCAGGATGGCCAGTAAGGGGTGATGTGGATAAAATGAGGATCGGCGGTACCGCATGCAGGCGGTTATGTAGTAACTTTACACAGATGAGGTATACACAAACCACACTCGAAAAGATTGAAAGAATACTCGACGAAGCGGAATATATCGTTCGCTACGAGAGGGGCAATTTTCAGAGCGGCTATTGTATCCTGGAACAGCGAAAGGTAGTGGTGCTGAATAAATTCCTGCCCCTGGAAGGACGGATCAGCACGCTTATCGATATCATTCCCCAGCTAAAGATCGATCCCGTCACACTCAGTTCCGAAGCTCGCCGTATATACGAAGAGGTGCTGGCTGCCAGCCTTATTCCGTAACTTCGCGCCGTGAGCCATCCGCCAATCAAAATCACGTTCCTGGGCACGGGCACGAGCACCGGCGTTCCGATGGTAGCCTGTCCATGCGCCGTTTGCGCCTCTACCGATCCAAAGGATAAACGTCTCCGCTCCAGTATCCTCATCCAGTCCGCTTCGACAACGCTTGTGATCGACACTACGCCGGATTTTCGCTATCAGATGCTCCGTGCCGGTATCCGCCGGCTCGATGCGGTTGTCTATACGCATCCGCATAAAGACCACCTTGCCGGCCTCGACGACGTGCGGGCCTACAATTTTTTTCAACGCCGGGCAATGCCCCTGTATGCCAACGCGATGACGCAGGAGAGTATCGTCCGCGAGTTTCCTTATGCCTTTGCCGACACCAAATATCCCGGGATCCCGGAACTGGAACTGCACCATATCGACAAGGAACCGTTCACCGTTGGGGATATCACGCTTATTCCTATTCATGTATGGCATATGAAGATGCCCGTTCTTGGTTTTCGCGTCGGCGATTTTACTTATATCACCGATGCCAACCGGATCGATGAAAGCGAAAAGGAAAAGATAAAAGGCAGCCGTCAGATCGTTCTGAATGCCCTTAGACATGAAAGGCATTTGTCGCATTTTTCGCTAAAGGAAGCAATCGATGAGGTCGACCAGCTCGATATCCCCCAAGCCTGGTTTACGCATATCAGTCATCAGTTGGGCAAACATGCGGAAGTCGAGCCCGGCCTTCCGAATAACCGGCATTTGGCGTACGATGGCCTGGTGCTGGAAATATGAACGGGCCATTAAACTTTTGGCAGGATGTTCGGTCTATTATCTTACACAAATCGTATATATGAGAAAAATAGCGATCATCTTTTCGGCTGTTCTGTTGTCATCCACCGGTATCCTCGCTCAAACCGCTGTCGAGCTGGTTCCCCAGGTCGGTTACAGCTTTGCGGAAAGAAACGATTTCTTTAACACCTATGGCAGAATCGAAGGCGGACTGAATCTCGGCGGTGCGATCAATTTCAATATCAATCGAAATGTGGGGATCGAAGTCCTTTACAATCATACGTCCGGGAATTCGGGTGTCTACTACTACGGATATGACGGCGGGAATCAGATCAACGGCGGGCAGCTTCATCAGGATTTTATCATGGCCGGTCCCGTATTTTCCGGCAATATCCCGAACTCAACCGTGCGGCCTTTTCTGGGCCTGCTGCTGGGCGCCGATATCATGACGCCGGCGCCGACTTGGCCATCAAACAGCTATTTCGCGGCGGGATTCCAGCTCGGGACGAATATCTATATTTCGCCCAGGGTGGGAATTCAGCTCAAAGCGCAATTGCTCTCGCCGGTGGGTTCGGCGGCGGGGGCGTTCTATTACAACAACTATTATGGCGGCGGCATCGATCCCAATCAATCCACGGTTCAGTTTACCCTTGGCGGCGGACTGATCATCGGTCTGGGCCGGGTGCTTCCACAGCCACGGCCTCATCCGGTATATCGCCGGCCAAGACCCCGTTATTACCGGTACTATTGATTTTGATCCATACTCCAGCAAGTCAGCCCGCTCCTGCATCCGCAGGAGCGGCTTTTTTTGCACGCCGGGCCCGGGAGGCCGGAAAAATGTTCGAAAGACTAACAATCGTTAGTTTTGAATCAAATTTATTTCTACCTTTACAAAAGGAAACGCCACCCCTAGGCGTTAGATAATGATTGTTTGCCAAGTGTTACCAGGCAATAGCCTTCCGGTTGTTGCCTGGTTCTTTTTAACCGGACATTTTAAAAACGCATGCTGAAATGGAATTCTCAACGGAAGAACTTACCCGGCAGGTGGGCCAGACGGCCCGGGATTTCGCCAATCAGGCCATCCGCCCGCACGTCATGCGGTGGGATGAGGAGCAACATTTTCCGCATGAATTGTTCAAGGAGCTAGGCCGGCTGGGCATGATGGGGGTGGTGGTGCCCGAGGCCTATGGCGGGTCCGGGCTCTCTTACACCGAATACGTCACGATCATCGTGGAGATCGCAAAGGTATGCGGCGGCATCGGTCTGAGCCTGGCGGCGCATAATTCCCTTTGTACCGGGCATATCCTGGCGTTCGGTTCGGAGGAGCAAAAGAGAAAATATTTACCCGGTCTTGCGTCCGGACAGTCGCTCGGCGCCTGGGGGCTAACCGAAGCCGGAACCGGCAGCGATGCAGGAAATATGCGGTGCACGGCGGTAAGGGAGGGGGATGAGTGGGTGCTCAACGGGACAAAGAACTGGATCACTCACGGCATCAGCGGTGATATTGCGGTCGTCATCGCAAGAACGGGAGAACCCCGCGCGCGCAATAACGCTACCGCGTTTGTCGTAGAAAGAGGCACTCCCGGTTTCAGCGGGGGAAAGAAAGAAAACAAACTCGGGATGCGAGCCAGCGAAACGGCGGAGATGATCTTCGATGAGTGCCGGATCCCCGTTGGTAACCAACTGGGAGAGGTCGGTGAAGGGTTCCGCCAGGCGCTTGCCGTTCTTGACGGCGGTCGCATTTCCATTGCGGCGCTTTCGCTGGGTATCGCCAGGGGTGCGCTGGATGCCGCGCTCAACTATGCGAAGGAGCGTCATCAGTTCGATCAGCCCATAGCGAATTTTCAGGGAATATCCTTCAAGCTGGCCGATATGGCCACCGAGATCGCCGCTGCCGAATTGCTGACTTTTCAGGCCGCGGACCTCAAGAACAAGCACCTGCCCATGACCAAACAAGCCGCGATGGCGAAATATTATGCCAGCGAGGTGGCCGTCAGGACCGCTACCGAAGCAGTCCAGATCTTCGGCGGTTACGGCTATACCAAGGACTTTCCGGTGGAGAAATATTATCGTGACAGCAAGCTCTGTACGATCGGCGAGGGAACCAGCGAGATCCAAAAGATTGTGATCGCGCGCGAGGTGCTGAAGGGCTAAAGGAGGGAAAAGGGCTCACGTCGGTGATGCGCGCTACGGCATAAAATCTTCTTCCGCTTTCGATCCGTATTTGTCGAATAGTTTATCGATCGCGCCGGCAAATAAAGGAAACTTCTCCTTGGTGAAATTTTTGATGACCTCGATGGCTTTATGGGCTTGTTCTTCGGTCAGCCCTTGCGCCATTAATTTTTCGATGAGTTCCTGCATGGTTAGGCCACTTTCAGCAGATTCATTTTGCTCTTGTCGAACTTCTTTTGCGCGTACTCCAGGTCGAGATGAAACTTTTCTTCCTTTCCGGAGGGGAGTTCGAACATGGCATCGGTCAAAATGCTCTCGCAGATGCTCCGCAGCCCCCGGGCGCCAAGCTTGTATTCGACGGCCTTATCCACCATGAAATCCAGCACATCCGCGTCGAAGGTCAGCTGTATGCCCTCCAGTTCGAACAGCTTTTTATATTGGCGGATCAACGAGTTCTTCGGTTCGGTAAGGATCGAACGCAAGGTGGTTTTGTCAAGGGGGTTGAGATGGGTTACGACGGGAAGTCGCCCGAGCAGTTCGGGGATCAGGCCAAAGGATTTGAGGTCGGGGGCATTGACGTACTGCAGCAAGTTCTTCTTTGCCGCCTCCTGTTGCTCCTTGTTGACATTGAAGCCGATGGCATTCGTGTTGATCCGGCGGGCGATGATCTTGTCCACGCCGTCAAAAGCGCCGCCGCAAATAAAGAGAATATTCTGGGTATTGACCTTGATCAGCTTTTGTTCGGGATGTTTGCGGCCGCCTTGCGGGGGCACCAGCACATCGGTCCCTTCCAGCAGTTTCAGCAGTCCTTGTTGAACGCCTTCTCCGCTCACGTCACGCGTGATCGACGGATTGTCCCCCTTACGGGCAATCTTGTCTATTTCGTCGATATAGACGATCCCTCTTTCCGCGGCCGGCACATCGTAATTACAAACCTGCAGCAGCCGGGTAAGGATGCTTTCCACATCTTCACCGACATAGCCCGCTTCTGTAAAAACGGTGGCGTCGACGATAGCGAACGGGACGTTCAGCAGCCTTGCGATGGTTTTAGCGAGAAGGGTCTTACCCGTTCCGGTCTCGCCGACCATGATGATATTGCTTTTTTCTATTTCGACTTCGTTCTCGACCACCTTTTGTTGCAGTCGCTTGTAGTGATTGTAGACCGCAACTGCCAGGACCTTTTTGGCATCGTCCTGCCCGATAACATATTCATCGAGGATACGTTTGATCTCCGCCGGCTTTTTTACCGTTAGTTTAAAGGAGCTGCTGCCGGCAGAATCTTCCCTGATCATCAATTCCTGCTGGATGATCTCCTGCGCATGTTCGACACAATTCTCGCAAATATGTCCCTCCTGGCCGGCGATGAGGATCTTGACCTCATCCCGGTTACGGCCGCAAAAGGAACAATGCAAGGTATTTTTCGCCATAGCTACAAAGTTACCCAACTTATTCGATTCTCCCAGTATGTGGGGAAAAAGGATAAGCGCTAATAATCAGCCTGTTATGCTAAATTTGTTCGTAAAGTTGATCCACGATGCCATATTCGATGGCTTCTTTCGCGTCCATCCAGTAATCGCGGTCAAAATCCTTCAGGATCTGGTCCACTTTCTTCCCGCAATTGTCCGCCAGGATCCTGGCGCTGACATCTTTGACCCGCTTGGTTTGTTTGGCCGTAATCTCCAGGTCGATGCTCACGCCCTGCATATATCCGCCGAGGCTCGGCTGATGGATCATGATCTCGGAATGCGGATAGACGAATCTGCGGCCCTTTACGCCGCCGCTCAGCAGGATCGAGCCCATCGAAGCGGCGAGACCCATACAGATCGTGCTGACCGGGCTCTTCAACATCCGCATCGTATCATAGATGATCATGCCGGAAGTCACTACTCCCCCCGGACTGTTGATAAAGAACTTGATCTCTTCCCCCGGCTTGTCCGCATCCAGCAGCCGCAGCTTGGTGACGACTTCCCTCGCCGTCTTGTCATCCACGGCTCCCCACAGTTCTACCGTCCTGTTCTCGAAAAAATATTTCTCCATCTTCTTCGCCAGCATCCCGAGGTCTGGTCCTTTCTCCTCTTTGGGTTCCTTTTCGTCGGGTTCGTCATCATTGAGGCGGTTCGGGTTGATCAAATATTTCGAATAGTTCATGTTGTCATTATTTATATGTGGTTGGTATCTCGGAATTGAAGGCGTATCAATTCGAATCCTTCTCTTTCCGCGGGTTCTGGAGCAGCACCTCATCTACGAGACCATATTCTTTCGCTTCCAGCGCGGTAAGCCAGTAGTCGCGGTCGCTGTCCTTCTCCACCTGTTTTAGTGTTTTACCGGTATGAAAAGCGGTGATCTCGTACAACTCTTTGCGCAGTTTCCTTATCTCGGCAACGGTGATCTCGATATCCGAGGCCTGGCCGCCGATGGCGCCGCTGGGTTGGTGCATCATGACGCGGCTGTGTTTGAGCGCCGTACGCTTGCCTTTGGTGCCGGCGCACATGAGGACCTGGCCCATGCTTGCCGCCATCCCGATACAGATGGTTGCCACATCCGGTGTGACGTATTGCATGGTATCATAGACGCCAAGACCCGAGTATACGCTCCCACCGGGGCAATTTATATACATCTGGATATCGCGGTGACGATCGGTGCTGTCGAGGAATAGCAGCTGGGCCGTGATGATATTGGCGACCTCTTCATTGATCGGATAGCCGAGGAAGATGATCCGGTCCATCATCAGCCGGCTATAGACGTCCATCACGGCGACGTTCATGGGCCTTTCCTCGATGATGTTCGGTGTGAGATTGGTAACGAGGTATTTGTTATAGTCGTTCAATGTATTACTCGAAATACCCCGGTGTTTCACAGCATATTTCTCGAATTCGTTTGCTGGAGTCATAATCGTATTTTTCAATGTTTTAATGCCTGTTCTGATTTCTTTGGACAGCTAACTCCTTTCAAATCTCCGTCCAAACTTTCAAACTGCCAAAAAACTGACAGAGTTGCAGTCCACGGCGACCGCCAAATTATGCGCCGATAAAAAAACCCCGATCGATGATCGGGGTCAATGTGCGGCTTTCTAGTGATGATGATGTTGATGTTCTTCCAACAGATGCCGGAATTCCTCCCGGCTGATCGGCTTTTCCGTGGGGTGGACCCGGGTCCGCGCCCAGGCAAATACTTTTTCGGTCCGGATCCGGTGAACGGTATCCTCCACGAATTTCCGGTCCTGCATCATCCGTTGTACATAGTCGGCGACCCAGGGTTGCTCATCCGCGCCGGCCTGCATACCCATGTATCCAAACAGCTGTTGCCGCGCGAAGTCCCGGATATCGTCCTGGCTGACCTCGATGCCGTTGTCGGCGACGACCTTGTCGACGATGAGTGTCCACTTCAGCTGATCCACAAAGGCCGGGAACTCTTCTTCGACCTCCGCCGGGCTTTTTTGTTTGTCGCCGCCTGTCAGCATCCACCGCTTGAGGAAATCCTCCGGGAAGTCGATCTTCGTGTGATCCAGCAGGATATGATACAAAGCATGCTGCAATTGGTTGCGGCTTTGATTGTCCCAGTGAGCCTGGATCTCGTCTTTTACCGCGTCCCGGTAGGCTTCCAGGGTGGTGATGTTTGCCGTTGGGTAGGCTTTCTTAAAAAAAGGCTCATCCAATTCGGCTTTTTCCACCCATCCGATCTTTGTGATCGCGACCCGAAAATATTTATCAGCGGCTGCCGGATCTTCCTTTGGAAGGCCCAGGTCACCGAGGACCCATTCCCGCTCCTTTTCATCAAATGCCTGTGAAGGCTGGAGGAGGACCGAATCCCCTTTCTTCAGGCCGATCCATTTCGGCCGGGTGGGTTCGTTAAAATATTTGACGAGCAGGGAATTGTCTTTTTCAATGCCGCCTGGTACCGGGTCGCCGGCTGCGTCGGTTTCGGTAAAATGAAGGTTCAGCACGTTCTCGTCGTTCGTCACCGTTTCCGGCTCCGTCATTTTGCCATTCCGGGTTTGTTGGCGGGCGACCTCTTCATCGATCATCTCCGGGGTCACCTGCACCTTGTAGAAGGTCAATGCAGCCGTTCCCAGATCCGCCAGGTTAAATGCGGGTTTCAGCCCGATCTCAAAGGCAAAGGAATAATCCGACGGATTGCTCACGTCGATCTGCCGGGCATCATTTTCCGGCAATGGCAGCGGCTGGGCGAATATTTCGAGCTTTTCATTCGACATATAGGTCGTCAGCTCCTTTTCTACCGTTCTTAACACCTCATCGGTCAGGACCGAGCTACCGTACATTTTCTTTATCAGGCCCGGAGGCACCATACCCTTCCGGAATCCGGGGATATTCGCTTGTTTACCATATTGTCTAAGGGCCTTTTCAAAAGACGGCAGGTAATCGCCTTTGGAAATGCTGACGACGATCTTGTCTGTCAGAAGCCCGATATTCTCCCTCGTTACAGTTGCCATGTTTGTCCCGATTTAAAAGCGGGGGGCAAAGGTAGGCAATTTTTTTTATCGACGGCCGGGATAACCCAGGGCGCCGGCAACTCAGGCGCCGAAATTATCGACCGGTGACCGTCGTATCGCGGATGGTCGTGTCCCGCGAAGGCCCCGCGGCCGAGCCTGGCGCCCCGGTCGAATCGGTCTTCGGGGTAAAAGCCGACGGATGTTCCTTGTAATAGTTGTAGGCAAACCCGGCGCCCAGGACAAGAACAATCACGATGATCACGGTGATCAATGCATTGCTTCGCGGTCGATCGGTCCTTGCCGTCTCCCAGGGAAAATGCCGGATCCCGAGCGCATGCTTCACCTCCAGGCCGGCCGGAATTGTGGCGCGGATGCCGTCCGAATGTGTCTTGATCCAGGCTGCAAGCCCCTGACTTTCCACCTGATGCGTACTCAGATGGCGGCCAATCGAATCCAGCGCCGCAAAGCTTACCACGCCGGCTATAAATGAAGCGGAAGGCAGACCGATCGCGGCGAAGCGGCTTATCTCGCCGACCACACCGTCATACCGCATCCGAAGAAGTTCCTTTGCGTATTCAATGCCCCGGTTGAGTAAAACACTACCGGGCAAAAGACCGCCGGGGCTGATCGTCAGTTCGTGCATCTCACCAAAGAAATCCCCGGTTACCGCCCGTTGGGAGAGTTCCCGGATATTGGCCATCGAGTCGGGGTAAGCCGATTTATGGAGGATATCCGTCAGTATCAGTGGAAGTGCGCCGTTGATGCCTTTTTGCACCCCGTTGTCCGTCTCCCCCAGGAGAACGGCAATTTTTTTGACTATGTCGGCAGTGAATGCCGATCTTACGGAGTCGATTAGTGTTGCTGACATGGTAGTTGTTTCCCGGATAGGATTCAATTACAATGCCACCGGCCGGTCTGCTGTGCGGATGATAGGACTCGAACCTACATGCCTTGCGGCGCCAGATCCTAAGTCTGGTGCGTCTGCCAATTTCGCCACATCCGCCTTTGCGGTCTTTCCCACTTAATTCATTGTCTGCCAGCGGTATGAACCATCGCCCGGTTGCGGGATCCGCCCGGAGGGAAAGCGTGCAAAGCTAGGCTTTTTTTCGTAAATTCGTAGACGATGGACATGGAATCAGTCGCTGCAATACCGAATTACAATCTTACGGAAGACCAGGAAAAAAAGCTCATTTTAAGGGAGTACAGGGCCTTGCTTCGGTCACTAAAACCCAAGCTCAAGACCGGCGACAAGGAGCTGATCCGCTCCGCTTTCGAAATGGCCGCCGACGCGCACAAAACGATGCGGCGGAAAAGCGGGGAACCGTATATCCTCCATCCGCTTGCCGTAGCGCGCATTTGCTCGGAGGAGATCGGCCTCGGCGTCCGTTCCACCATTTGCGCCCTGTTGCACGACACCGTCGAAGACACCGACATCACCCTCGAAGATATTGAACGGGAATTCAGCAGCGAAATCGCGCGGATCGTGGACGGATTGACCAAAATTTCCAATGTCGTCGACGTCAATGCGTCCCGCCAGGCGGAGAACTTCAAGAAGATCCTGCTCACGCTGACCGATGATCCGCGGGTCATCCTGATCAAGCTGGCCGACCGCCTTCACAACATGCGCACCCTCGACAGCATGAAACGGGAGAAACAACTCAAGATCGCTTCAGAGACCGTCTATGTCTATGCCCCGCTCGCCCACCGGATGGGATTGTATACCATAAAGACGGAGCTCGAGGACCTGGCGATGAAGTATCTCGAGCCGGAGGAGTACCGGGAGATCGCCCGGAAGCTGTCCGAGACCAAACGGGAGCGTTCGCGCTATATCAACGAATTTGTAAAACCCTTAAAGGATAAGCTGGAAAAAGCGGGATTCAACTTTGACATTTATGGCCGGCCCAAGAGTATCCATTCGATCTGGAACAAGATGCGCAAAAAAGGGGTCGCCTTTGAGGAGGTATATGACTTATTCGCCATCCGGGTCATTCTCAATTCGCCGCTGGAGAAAGAGAAAGAAGATTGCTGGAAGGTGTATTCCCTGATAACCGACGAATACAACCCTTCTCCAGAGCGCTTACGCGACTGGTTAAGCAACCCCAAATCCAACGGGTATGAAGCCCTTCACACCACGGTCATGGGTCCGCAGGGGAAATGGGTGGAGGTGCAGATCCGTTCGCGGCGGATGAATGAGATCGCGGAGAAGGGTCTTGCGGCCCATTGGAAGTATAAAGAAGGTCCCGCGGACGAAAGCAGATTTGACAAGTGGTTCCAGCAGATCCGGGAGGTACTTAACACCGAGGATAACGATTCGATCGACTTCCTCCAGGATTTCAAAACCAGCTTCCTCGCGGAAGAGATCTATGTCTACACGCCAAAGGGGGATGTGAAAATGCTCCCGGTCGGTTCGACCGCACTCGATTTTGCGTTCTCCATCCACAGCGCCATAGGCGTGCAATGTATTGGCGCCAAAGTCAATCACAAGCTCGTTCCCATCAGCCACAAGCTCCGAAGCGGCGATCAGGTGGAGATCATCACGTCGAGCAAGCAGCGGCCGACGGAGGACTGGTTGGGTATTGTCGTGACGGCCAAGGCAAAAAGCAAGATCAAGGATGCGCTGAAGGAAGAAAAAAGGAAGATCGCCGACGAGGGGAAGTATATCGTACAGCGAAAGCTGGAGCATTTCGGCGCCGCCTACAACCAGCACAATATCGATGTACTTACCGCCTGGTACAAATTGAGTTCTTCCCTCGATTTCTTTTATCAGGTGTCGGTCCGCAACATCGATCTGAAGGAGTTGCAGGAATTCCATTTATTGGGGGACCGGCTGGAGCCGCCCAAACCAGCCAAGGCCGCAGCCGAGCAGCGGATCGGCGAGCCGGCGACGACCCACCCGGTCCCGAGAAAGGATACCGAACTGATCATTTTCGGCGAAAGCAGCGACCGCATCGTATATACGCTGGCCAATTGCTGCAAGCCCATCCCCGGTGACGACGTTTTTGGCTTTGTCTCTGTCGGAAAGGGTTTGACGATCCACCGGACCAATTGTCCCAATGCCGCCAAGCTCATGGCCAATTACGGGCATCGCGTGGTAAAGACCAAATGGGCGAAGAACAAGGAGATATCCTTCCTTACCGGTGTCAGGATCCTGGGGATGGATGACGTAGGAGTTATCAACAAGATCACCAATCTTATTTCCGGGGAACTGAAGCTAAACATCAACGCGCTGACCATTGAAGCAAAAGACGGTATCTTTGAAGGCAATATCCGGATCTACGTCCACGATAAGGAAGAATTGGAGGAGCTGGTCTCGCGGCTGATGCAACTCAATGGTATTAACAGCGTAGTTCGATATGATGCGGAGACCGCCTGAGCTTGCGGGCATGCATCCTGCCCCTTGGGGCAGCAAGTTTTTTTTAACGCATCTATTCACCTATTTTTGCCGCCTCAAAAGTCAATTGGATAATTAATGGTCGACGTCATTTTAGGCCTCCAGTGGGGAGACGAAGGAAAGGGAAAGATAGTGGACTATTTCGCGCCCCGCTATGATCTGATCGCCCGGTTTCAGGGGGGCCCGAACGCAGGGCACACGTTATACGTAAAAGACAAAAAGATCGTCCTTCATCAGATCCCGTCCGGGATCTTTCACGAAGGAACGCTCAACCTGATTGGAAACGGCGTCGTGCTCGACCCCGTAACGCTGAAGCGGGAGTGCCAGTCGGTCGCGTCCTTTGGTGTCGACTACCGCAAAAATCTTTATATCGCCCAGCGGACCCACCTGATCCTCCCGACCCACCGGGCGCTGGATAAGGCTTCGGAGATGTCAAAGGGCCTGGAGAAGATCGGAAGCACCCTCAAGGGTATCGGCCCGGCATATATGGACAAAACCGGAAGAAACGGGCTTAGGGTGGGGGACCTCCTGGACAAGACGTTCACCACGCAATACATCAAGCTCCGCCTCAAACACCAGAAGCTGCTGGACAGCCTGAATTTCCAGGAAGATATCTCCGAATGGGAAGAAGAATTTTTCGAGGCGCTCGATTTTATGCGCCAGTTCAAGATCGTCAACGGCGAATATTTTATAAACGACAAACTTTCCGGGGGCAGCACCGTTCTGGCGGAAGGCGCCCAGGGAAGCATGCTCGATGTGGATTTCGGGACGTTCCCCTTCGTGACTTCTTCGAATACCATATCGGCCGGTGTTTGCACCGGTCTGGGCGTTGCGCCCCAACGCATCCGCGACGTGATCGGGGTGAGTAAAGCCTATTGCACCCGGGTCGGGAGCGGGCCTTTTCCCACCGAGCTGGAAGATGCGACCGGCGAAGAGTTGCGAAAGACCGGAAATGAATTCGGCGCCACTACGGGCCGCCCGCGCCGGTGCGGCTGGATAGACGGGGTGGCACTGAAATTTGCATGCATGATCAACGGCGTGACAAAAATAGTGATGACGAAAGCCGATGTTCTCGATGCATTTGCGGAGCTGAAGGTCTGCACCGACTATTCGGTCAATGGGGAGAAGACCAATGAAATTCCGTTCCAGATGAACCGGTTATCCATTCAGCCGGTATTGAAATCATTTCCCGGTTGGGGATCGGATATTACGGCGGTGAAAAAATATGATCAGCTGCCGGAAAAAATGCGGGAATACGTGCAGTTCATAAACAGCTATCTGGGCGTAAAAGTTGCCTATATTTCCAATGGTCCTGGCAGGGATCAATTGATTGAAACCTGCTGAAAAACAACCTTAAAATTATTCCAAAAAAAATTTGGCGGATTAAAAACTTCGCCGAAAATTTACACTACAATCTTATTGGGCATGGCAGCAAAATCTGATAAGGAGGGAAAGGGTTCAAAGAAATCCGCGCCTCAGGTACCGAAGGATGCACCTGAAAAACCTTCGTCTAAATCCAGGAAGCAAACGGATGATGATGATGACGATGATTTGGATGACGATGATGATGCGCCCAAAGCTTCGGCAAAATCGTCCGCCAAGAGTGCGTCGAAAACCAAGAAGGAAGATGACGACGATGACGATGATGACGAGGACTATGAAGAGGTGGATGAATGGGAAAAGGTCGAAGAGGAAGAAGAATGGGACCCTGATTTCGATGAATTCGATATTCCAAAATCCAAGACGAAAAAGAGCACCGGGGGCAATACTTCCAAAAAGTCGGCGAAAGGCGGCGAAGAGGATGATCTGGGATTAGACGACGACTTTAAGGACCTCGACCTGTTCAATGAAAGCAGCTTCGACGAAGAAGAAGATGACTTCTGATGACCTTCGGTCGCGAGAGAGAAGGTTTGTCTCATTTCCCATAACCGATTTTCAGCAGACAAAACTACAGATGTTGATCTGGACGTCCCAGGTCGACATTTTTTGTTTCCTGGACAACCAGGGGTATCCGGTGTCTGCCGGGCCGTCGTTTGAATGCCTGTTGGCGGCCGGCGCGGTGGAAAGCCTCGAGGCACCCGCGGGTCAGGCTTTTTCGCGGTTGAAAGCATGGGCGAACGAACGCCGCGAATGGCTTTTCGGGCACTTCGCCTATGAGCTCGTCACGGAGACCGACGCCGGCGACCCCAACCACGTGCCAAAACCCGATCCCATCGGTTTTCCGGACCTCGCTTTTTTTATCCCGGAGACCCTCATCGAGCTCAGCGCCGGGACCATCAGGATAGGACGCTTCCAGGACGACCAGGAGACGATTTGGCGCCAGATCGGGAGTATCCCGATTGGGGCTGACCCTTCTGCCGCCGGTCCGGCGACCGTTCCGTCATTCCGGCCTCGTTTTACGCCCTTCGAGTACCGCGAGCGGGTGGCGGAGCTGCAGCAGCATATCCTTCGCGGCGACTGCTACGAAATCAATTTCTGCCAGGAATTTTATGCTCAGCCTGCCAACCTGGATCCGCTCGCCGCCTGGCGGTCCCTCAGCCAGGCCTCGCCCAATCCGTTCTCCTGCTTTTACCGGCTCCGGGACCGGTATCTGCTTTGCGCCAGCCCCGAACGATACCTGAAAAAGGCCGGCGACCGGCTTTCCGCCCAGCCGATAAAAGGGACGACGGCCCGATTTCCCGATCGGCCCGAAGCGGACGCAGCCTCCGCCCGGGAGCTTTTTTACAGTCACAAGGACCGGTCGGAAAACGTAATGGTTGTCGACCTGGTTCGGAACGACCTGTCCAGGGTTTGCCTCCCCGGCACGGTGCGGGTGGAAGAGCTGTATGGGATCTATCCTTTCCCGCAGGTCTTCCAGATGATCTCCACCATATCGGGCACGGCGGTGCCGGACCTCCCTTGGATCGATGCCATTCGGGCGACCTTTCCGATGGGGTCGATGACGGGTGCGCCCAAGCGTCGGGTCGTCGGGCTGATCGACCGGTACGAACGGTCCCGCCGCGGGATTTTCTCCGGCGCCGTGGGATATGTTACCCCCGATGGTAATTTCGATTTCAACGTAGTCATCCGGGGGTTGATGTACAACCGGTCCGATCGCTACCTCTCCTACCAGGTGGGGTCGGGGATCACGTTTTACAGCAATCCCGCCGCGGAATATGAAGAATGCCTGATCAAGGCGCAGGGGATCTTGAAGGCATTGGGCGCCTCCTGAAATATAGAAGCCGGCGGAATCTCTCCGACCGGCCTCGTATCGTACATAAACGATCTAAATCTATTTGACGGCAACCTGGGCGATATCGCCCGGGATGGTTTGCATTTGCTGCATCGATTCGGTAAGGATCTGGTATTTATTGGCTTCGAACAAGTCCATTTTGTCCGCCGGCAGCTTCAGATCATAACTGTTATTATTGCTGGTCATGACCTTGTCGAATTCGGGGTTGTAGCGGTTAAACATGGCCGAATCCATCAGCGTATACCGCATGATAACGGCAGCCAGGTACTTTCCGGAGACGACGACCGTCTTTGAGCCGGCAAGTTCCGCGGCAGTCAGCTGACGATGGAAAACGTACATCGCCGATCCTGACAACTGCTCCATGGCTTCGTCACGGGTCAGCGTGGTGACGCTCCCCTGACCTTCAAACACGTATTGGGTTCCAATAAATTTTTTGACATGTATCCGCGATTCCGCGGGCAGGTAGTATTGTAAATCCCAGAAATTCCTGCTCCCGCTCCGGCGGATCGCCTGGTAGACGTGAGCGGTGCCGGTATTGTAAGCGGCGATCACCAACAGCCAGTCACCCAATTGGTTGTAAAGGTCCTTCAGGTAGAGCGCCGCCGCGCGGGTGCTTTTAACATAATTGCGTCGCTCGTCCACATTCTTATTGACCTTCAGTCCCAGGTCGCGTGCCGTCTGCGGCATCAGTTGCCAGGGGCCGGCGGCGCCTACGCGGGAGCGGGCGGAGGACTTGAGATTGGATTCGATAACGGCCAGATATTTCAATTCTTTGGGGAGATCGTATTCTGCGAGGATCCCTTCGATCACGTTGAAATAGGGACCGCCGGTCATCCGCACCAGCTGTAATTCTTCCCAGTTTTCCTTTACATAATCCTGGATGAAGCTCAGGGCCTTGGGATTCAGCCGGGCGCCATTACTCGCCCCGACCGAAGTGGCCAGGAAAAGCTCCGAATAAAGATAGGTTTGGGGATCGGCCTTTGTAACCGCCGGGACAACCAATCGTTCGGTGTCGATGACAGCGTGGGGAAGGTCAGCTGATTGTGTCCTATCCGGGGCGGGGTACATCCATCCCGAGCCAAGCACAAGGATGACGACGCCCAACAATAAAAGCCTCTTGTTGCACATTGTGTCCAACGTTTTAGATAGTAAACGGCCCCTATCGGCGTCTACAATCTTTCATAGGTTCGGACCAACGGGAGATTGCTTGCAAAAGCCATCAACCAAAACGGATCAGTTATAGTGAATCGCTTCAAATCTCTCAGTCACCATAGAGTAGGATTTTCGTAGGACTTTATTGTTGCATCATTTGATGCGAGAACTGAAGCAAAGATAACTCTTTCATTCGGCTTGTCATAGCTTGGATACCAAAAGGCATGCCACTTGTATGGGTAAATAAGGGAAGGGAAATGCCGGGGATGCCGGTGAGATTGGCATAAACGGTATATATATCAGCGAGATACATAGCAATAGGATCACTCATCTTTTCCCCGAGCTTAAAGGCGGGACCCGGGGAGGTGGGGAGGACCAGGATATCGAAATCCTTGAACAGCAGGTTGGTATGATCGACGAGTAATTTGCGCACCTGTTGGGCCCGGGTAAAATAAGCGTCATAGTAGCCGGCGCTTAACACAAAGGTTCCCAATAAGATACGTCTCTTGACCTCCCGGCCGAAGCCTTCCGAGCGGGTTCGCTTGTAAAACTCTGTTAATTCAAGATCCCGGCCGGGAGACCGGTATCCATACCGAACGCCGTCAAACCTGGCCAGGTTGGAGGAAGCCTCTGCCGTGGTGAGGACATAGTAGGCGGGGACGATGTAGTCAAACAGGTCAAAGTCAACTGCGACCACCGTATGGCCGGCCTGTTGCCATTCTTCCAGGCGGCCCAAAATGGCGTCGCGGATCTCGGGATCAAGCCCTTTGTGGTCCAGGGCTTCTTTGAAATAGGCGATCCGGTACCTGGCGGGTTGCGGGTGGAACCGGGGAATTTCCGCCCGGGCGACGGTGCTGTCAAAATCATCCGGTCCCGCGATCACTTCCAACACGCGGCCGACATCGGAAACCGAGCGCCCGAAGATGCCGATCTGGTCAAAGGAAGAGGCATAGGCGATCAGTCCGTACCGGGAAACGCGCCCGTACGACGGTTTCAATCCGACGACGCCGCAGAAGTCCGCCGGTTGGCGCACCGATCCGCCGGTGTCGCTACCCAGGCTTACCATAGCCAGCCCCGCCTGAACCGCGACAGCGGAGCCGCCGGACGATCCACCCGGGACCCGCTCCCGGCAACGGGCGTTCAAGACGTTGCCATAAGCCGAATTTTCATTCGTCGATCCCATTGCGAACTCGTCGCAATTGTTCCGGCCGATGATGACCGCTTCTTCCGCCAGCAATCTTTCCACGGCGGTGGCGCTATAGATGGAAGTGAAACCGGCGAGGATACGGGAAGCTGCGGTCATCCGGTGACCCTGCCAGGCGATAACGTCTTTTAGTGAGATGATCACGCCATGCAGCCTGCCCATCGGCGCGCCCGATCTTCTTTTTTCGTCCAGCTCTTTTGCGCGCTGCAGCGCTTCTTCGCCGTAGACTTCGAGAAACGCATTGAGCGCCGACTGTTCGCGGATCTGCTCCAGGTAGTGAAGGACGGCGACCCGGCAGCCGTCGGGGTTATGCTCAAGCCACGAATGATAGGATCCTATGGACGTGAATGTAAACATGGTTATTGCCACTCCGCCTTCTCCTCCAGTTTCTCTCTTTTTTCCACCCGCACGCAGAGCACGATGCTGATCTCATACAGCAGCATCAGGGGCAGCGTGACCACGATCTGGCTGAGCATATCCGGCGGGGTAATAATCCCTGCGACGATCAGCATGATCAGGATGGCGTATTTCCGCACCCGGCGCAGATATGCCGAGCCGACCACACCCACCTTTGCAAGAAAATACATGACCAGCGGGAGTTGAAAGGCCAGTCCCGCGCCAAGGATCAGCGGGGTGATGGTGTTGAAATAATTCCCTACCGTCCAGGTGTTCGCGATCTTCGGGTCCAATGAAAAATTGGAAAAGAAGTTGATGGTGTAGGGCGCGATGATAAAATAGCCGAACAGAACGCCGAGGAAGAACAACAGGGAGACCCAGAAGATCACGCCCCTTGTATTCCGCAGCTCATTCGGTTTAAGCGCCGGTTTGGTGAATTTCCAAAACTGCCAGAACACATAGGGGAAGGCGATGATAAATCCGCCGATGAGCAGCACGTTGAAATAAATATTGAACTGACCGGTCACCTCGGTGCTGATCATCGTGACATGGATATTCGTCATGCACAGTTTTGTTCCCAGGCCCAACCGCCGGCTGAGTTTGCATAAATTCGTATAGGTCCAGAAATCGGGATTGGTCGGCCCCATGAGCACCCGCTGGACGATGAATTTATTGTATATCGCGATAACGATGGCCCCGATCGCCACGGCCAGTGCCGATTTGAACAAATGACCGCGCAATACGTCCAGGTGCTCGATAAAGGACATCTCCTCTGCCGAACCGGCCTTTGTCCTTCGCTTGAATAATTTCATGGAGTAAAAAAATACAGAATATAAAATTACTTCATTGCGCTAACGCAAAAAAAAGAAAACCCCGCAAATACAACTGCGAGGTCTGACTACCCGATAACGAGTAATAAATTAGTTGCTGCGAACCGATGGATCCGACGAAACCGGCTTCGTCGCCTGATTCGTGTTGGCTGTAGATGACGGCGTCGCGGAAGTCGTTTTACGGTCCTCATTCACGTGATCTTCTATCTCCCGTTGGACATTGTCTTTTGCATCCTTGAACTCGCGAATTCCCCTTCCCAGACCACGCATCAACTCGGGGATCTTTTTCCCGCCAAACAACAAGAGCACGACGAGTGCTATCAAAATAATATGCGGCCCACTGAATAAATCTCCCATAACTACATTTTAGTACCTCTAAAGGTAAGCAGATAAATTGACAACAAAAATATAAATTGACCCCGCCCGGCTTAATGCGCCATCCTCTTCTCCTTGATCCGGGCGCTCTTGCCGCTGCGGTCGCGTTGAAAATACAATTTGGCGCGGCGGACCCGGCCTACCTTGTTCAGCTCAACGGACTCGATATTGGGAGAAAACAGGGGAAATGTCCTTTCCACGCCTACTCCGTCGGAGATCTTCCGCACGGTGAACGTGGCCGTATGGCCCTCGCCCTGACGTTTGATCACTTCACCTTTGAAGCCCTGGATACGCTCCTTGTTGCCTTCAATGATCTTGTAATTGACCGTGATGTTATCGCCGGCCTTGAAGTTCGGGATCTCTTTTTTTCCGGTCAGTTGTTCGTGTACAAAAGCTACAGCAGCGTTCATAAAAAACCTTTTAAAGGATTGCAAAGGTAGCGCGTTTGGCGCAAAAGTCAAAATTTATCTCGCTACGTTTACCGCTCGTTTTTCCCGGATGACCGTCACCTTGATCTGCCCCGGATAGGTCATTTCGGTCTGGATCTTCTGAGCGATCTCGAAGCTCAGTTTGTCGCTGTCCACGTCGGTTACCTTGTCCGCCTCCACGATCACGCGAAGCTCGCGTCCTGCCTGAATCGCATAGGCTTTTTCCACCCCCGGATAGGCCAATGCCAGGCTTTCCAGGTCCTTGATCCGCTGCAGGTATTGCTGCATGATCTCCCGGCGGGCGCCCGGCCTTGCGCCGCTAATGGCGTCACAGGCCTGGATGATGGGGGCGATCACGTATTGCATCTCCACCTCATCGTGGTGGGCGCCGATGGCATTCACCACGGCGGGGTTTTCACCGTATTTTTCGGCCAGCTTCATTCCCAGCAGGGCGTGGCTAAGCTCGGTTTCCTCGTCCGGCACCTTACCGATATCGTGTAAAAGTCCTGCCCGTTTGGCCAGCTTCGGGTTCATTCCGAGCTCGGCCGCCATAATGCCGCATAAATTGGCCACTTCGCGGCTGTGCATCAATAAGTTCTGTCCATAGGAAGAGCGGAAACGCATCTTCCCGACGATCCGAACCAGTTCCTTATGCAGTCCGTGGATGCCCAACTCGATCACCGTCCGCTCCCCGATCTCCATTACCTGCTCCTCGATCTGTTTGCGTGTCTTTTCCACGATCTCTTCGATGCGAGCCGGATGGATACGGCCGTCGGTCACGAGGCGCTGCAGCGACAACCGGGCGATCTCCCGGCGAAGCGGGTCAAAGGAGCTTAAGACGATGGCTTCCGGCGTGTCGTCCACGATCAGATCCACCCCGGTGGCCGCCTCTATAGCCCGGATATTACGACCTTCCCGGCCGATGATCTGGCCTTTGATCTCATCGCTTTCCAGGTTGAACACCGTGATGGAATTTTCGATAGCCTGCTCCGCGGCCGTCCGCTGGATGCTTTGGATGATGATCTTCCGGGCTTCCTTATTGGCTTTTTGCTTGGCGTCGTCGATGATCTCCTGCTGCAGGGCCAGCGCCCTTGTCTGGGTCTCCTGACGAAGGCTTTCGATCAGTTGCGTCCTGGCCTCATCGGCAGTCAGGGCGGCAATCTTTTCGAGGCGGCGAATATGTTCTTCCTGGTGTTTTTCGAGTTCGGTCCGCTTCAGGTTTACCACTTCGATCTGGCGGGTCAGGTTCTCCTTGATCGTATCGTTGTCTTTTGCCTGTTTGTCGAGGTTCTCCAGCTTCTGGTTGATGCTCTGCTCTTTTTGCTTGATCCTGGATTCCGCGTCGTTGATACGCCGGTTCTTCTCCATTACCTCCTTGTCATGTTCCGCCTTCAACTGGACGTTTTTCTCCTTGGCCTCCAGCATTTTTTCCCGTTTCAGGTTCTCGGCTGCCACCTGCGCGTCGGCCACGATCTTTTTAGCTTGAGCATTCGCCTCGTCGATCTTTTTCTGCGTATTTTTTGCAAAAACGAACTTCCCGACTATTATCCCAAGTACCAGGGCGACAGCTCCGGCAATGTATGTTTCCATCGATTATTTGTTTAAATCGTTCACAATCAGAAATTTATGAGTGTGCCCGGATTGTATGAAAATAGATATGCGCATGGACCCGCGGGTCCATTTAGCGTTAGTTGGCGAAGATACGGGAAAATCTTATTTTATAAGGCCTTGTCTAATTGCTGTTCGATCCGGCTCAGGGCCTCTGAAATGGGGGCATTCAGCCCTCCCTGGTTTGCCGGAAGCGCCTGGGTGGCGTACCAGAGCAATACCATGGCAATATAGTCCTGCATGTCCCGGCCCGCGAACTGGGTCTTATATTCAAGAATCTTGTCATTTATCGTCTTTAATGTCTTCCTGACGATCTCCTCATCCGGTGGTTCGATCTTGATCCGGTAAGTGCGATCACCTATCACCACATTAATTGTCATTAAATCTTGCATAGATCAAATAGTTGTTATATATTTATCCACACCTTGTGCATAAGTGAATCGGAACGGAGGCTGTTGATCGCATAAACGATTAATTCATTACCTGATATTAAACTATTGTTTGCTCACCAATACCCTATATAAAAACTACAGCAGCCATGTTCCTAAAAGTCAAATCCCCCGTTTTTATCGACCACCTGACATTCCAGGTTGGCGAAACTCAGAAATGCATGTTGCGCGCCGTTCTCCGCGATGATACCGGGATCGTATGCAGCGCGTTGGAGACCGAGGTTGAGAAAGACCAGCAGGAGCTGGACTGGAACGGCCTCAACGATTTGCCATACGGCGTGTATACCCTGGAGATCTTCAGAGGTCAGGACGAAATGAAACTGCGCCTCGTAAAAAGAGTTTGACCGGCTCATTCCCCTAACATCGCGATGCACCGGTCAATTTCCCGGATGTACTGACCCAGTCTTTTCTCCAACTCCCTTTTTTCCCCTTCGCTCATTGCCGTTTTAGATACCCTAAGGACCTCAACCTGTTGTTTCAATTGCTCGAGCCGTTTAATATCATCGGCCTGGCTTTCCTGTACCCGTCGCAGATCTTCTTTCAGTTTCCCGTTTTCTTTTAAAAGGACGTCCCGTTGCCGGAGCAATTGCTGCAGCTTATCCTGGATACGTTGGACCTGGTTGGCCACCTGGTTATCTTCGCTCATACGTGAGTTGAATTCAGGTCGGGGGGTTAGGGGTCGATGAGCGCTTTGAGCGCCTATTTCCGGATCTCTGCCTGCACTTCCTTTTCGAGCACGGTCATGATCTTGCCGACCATTCCGTCAATTTCCTTGTCCGTCAGGGTTCGTTCTTCATCCAGAAAAGTCAGGCTTAATGCCAATGATTTCTTGTCCGAACCCAGCTTCTCACTTTCAAATATATCGAAAAGCTTTACTTCCCGCAATTTGTCCAGCCGGGCGCCGTGGATCGCTTTTTCCACGCTTGCATACGGCAGGCCCTTTCCGACCAACATCGCCAGGTCGCGATAAACCGGCAATTGGCGGGGCAGTTCCCTGAATTCGATCTTCCTGGCGGCGGCCAATGCCATGAAGCTATCCCAGTGAATGTCTGCGAACAGCACGTCCTGACGGATGTCGAATTGCCGGAGGACTTCCGCATTTACCATACCCGCTTTCAGGAGAGGGGCCCCGGTTCCCGGGCTTACGGCGAGCCCCATGACCAGCTTCGTGTCGCTCAAGTCGCTCCAACCGCTGAATTCAAGTCCCATCAATTCGAAAAGCCGTTCGCAGCAGCCTTTCAAATAGTAGAAATCGGCCGGTTTTCCCTTTTCTTTCCAGCCGTCTTCGGCAAGATTTCCCGTAAGGTAGAGACAGAGATGATTTACCTCCCGGTAGTCTCCCACGCCGCCGGTCGAATAGGTCTTTCCGAATTCAAAGAACCGCAGGCGGCCGCTTTTTCGGTTCAGGTTCCAGGCGATCGACTCCAGCCCGGTCTCGAGCATGGAGGGGCGCATAATGTTCAGTTCCGCGCTCAGGTTATTGATCATTTTCACCGCAGACCCAAGCTCGTGTCCGGTAAAATAGGCACTATTGGTGATGGAATTGGTCAGGATCTCGTTAAATCCCTGCCCCACCAGCCAGCTGGCCGTCTCACGCTTCCAGCCGGTTTGGGAAGGATTGTTCTCCACCGATGGGGACAGGGTGATGGCCCCGGGGATCGCGATATTATCGAGCCCGTCTATCCGCATGATCTCTTCCACGATATCCGCCGGCAGGCTCACGTCCGGCTTGTGCCACGGCACGGTAAGCTGAATGCCGTCCCGGTCCTCCCCGGCGATCCCGAAACCAAGGCTGAGGAGTATGTTCGTTACCGCACCGGGAGCGTAATCTTTTCCGCTTAATTTCCTAAGGTAGGCGTAGGTCAATCCAACCTGGCGTTTTGCCTCATTTCCCGGGTAGGCATCCACGATGGCCGATGCGACCTTTCCACCGGCAAGCCGGAGGATCAACCCGGCCGCTCTTTTCAAGGCCGCGACCGTGCCGGAAATATCCATCCCTTTCTCGAAATGCAGCGCCGCATCGGTGCGGAGCCCATGCCGGAATGAGGTCTTGCGGACGACGGTGGGTTGGAACCACGCGCTTTCGAGAAAAATATTCGTGGTGGTTTCGCTGATGCCGCTATTCAACCCGCCAAAAACTCCCGCCATGGCGAGCCCGCCCTTCGCATCGCAGATCATCAGATCGTCGGCCGACAGTTTCCGTTCTTTTCCATCCAGTGTTACAAAAGGAGTTCCTTCCGGAAGGTTCGTTACGATGATCTTCCGGCCGTTGATCCGGTCGAGGTCGAACGCGTGGAGCGGTTGTCCAAGCTCATGGAGTACGAAATTGGTGGTGTCGACGATATTGTTGATAGACCGGATACCGATCGCTTTTAACTTGTCTTGCATCCAACGCGGCGATTCCCCGATCGAGATCCCCGTGATACTGATACCGGAATAGCGTCCGCAGGATCGGGGATCCTGGATTTGCACGTCGACCGGCAACGCATTTTCGGTTGGCGCCAGCGGATCTACCGGGGGCATTACCGGCCGGTAGGCCTTATTTTCATGGTGCGACAGCCAGGCACAGAGGTCCCGGGCTACGCCCCAATGGCTCATGGCATCGGGGTGATTCGGTGTCAGCCCGATCGAGATCAGGGTGTCGGAATAGGGTTTGAAATAGTCCGCGGCCGCCATCCCTACGCGGGAATCCGCAGGCAATACGAGGATACCGGCGTGACTTTCGCCCAGCCCGATCTCGTCTTCGGCGCAGATCATACCCTGGCTTTCGACCCCCCTGATCTTTGCTGTCTTCAGCGTGACCGGCTCCCCGCCGACGGGGTAAATCGTCGTACCCGGACGTGCGACCACCACTTTTTGACCTACCGCCACATTGGCCGCTCCGCAAACGATGGAAAGCGGCTCCGGGCCGCCGACGTCCACCCGGGTCAGCTTTAGCTTATCTGCGTTGGGGTGCTGAACGCACTCCAGCACTTCCCCGATCACCAGCCCCTTCAAACCGCCTTTCACCGCCTCGAAATGCTCCAATCCTTCTACTTCCAGCCCGATAGAGGTCAGGATACGGGAAAGCCGCTCCGGCTCGATCGAAACAGGTAAATAATCACAAAGCCAATTGTAACTGATGGTCATCGGCAATTCCTTTTTGCTTGGATCGCAAAGATAATCCTCTATGAGCAGCAGAAAACCGGCGGAAAAAAAAACAAATTTCCGGCCGGATCGTTTTAGGTCTGGCCCAACATGACAAATATTGTAAATCTGTCAAAATTTGGCAATCAATTGTTAAACCATAAAGTGGCCGATAATTTGCCATTAAACCAGGGGAGCGATCCCTTGTCGAAGCTTTAAACTTATCAAAACCACCCAAAAACTCCTGTATGCGTAACCTTTATCTGGCACTGATCGCGTCGGTTCTTTTCGCCCAGTTTTCCTGCGGGCCCACCTATGTCGTTCAAAGTTCGGCGCCTCCGCCCCAAGCTCCGCCTGCTCCGGAAGCCACCTATCAGAATTTTTACGATGCCCTGAGCCCTTATGGCGAATGGATCAATAATCCCGAGTACGGCTATGTTTGGATGCCGAATGCAGGTCCGGATTTCAAACCGTATGCGACCAACGGGAACTGGGTGTATACCGAGGAAGGCTGGGCCTGGAACTCCAATTATGCATGGGGTTGGGCTCCGTTTCACTACGGCCGCTGGTTCTACGAGGATGGATATGGCTGGATGTGGATGCCCGGAAACGAATGGGCGCCGGCCTGGGTGACCTGGCGCCGCAGTCCGGATTACTATGGCTGGGCGCCGCTCGGACCGAACGTAAGCATGACCGTTGCCGTTGGGGGCGGTTATAACCCGCCTCCGCACTATTGGTGCTTTGTTCCGCATCAGTATGTCACGAGCCCGCATATGAACAACTACTATGTCAACGAGCAGCAGAACGTCACGATCATCAATAATACGACGGTTATTCACAACACGACGATCGTAAACAACAACTACAACAATACGACGGTTGTCAACAACCGTGGCAATAACAATCGCGTCACCGTTAACAACTATGCGGGCGGCCCGGATGCGGGAGAAGTCGCCAGAGTGACCGGAGCTTCCCTACGGCCGGTTGCCGTTGTTGAAAGCAATATGCCGGGAGCGAACAGAACCGAAGGATCGTTCGCGATCTACCGTCCGAGGATCAATACAGCGCCGCAAGGGAATAGCGGGAATACCGGTAATGGCGGAGCGGCTTTCCACCCCGCCCCTGCCCCGACGCGTATTCAGACGCTGAACAATGTCCGTCCCGTCAATACGACGATCTATTCCGGTAACCGGGGTCCGGGCAACAATACGACGATCAACAATACGACGATCAACAATAACACCACGAATACCAATATCACGAACAATAACAACGCGAACAACAATAACACGAACAACAATATCTACAACAATTCGCGTCCTAACCCGAATCCGAATAATCCCGGCCAGCAGGGGAACCCGAATGAATTCCGGCCGAATGGCCAGCAGGGGAACCCGAATGAATTCCATCGCAATGACCCGCAGCCAAATGGCCAACAGCCGAACAATACCCGTTTCATTCCGGGATCGACCACCAACAACGGCAATCCGGCTGTTACGCCGGCCACGACGGGTGCGGCCGGGAACACGTTCCAGCCCCAACCCAATAACCGGCTGCCGGCTACCGGCGCCGGCAATGGCACTGGGCCCGGTTACCGGAACAATGGGAACGGGAACGGAAATGGCAATGGTTTGCGGGTTAACGGGAATGCCAGCAATGGCAACAATGGAAATAACGGAAACGGCCGCGGCAACGGCGGGAGCGGCAACGTCCGCCCTGCGCCGCCAGGCACGGGTGGCAGCCAGGTCAGGCCTTTCCCAAAACCTAAAGACACTACCCGGCGCGCCAATGGCCGGCCCTAGCATCGATGGTTGTACCCGACACCGAATTATTTTAAGCATTACTATGAAAAGACAAAGCCGGCACTGCATCAAAAGCAGCAGCCGGCTTAGTTTTTGGCTGAAGGTTTTATGGGCGAAACCGGCGAAACCACATTCTGTAGTTTAGCTATTCCGGCAAAATTTTTGCCCCTAATTCTTTCTGCACAGAAAGTGTGAATTTTGTTTCCAAAAGGACTGAAAACTTTTTTAAATTGTGGATAGCTCGTTGGGGACTGTGCATAAACGTGGATAACCGGTGGACAAACAGGTGAATTTCTATAGGAAAAATATAGAAAAAGAAAAATCTCGCCGGTAAAGATCAGGAGTTCTATATTCGCCCTCCTGACTCAAAGGGATAACATTCTGTTCACGTTGCCGTAACAATATCTTAATAAAAGCGAGGAGAGAATACACCCAATGAGCTCCGATAGAGGCTGGACACCCTATTTCTTCATTTTCTGGACGGTTGACTCATTATGGATCTCACTAATCTGAACCTGAACAAGGATCGAAACAAGCTCAGGCGCAAGCCTTCCCTGGACCTGGGCACCATGGTCTACGGCAAAGTACCCCCCCAGGCCAAGGATCTCGAAGAAGCTGTACTGGGCGCCATTATGCTCGAAAGCGGCGCTTTCGATACGGTAGTCGAAATCCTGAAACCGGAGTGTTTTTACCTCGAGGGGCATCAGCGCATTTACCGTGCGATGCAGGGGTTGGCTCACAAAAGTCAGCCGATCGACATCCTGACGGTGGTTGAGGAGCTCAGGTTCAGACAGGAGCTGGAGATGATCGGCGGCGCCTATTACGTCACCAAGCTGACCAATTCCGTCGTCAGCAGCGCGAATATCGAAACCCATTCGCGGATAATTCTGCAAAAATTCATCCAGCGCGAGCTGATCCGGATCAGCGGTGAGATCATTGGCGACGCCTATGAGGATAGCACCGATGTTTTCGATCTGCTGGACGATGCGGAAAGCAAGTTGTTCGAAATCACCAACAACCACCTGCGCAAGAATTTCGATAGCATCGATACGGTGCTCGTCAAAACGATCCAGCGTATCGAAGACCTGCGCCACCGGCAGGACGAGATCACGGGTGTTCCCAGCGGATTTCCCAGCCTGGACCGGGTTACTTACGGCTGGCAATCCACCGACCTGATCATCCTGGCAGCCCGGCCCGCAGTCGGGAAAACCGCATTTGCGCTCAATCTCGCGCGGAATGCCGCCTTACATCCGACAAAGCCGGTTCCTGTCGCGTTCTTCAGCCTGGAAATGAGTTCGGCACAGCTCGTCCAGCGCATCCTCAGTGCGGAGAGCGAGATCTTTATGGAAAAGATCGCCCGCGGCCGTTTGGAAGAGCATGAAATGAAGCAACTGTACAAAAAAGGCATCGATCGCCTCGCAAAAGCGCCGATCTTCATCGATGACACGCCCGCGCTGAATATCTTTGAATTGCGCGCGAAATGCCGCCGGTTAAAGAATAAGCACAACGTCGGGTTTATTATCATCGACTATTTGCAGTTGATGAGCGGGGCCGGCGACAACCGGAACGGCAACCGCGAGCAGGAGATCAGCCGCATCTCCCGCGACCTGAAGGGTTTGGCAAAGGAGCTTCAGGTTCCCATCATTGCGCTTTCCCAATTGTCCCGGGCTGTAGAATCCCGAAAAGAGGGGGAGAAGATCCCGCAGTTAAGCGATCTGCGGGAATCCGGCGCCATCGAACAGGACGCCGATATGGTAATGTTCCTTTACCGTCCTGAATACTATGGGATTACCGCCAATGAAAGTGGGGAAAGCAACAAGGGAGAGACCCACGTAAAGATTGCCAAGCACCGCAATGGTTCGCTGGAGACGATCAAGCTCCGGGCCCTGTTGCATATCCAGAAATTCACCGAATACGGCAATGATGATTTCGGCGGGATCGGGTTGCCTACGGGTGGAAGCTGGAAACCGGTGCAGGACGACGAAGGCGGAGGCGCCCGGCTCTACATCCAGGCGGGAAGCCGGATGAAGGATTTGCCGATGGATGACGACGAAGCGCCCTTCTAGGTCTCAATGTGAATTTTCATGACCCTTCCCTTATTTTACATGGCATCCGGCGATCGGGAGGAGATCCGGCCCGGCGGTAGGGAGGAGATCCGGCGCGGCGATCGGGAGGAGATTCGGCTGGACGAAGACAATTCGCGTCATATCGTCCAGGTGCTACGCATGGGGCCCGGGGAAGACCTGCTGCTGGCGGACGGGAAGGGTAATCTGCTGACCGCCAGGATCAAAGACGCCGACAAAAAAAAATGCCTCGTAAGCATCACCACCAGGGCGTTCTACCCTCCGCCCGAAAAAAAAGTCGCTATCGCCATCTCGCCGCTAAAGAACGCTTCGCGGTTTGAGTGGTTCCTGGAGAAGGCCACGGAGATCGGCGTACGGGAGATAATCCCGCTGGTGACCGACCGGACGGAACGCCTGCATCTTCGGACGGAACGCCTGCAAAACATCCTGGTCAGCGCCATGCTCCAGTCCAGGCAAGTGTGGCTCCCTCTCCTGCATCCGCCTGCGTCTTTTCGGGATGTTATCGGCAATTTCAACTATGATCGCCGCCTGATCGCCTGGCTCGGCGACCCTCAAAACAACGGGTATCCGATGCCCGATAAAAAGCCGACGCTGATCCTGATCGGGCCCGAAGGAGATTTTACCCCCGGCGAAGCCGCCGCAGCGCTGGAGCGTGAATTTGTTCCGGTGACATTGGGGGTAAACCGGCTGAGGACGGAGACGGCCGGCGTGGTGGCGGCCACACTGCTGTGTATTGGCTCACCCTAATCAACCGACATGAACTTTTTGAGCAGCGGCTCATCGCTTCTGGTACTGCCAGTTGCGGGACTTTCCCGCTTCCAGCCACTCCACCGTCGTCGCCACCCGTTTGTCGCGGGTGGTGTCGGTCTTTGCTTCGGTGATCCATTCGATATATTCCCGGCGGTGAGACGGGGGCATCCGATCAAAAAAGGTCTTTGCCGTTTTACTTTTTTTTAGTGCCGCGGCCAGCGCCGGGGGAACCGGCAATTCTGCTTTTGGCTCCCTTTTTGGAGCAGGCTTTTTGATTCCCTGTTCGTTGAGTTTGGCGGCTTCGCCGATCAATGCCAGCAAGGTCTTGTCTGCCGGCAGGTCCTTCAGCGTCGTAAGGCGCTCCAAATGTCCCATCGATGTCTTGTTCTTCACCTGCAAAATTCCCTTGGGGTCCTTCAACAGGGAGGCATTCCAAAAGCCAAACGCGCAATGCTGTTTAAAGCTCGCCATATTGCAAAGCAGACCGCCGCTATATTCAAAGAACGGCATCCCCCATTTTACCGTTTCTTCGACGCCGGGGCAAGCCTGATGCACCAGCTTGCGGATATGCGTGAGGATCGGCCGGGCGAACTCGGCGGATTTGGCGATATAGGCGTCGATGCGCGGATCGGTAGTCATTTTATCTTTTTTTTCAGCCGGGAATTTAACAATTCTACCCCAAATGCAAAAGCCATCGAAAAATAGATATAGCCCTTGTCGATATGCGAATGGTGGAACGGCTCCAGTCCATCGAAGACGAGGCTAAATCCCACCATCAGTAAAAACGACAGGGCAAGCACCTTCAAGGTCGGCCGCCGGTTGATAAATGCGGCAATCCCGCCGGAGAAAAAGAACATCAGGATCATCGCAATCACCACTGCCGTGATCATTACGGCTACCTGCTGCGCCAGGCCAACCGCGGTGATGATGCTGTCAAAGGAGAATACGGTATCCACCAAAACGATCTGCGCAGCTGTTGCGGCAAATGACCGATCGTCCGAACCGCCTGCCGGCTTTTCCCCCGAAGCATCGCCTTCCAGCCGGTTGTGCAATTCGCCGACCGTCTTGTACAGCAGGAAAAGTCCGCCCGCGAGCAAGATCAGGTTACGGATGCTGAACCCCCGCCCAGCGACCGTCAGCAGTTCCCGGTTACCGTTGGTTACCAGCCAGCCGAGGCACAACAGGAGACCCGATCGGATCAGGATACCTGCGATCATCCAGACGCGCCGGGCATCGAGGCGCTTTGAAGCCGGCAGGCGCACGATCAGGATCGAGACAAAAATGACGTTATCGATGCCAAGTACGATTTCCAGCAAGATAAGCGTGACAAGGCTGACCAGTGAATTCACGTTGAATAACTCATGCATGTTCGAGCGCTTTACAAATTCTTCCTGCTATAAATGGCCCCTCATAGATAAAACCGGTCCAAACCTGAACCAATGCGGCACCCGCAGCGATCTTTTCCCGGGCATCGGACCCGGAAAAAATACCGCCGGAAGCGATTACCGGGATTTGCCCGCCAACTTTTTGGCAGATGTGACGGACGACCGCCGTGGACCGCTCCCGCAATGGCGCTCCGCTTAGTCCCCCGGCGCCGATCCGCTCCAGGCGCTCCGCCGGAGTCACCAGTCCCTGACGGCTGACGGTTGTGTTGGTAGCCACCAGCCCATCGAGCCGGATTTCCAACGCCAGCGACAGCACGTCGTCCAACTGTTTCGGCTCGAGGTCGGGTGCGATCTTTAAAAGCAGCGGTCGCGGCCGGTTCTTTTTTTCGGCCGCCAGCGCCTGATTGACCGCCTGCAGGCGGGTGAGTATGCGGCGCAGCGCTTCTTTCTCCTGTAACTCCCGCAGCCCGGGTGTATTTGGCGAACTGACATTGACCACAAAATAGTCCACCATATCAAACAACGACCGGAAGCAGATCTCATAGTCTTTCCAGGCCTCCTCATTCGGTGTGGTCTTGTTCTTCCCGATGTTGCCGCCCACGATCAACCGGCGGCCCGGCACGGCCCGCCAGCGCCGCAGTCGCTCCGCGATCACGGCTACGCCGTCGTTGTTAAACCCCATCCGGTTAACCAGCCCTTCGTCCTGCGGCAGGCGGAAAAGCCGCGGCTTCGGATTGCCTTCCTGCGCCACCGGCGTGACCGTCCCGATCTCTACGTATCCGAAGCCCAGTGCGGCCAATTCTCTCAGATAGCGCGCATTCTTGTCAAAGCCCGCACCAAGCCCTACCGGGTTTGCAAAATCCAATCCGAAAATATGTCGTTCGAGGCCCTTGTCTTCCTCCGGTCTGCAAGCCCATTCCGCCAGCCGGCGGGTCGGACCCCAACCGCATATGAGCCACAGACACTGCATGGAGAAATGATGAACGCCCTCTGCCGGAAACATGAAAAGGATCGAACGCAAGATCTTGTACATAGGGTGCGAAGATACGTATCCATGAAAATTCGTAACTTTATGACCGAAAGTTGCATAAACAACCAAAATAGATCCTATGCAGGAAGCGTATATCGTAGCCGGTTACCGCACGGCGGTCGGCAAATCCAAACGCGGAAAGTTTCGTTTTTATCGCCCGGATGACATGGCCATAGCCGTTATCAAAGGCCTACTCGCATCGGTACCTCAACTGGACCCGCATCTCGTGGATGATGTCATCGTAGGCAACGCCGTCCCGGAAGCAGAACAGGGCCTGCAGGTAGGGCGGATCATCGCCGCCCGCGCGGTCGGTATCCACGCGCCCGGGGTAACGGTCAACCGGTACTGCGCGAGCGGCCTCGAGACGATCGCGATGGCCACCGCCAAGATCCGCGCCGGAATGGCCGATTGTATCATTGCCGGTGGAACGGAGAGCATGAGCATGGTGCCGCAGGCCGGTTGGAAAACAGTGCCCGCCTATTCCATCGCCGCTGACGATCCCGACTATTATCTCAATATGGGTCTGACCGCAGAAGCGGTCGCCAGGGAATTCAACGTGAGCCGGGAAGACCAGGACCTCTTCTCCTACCAATCTCATCAGAAGGCGATCCAGGCCATAAAGGGCGGGTTTTTCAAAGGGGGGATACTGCCGTTGCCGGTCGAAGAAATTTATGTGGACGAAAAGGGACGGCGCCAGCAAAGGAGCTATGTCGTCGATACCGATGAGGGTCCGAGGGCCGATACCTCGCTGGAGGCCCTGGCGAAACTGAAGCCCGTCTTTGCCGCCGGTGGTTGCATTACGGCCGGCAATTCTTCTCAAACAAGCGACGGCTCGGCGTTTGTCATCGTCATGGGCGAGAAGCTGGTCAAAGATCTCGGGCTGAAGCCGATCGCCAGACTGGTTGCCTGTGCCAGTGCCGGCGTACCTCCCCGCATCATGGGCATCGGACCGGTGGAAGCGGTTCCCCGGGCGCTCCGGCAGGCAGGGATGAACCTCGGCCAGATCGATCTCGTTGAGCTCAATGAGGCGTTTGCATCCCAGGCCCTTGCCGTTATACGCCGGTTGGAGATGGATCCCGGCATCGTGAATATAAATGGCGGTGCAATCGCGCTGGGTCATCCCCTGGGGTGCACCGGTTGCAAGCTTACTATTCAACTGATCCACGATATGAAACGATTGAATAAAAAGTATGGGATCGTCACGGCTTGCGTTGGCGGCGGCCAGGGCATCGCGGGCATTATAGAAAATCTTAATTAACCGTACATATACTCATTTTTTGCGCAGGCCCCCCAAAAAGGGGGCTTTTTAGAACCTCATATCATAAATAGTTTTAACTTGCCTTGTAGTTGAAATACTTACGGAATCTACTTTTACACAATGATTCGAGTTTTTATTACCGATGATCATGAAATCTACTTAGAAGGGCTGGCGCTGCTGTTGAGCAAACAAGAGGGGATAGAAGTAACCGGTACAGCTACCTGCGGCAAGGAGTTGCTTGACCGGGTACACCAGGGGCTGGAGGCAGACATTTTGTTGCTGGATGTGTATCTGCCGGATATGCCGGAAGAAGCAATCCTGCAACAGATCAGGATGGCTTATCCGGACTTGCGCATCGTGTATCTTACCTTGTTGCGCGGTACCCGTTACGTGCACAAGCTCGCCAAATACAACATCCAGGGTTATATACTGAAAAATGCATCGCTCGAAGAATTGCTGACTGCTCTTCACGCCGTGCACGGCGGCGGCCGATACTTCAGCAAGGATATTCATATCGGCGACCGGGATGAGGATTTTCGCAACACCATCACGATCGAAGACCGGCAGATTGACGAGATCCTTTCCCGCCGCGAGCTGGAAGTTCTGCGCCTGATATGCAAAGAATACAGCAATGCGGAAATTGCCGAAAAACTTTTCCTCAGCGTAAGCACCGTCGAGACGCATCGCAAGAATCTCATCGCCAAACTGGGTGTCAACAACACCGTGGGTCTTGTCAAATTCGCCCTGCGCAACAACCTCACGGATTAGTTTTCCCGGCGGTGGATTTGCCCCCGCGGGTCGCCAATTTGCCGAAAGATGAGTATCTTGGGTGAAACGAACGACCCTTCCGGTGAAGCGACTATTTCCCCTGCTGCTCCTGCCTTTGACGCTGTCCCTTTACGGGCAGTCGGATTCACTCAGTGTCCGGAATACGTATCATCGAGCCATGAAGCTTACGGAAGCGGAGGCCGACTCCATCAGCTATTACGCCAACTATATCGCCCACATCTACGACACGGATCACTGGCCGGAAGCCAGGGTAATGTCACTGCGGCTTTTCGGCTATTACTACGAGAACAAAGCCCATTTCCCCCAGGCTATCGACTATTACCTTCAGGCGTTGGAAGCCGCCCGCAAGTCCGGGTATATCGGATATCAGACACATATCCTGACCGATCTGGCCGCGGTTTATACCGAGAATATGAACCTGCCCGACAAGGCCAAAGAGATCTATCTGGAATGTGTCCGGCTCAATCGGCAGCTCGGCGACGCCCATTCTCTGCTGAATTCTTATATCAACCTCAGCGCGATCTACAACCGGCTGGGCCTGTATGACAGTGCGCTGATCCTGTTGAACGAAGGCTTGCGTATCGGAAAGCCACTGGAGGCGAATGGCACGGACGATCTGACAACCCTGTATAACAACCTGGGCACTACCTATTACCACTTGAAAAAATTCGATCGGTCCATTGACTATTTCCGGGACAACTACCGCCATGATGTGGTCAGCCATTCCCCGTCCCGGCAGGCCGATGTTTGGCTGGACGTTCTGAATATGGCCGATTCCTATTCGGAGGAAGGCCGGTATGACTCGGCAGGCAAGTATGCCGACATGGCTTTGCAGCTGGCCCGGCAGCTGGGGTCGAAAAGTAAAGAAAAAGACAGCTACCAGATCCTCGCCCAGCTATACCAGCATCGCGCCGACTACAAAAAGGCCTGGCAATACCAACGCGACTGGTATAGCCTCGACACCGAACTTGTCAATGCCGGTACCTATAAGGCGATCGCCGAACTACAGGAAAAATATCAGGCCCGCGAGCGGGACAACGAGAGACTGCTTCTTCAATCGGAGATCAATCAGCAGCGGTTCCACAACCGGATCATGATGATCATGGCCATCAGCCTGCTGTTGATCGCCATTGCCGCGGCCATATCGTTTATGGTCAAGCGAAGGGCGAACCGGTTGCTGCAGGCGACCAACGACCAGATCGTCCGGCAAAACGAACGGCTATCCGAGCTGAACTACGAAAAAAACTCCCTGATCAGCATCGTGTCACACGATCTCAGCACCCCTTTCGCCAGCATCAGCATGTGGCAGCAATTGTTACTCAACGAAAAGGACAACCTCACGGCCAGCCAGCGAAAGGCGCTTGAGCGCATCGCCCAGGCGACCCACTATGGGGAAAAGCTGATCCGGCACATCCTCGACGTGGAAAAGGCGCAGACCAGCCAGCATAAGGTCCGGCTGGAAAACATGGACTTACGCATCTTCGCGGAATCCCAGATCGACAATTTTATGCCGGTCGCCGCCAGCAAGAACATCCGGCTGCACCTGGAGTGTCCGAACCGGTCCATTTACATTCTCAGCGATCCGCAATTGTTGGGACGGATGCTGGACAACCTGTTATCCAACGCGATCAAGTATACGGAAACCGGGAAGAATGTCTGGATGAGCGTCAGCGATGACCGGGACGCCATCAGCATCAAGGTGCGCGACGAAGGGGTAGGCATCCTGCCCGACGAGTTGCCCCATCTCTTTTCCAAGTACAGTAAGATTTCCTCCAAACCGACCAGCGGCGAGACGTCGAACGGTCTCGGCCTGGCTATCGTCAAACGCATCTGTGAAGAGCTCAACGGACAAATATCGTGTGAGAGTGCGGTCGGGCAGGGGTCCGTCTTCACGGTGGTGTTGAAAAAATAGGATTCAGCGGCGCCGGGTAGTAATAATATTATATATTTTACGTTATTAATGCAATACTAACCTAACCCAATAGGCTGAACATGGCCGTCCGATCGTTGAGGACGGCCTTTTTTACTCTTCCCCTTCTTTTGGCAAAAAGTAGCTTTCTGATTCGTAGTCGAACTTCTTTACGTTCGTCTGTTTATAATCGGGATCGTAGTAGACGAAGAAATACAGCCAGATCACCCGGCTTAACCGCATCAGCCAGGGTTGGAGGATAATCAGCAGGCCGGCATTTAATCCCAGCCACCAGAAGAAGCGATGGTCCTGTGTCGACATCCCGATCAGCACCCACCAGGCGATAAAGGTGGCAACCGACACCCCGAAGGACAACGCATAGCTCACATAGCCGGTGCCATACCAGAAACCGACTTCGAGTTCGAAGGGCTGCCCGCATTCGGGGCAATTGTGCGGCATCTTCGTTATCTCATTCAACTTCCACGGGTTGGGTTGGGTAAACATCGGTCCGCGGCGGCAACGAGGGCATTTCATGGTAAGAATGCTCCATAAATAATTTGGCTTTTCCAATTTCGGCATCTGCTAAATTAACTAAGATTTCTTACACCGTCCAGGTAGTCAGTCCATGACCGGTGAAATTATAGGGTTGACAATGCCCGCCCATGCCGGCCAATACCTCCATTACCCGATACTTGGATATCCCCGGGCAATAGAAGGTCATGAAACCGCCGCCGCCCGCTCCGGAGATCTTTCCACCGGTGGCGCCTGCTTTTTTGGCCTGCTCATAGATATTGTCGATATACGCGTTGGAGATCCCTTCGGCCATCTGCTGTTTCTGCCGGAACCCGAAATCCAGGATTTCTCCGATCTCGTGGATCCGCCCTTTTAGCAGCGCTTCCTTCATGAGCAGCGCCTGGTTTTTGAGCTGGTGCATGGCCTCGATGGATTTCTCTTTATTGTCGACGACGTTGCGGCTCTGTACCTCGATGATCCGCGCCGACTCCCGGCTGGTGGCGGTATAGTATAGCAGTAAATTATTCTCCAGCTCGAACAGGTATTGCTGCTTCACCCGCAGGGGGTTGACGATCACCCGGTCCTCTTTGTAGAACTCCATATAGTTGACCCCGCCGAAGGTAGCGGCGTATTGGTCCTGTCTGCCGCCCGCCATTTGCAGATCTTTTCGTTCGATATCATACGCAAGATGCGCCATATCATATTCCCCGAGCGGGAGCCGCAGCATTTCGGAAAAGGCGCCGATGATGGCCACCACCAGCGTAGACGACGTTCCCAGCCCCGAACCGGCCGGTGCATCGACAAATGTAGACAACCGGAAGCCCTTACCCTGCCACCCATAGTCCTTCCGGATCCGATTGTAAACCCCTTTCAAAAGGTCCAGTTTGCCGTCGATCGGCAATGTACCCTGCTTCCCGCCTTCCGCAAAGTAAAGGTCTTCCCGCCGGTCGATGCCCTGCAGTATGATCCGGTCGTCCTCCAGCGGCTCGATGGTTGCGTGGGCATACAACGAAAGCGTGGCATTCAGGATCGCTCCGCCATACAGATCGCTGTATGGGCTCACATCCGTTCCGCCTCCGGCCAATCCGATCCGCAAGGGTGCTTTGCTTCTGTATATCATGATAATTCGTTGAGTTCGTTTTGGGCCCGCGCGTAGTCGCCCGGGATACCGATATCGATAAAATAGCGGTCCTGTACCAGTCCATACAGACGCCTTTCCCCGGCAGCTTCCAGGTAATCCTTTTCAAAGGAAAATACTTTCGGCCAATCTTCGCGCAGCAGCGCATCTTTTTCGAGTGCGTAGACACCGCCATTGATCAGGCCGGCCGGGTAATATTGCTTTTCGCAGAACCGGTCAACCTTTCCGTCATCGGTGAGCTCCACTACGCCGAACCGGTCGAAATCCCGCATGGGTTTCAGCGACAGACTGCAATCCGCCCGGTGTGCCGTGTGGAAGTCGGCGAGCGCTTTTAGCCCGATCCGGAAGAAGGTGTCCCCGTTCAGGATCAGGACCGTCCTTCCCTCCACCAGCCCGCACGCCTGACGGATCGCCCCGCCGGTGCCCAGCGGCGTTTCTTCGAGGCTGATCGTATAGCCGCCGTCGGGGAAAGATGACCGGAAGAACGCATCAAAATAACGGCTCTTGTAACCGAGGGCGAAAACAAAGCGCGCGATGCCTTCCCGGCGGAAATGGTCGGTCACGTAGCTGATAAAAGGCCGGCCGCCCACGGGGGCCAGGCACTTCGGCAGATCGGGCACCGATGACCGTAACCGGGTCCCCAGGCCTCCCGCCAGGATGATCGCCTCGTTGATGCCCCCCATGACTATGCGTTAAAGTACTTTTCTTCCACCAGTTGGCAAATGATGTGGCCCAGCAGCATATGCGCTTCCTGGATGCGGGGCGTGTTGCGGGAAGGAATGGCGATCAGGTAGTCGCTGAGTGCCCCCAGCTTGCCTCCCCCCTGACCTGTCATGCCGATCGTCGTGATACCTTTTGCACGCGCTGTTTCGAAGGCCTTCAGGATATTCACCGAATTTCCCGAAGTGGACATTCCGACGAGGATATCCTCCTTTTTTCCGATCCCGTTGATCAGCCGCGAATAGATGAGATCATAGCTGTAGTCGTTGGCTACGGCCGTCATATAAGATGTGTTGCAATGCAAGGCCTCGGACGGGAGGGCTTCCCGGTCGATGTAGAACCGCCCGGAGAATTCAGCCGCCAGGTGTTGCGCGTCGGCAGCGCTGCCGCCGTTTCCGCAGAAGTAAAGGTGCTTACCGGCACGAAAGCGATCGACGATCAGGCTGACGACCCGATCGACCTGGTCGATCAGCGCCGGGTCGTTGAGAACGGTCGTTTTCACCCCGATGGACTCCCGGATGATATCATTAATTTTCACATTCATAGTTGCAAAGATCAGCTTTGGAATCCACATAGCCTTATCGTCGCGGTAGCTTCCTGAGCAGGCTTTGCCACTCGCCGCCATTGATCACCTTTGGAAGCCCTGCGCTCCGCAGCGCATCCATCGCCTCCCAGCACCCGCCGGCCGGGCCGCAACAGAGGATCACCGGTTTCCGCAGGTCGCGGATCCGGTCGATATTGGCTTTGATCCGGTCCGCGGGGATGTTTAAGGACCGCGGGATGTGGCCCTGATCGTATTCATAGGCTGTCCGGAGATCGATGATCACCGCGCCTTGCTGCAAGGCTTCCCGAATGCCGCCGCCACCGCCACCGAATAAGTCAGTAAACCAGCTCATGGATGTATATCGAATTTAGGAATTGCTCCGACAGGCGCCGCCCGGTCGCGCCGCGCGCGCTAGGAATTCATCCCGACCGGGGAGGCATACTTCCGCTCGCCGATCTGTTGCCGCCACATGGCATAATACAAGCCTTTCGACTCCAGCAGGCCGGCGTGCGTTCCCACCTCTTCCACTTCGCCTTTCTCCAGCACATAGATCCGATCGGCGTGCATGATCGTCGACAACCGATGCGCGATCAGGATCGTGATCTGGTCCCCCTGGGAAGACACTTCCCGGATCGTCCGGGTGATATCCTCTTCCGTAAGCGAATCCAGCGCGGATGTCGCCTCATCAAATATCAGCAAAGCCGGTTTGCGCAGCAGGGCGCGGGCGATCGACAGGCGTTGTTTCTCTCCTCCGGAGAGTTTGAGGCCGCCCTCGCCGATCATCGTATCGATCCCCTTCTCGGCGCGGGCCAGCAGGTTCATACAGGAAGCCTTTCTCAATGCCTCCATCAGGTCTTCCTCGCTGGCGCCGGGGTTGACGAACAAGAGGTTCTCCTTAATGGTCCCCGCGAACAGCTGCGTATCCTGGGTCACAAAACCGATCTGGCGGCGGAGGTCGTCGAAGTTGATCGTGTTCTCGTCGAGGCCATTGTAAAGGACATGGCCTTCCTGGGCGCGGTATAAGCCCACGATCAGCTTCATCAGCGTTGTTTTACCGCTGCCGGAAGGTCCGGCAAAAGCGATGGTTTCTCCCTTTCGGACTTCGAAGCTGATCCGGTCGACAGCCCGGTACTGTGCCGTTCGATGCTGAAAGACCACTTCCTGGAACACGAGCTTCCCGATCGGACCGAGCCGGACCGGATGGGCAGGCGGCAGTTCCGGCGTTTTCCGCATGAGGTTGTCGAAGTTGTTCAACGAGGCTTCCGCTTCCCGGTAGGAGAGAATGATATTTCCCAGCTCTTGCAGCGGGCCGAAAATAAAGAAGGAATAAAATAACATGGTCGTCACCTCACCGGGCGTCAGTCTTCCTTTGAATACCAGCCAGAGTAGCAACAACATGATACATTGCCGCAGCAGGTTCACAAAAGTCCCCTGGATGAAACTAAGCGCCCGGATGCTCTTCACCTTGCGAAGCTCCAGCCCGAGGATCTTAAACGTATTTTTGTTGAGCCGGTCCACCTCCTGGTCCTTCAGGCCGAGGCTCTTCACCAGTTCGATGTTCCGCAAGCTCTCCGTCGTGCTCCCGGCAAGCGCATTGGTTTCGGTGACGATCGTCTTCTGGATGCGTTTGACCTTTCGGCTTAGCAGGCTGGTCAGCAGTGACAGCAGGATCATCCCCAGCACATACATGGGCATGATGGACCAGTGGAGTGTAAAGGAATAGATCGAAACAAAGATCACGCCGACCAGGATGCCGAAAAGTACATTAATAAACGAAATAATAAATTTCTCGGTGTCCGTGCGTACTTTGGTCAATGTAGACAGGGTCTCGCCGCTCCGCTGGTCTTCGAAATCGGCGAACGGAAGTCCCATGGAATGGCGGAGCCCGTCGGTAAAAATGGTCGCCCCGAATTTCTGGACGATCACATTGCCGAAATAGTCCTGGAATGCTTTTGCTATCCGGGAAACCATGGCCACTCCGATCAGGATGCCGAGGAATTTTGCAACGTCCCAGATGAATTGCGCCTGATCCCGGTTATGGTCTTTGATCCAGACCTTTTTGCTATTATAGTGCCCGACTTCATGCGGGTGAACGGCCAGCTTATCCAATCCCAGGGTTCCGAAGAAATAGGGGTCCAGCATGGAAAAGCACTGGTTGACCGCGGCCAGCAGTAAAGCCAGCGCGATTGTCCAGCGATAGGGCCTCAGATATTTCAGGAGTGTTCTCATCTGCTTTTGGTCTTTGAATCGTCGATCGTTAATATGGTTGTTTCGGCTACAATTTCGTAAAAAAATCAGGAAGTACCGGATCGACCGGCATTTTTGCGGCCGTAAGGCAGCAGCAGGGGGAAGAAGGAGAACAGGAATACGCCATGTTGCATGGTGAGCGGCGATTCCGGTACAAACAGGAGAACGATCGTCCATGCGATAAAAGCGGCTTCCGGCGTCCTGTACTGCATGGCCAGCCGAACCAACAGCACCAGGATGACCAGCAGAACAAAAAGGCCCGCCAGCCCGTCGCGGACAAGGGTCTCCAGGTATTGATCATGGAAATTATAACCGATGTATCCCCGGTTCTTCCGCCCCGGACCCTCCGCGGGGTTGCCAATAAACATGCGGGCGTCTACATATTTGTTATTCAGCAGGTCCTGGCTGTCGCCTGGGCTTACTCCGAATAACCACGCGCGCTGCTCCCGCAGGATCTCAAACCCGAAGCGCCACTCCAGCAGTCGCAGCTGCAGCGCATTGAAATAAATGCCGGGGTCGAATGTCTCCCGGCGAACCAGCGCAAGGTCACCCGCCGCGAGCTCTCTGTACCTTCTGCTGACGGTATTGTCGGTCATTCCCAGGAGACCTATCCCGGCAACCAGGACCGATCCGAGGACCAATAAGACGCTACGGTTCCGGCGAAAACTGTATTTCCGGAAGATGGCATTCAGCACGATCAGCAGCGCGATGACCAGGATCAGTTTGGAGCTGAGCAATACGATCATCGCGATAAAGAAAATTGCGAGCATGATCCGTACGGCATTACGGACGGGCCCCGAACAGCCGCTAAGCGGTTGGCCGCCCGGTGACAGCAGGAACAAGAGGCCAAATACGACATAAACAGAAAATATGACTGCATTCTGCGAGATCGGCCGGGTTAGCGCATGATAGAAAAATACGGAGCTGTCGCGCGCAGCCAGGTAATTCCGTGACGCGATGACGAGGCAATAGATCAATGCCCCGGCGAGAATAAAATAATATCCGCCCAGCAGCCGGCGATAGCCGTCCCGGTCGGCAAACCGCCCGGCGCAGAGTACATAGCCCATAGCGACCAGCGTGGCGTCCTTTGCGATAATGTCCAATTGCAACCGGGGATGATGGGTGTGAAGAAGACCGGCGGTCTCCACGACGGCGAAGATCAGATAGGCCAGGAAGAGGCGGTTGCGAAACGCGGTACCGACCGAAATCCGTGGGTTTCCGAAAAGCAGCCGGCAGGCAACCAGCAGCATGATTGACCAGCTATTCAGGTTCAGCCACGAAAATACCGTGGTGAGGATAACCAGATAAACGACGGACAGATGTAGTCTGCTTTGCAGAAAGGTCCGCGGTTCGGTTGTCGCCATAGTTGCAAAATAAGCGATCTTTTCTAAACCGCGGGTCACCGGTCATTCTCGCGGATTTTGCCTAGTTTTGCCCCCCGAAAACAGTTAATCGCCGGTCTTGAAAGAGTTCTTCAAATTATCCCTTTATCAACTGGTATACTACCTGGTCCGATGCTTTCCCGCTCCGGCGGGCAGGGACCGGCTGCTGCTCGTTAAGACGGATGAGATCGGCGACTATATATTATTACGCAACCTCCTCCCCCTATTCCGCCGCGAAGGTCCCTACAAGGACTATCACATCATATTCGTCGGCAACAGCGTTTTCCGGCAGATCTATGACCTGTATGACAGGCAGACAGCGGATGAGGTCATCTGGCTTGACAAAAAGCGATTCGCCAGGAACCCCTTTTACCGGTTCCGGTTCCTGCTCCGTATCCGACGGACGCGCGTGTCAGTGGCCATTTCGCTCGTTCATTCCAGGATCTTGCGGAAAGATGACGTGATCATGGCGGTAGCGCCCGCGCCCGTCCGGATAGCCATGCGCCACAACAGCCGGCTGATCGGGCGATATGAGCGATGGTTGACGCCCGCAAGGACCTATACGAGGCTCGAAGACGGCGGCGATGAGATGCTGTTCGATGGTATCCGGAACGCCCGGTTTGTCGAAAGGCTGCTGCAGATCCCGCGCCAGGCAGTTACTACCGCTATCGAACCAAAGGCGGACATTTCTTCGCCCGGCTTGCCGAAGGCATATTTTGTCGTCTTTCCGGGTTCCGGGGTACCGGTGAAGAAGTGGCCGGCTGCTAATTTTGCGGCGGTAGCCCGGTACGTGGCGGGGAAATACAACCTGGCTGCCGTAGTTTGCGGTTCCGCGACCGATGCTGCCGATGCCGCCGAATTCCTTCGCCTTTACCGGGGACCTGTCCTCGATCTTACCGGAAGAACATCGTTGCCGCAGCTTCTTTCCGTGTTGAATGGGGCTACCTGCCTGATCAGTGTGGATACCGGCTCCGTACATTTGGCCGCAGCCGTAGGCTGTCCTGTTTTTGCGCTTTTCAGCGGACTTCACTACGGGCGTTTTGCTCCCTATCCGGCAGAAATCGCTCCGGAATTTTATCCGGTCTACCCCGACGGGATAGATACGATCATCCGCAGCGGCGCCCCTTTCGATTTTGAGCTCGTCCCGGTCGACGAACTCCGGAAGATCCCCGTGGAAAAAATGATCGCGCGCATCGATGAAATATTTTCATCCCGAATCACCGTAAAACCGACCGTCCGTGAAGGGAATGTTTAAGCGTCTGCTGGCTCGCTGCGGTCTCTACCTTACAAAGGGCTATACCGTTTATTTCTTTTCCAATAAGAAGATCGTCCAACGCGAACTTTACGGGAAGAACGTACTGATGCCGCGGTCCCATTCCATCTGTTATAACCTGGCGCATTTTCCTTACTACAACAGTAATTTGCAACGGCTGGTGGACCGGTATCAACAGTTCCGCCGGGACGGATTTACCATCCTGGACATCGGAGCCAATATCGGGGACACCTTGTTGATGCTGCGCCAGGTGACCACCCTGCCGGTGAGATGCTTCGAAGGAGACCCTTTCTACTTCCGGCTGCTGGAAAAGAACAGCCGGGATATCCCCAACTGTTACCTCCATCCGTTGCTGCTGTCGGACCGACCGGTGAGCCAACGAATGAGCAACCGGATCAAGCTTGGAACGTCCACGTTCGAAGCGGATGAAGCCCATGGCTCGCTCGTCGATTTTACCAGCATAGACGAATTTTCCGCCGGTCATTTCCCTTCCGAACCGATCGGGGTGATCAAATCGGATACCGACGGATACGATCTGAAGATCATCCGTGGAGCGGCCGCAACCATCCGGAAACATCTTCCGGTGCTTTTTCTCGAATATGACCGCTCCCTTTTTGAAAAAAATGGGGACGACGGGTTGCAATTTTTGCAATTCCTGGCGGCGCTTGGTTACACCGGGCTGTTGGTATATGATAATTTCGGCAAGCTGCTTTGCGTCACGTCCCTGGCGGAGGCGCTTACCATCCGCGGCCTTCATGCCTATATAAAGAACCAGCGGATCACCTTCCCCTTTTATGACCTTGCGGTTTTCTCCGAACGGGACCAGGCATTTTGCAATGAATTCGCAGCGGCTGAATTAACTTTCTTTGAAAAAGGATAACAGCTTTCGCCTGAACCGGAGCAACAAGGAGGGGTTGTAAACCGTTCGAAATACATAATCGTCCGCCTGGACATTTTGCGCGATGGCCGTGGGATGGATGATCGATCCGATTTCGGTTGTCCGGTCGTCATACCAGGCCGGCTTCTTGCTTAGATGCGCGCCGCCGTGCGTATCGAATCCGAGGTTCCGGATGAAATTGCCCGCGGGCAACACGCTTAGCCCGTTATGGAGCAGAAAGGCGGCTATCCATTGGATATCCCAGGTGTCCAGTTGACCGTTCGCGGTCTTTATGAACAGTTCCCGGCGATAGTACCGGTTGAACTCGGGCCGTTTTAACAGCTCCTCCAGGTGCGGCATATCGAAGCGGTATTTCGCCCATGCACGGCTCCAGCTCGCCCATCCCCATATTTGCGGATATTTTGAGAAATAGTAGGTCGTGTCGATCGGGACGCCGCCATGCAGATGATTGCTTCCGCCGATATGCATGATCTCTTCTCTATCCCGGTAATAGTGCAGCAACTGCTCGCAAAAATAAAAAAAGCTCCGGTTGGGAAGGCAGTCATCCTCGAGGATGATTCCCATTTCTTCCAGGCTAAAAAACCAACTGATGGCCGTGCTCACTCCGCTGCCGCATCCCAGGTTTGCCTCCCGGAAGAGCCGCACGACACGGGTATCCGGGTTGTCGGTCTCCCAGTCCGCCACGGCTTGCCTCACCGCCGCGCAATTTTGCTCATCATCGGGCCGCCCCGGCCGCGGACCGTCGACCGCGACATATAAGGCCGGCGGCGCATATTCCGCGATGGCCGCCAGGACTTTTTTTGTGATGGCGGGGCGGTTGAAGGCAAGCAACAGAACGCTCACTTTGTTATCGGTCGAAGATACAGGCATATGGCAGGTTAAATTACCGGTATTTTGTGCCAGGAGGGATGGATGACACCAGCCGGCCATTCCCTGCCGGCTTTGAAACCAAGCCAGTATTCGGGGGCAAATACCCGGCGCACGCGCTCATTCAGGTATGCACCCCACCAGGAAAAGCTGCTGTTCGATAGAATGAGGTAGTCGGCCTGCATAAGGAATTGGAGATCCGTCATCTGGCTGTTCTTTTCGGAAAAGATGGCGCCAGGCAACGCCAGATGCCGCTTTACATAAGCGATGTCGTCGCTGAGAAAGAGGATATTCTTCCCCGATAGATCGACTTGAGAAAGGCAGCGGTGATAATACGCATCGGGTAAAGTCAGATCATATTGAAGATCCTCGTTCCCCCAGTGGAGGTAGTCCGTCCGTCTCACGTGGACCACTACCGTTTCCCGCGTGTTGCCGGTGATACTCCGGATATCTGCCTGGTACGGCCGCCGGACCCTGAACTCGCGGACGATCCGGTCTCGTACGGGAAGGAAATACTCTTCCGATTGAAAGAACCCGGAATAAAGAATACCGGGCCGGGAAAATTCCCGCAAGAAGTCTTCCGCACGGAGCCATTGGTCCTGGACGACCCGCTCGGGCCGGCAGCCGGTCGTCCGCAAGAACAGGAGTTTGCGAAGCCGGTTCCGGTGCGGGTAACTATCGCTTATCGTAAAGTATTTGTCCAACATGAAATCGTCCCTGAAAATGCCGTACCGATAACCATCCAGGAAAAAATCCTCCTCCAACCGCGCCGCCTGCGCCAGGGCAAATGCATACTGAAAAAGCTGGTTGCCCAATCTCCCTTCGATTTTGACCCCAAACATGGAGCAATTATAACAACAATTCGCGAATATGTTCCGGGAAGATGTTAGTTTTGCGCCCATGAATAACAAGGATACGGATCGGGCTGACCAGATGAACCTTTCCGTGCTGAAATACCTGGTCATCTCCGTCTTGACCGGTTTTTTCAGGTTCCTGTCTTTTTGCGGCGCCGTAATAAGGAAGCGTACCATATACCTCCTGTCCGGGCTTTTCCTCGGACTTTTCCTGGCTATGTTCTATTACTATGTCGCGCAGACAAAATACTACCAGGCGTCTATGATCGTAGCTTCTACGCGGCTGCCAAAGAAAAGCTACGCCGGGATCATCAGCCAGCTGAACAACCTCGCCCGGTCGGGATCGACCGATAAACTGGCCGCCGAAATGCGGGTGCCGGCAACGGTCGCGGCAAATATCGTCTATATCGACACGCGCAATATGCTCGATGAGCCCCTGGAAGCGGATACATCCAGCAAATTGAATGAATCTTTCCAGGTGCTCTTTGGCATCCGTCAGAACGCGCTTGCGGACAGCATCCAGAGTGCGCTGATCAGTTATCTCAATAACCTGCCGTATTTAAAGAAGCTGACCGAGGTGGAACAGGGCACCAACCGGATCAAATTGGATTTTCTGGAGAGCGAATTAAACAGGCTCGATTCACTCGAAGGCCTTTATAATCGTTTCCTCGCCACCTCCAGGGTGTCCTCAACGTTCTATAACGACGCTATCGATCCGGCCAAAATATACGACCAATCGGGCAGACTGCTCACGGCCCTTGGCGAGGTCAGGCGGGAGATATATGTAGACAGCTCCGCCGTGTCGCTTGTCGATCATATCAAAACGGCGAACACGACCAGGTCAAAATCGCTGAGCATGCTGATGATCATTCTCGGATTTGGCGGGTTGGCCGCCGGTTTTTTGTTAGGACTCATGATCGAAACCAGGAAAAGACTTTTGCCTTAAGCCGGTCCTTATGCAATTAAGAGAAACCGGCTTGATCAGGGAATGGATCGGTAAATACCGGCGCAGTCAGGGTTTTGGCCGGATGCTGACGATCCTGAGCGTGGATATTCTCACCCGGCTTTCCAATATTATTTTATTGCCGGTCTATCTGCGATTGATGAGCCAGGAAGAATATGGTCTATATAATTACATCCTGTCCATCGTAACGACGTTCTCCATCGTGCTCAATTTCGGATTGTATGTTTCGCAGACAAAATATTATTCAGACTCCCATCAATCCGAGCGCCGGAAGGTGGTGCTTTTCAATATCGTCGTGTTGTTAACGATGCTGCTGGCTTTCTTTATCCTCATCGTATATGCATTTGGGATCGACTACAAACTGGTTGCCCTGCTGTTCAAGAACGATATAGGATACCCGCGCTTCCGGTGGGCGATGTTGCTGGCGGTGCTGGTCTCCGTCTATACGGTAATCCTTGCCAACTACTTCGTCACCAGCGAAAGGATCCGCCTTTTCCGGAGATACAACCTGTTTCGGCTCCTCCTGGTCAACGTGGCGGCGCTGCTGAGCCTTTATCTTCTGCAGGGCGACAAGATCCATATCCGGTTGCGGTATACTTATCTTACGGAGCTGCTTATCCTGGTCGCGTTCTTTGTCTATTATGTCCGGGAGATGCTTCCGGTGATCGATAAGAAGATCATCATCAATTCATTGAAGCTAGGTCTTCCGGTGATGTTCGCCGCCATTTGGGGTCTGATCAGCAACTACAGCGATAAATTCTTTCTGGAAAAGGACGGCACTGCAAGAGACCTGTCTTATTACTACCTGGCTTTTTCAATCGCCAATGTGTTGTACATGATCTGTCTCGCCGTTCAGAATTCGTGGCTTCCCACTTTCCTGCGGGAAAAGGACTTGCGCGCAAACGTCCGGATGACAAAGCGAATGCTGATCCGGTTGGCCGGCGGACTGTCGATCCTGGCCGTCATGCTGATGGTGGCGTTTTACCTGGCATTGAAATGGAACGTTATATCCTCCAAGTACAACCCGGCTTTGCCGATCCTTCCCTTCCTGCTGGTGGCACAGATCCTCAATGGAATAGTATTGCTATCTTCGAATTATATGATCTATTTTGAGAAAACCCATTGGTCGTTGTTCATCGGGATCGCCACATCTGTAACCGGTCTGGCCGCCAGCTATTACCTGATCCCGCTGTGGGGAGCGATGGGTGCCGTGACGGCATACCTGACGGTTCAGCTGGCCTATCTCGGATTGTACCAGTGGGTGATCCGGCGTCAGCTTTCACGATGGGCGCCTGGCGAAATATTAAACCAAACCGGCCAATGAAGAAGCTGAAGGGATATTATCGATTTCTTTCAACGATCAGGGAATATGTCCGGTTTCGTCCCATCGCCTGGGCAAGGAGTATCACCTGGTTCAGCCGGGATCTCCGCTGGTACCGGAAACAGACGCGGGGCTCCGCTTTTTCGCTTCACACCGCGGACCTGCTTCCGTGCCTTACGGATAAGACCGATATGACGCCGGTCGAACCCATCTATTTTTACCAGGACTCCTGGGCCGCGGCGAAAATATTCTCCTATAAGCCCCCCATGCATGTTGATGTGGCGAGTGCGGTAAAGACGATCGGCATAATCAGCGGATTTGTTCCGGTAACGTTCATCGATATCAGGCCGATACCCGTATCACTTCCAAATCTGACCTTTATGAAGGGTACGGTGCTGTCGCTGCCGTTTCCGGATGGAAGCGTCGACTCGATATCCTCGCTTTGTGTTATCGAACATATCGGTCTTGGCCGGTATGGAGACCCGCTGGATGTCCGGGGAAGTGAAAAGGCTATCGCCGAGCTGATCCGGGTCACGAAGTCGGGCGGACGGATCCTCTTTTCGGTACCGGTCGATGATTCCTGTAAAATATACTTCAACGCCCATCGGGCCTTTACGCCCGAATATATCGTTCGATGCTTTGCCGGCTGCCGCCTCGTGGAGGACCGGTATATTTATAATTATGACTTCACTCCGGCATATGTGAAGGAAAAAGGATTTGGCGTCGGAGTTTATTTTTTTGAAAAACTTTGAAATGGATCTTGCGGCCCCGATACGGATCAACAAATACCTCCCGGTGGTATTGCTGTATTTCTTTTTCAACGGGTTTCTGCTGCCGCTTGGCTTATTATATACGACGTTGCTAACTCCGCTGTTCATCCTTTGGCTCTTCCGGTTCCCTTCTTTTCGGTATCTCTATCTGTTTTTCATTGTATTCATCCCCTTCCTGATCATCCACAGCCTGAACGGGATCACTACCTGGTCCTATGTTAAATCCAGCTTGCTGCTGTTTTCGGTCTTCGTCTTTTCCACGGCCGTCTACCAGTTCCTCGATAATTGCCGTTCCCTTCGGGAACTCTACCGGGATATTCTTCTATTCAATGGATGTATGGTTGTCCTGGCGCTTCTCGTTATCCCCATCCATCCGCTCCGCGACATTTTCTGGTACGCGAATGAGATCACCCCGGGCGTCCACACCCTCCGTCTCCGGCTTCTGACATATGAGCCGTCATACTATGCAACGCTGATGGTGCCTATTGCGCTTTACTACTACCTTAAAATGATCATCCTATGGCTTCCCAATCCGAGCACCGCCTTTTTGTTGGTGACGGTTCCCTTCCTGATGGCGTTTTCCTTCGGGGGTATCCTTGGATTAGCGCTTGCGCTGCTCATAACGCTTCTTGTGGGGTATCCCTATTTCTTCAGCAGGAACATCTCGCTGTACCTGTTATCGGGCGGGACATTGCTTGTCACGCTCCTGGCTTTGGCGCTCCTGCTTTTCCCCGACAACGTCATCGTCATACGGTTCAACAATATCTTTTCTGGACATGACACCTCATTCCGCGGCCGGACCTACGACGCATTTTTTCTCGGCTGGCATATCGCCGGCACCAGGAGCCACCTCTTCGGCTGCGGGCCCGGACAGGTCAGGGAACTGGGCCTTCCCATTTTTCGGCTTTACTATACCTTGCCGAATGCTACACCGGACCAGGTGGCAATCCCAAATGTGGTGGGAGATACGTTGGCAGCCTTTGGCGTGATCGGCGTTGCGATCCGAGCCATACTGATCGTAACTTTCTTTTTCCGGACAAGGGTTTGGCGGAATTATTACCGGCTTTCCCTTTTCCTGTTTATTTTCATTTATCAATTCACGGGCAGCTTCCTCACCAATATAGCCGAGTACGTGATCTGGATCATGGCTTTTCATCCCGGCGTTTTCGCGGAGTTCGAAAAGACAAACTTCCCGCGGCGGCTTCGTTTAGCGCGGGCGCGTCATTCTCCTACAATCGCGAAACAATGAAAGTCCTCTTTATCTCCCGATCGACTTTGTATTCAGGTCCCGGCGGAGACACGATCCAGATCGGGAAAACGGCGGAATATTTGCGGGCCGGCGGCATAGCGGTCGATATCCGTCTCAGTAACGAGGCGGTCGACTATACCTCCTATGATCTGATCCATTTCTTTAATATTATCCGGCCTGCAGATATCCTCCCGCACATCTTCCGGTCGAAGAAGCCTTATGTAATTTCCCCGATATACGTCGACTATTCTGAATTCGACGCACGTTTTCGAAGGGGGATGGCGAAGTTTGTCTTCCGGTTCCTGTCCGCAGACCATATCGAGTTCCTTAAAGTCCTGGCGAGACGCCTGGTACGCGGCGAACCGATCGTCAGTACCCGATACCTGATCTGGGGTCATCGCCGATCGGTAAAATTCATCGTCCGCCACGCCCGATGCCTCCTTCCCAACTCCCACAGCGAATACCGGCGGCTAGCCGCCCGCTATGGCGTAGAGCAGACCTACCGGGTAATACCCAATGCCGTCGACGGGAAATTGTTCAAACCGCCTCCGGAAGAGACGGACCGGACGCCAAATCTTATTTTATGCGTCGGTCGCATCGAGGGGATCAAAAATCAAATTCAGCTTATCCGGGCGGTCAACGGCACCGGATATACGCTATTCCTGATCGGCTCCGCCGCCCCGAACCAGCAGGGTTATTACGACGCCTGCCGGGCTATCGCGGGTGCAAATATTCACTTCATTCCACAAGTTTCCCAACAGGAGCTCATCCGGTATTATTCCCGGGCAAAGGTCCATGTACTTCCAAGCTGGTTCGAGACGACCGGCCTCAGCAGTCTCGAGGCCGCGGCGATGGGTTGCAATATCGTCATCACCGACAAGGGGGACACCTATGAATATTTTGGCGACGATGCCTGGTATTGCGACCCCGGCTCTGCCGACTCGATTCGCGACGCCTTCACCCGTGCGGCCTCCAGCCCCCGAAAGGAGGGGCTGATCAAAAAGATCGGCCAATCCTATACCTGGGAAATCGCCGCCAAAGAAACGGCCGCCGCCTATCAGGCTATTGTATCTTCTCCATCCGGGAGAACAGCCGCCGGTACCACCGGATGACCGGGACCAGGTGCACCCGGTTGAAGAATTTGTTTGCGCGGACAGCTCCGACATGCCTGATATAGTAAAGAGTATTCTGCCATTTACGGTCCGGAAGATAGTTATTCTTGATCTCCAGGGTTTCCCTGCAGCCAAGCCGCCATTGTTCGTCGCTCATTCCACCCCAGCGCATATTGGCGAGTATGGCGGGAACATAGACGAACCGGCAATTGTTCACTTTCAGGCGAAGCAGCAAATCGTAATCCATTGCGCACCGGTAATGAAGATCGAATCCGCCGTACCGATCATAACATCGTTTCCGGACAAAAACGGTCGGATGGTTCAACGTCATTTCGTAATCCAATCGCCGGAGATTGCCTTTTACGACAGAGTCCTGCTTTTCGTCCCGCCAAAGCCGGATATCCCCGAAGGCGACATCCGCACCGGCCAATTGCTGCACGGCCAGCGCCACAGCGTCCGGCTCATACCAGTCATCGGCATTCAGGATGCCAACGATCTCCCCGTCGCAACGGGCGAGACCCTTGTTGAACGCATCGCTGATTCCCTTGTCTTTTTCGCTGATCCAGTACGCGACGCGGTCCTTGTATTGACGGATGATCGATACGGATCCGTCGGTGGAGCCGCCGTCGACCAGGATATATTGAATATTGGGGTATGACTGCCCGATGACGCTCCGGATTGCCTGTTCCAGGTGTCGTTCTCCGTTGAAGACTATTGTAATGATAGAGACCAGCGGCGCGCTCATGAGTCAAAATGCAAATTTACCGCGAGCGGAACAATTTCTCGTAGTCGTCGATGATCTTTTCCCAAGAATAGTATCGGGCGATCTTTTCCAGGTTGCGCTCCCGGTACCCGGCCCGGTCAGCGGGGGAGGGCAGCGAGCCGATGAGGGAGGTTACGTCTTCGGAGGTAGTAAAGTACCAGGCGTCCGTCGCCAACACCGATTTGTTAAAGATGTTGTCATGTGCGGCAATGGGACAGCCGCAGGCCATTGCCTCCAGTAAGGAGGGATTGGTGCCGCCTACCGAATGGCCGTGAAAGTACAGGTACGCAAAGTGCCGCAGGGCATTCAAGGTAGGCAGATCGTATATCGGCCCGATAAATCGGAGTTTTTCATGCCGGTAAGTCTGGGTCAGATACCTGCCAAAGCGGTTCCCGGTATTTCCGATAAGGATCAGCGGACGCTCCTTGCCGGAAGCCATCCACCCCCGCACGATCGTTTCGATATTGTTCTCCGGCTCCATCCTTGCAATCAGCAGCATATATTCGTCCGCCGACAAACCCAGCCGGCGCGGCGTCGTCGCATCGAATCCTGGCGGGATGTCCGCGCCATAGGGTATAAAAACGGCTTCCTTATCATAGCGGTGCCGGATATGGTCCCTGATCCCGACCGAATCGGCAACCAGTACGTTTGCATGTTCGACCGCCCAGCGCTCGGCAAGCATCAGAAACCGCCGCGTGATCCGGCTATATTTACTTCGCTTCCATTCCAGGCCGTCCATATTCACTACGTTCACGGCATCCCGCGGCCAGATCCGATGCCAAATCGAGCTGCTGGTATAGCCCAATTGGAGTAAAATGTCATAGTGTCGACGGGCGGCATCCCGAAAACAGTTGTAGTCGTAAACGAACTGCCCCGCGGTGCCTATGTTCGACTCCCAGTCCCTGCAGTGAATAATGCCAACGCCATTCCATTGACTTTCAGTGTAAGGATGATCGCCGGAGTTGTAAACGAATACTTCATGACCTTTTGCAACAAGGCCGATTGCCAGGTATTGAGCGAACTGTTCAAATCCCCCATATGTGTTGGGAATTCCACGGGTTCCTAAAATCCCGACTCGCATGCCGTTAAAAATTTTGCAAATGTAAAGTATTCGTCATGCAGTTGTTCTTTTGATCGGTTATTTCGTCATCTTTGCAGCGGATTTAATCCTGCTGAAGATCAAGAGGAAATATTACATTAACATTCCGCCAACACAATAAGTGGTGGAACTATCTGTTTTAGTGTTTTTTTCCATGGAACGGATAGATTAGCAGGATTTCGTATATGTAGAACGGGTTTATTAAAAGAGATCGGTAATTAAACCATTAACCAGATGTATCATCCAATGCCCGACCCGGCTTTCCCGGGCATCGATTGACACCTAAACAAACCAAGACCTTATGCTAGAAACCGACGTTAAGGAAAAAGCATTGGTATCAGAACGGAAGAAGATTGGCAGCGAGATCGTTCGGTTGAGAAGGTATTTCGATGACCGGCGTCATTATTTGTACGCCAAGAGAATTTTCGACATTATTGTTTCGTTAGCAGTTATCATCTTTATATTCAGCTGGTTATTTCCAATAATCTGGTTACTGATCAAATTGGATTCCCGGGGGCAAGTCTTTTTTGTGCAGCGGCGGGTCGGATTCCTCGGCCGTTCTTTCCCCTGTTTGAAGTTCCGGACCATGTACATAAATCCGGAAGCCAACAGTAAACAGGCTACCGAGAACGATCCCCGTATTACCCGGATGGGGCGCTTCCTTCGTCACTCCAACCTGGACGAGATCCCTCAGTTCGTCAATGTGTTGCTTGGCCACATGAGTATCGTCGGCCCGCGGCCACATATGTTCCTCGACTGCATGCTCTTTTCCCGTGAAGTGAGTGCGTATAAATTTCGTAACCTCATGAAACCCGGTATCACCGGGCTTGCACAGGTAAAGGGCTATCGCGGACCGGCACAGAACTTCGACCAGATCTTCCGACGATTTCAGTGGGACGCATTTTATGTACGCAATGCCGGGTTGTGGCTGGATATGCGCATTATACATCGCACCGGCGTGCAGACCCTCTCCTATATCGTCAGAAAGTTGGCGCCCGTGGAAGACCTTGGCAACGTCAAGATCCGTAAGGAGTGGGTCGAGCCAAAGAATGTGCTTAACTAATTCTTAACGTATTGCGGTCCCGCATATCCGTTGCTTGCCTTCACCCATGCAACGTTTTGAATCCGCTCCTTGTCAAAATCCCGGAAGATCAGCCTGATGTGTGTTTTTCACCGCTCGCCCTCGACCACCGATTGCTTTCCGCCTTCTCCGATGGCACCGTTATTGCTAACTGGAGAAGAAGAAATCGGATGTTCAAAACCAATCCTTCGTAACATGCAGAGCTCAATTGTTGAATCGGCCGTTTACTATCCGGATACCTGGGAAAAAGGAAACTGGAAATTTATCCGTGAATATTGGAGCGACAGATATAACTATTTGGTGTACAAACGCTTCATGGATGTATTCACTTCGATTATCGTCCTTTTGCTTGTCTTTCCCTGGCTATTTCCCCTGATCGTTTTATTGATCAAGCTGGATTCAAGAGGACCCGTCTTTTTCCGTCAGAAGCGGATTGGTTTTCTCGGCAAAACGTTCTGGTGCTATAAATTCAGGACCATGTATGTTAATGAATTTGCCGACACGCACCGGGCTGTCAGCGATGATCCCCGAGTTACCCGGGTCGGCTGGTTTCTCCGCAACACCTGCCTCGATGAACTCCCTCAGTTCATCAATGTTCTGCTGGGCCAGATGAGTATTGTGGGGCCCCGCCCGCACATGTTGAAGGACACCCAGGAATTCTCGAATCTCGTCTCCAACTATGGTTTTCGCAATCTGGCGCGGCCGGGCATTACCGGTCTTTCGCAGGTCAGAGGTTATCGTGGGCCGGCGACGAGCTTTGAGAGCATTCTCCGTCGGTATCAATGGGACTCTTACTACGTCCGTAACGTTAGCTTCGTACTGGACCTGAAGATCATGTTCAACACCGGTTGGCTGATCGTTAAATCGTTTGTTTTCCGGGACCAGCCGGTGCCGGCGGATCCGGCGGCATTCCCCCGTGAAGAGCAGCTGGTCACCGTAAAGAAGATTGCCTGATCGGTTGCAAAAAGATCGCTTCATCTTCAGGTACTAAGCTGCTAAAGTGTTACCTTCCGGCTGTACGAATACCTCCACCGATGACAATCAACAGACGGACCGTTATCCGGCAGTTGGCGCTTTTGTCGGCGACCGCTGCGATCTTACCTTCCTGCCTGGGCGATCGATCCAAACCCGACCTGGTGCTGAAAAATTTTACCCTGGATGGCGCCGGGCAACGAACCCTGGACCGGCTAGCGGCTACCCTTATTCCTACCACGGATACTCCCGGTGCGAGCGAGACCGGCGCCGCCCTGTTTATGTTGAAAATGCTCGATGATTGTTCGTCAAAAGCCGATCAGGATCGTTTTTTTAAAGGACTGCATCAATTGGACGATGCATCACGTAACATGTACGGCGCTGCATTCGCCGATGCAACGGCGGGGCAACGCGAGGCGGTTCTTACCGCCATCGGCGACAGGAAGATCCCCGGAGAAGCGTTAGATTTTTTCTATTCCACGGCCCGAAGACTTACGATCCTCTCGTATACGTCTTCATCCTGGTTCCTGACAAAGGTCCAGTTGTATGAACTGGTGCCCGGCCGTTGGCACGGATGCTGGCCGATGGGCCAATCACAAAAATCCTCTTTGTAGAATTTTCAAATCAATCGTAATGGGAGATGCAATCCGAAAGAATCAATTTGATGCGATCGTGATCGGTTCGGGAATGAGTGGCGGCTGGGCAGCAAAGGAATTTACCGAAAAAGGATTCAGGACGCTGGTGCTTGAAAGAGGAAGAGACGTCCGGCATCTCAAGGACTATCCTACGACCAACATGATGCCCTGGGAATTTGAACACCGCGGCGAGGTCCCTTATGATATCCGTCAGACCAATCCGGTCGTAAGCCGCTGCTACGCTTTCCGGGAAGACGCCATGCACTTTTTCGTAAAGGACACGGAGCACCCTTATGTTCAGGAGCGCCCCTTTGATTGGATCCGCGGGTATCAGGTTGGCGGCAAATCGATCATGTGGGCCCGCCAGACACAGCGCTGGAGCGACTTTGACTTTGACGGGCCGGCTCGGGACGGATTCGCCGTGGACTGGCCTATTCGCTATAGGGATCTTGCTCCCTGGTATAGTTATGTCGAAAAATTCGTGGGTATTTCAGGCAACAAGGACGGATTGCCTCAATTGCCGGATGGGGAATTTCTGCCACCGCTGGAACTGACTTGCGTTGAAACCTATTTTGCCGATGTCATCCGGAAGAAATACGAAAACCGCCCGGTCATCTACGGGCGATGCGCCCATCTCACCGAGCCGGCGGCGGTACACCTTCAGCAGGGGAGAGGCCAGTGTCAGAAAAGGAATCTGTGCCAGCGTGGCTGCCCCTTTGGCGGATATTTCAATAGCAATTCTTCGACGATCCCATGGGCTGAAAGGACGGGGAACCTTACCCTCCGCCCCTTCTCCGTCGTGCATTCCATTCTATTCGACGATAAAAAAGGAAAGGCGACCGGTGTCCGCATCGTCGATGCGCATACCAAAGAAATTTTCGAATACTATGCGCCGGTCATTTTTGTCAATGCCGGCGCGCTGAATACCAACCTTATCTTATTGAATTCGATCTCATCCCGGTTTCCACATGGACTTGGCAACGACAATGGGCTGCTGGGCAAATTTGTCGCGTTTCACAATTACCGCGGTCATATTTCCGCCGAATACCACGGATTTCCGGATCGCACGACGGACGGCCGTCGCCCCACCGGAGCGTACATTCCCCGCTTCCGCAATCTTTTCCGGCAGGACAAGGATGCCGATTTCCTGCGCGGCTATGCTGCCGGTTTCTCCGCATTCCGATCGCTTGAACATCCGACGGACGGGGTAGGCGTGCCATTGAAGCAACATCTTTCCGCGGGCAAGCCCGGGCCCTGGCGGGCCGGTTCGCATATGATGGGAGAAACGATCCCGAAAGAAAGCAGCCAGGTCAGCCTGGACCCTTCCCTCCGGGATACCTGGGGGATACCTCAGTTGAAGATCAATATCGGCTATGACGACAACGACGAGAAAATGCTCAGGGACTTTTTTGCGCAAATGACCGAGATGTACACGGTCGCCGGTTTCACCAATATCCGCACCAGCGACACGGGACAAGCCCCGGGCCTCGATATTCACGAAATGGGCGGTGTGCGGATGGGTAAAGACCCGCGGAACTCCCTGCTGAATAAGTGGCATCAGCTCCACGCCTGTAAGAATGTCTTTATAACGGACGGGGCCTGTATGACCTCCACTTCCACCCAGAATCCGTCGTTGACCTACATGGCCATGACCGCACGGGCCGTCGATTATGCCATCGCGCAATTAAAAACTCATGACCTCTCATAAACTGCGATAGGATGAAAGCTTTCTTATTGACCATTGTTTCATTTCTCCTTGTTTTGCTGACGATCAATGCGGGGTATTACGCCACCTGGTTTAAAACCAGACCCCTTCAATACTGGAGCGACTTTTCCAAGGAGGAGGAGGAAAGCATGGATCCGGTAGCCATCATGAAAAGCCGGTATGGTGTTTCCTATACGATTTCCATGCGGGTGAAAGAGGTGATCGAACAAAAACGGATTGCTCATCCCGTCATTCTCTTCGAACCCAACAGCTATTACCGCGACTCTCTTCATATCTATCCGAATGTCCGCGCGCCGGAACCGGCGGTATTTTATTACTATACCGGGTTGGAGGGGGTCTGGATCAACTCGCCTGACGTGGAAAAGGCAAACTACCTGGTCAGAGTGTCAAAGCAAGGCGTGGTCCTCGACGCTATCCGCAACCAGCAGCAATTGCAGCAAATCCTCGCATACTATCGAAAATTCACCCCCATATTGTAACGCATGCTTCTTATCGCCTACTTATTCCTGTTGCTTTGTTACCTGATCATGGGTTATGGTGTGCTGACGCTGTTCCGGCTGCGACTGAAAACAGTCTACCTGATCACGCTGTCGGCGCTTTGCGGCGTCGCGGTCGCCTCTTTTGTACCCTTTCTTTTACAACTGCTGTACATTCCGCTCACGCCGGCCACCGTATTCTGCGCATTGGGGGTGGCGGCGCTGCTTCTTAACATTCCGACCCTTCGCCTGATCCGAAGGGAAGGGTTCCCCGCCGTTCGACGGTCGTTTGCCCCTTCGGCGTTCCGGGTTTTCCCATACGAATTACCATTCCTGGCTATCTTCATTTTCTTTGCGCTGGTCAGCATCTGGCGATGCTATTATCTGCCCCCGACGTCCCGGGATGCGCTTTCGGGACCCGAAGCCATCGCCGAATTTGCGGTGCGCGAGCACACGATGATCAACTCATTTTTCAGCGTCGACCTTTCGACGACCAACAACCAGTTCAAATCGCCGTTCCTGATCAGCCTCCAGGTGATATGTAAAATGGCCGGCTTTCCGTTTGGTCAGGTATGGCTGAGCGTGGTTTTTGTCAGTTTTACGGTCTTCCTCTATCATGCCCTCCGGGAACGGCTGCATCCCATCATTGCCGGCCTCCTGCTCCTGTTGTTCTTTATGACCCCCGAAATGTATGCGTATACATTTATGATCCTCTATGACTACAGCAATATGGTCTTCTTTTTTCTGAGCCTTTGGTTCCTTTTCGGGTATTTCCGGAACCGGAATTCCACGTGGTTCTATTTTTCGGGTCTCCTGATGGGGATCGCAACCTATATCCGGGCCGAGACCCTCGTCCTGGCCTTTCTCTTTCTTCCGCCTGTTTTGTTGGTACAGCGCCGCGAAAAAACGCCGATCGGAAAAATTGCCGTGGCCAATCTTCGGTATTTTTTGCCATCGCTATTGGGATTCTACCTGCCGGGTCCGCTGTATGTACGGCACTACCTGCCCGTTCACTATGATGTCGGCGGACTGGTAAATAACAATTTGTCCAACTGGAGTCCCCTTTTCCAACGGTATTCGGACATGGTGACCCACCTGATCGGCAGCACGCTTGGCGTCCACCTGTGGGGGTATATTTATTTTGTTGCGGGTGTCCTTTTTGTCGTCGAAGAATTCGTTCCCGGCCGGTTCAACCGCGATGCGCGGAATTGGCTTTATGCGATATTAATGTTATACCTGGGGCTTGGCGCGCTTGGTTTCGTGCTGCCGTTGATGGACCTCAACGATACGACAAAGCGGGAGATGTTCAAGATGCTTCCCGTCCTCCTGCTTTATCTCGCGAACAATGCGGCCCTGCTCCGGCTTTCCCGTTGGATATCCCGTTGGGAGGGGGCGCCCGTGGTGATCGGAAAGCCGCTTCCGTCTCCGACGCCCGCCGCTGCCCCGAAAACCGTGGGCAGGCCTTCGGCAACCTCAAAGAAACGCCGGAAAAAATGAGTCCGGGTCGTTCATCCTATCCCGGAAATTATCCCGCCCACCCCGCTTTATCCAGGCTCCTGAACTGGAATGCCTCCGACAGGTGTTCTTCCCGGATCACTTCGCTCCCGGCCAGGTCGGCGATCGTCCGGCCGATCTTCAAAAGGTGGTTATGTGCGCGCATTGAATAGCCGAGCCTGTCCACCGCGGCCTGCAACAATTTCTCACCCTGGCCATCTGTCTTACACCATATCCCAAGGCTTTTGCTGTCCATCTGTGCGTTGCAATAAAAGCCAAGGCGTTCATAACGGCGGCGCTGCCGCTCCCGTGCGGCAAGCACCCGTTCCCGGATCCGATCCGAGGACTCTCCCGCTACTCCGGCGGCTACCCGTTCGTATGGGACCGGAACAACTTCGACATGCAGGTCGATGCGGTCCAGCAACGGCCCGGAGATCCGGTTGAGATACCGGATGATTGCACCGGGCGGGCAAGTGCAGTCCTTTGTCGGATGGCCGTAGTAGCCGCACGGGCAGGGATTCATTGCAGCGACCAGAATAAAGGCAGCGGGGAATTCCGCGGACTGTTTTGCCCGGTTGATCACCACTTTTCGCTCCTCCATGGGCTGGCGCATGGTCTCCAGTACGCCCCGGTCGAACTCCGGCAACTCATCGAGAAAAAGAATCCCGTTGTGTGCAAGCGAGATCTCTCCGGGCTGTGGGATACTACCACCGCCCACGAGCGCAGAGCCGGAAATGGTATGATGGGGGTTTCTGAAAGGCCGTTGAGACAGCAGAGTCGTATGCTCGCCCAGTTTGCCGGCCACGCTGTGGATCCTGGTCGTCTCCAGCGCTTCGTGGAGGCTCAGGGGCGGAAGGATACCGGGAAGCCGCCGCGCGAGCATGGTTTTGCCGGCGCCGGGCGGTCCGACCAAAATGACATTATGGCCTCCCGCTGCGGTGATTTCCATGGCCCGCTTGATACTTTCCTGCCCGTTGACCTCGCTGAAATCGAGTTCTGTCGCAGGCACGGCTGAACGGAAATCGGTTCTGGCATCCACGAGCACCGGCTGAAAACCCGCCCGGTCATGGAAGAAACCGATCACTTCGCGGAGATGGCTAAACGAAAAGACTTCCAGCTGGTTTACGATCGCGGCCTCCGAGCCATTGGACCGGGGGACCAGCAGGCCGCGGAAATGTTCCTTCCGCGCCTGGATCGCCATCGGCAATGCGCCCTTGATGGAGTGGATATGACCGTCCAGACCCAATTCTCCCATGATCACATAATCCTTCAACGCCTCCGCCGGCAGCTGCCCGCTGGCTGCCAGCACGCCGAGCGCTATCGGAAGATCGAATGCGGATCCCGTCTTACGGATACCCGCCGGCGCCAGATTGATCACCAGCTTGGTTCGCGGCATCAGGTAGCCATTGGACTTGATCGCGCTTTCGATCCGCTGTACGCTTTCTTTGACCGCACTGTCCGCAAGTCCCACCACGTAGGTATGAAGCCCCTCCGTCACGTTGACTTCGATGGTGATGGTGATTGCCTCCACCCCATACACCGCACTACCAAATAACTTCACCAACATACCGGAAACGTTTAGCCGGTAAACCTAGAAAATAAATCAAAAATGAAGCGGGAAACTTGCGTTGTGTTTCACGAATGATGTTTCACGGTAATGTCGATGCGGTGGGTCGGCGGGTTGGCGGCGCGAAGCGCAGCGTTTTGGGGATGCGAGATGGATCAAGGGGAGGCGGCGCGGACGCCGTGTTACAACTTTTCCAGCATTTCGACCACCTTCTCGCGTTTCAGGATCAGGTAGCCGATCCGGTCGTTGCTGATCCCATCCTTCAACTGGTAACTGAATTCCAGCTGGTCGTTGACCACGTTCGTTTCGAAATACCGGAACATGATATTCGGATATCCCTTCAGATCATTGCCAATCTCGTACAGATGGGTAGAAAGGATGAACAGCGACTTGCGGATGCGCAGGAGGCCTTTGATCACGGTAGTACTGCATTTCATGGCATCCTGGACATTGGTGCCTTTGAACAGCTCGTCGATCAGGACCAGCCATTTTTTCTGACTGCCAATCTTCTCCAGCGTATTGCGGATCCGTTGCACCTCGTTGAAAAAGAAGCTTTCCCCTTTTGCGATATCGTCCACCACATTGATATTGCTGAGGATGCCGTCAAACAGGCTCAGGCGCATGGAGGTCGCCGGCACGCCCATTCCCAGGTGGGCGAGGAAAACGATGGCGCCAACCGAGCGGATGAATGTACTTTTGCCAGCCATATTGGCGCCGGTTAGAAAAAGGAAATTGTTGTCCTTGTCCAGCCGGATGTCATAGGCTACCGCCTGTGGCAAAAGTAAATGATAAAATGAGGTTGCTTCGACGTAAGGTTCGGCCTGTTGCACGAAGACCGGAAAGGTCAGTTGGTATCGTAGGGTCGCCATCGCCATCGAATACCAGGCATCCAGCCGGCTATGGATCTCGATCAGCGATTGCATGGCGGTTTTGAAACGGACCCGGATAAAATAGCCAAAATGGATGATCTGGATCGGGTTTAATTTTACACCCGGGGGGGTTTTTGCCATCGACTGGAGAACGTCCTGGTCAAGCAGCCGTTTCGCGCGGTCCAGCAGATCACCCAGCAGCCGCGGCCGGTCCGGCATATCCAGCAGGCGAACCAGTTGATCCATACCCCGGACAAAGTCGGCGAAATGTCCGACGGAATACCGGACCATAGCATAGTCCGCGGAATGGAACAGTTTATAACTCAGGGCGGCGGGAAGGTTTACTGCCTGAGGGATGTCATCTATGGCCGTTTCATAGAATTTGTCCATTACCATGATCGTCCCGTTGCTGATAGCCGCAGGCCATTCATCCAGCTTCTGCTTCATCAGCAGGAGGATACGCTGCGTATCTTCTATGTCTTCCAGCTTGTTCAGGGGGTTGATGAAACACTCCAGCAGCAGGTCCTTACCGGCCTGGGTGCGCGTAAAATTCAGCTTGTGGAAAATGGAGAATTCTTCCTGGCGGCTAAATAGCGAAAGGTCCTCGTAGGTGGTGTGATCGATTTCCATAATATCATTATTGAGGAGCGGCGGCCCTTAGCGTTCGAAGCGCAGTCGCTGACCCCATTGAGATTCATCGAAGACCCCGTTTCCATATACCAGATGGCCGTTTACGAACGTGTGGGTAACGGTAGCAGGGAACCGGAATCCTTCCAGCGGGCTCCAACCGCATTTATATAAGATATTGCCCGATTCGACGGTGGAGGGCCGGTCAAGATCTACCAGCACCAGGTCCGCGAAGTATCCTTCCCGGACATATCCGCGTTCGGCAATGTCAAAGCAAACCGCCACTGAATGGCTCATCTTTTCGACTACCTTCTCCAGGCTGATCCTGCCCTCGCGGACATAATGCAGCATAAGCAATAGGGAATGCTGCACCAGCGGCAGTCCGGCATGGGCCTTTTCATAGGAGCCCGACTTTTCCTCTACCGTATGCGGAGCGTGGTCAGTGGCAATCAGGTCGAGCCGGTCATCCAACAGGGCCTTCCACAAGGCTTCCCGGTTGCCGGGTGATTTTATTGCCGGATTGCATTTGATCTTATTGCCAAGCCGGGCATAGTCGTCGGATGTGAAATGAAGGTGATGAACGCAGACTTCGGCCGTGATCCGTTTTTCCCGCTGTGGCAACAAGTTTGTAAACAGCTGCATTTCTTTTTCGGTGCTCAGGTGAAAAACATGCAGGCGGCTGTTGTGCTTTTTCGCGAATTGTATGGCGGTAAGCGATGACTCGAAACACGCCTCCGCATCCCGGATCACCGGATGGTCGGCGGCGACCAGTTCACGCCCTTCCCGCTTCAGTCGCTCCAGGTTTTGCCGGATGATCTTCTCGTCTTCGCAATGCGTAGCGATCAACACTTCGCTCTCTCCGAACAAGCGGTCCAGGGTCAGGTAATTATCCACCAGCAAATTCCCCGTCGAAGAACCCATAAAGATCTTGAGACCGCATACGTCCCGTTTCTTTTCGTTGGTCCGGAGCGCTTCATCCGCATTATCGTTCGAAGTGCCCATATAGAACGAATAGTTGGCCAGCGAGCTTCGCGCACCAATGGCATATTTATCCTCCAGCAACTCCTGGGTGAATGCCGGCGGGATCGTATTCGGCATTTCCATAAAGGAAGTGACACCACCGGCCACCGCCGCCCTTGCTTCTGTATAGATGGTAGCTTTGTGCGTCAGGCCCGGCTCGCGGAAGTGCACCTGGTCATCGATCACCCCGGGCAATAAATGTTTTCCCTCACCGTTGATCTCGGTAACCGCAAAGGCCGGCCGGAGATTTGATCCGATTTTTTCGATCCGACCGTTTTTAATAAGTAAATCTCCCGGACTAATCCTACCTTCGTTAACGATGTAAGCGTTCCTGATCAGGTAATTACGCATAGAGAAAATTGATGTATACCCTTTATGATGCAATTTATTAAAACCCTTGCAAGCCAGAGGATAATTTTAGCCGCCGGCGTCCTGCTGTTCACCGGTGTTACCGGACTGGCGCAGTCCGGCTTCCTTCCCCAGGGCTCTCCCTACGATCATTTCCTGGACCGCATGGAGATCCTTCAGCAAACCAACCCGGTTCTCAACTTTAGTTCCAACCGGCCGATCAGCCGCAAGATCGCCGTTCAAATGGCGGAAATGGCCGATTCGTTGAGCAAGAAATTTCCTTACGACGAGTACTACCGGCTTTCCGGAGTCGATCAGGCTACCCTCCGGTCGCTGTTGCTTAACAATCCGGAGTGGACCCGAATGAGCAGGGACAGTTTTGCCAGCAAGCGGCCGTGGTTTAATACCTTTTATACTGAACAGGCGAATTTTTACCAGGTGACGGACCGCGATTTCTTCCTCGTCATCGATCCGGTGATCCAGGAGACCCAGTCCGTCGAGTCGGGCAATAACGAACGCGTGTTCCTGAATGCGAAAGGCCTCACCTTACGCGGAACGATCGGCGGTAAGCTTGGTTTCTCCGCGTTTATAACCGACAACCAGGAAAGGGGGCCCACTTTCTTCCAACAGCGGGCGGAGCAGTTCCGGGCCGTGCCGGGTGCGGGTTATTACAAGCATTTCAAACGGGATGCATACGATTATTTCGACAGCCGGGCCTCGATTTATTTCAACCTGTTGAAGTATTTCGATGTTCAGATCGGTTATGACAAGAATTTCATCGGCGATGGCTATCGGAGTCTTTTCCTCAGCGACTATGCGGCACCGTATACGTTTGTCAAGATCAATACCCGCATCTGGAAATTGAACTACCAGGTCATCTACTCGCAGTTGGTCGATCAGCACTTTGCTCCCGACTCCGATTTTGTCTATCCCCAAAAGTACAGTGTCACCCATCACCTGAGCATCAATGCGTTTCCCTGGGCAACCGTAGGGATCTTCGAGAACGTTATTTTCACGCGGACGAACGGGTATGCGTTTTCTTATCTGAACCCGGTGGCGTTCCTCGTCTCCGCTCAACAGCAGAATGGAAGCCCTGACAAGACCACGGCAGGGGTAGACCTCAAACTGAATATCGGTCATACGGTCCAGTTGTACGGACAACTGCTTATCGACGAATTTATCCTGCATCAGATCCTGCACTATTCGGATGGGTTCTGGGCCAACAAGCAGGGTCTCCAGGCCGGTATTAAATATATCAATGCCTTCAGCATCAGGAATCTCGATCTCCAGGTGGAAACCAACCTGGTGAGACCATATGTTTATCAGCACGACGATACCGTCGATAACTACAGCCATTACAACCAGCCGCTGGCGCATCCGCTCGGGGCCAATTTCGCGGAGCTGATCGGGATCGTCCGTTACCAGCCTGCCTACAAATGGAACCTGGAAGGGAAATTTATATATTATAAGCAGGGTCTTGACTCGGCGGGCGTCAATTTTGGCGCGAATATCTTCGAGAACTATACGACCCGGCCCAGGGATTACGGTTTTCAGATCGGCTCCGGTATCCCGGCCAACGTGATCAATTTCTCGGGGCTGGTATCCTGGCAATGGCGGGAAAATGTTTTTCTCGAGCTTTCGGCCATGTACCGCCGCTTTTCCGCCAATGACCCGACGAATACGTATCGTTCCAACAGCGCTACGACGCTTACGGCGGGTATCCGGATCAATATGTTCAGAAGGCAATATGATTATTGAGACAGGGGTAGAAAATGGCGCCAACCGTATAGAGAACGGCGTGCGCCGCGGCGGGGCCACTCGTGTCGTGCGCGGCTACCCTTCAAAAATCAACGAAAACACGATCATCCTCGTCTTCAGCTTGTCGATCACGTTTGAGTACTGCAAATTGGGATCACGGTCGTGGACATTTTTTATCCCTTCACTGAATTTCAGCTCCGGTGACAAGATGAAAACGGGGAAATAGAACTGGAACCCGATGCCTCCTTCCACGCTGAAATCGGCTGGAGAAAGTTTAACGAGGTTTTGAGCCTTGCGCGCGGAGGAATTGGAAGCCAGGTCATATTGGTAATTAATCCCGCCGAGCATATAAACCCGGAAATTATTAATCCGGTCGGACAGGAATTTAACGTGTGCCGGGAAGCCCAGTAAGAGCGACTGGATCTGTTTTGTAGCCAATACCGTCTCTCCTGCCGGGGGATAATTGACGTGATAGGAAAGGGAATTGGAAGCAAATATGAATTCGGGGAATGCAATGCGAAATTCCAGGTGGTCCATAACATGAAAGGTGAACATCCCGGACACTCCAAAACCCCCTGTGTTCAACGGATTGACATACAGCACACTATCGCTTTGGAGAAATTTCGGATGCGCACTAACCTGAAGATGAGACTGCTCATACATAAATCCGATACCGAGGTAAAAAGGCTTGGAATCGTGGTCAGGCAGATTCAAGTTGTCCCGCAGTTGCGCTTCAGCCTGCGCGCCGGCCAGCAGCAGCCCGGCCAGGACGACGATAGTACGGATATTCCCCCTCTTTCTAATGCCAAATACTTTCATAATCAATTCAAAATCTGTGAATTAAGCTTGCAGATCTCTTGTTACTGAAGATAGAGGGTAGATAATTGCTATAGGCTTGAATTGTTGAATATATGATAACGAGAAAACGATTGATTAATTGCCATCCGCGGCCTTATCCCCGGTATACACCGAACAAACACCCACAGTTAGCCGTCGCAGCTCCGTCCGGATAAACCCGCAATGCTCCAATATACCGATCATCTCGCCTCCCTCGGGAAAGGCGTGTACGGAGTCATTCAGGTACCGATAGGCGTCCCGATCGCTGGCCGCTATACCTGCTATCCGGGGTGCGATCAACCGCATATAAACATTGTACAATTGACCTATCACCGGGGTTCGCGGTCGGGAAAACTCCAGCACCACCAATCTTCCACCGGGCTTCAGAACGCGTCGCATTTCCCGCAGTCCATTTTCGAGATGTTCGAAATTGCGGACACCAAAGGCAACCGTGATGGCATCAAAACGATTGTCGGGGAAGGGCAGGGCTTCGCTATCTCCCTTTTGCAACCTGATCCGGTTGTTGAGTTTCAGTCGCGCCAGCTTTTGCCGCCCGACTTCCAGCATTCCTTCCGAGATGTCGACGCCGGTGATTTGTACCTGTGGAAGATAGCGGGACAGCAGGACCGCCATATCCCCGGTACCCGTCGCCACATCCAGCACTGCCGCCTCGCCTTTAAGATCCCGGAGTTCCCGGATCGCCCGTTTCCGCCAGTAAAGATCGACGCCGCCCGACAGGAAGCGATTCAAAAAATCATACCGAAAGGCGATCTTGTCGAACATTTCGGCGATCTGCTGCTTTTTCCCCAGCCCGGAGTCCTTGAAAGGGACGATCCTGTCATGTAAATAGTTGCCCATGGCGGGGGCAAAGGTACTACGGAAGCGGCAAACTTAGCCGATATCGGTATCTTGGGCCCTGATTCAACCGTATGATCATTCGCTCCGCCACATACCTCATCAGCAGTCCGGATTATCAGCATTGCCCAGGTCCTGACCGGCCGGAATATGCTTTTATCGGCCGTAGTAATGTCGGCAAGTCATCGCTGATCAATATGCTAGCCAACAACGATAAATTGGCGAAGACTTCCGGCACGCCGGGAAAGACACAATTGATCAATCATTTTTCCGTCAACGATGAGTGGTATCTCGTCGACCTGCCCGGCTATGGCTTTGCGAAAGTCTCGCAAAGCCAGCGGAAGAAGTGGGAGAAAATGATCGAAGACTATTTACGGAAGCGCCCCAACCTTGTGATGGTATTCGTCCTGATCGATAGCCGCCACTCTCCCCAAAAGATCGATCTTGAATTTGTCAACACCCTTGGCAAGTGGCAGATCCCCTTTTGTCTCGTATTTACAAAGGCGGATAAAGAGAACCAGCGAACCGTTAGCAGGAACGTAAAGGATTTTCTTGACCGGATGCGCGATAGCTGGCAGTTCCTGCCCCAGCATTTTGTTGCCAGCACGATAAAAAAAATGGGAAGGGACAAAATTCTCGGTCGGATAGAAGAAGGCAACAAAGAGTTTGAAGCGGCGAAAGGTGAAGGGGAGACAACTCCCTAGACCGTGCCGGATCACGATCTGACGCAGCGACGGAGAGGGTAGTGCTACCCGTTAGTTGACCACTTTGTTTGCACAGCTGCTGCTCGCAAATGCCTCGGGCTTGGCTTTGAATGCAAAACCCATCCCCAGGATATACCCCATCGCTTCCTTCAGCGCATCGTTGCTCTTGAAGTGCGGATTGGTATTGATGTCAGCATGCACTTCCATGTCGACATTGTACCGGCTGAACAGGTTGCAAAGCTCATAGGCAATCTCGATGCTCTTTGCGACCTCGACCAGCATCCGCTCTTTTATCGTGTACTGATGCCGGGTTTTTTCGTTGTGGATGAACATAAATCCGCCGTGACCTTCCCGCAGGAAGACGATCACCGTCGCAAATTCTGTCTCAAGACCTTTAACCTGGGAATCCGTACTGATGCAGACTTTTAACCGATAACCTTTTTCGGTTTCTCGTCGGATGGCAGTTTCAACGGCATCAACAATGGGGAGCTCGATAGGGTCACCATTAAATTTTCGCCATAACATAGTATCAAGGATTTGTCGAATTTACCGAAAAACCTTTTATAATCAAAATCGGCTATTTGTTAAGGTATTATTAATCAATATTGGCCGGTGCTCAGCAATACGAGCGTGCAGGCCTCAACGGGTTTAATCCCGTGCGCGGACGCCAGCGCTTCCAGTTCGGCATTCTCCGCTCCCGGATTGAAGATAATGCGGCGGGGATGTAGAGAAAGGATATACTCGTAGTATTCCTTCTGGTTGCCGGGATTCAAATAGAGCGTTACGGTATCCACGTCCGTAACGGCAGGTTGGTCAGTAAGGATCTCAACGTCGCCGACGGTTGCCGGTCTTCGGCCGATTGCGGATACGGGGTGGCCTGCGTGGCGCAGGCGGCGTACTGCCATGTTGCTGTAGCGTTCGGGATTGGGCGAAGCGCCGAGGACTAACGTCTTTTTTGTTGACGGAGGCATACGATTCCTATTACAATTTCGACCCGCTGCTTGTTCGCAGGGCGGCTTTCAACGCGTCTTCCAATCGGGGATAAGCGAAAACGAATCCTGTCCGCTCCAGCTTTGTCGGAATCACCCAACGGCTTTTCAGGATCAGTTCCGTTTCCGTCCCAATCAGCAAGGCGCCGAACTTGAGCAGCCAGGCCGGCGCGGGTACTCCGAACCGGCGACCCATCAGGCGCCGAAGTGTAGCCATGAATCGTTCGTTGGTAACCGGGCCAGGCGCGGCGATATTATAGGCGCCTTCGAGTTCGGGGTGATCGAAGAACCATTCGACCGAACGGCCGATGTCTTCGATATGTACCCAGCTATACATTTGTCTGCCGCTTCCCTGTTTGCCCCCCAGTCCGCACCGGACCAGGCGCACGTAAGGAACCAATACGCCGCCTTCACCTAACGTGATCGCCGTGCGGAGCGCCACCTTCCGCGTGAACGGCGTTCGCTGTTCGAAGAAGGCCTTCTCCCATGATTGGCATACATTCACCGAAAAGCCGCTGCCTTGCTCGCCTGTAAATTCATCTTGCGGCCGATCCTGCGCGTGCCGGTATATAGTGGCTGACGCCGCGTTGATCCACAACTTCGGTGGTATTGTTGCGTCACGGATCGCCTGCCCGATGGCGCTTGTGGCATTGACACGGCTGTCGAGGATCTCCTGACGGTTACGCCGGTTGTACCGACAGTTGACGCTCCGGCCGGCGAGGTTAAGAACGAGATCGCAACCATCGATCGCCGCCGCCCAGTTTGGTTCCACCTCCCGGCCGTTCCACCGCACATAACTGACGTGATAACCTTCAGCTGCCGTTAAGGCCCGCCGGCCATAGGTATTGTCGGGGGTCCGCGCTCCCTGGCGCCCGAGGATCACGACCCGGTTATCTTTGCCCCAGCGTGCTGCCAGCGCCTGGCCTA